>Ga0207687_10001649_pt1 | contig 15404 bp, 14 predicted proteins | sample KBSM54metaG_FD_184399 | JGI IMG/M metagenome (GOLD analysis project Ga0207687, IMG submission 184399) | Miscanthus rhizosphere microbial communities from Kellogg Biological Station, Michigan, USA - KBS M5-4 metaG (SPAdes) (version 2) | ecosystem: Host-associated > Plants > Roots > Rhizosphere >...
CCTGGATCCCCAGCTCGAAAGCGGATCCCACTCGGACCACGCCGGCTTCAAGCACATCTCCGGCACGTTTGAAGAACGTATCGATCGCCGCCTTGGCTTTGTACTTCGCTTCCCGGCTGGTGGGCAAGAACAGCGCGTGTATCGTGGTGTTCTGCACGGAATAATCCGCGCCGTTCTCCAGGATTTTGAGCCAGCGAATCACAGGCAGCACGGGCAGGAACAACAGGAAAGAATAGCTCCCCAGGGCTAGCGCGGGAAGGATGAATAACGCTCCACGAACTCCGGCATAGCGAAAGATGCGCGACACGGCGAACATCTGCAACGCCAGCGCGACGCTGTTGTACCAGACTTCGTAGTGTCCGTAAAACTCTCCGATGATCCTTTCCTGAAGGCCGATATCGGATCCGGCCACGCGAATGGCGTCGGCCGTGACCAGCTTACCCAGCAGGAACTCTCCGGAATTGTTGACGATGTTCAGCAGCAGGACCAGCAATGCGATCAGCAGCAGGTAGCGGTCGCGCAGCAGCAATTCCAGCGCGCCGGTGCTAGCCAACGGAGCTTCCGCATGTCCAGCGGGCAGATGGACCGCCTCAACCGCGGCCCGATGATGGATCGCGCGGCTGATCAGAATGCACACCAGCAGGAGTGCGGCCGCGATCAGCATCAAGGGATACGGCCCGGTGAAGCGCATGACCATAGCAGCCGCTTGTGCTCCGACTAGGCTCCCCAGTGACCCTCCGATCGCGATCGCCGGAAACAACCGCTTTCCGTGGGGTTCGGAATACAGATCGTTGGCAAACGACCAGAACAGCGCCACGATGAATACGTTAAAGATCCCCACCCACAGGAAAAACACCACGCCTTCGCGGACTCCCGCGACACCAAAAACGTAAAACAGAACCAGATTGGCTACAAAGATCAGCGTGACCCAAGTGATCAAGCGGATCCGGCTGACCCGTGAAGCCAGAGCGCCGTATGCCGGTACGATCCCCAACAAGAGCAGCGCTTGCGCTGCGGCCGAATAGGCCTTCACCTCGGCACCGCCCTGAGTCAGGATAAGAGGCTCCCGAACGGTTTTCAGAAGGTAGTAGCTCATCAGCAGCAGGAAGGAGTTCAGGGCCAGCAGCAGGACGCCGGTGCCCTCACCCGCCCGCACATCGGCTAAAAGAGACAAAACCCGTTCCGCGATGCTTTTGGGCCCGGAATCAGCCGCGCCGGCAGACATGTGATTTAGCGGCCCATTTTACTACAACGGAAGGTGATAAACTTCTGCTAAATTATGCCAACCCCGCGTCATCATTACGCCCTCACGACGATTCTGCTGCTCATTCCCTTCACTTTCCTCCACGCTGCCGACGCCCTCACGCCGCAGCAGCAAGAGGATTTCCTGGCCAAGGCCAAAATCACGAAGAGTAAAGACGCGAAGAAAGGGACCACGGGAACCTCGCGCGTTACGCTGACCGACGGCACATTCACGCATGACGCCAGCGTACAGACCATCGACGAGTCTAAACAATTCTTTCTGAACGAAATCGGCTTCAAGGACTCCTACAAATTCAACATCGCAGGCTGGAGGGTGGCGCGGTTGGTAGGAATCGAGGACATGGTTCCTCCCTCGGTGAAGCGCTCCTATGATGGAAAGTCGGCCTCCTTCACGTGGTGGATCGATAACGTGATGATGGACGAAACCGATCGCCGGGCAAAGAACATGCAAGCCCCCGACGCGAACACCTGGAACCAGGAAAACAACATCATGCAGGTCTTCGATCAGTTGATTTACAACGTGGACCGTAACCAGACCAATATGATGATCGACCAGGGTTGGCACCTTTGGCTGATTGACCATAGCCGCTCTTTCCGTACCAGCAAGACCCTGAAGGATCCGAGCGTCCTAAAGGTGATCGACCGCACCATGCTGGCAAAAATGAAAACCTTGGACGAGGCGATGCTGACCAAGGAACTCGGCAAAGACGTGAACAAAACGGAAATTCAAGGCCTGCTAGCCAGGCGCGATCTAATCGTAAAGACGTTCGAAGCCAAAGGCGATAGCGCTCTGTTTGACCGTCCCAAAAGGTAGGTTGGCGATTAAGGCCGCCCCTTTTGAACGGACCTGCGCAGGCGCGAATTATCGGGCTCTAAAGCCGCTGCCGATCTGAGGTACTGCGGCACGTTCCCGCCCTCCAGGGGCAATTCGAGACGCCGGCTGCGATGGATGGCGAAATACTTACCGTCCTCAATCAGCAGAAACGCCGGCGGTCCGTCGAAGGGTTTCGATAGTCCTACGTCGATCGCGATCACCTTGCCGCCGAACCTAGGCATTACGGCTAACTGAGGAGTGTGTCCGATCACAATGTGCCAAACCTGGTGCATCGCCAGGACGCGCGGCAGCAGTTCGGCCATTCCCTTATCGTCCTCCGGCAGTTGAGCCAGGCCGCGATACCACAGGGGGCCTTCCTCGTCGGTGACCATGCCTTTGGCGAGCTTAGTGAAATCGGACAGCTCCTCCCGAACTTTGTTATTGATTTCGGAGCGGCTCAACGCGGAATACTTCTGGCTGATTCCACCGTGAACAAAAATCGCATCGTTGATCTTGACGATGGTGTTCCGCTGGCGTAGCCACTTTCCGTATTTGCCGCCGGGTTGAAATGCCTGGCGTTGCTCCACCCATCCCAAGGGATGCTCGTCCTCGAACTTCTTGCGCCACGCGTTCTCGTCCGCGGGTGGCGTGCCCTGGCGTTTGAGATCGTCCAGGTCCGAGCGCATTCGGCGGTCGCGGAGTTCTTTGGAATTGGGCGCCTGAAACCCGGCGAAGTCGTCCTTAGTCACGTAACGCAGGTCGCCATAAAGATCCATGGCCTCATGATTTCCGATCAGGGCATGCAACCGCCCGCCGGCTTTGCGAGCCTGCGGCTCCAGTTCCATCAACAGGTCCAGCACTTGGGCGGAATGATCGCCTCGATCGACGAAATCGCCGGTTAGCACCAGATGGGTGTCGCCGCCGGTCCAGGCATTCTTGGCATCCACCAGGTTGGCCGTGCGGAGCAATTCCAGGAAACGCTGATGATCGCCGTGAACGTCGCCGATTGCCACGATCCGGTGAACATCTTGGAACGTGTCTTGAGACGTATTGGGGAGACCCTGGCTGAACGCCAGTCCCGGCGCCAACAGGAGCGTCCAGTGCGCGGCGTGGCGCGTCATAGCTGACCAGTCTAGCATTTCGATTCGGGCGCGAAACAAAGCGCAGATCCGCAGTATCAGCATAGTGCTTGCCACACTGCTATTCTGTGAGTGACATGGGCGAACTTCTTGAAAGGAGTAACGGAGATGGAGGACGATAACAAGCTTTCGTACTTTTTCCTAGGCTTGGGACTAGGCGTAGCCGTGGGGGTGCTGTTCGCACCTAAATCCGGCGCCGAGACGCGGGACTTTCTGCGCAGCAAGGCGGAAGAGGGTGGCGATTATGTGAAGCGTCGCGCGGAGGATCTGCGTGATACCGCAGCCGATGCGATCGACCGGAGCAAAGATACGCTTCGTCGTCATAAGGACAACTTGGCGGCGGCGGTGGATGCCGGCAGACAGGCTTACCGCGAAACCGTCAAGAATCCGCAGCCCGAATAAAGACCGGGCCGGCCGGCGCGGGACGGAGGGCTCGCGCGAGTCATATGGATAACCAGACAATATTTCTTGCACTGATTGCCGTGTTCGTGGCAATCTCCGCGGCCGCTCTGATCTTTCAGGCGGCCATGCTGTATGGAACCTATAAAGCCTCGAGGGAACTGCGCGACCGGATCGTCCCGCTGACGGTCAAAGTAGATGCCCTGGTGGAGACATCGCGTACCACCATCGACGAAGCGCGAGTCAGGATGGGAGAAATCACCAGCCGGGCGAATCAGATCCTGGACGTCGCCAGACAGCAAATGGAGACCGTGGAAGAGGTGCTGCAGGACGCTTCGTTAAGGACGCGCCGGCAATTGGAGCGCGCCGAAATCGTGGTGGATGATGCCCTGACCCGCGCCCAGGATACCGTCGAGCTGGTGCACAAAGGGATCTTGGCCCCGATCCGCGGAATCAACGGCGTGGCCGCCGGGGTTCGCGCCGCGCTCACCTTCCTGATGCGAGGCACCCGCCCCAGCCCGGATCAAGTCACCGTCGACGAAGAGATGTTCATCTAGCTCAGCCGGCCCCGCCATTTGGAGTAGACTAGTTTCCAAAGTGGTTCGGAGAGCTGTATTCCTTTTGATCCTTCCGCTGGCGGGCTGGGCAGCCGGTCCCACCGTAGCGGAAACCGCGCGCGCAGTCAGAGCCGCGGGCCTGGATCTCGACCAGTGCTATCGCGTTCGCGATCTCAGCCTATACAAAGACGACATTAAGCTGTATTTCAACGACGGCTATCTGATTTTTTCCAAACCCGTGGCCGGAGAGCGCATCGCCGCGGTCTTCACCGCTGATGTCGATGGAGGCGACGGGGAGGTCCTGCTGCTGCCGCCGCAGCGCGGTGAACGGCAGTCGCTGGCGCGCTTCACCGGATCTCCGAATCTCAACGAACACTTTAGCCGGGCGCTGCTCCTCTTCACCGGCGATTCCGGGCGGCAACTTCTGGAGAGTATCGAGAAGGGCTCGGGACGCAAGGCCCCGGAGATGGCCCCGTTGCTGGCCGAACAGTGGACACCGGTCGTTTCAAACATTCTGGATAGCTTCGCGCCGCGCATCGCCGGCGACCTGCTTACGCCGGGCCGCACAGACGGGCTGCTATTAGCCGCGCTGGCCGGTAAAGCGCTCGGAAATTTCGACGTGATTTACGATCCCGCCGCAGCCGAACAGGTGGTCGTCGGGCAGTTGATGGAGCGCGACCAACGCTTGGTCTATGATGTGTGGACCAGGTTTACGGCCCGGCGCTTCCGCACCGGATCGGCTACCGCTCCGGAGCCGCTGTTCTCGCTGACTCAATTTCGCATCGAGGCCTCGCTCGACGAAAACCTGCGGCTGAAAGCGATCACCCGCGCCACTCTGAAGGTAGGTTCCCAGGTATTGCGCACCTTCGCATTCGAAGTTTCGCGCGCGGAACAGGTCACTTCGGCGCGGATCGATGGCACCCCCGCAGAGTTGCTGATCAGCGAATCTACCCGCAGCCGCGCGCTGCGCGCCGACGAAAACGACGTCTTCCTGGTCGCTACACCCGATTTCTTGGCGCCCGGCAGCACCCATCGTATCGAGATCGAGCACGAAGGTGAACTGATCACCAGCGCAGGCAACGGAGTGTATTCCGTCGGGGGCCGCTCCACTTGGTATCCCCGCAGCGGTTCAGCTTTCGCGGAGTACGATCTGGTCTTCCGCTATCCCCGGCGTCTCACGCTGGTCACTCCGGGCGACATCGTCGCCGACACCATCGACGGCGATTGGAGGAACACCGAGCGCCGCACGGCCGCGCCCATTCGGGTGGCCGGATTCAATCTCGGAAATTATGAGAAGAGTTCCCTGTCGGCGGGCGGGCTCACCGTGGACGTGTACGGAAACCGCAATCTGGATCCCGCGCTGCGGCCGCCGGCCACGACCACCACGTTTTCCCGGGTGGTCCCCACAGGCCCGCGCACTCCTCCACGGGAAGAGGTGACCACCATCGTTCAACACCCGACGCCGCCCGACCCTCTGGCGCGACTAAACGCCGTGGCGGCGGACGTCTCCGCTTGCTTCCAATATTTCTCCGGGCTCTTTGGCCCTCCGCCGCTCAAGACACTGACGGTATCGCCGATCCCCGGCACCTTCGGGCAAGGATTCCCAGGCTTGGTCTATCTGTCGACGATGTCCTATTTGGATCCTCGGGAACGCCCCGCGGAGACGCGCAATGCCACCTTGCAGACCTTCTTTTCCGATCTGATGGTAGCCCATGAAGTCGCGCACCAGTGGTGGGGCAACGTCGTCACGCCCAGGAGTTATCAGGACGAGTGGCTGCTCGAAGCGCTCGCCCACTATTCCGCGCTGCTTTGGCTGGAGAAAAAGAAAGGGTCCAAAGCACTGGAAGAAGTCATGGCGGACTTTCAAGCCGACTTGCTCAAAATCGGGCAAGACAGCCAGACCGTGGAATCGGCTGGGCCGGTCACTTGGGGGTATCGCCTCGAGGCCTCGAAAACAACCGAAGCGTATCGCGTCATCACTTATGAAAAGGGCGCCTGGATTCTGCACATGCTGCGGAAGCGGCTGGGGAATGAGCGCTTTCTCAAGGTCCTGTCAGAACTGCGCCGGCAATACCAATTTCGTGGAGTGGGCACCGCAGACCTGCTCGATCTGGCCAAAAAATCGCTCCCTGCGGGCGTTTCCGCCGATTCGATGGAAGGATTTTTCGACAACTGGGTGTACTCCACCGGCATCCCCACCCTGCGGCTGAAGTACTCGGTCAAAGGCAAAGCGCCTTCGTGGAAAATCTCCGGGACCGTGGAACAAAGCGCCGTCGACGATAACTTCTCGGTCGACATTCCAGTGGAGATCCAGCTCGCGAAGGGCGTGTCGCAGACGGTTTGGGTGCGCACGTCGAACCAGCCCGCGTCGTTCTCGGCGACTCTGAAGCAGCTTCCCGGGCGAGTCGACATTCCGGCGGGCGTCAGCGTACTGGCGTCGCGCAAGTAGCTACCGCACCGTCAGCAAATAGGTAGCAACCGCCAGGCCGACAATGGCGAGCACCCCGGCAACGATCATTCCCGAACGTGCCGGACGATCGGCGTCCCAATTCCCTTCCCTCAGTTCGCGCACCAGACGGGCGTGATGAAATGCGGCGAACAGATTCACCAGGACGCCCATCAGAACCAGCCCGATCCCGAACCATAGTGAACCGCGAGCCGATTGGACCGGAGTGCCCTGCTGGACCGCTTGCATCTCCCGCAAGAAGAGTCCGAAGCGCGCGACCACGAATCCGAATCCCATCATGGCAAGCCCGGTTCGAATCCAGGCCAGCAGGGTTCTTTCGGCTGCCAGGAAGACGCGTGGGTCTTTCTCCGAGCTTTCGGACACGTTGGTTATTCGCTCCAGACGGCTAGTTCATTGCCGCTTGGATCCGCAAAATGAAACCTCCGCCCTCCGGGGAACAAGAAGGTGTCCTTGACGATGCGCCCACCGGCGGCCTTGATCTTCTGTTGTATGGTATCCAGATCGCTCGAATACATCACCAGCAAAATGCCCTTCCCTGGAGCTGGCGATTCCTTGGTAAAACCACCCGCCATCCGCCCGTCGTGGAAGCTGGTGTAATCGGGACCGTAGTCGGTAAATGTCCACCCAAAAACAGAGCCGTAGAACGCCTTGGTTTTGGCGATATCGGACGCGGGCAATTCGATATAGTCGATATGGTTTTCCGGCCTGACTGAGCCCATACTCACGATTCTATCCCTCGCCTGGGAACTTCGGTTGTCCAGTTCCATAACCCAGCGTCCCGGAATCGGACGGTTTTCACGGCTCGGAGCGGAATTATGTTACTCATTCCAGGAACTTTTGACTAAGGAACCTCGTCTGCTGTAAATATCTGACTCGAATTGCGTCATTGGTTAGAGGCGTGTGCATCCAAAGAGGTTGAAATTATGCTGCGAATATTCTGCCGTGTAGGCTTAGTTACCCTTCTGTCTGGCTTGGCGTTCGGCCAGTCTACCGATAAACCTCCCGCATTCGATGCCGCCGATGTCCATGTAAGCGCGAAAAGCCCCAATGCGAACCAGAGTGGCGGCTTCCTGCGCGGCGGCCGCTATGAAATTCGCAAGGGAACCATGGTGGATCTTGTCCGCCTCGCCTACGGCATGGATGCCGATAAAGTCCTGGGCGGTCCCGCCTGGCTCGAAACGGATCGTTTCGACATCATCGCCAAGGCGCCCCCATCGACGCCGCCGGACACCGTCAAGCTGATGCTTCAGGCCCTTCTGGCCGACCGTTTCAAACTCGTGGTCCACAAGGACACCAAGCCCCTTCCTGGATACGCGCTCACCGTGGGGAAAGGTAAACCGAAAATCAAGGAAGCCGACGGCTCGGGCAGCCCTGGATGCCAGGGCCTGCCGCAGCCGGCGCCACCGGCCCAAGTCCTCTATGTTGTGGTCACTTGCCGCAACATGACCATGGAGATTTTCGCGCAAAACCTGCGCGGATTTGGCGGGCCGTACTTCAACAACCCTGTTGTGGACCAGACTGGATTGAAAGGGTCCTGGGACATCGACCTCAAATTCACCCCGAGGCAGTTGCTGGCCAACGTTGGCTCCGACTCCATCAGCATCTTTGACGCCGTCGATTCCCAACTGGGGATGAAACTGGACCTGCAAAAGATTCCCACCCCTGTAATCGTCGTCGACAGCGTGAACCAGAAGCCGACTGATAATCCGCCCGGCATAACCACCAGCCTCCCGCCGGTTGCCCCGCCCGAATTTGAAGTGGCGAACGTCAAGCCGAGCATGCCCGACGCACCCCAAATGGCCAGGATTCAGAACAACCGGGTGGATGCGCAAGGTTTGCCGCTGAAAACGCTGGTCCAAGTTGCCTGGGACATTAATAGCGACGACTTGATTGTGGCGCCGAAATGGATGGAATCGGCGAAATTCGATGTTGTCGCGAAGGTTTCCACCGCTGCCGCGGGACCGGCAAACACCCCTCAGTTCGATATCGATGACCTTCGGATTATGCTGCGCGCACTTCTCATCGAGCGCTTCCAAATGAAGGTACACATGGAGGACCGGCCCGTATCCGGGTACGTTCTGACAGCAGTAAAGCCGAAGCTCCAGAAAGCGGATCCCTCGAATCGGATGGGTTGCAAGGAAGGTCCCGGAGCGGATGGCAAGGACCCCAGAATCGCGAATCCAATCCTTTCGAGGCTTCTTACCTGCCAGAACATGACCATGGCGCGCTTTGCGGAACTGCTTCCGCAGCTTGCGAACGGCTATGTTCGTACGCCGGTTTTAGAGTCCACCGGGCTCGAAGGCGCCTATGATTTCACGATCAGTTTCAGCGCCGTCGGCCTGCTTCAGGGCGGAGGCCGGGGTGGCGATGCGCCCAGCGCGGGAGCATCGGATCCTAATGGCGCGCTCTCTCTTCCCGACGCCATCAACAAGCAGTTCGGGTTGAAACTGGAGCTGCAGAAGCGGCCCATGCCGGTGCTGGTCATCGATCACGTGGAAGAGAAACCGACCGACAACTAAGATCCGCAACCTGCCACAATAGGTTGTGACCGAAACAAAAGACAAGTGTAATGTCTGCCACGCTACCGGCGAATGCACTGAGTGCAAGGGCACGGGCAATGGCGGACAGTGCTTCAACTGCGCGGGAACCGGCAAATGTCCGCATTGCGCGGGAAGCGGCCGCCTGGACGCTGATCAAAAAGCCGGCTAGATGCGACAATAGTGGTAGATGCTGTCGTACGGCTATTACTATGCGGGCGGTCTGCTGGCCGGTGCGGGCGTCGTTACCTACCTGCTGGGATGGCCTTACGCGGTTCCCTTCTTCCTTTTGGCCGCTTTCTGCCTGAATTTCTTTCGCGATCCGGAACGCCAGGTCCCTCCGGGACCCGTAGCCGTGTCTCCGGCGGACGGCAAGGTGGTCGCGATTCGTCCAGTGGCGTCGGGTGCAACTCGCATCAGCATCTTTCTGAACGTCTTCGACGTGCACGTGAATCGGACGCCGATTCCCGGCAAGGTTAGCTGCGTCAACTACAAAAAAGGGCAGTTTCTGGCCGCCAATAAAGCCGAGGCCAGCGACGCGAACGAGCAAAGCATTCTTACCGTGGCAGGCGTCGTGGGCGGCGTCCCCACCACTGTTATGTTCAAGCAGATCGCCGGACTGATCGCCCGCCGGATCATTTGTTACAAAAAGGCCGGCGATATTCTGGAGCCCGGCGAGCGTATCGGGCTCATCAAGTTCGGGTCGCGGGTCGATGTATTTCTAGGCCCCGAATGGACGATCGAGGTGCACCCGGGCGACCGGGTGAGCGCAGGCTCGAGCATCATCGCCCGCATTCGTGACACGGCCCCGAGCGAGGAAGTGTGACGGAGGCAGCATGAGCGGTATGAAGCGTTTGCGGTTGCAAGAACGGCTAATCGATCCCCGCTCGCCCGATAAGAGCCCCCGGCGCGCCGCTTATGCCTTGCCAACTTTGTTCACTGCGGGCAACGTATTTCTGGGCTTTTACTCCATCATGGAGGCGTTCCGCGGGGCGCTGGTCAATGCGGAAGCGGCCGGTTCGGCTGCCGCGAGCGGACATTTTCGCGCCGCCGCGATCGCCATCGGCGTAGCCGTGTTCCTCGACGGCCTGGATGGCCGCATCGCGCGCCTCACCAAGACCGTGAGCGATTTTGGCCGCGAAATGGATTCGCTGGCCGACGTAATCAGTTTCGGCATCGCGCCCGCCGTGCTGGCCTACTCCTGGGGCATCGAGTTCGCCAGTTCCCCGCCCGCTCCCGTGACGGTCGAGCATCTGCATCGCGCTGGATATTTTTGTGCGTTCCTGTTCCTGCTATGCGGAGCTCTGCGCCTGGCTCGGTTCAACGTGCAAGTCAACCCGGTTCCCAAGAATCCCGGACGCGCCGACCGCAAATACTTCGTGGGAATGCCCATCCCCGCCGCCGCCGGCATGGTCGCGAGCGTGGTCTATGCGTTCGCAGGCGAGGGCCCTTTGAACTGGTGGGTTTTCTCGACGGGATGGCTGGCGCTGCTGGGACTGCTTTCGTTCCTGATGGTCAGCACCTGGCGCTACCCCAGCTTCAAGGACCTCAGCGTGATGCGTCCTCGATCGCCTCTGACCTTCGTCGTGTTGAGCGTCGTGATCTACCTGATCTGGAATTCGTCTGAGGAGATGCTGCTGGGAATGTCCCTGTGTTACGTCTTGAGCGGGATCGTCCTGCGAGCCGGCGGCATCATACGCCGGCGCCTGCGCCACTCAGATCCAGAACCCGACCCACGTCCGGAGCAACATCTGGAGCCACGTCCGGAGCAGCGAGTTGGCTAACCTCACCGAGCGTCCGCTGATCGCGCTAGTAGGCGGCGACACGCTGCTCGCCAAAGAACTCCGCGAGGTGCTGAGCGAAAGCAAACCCGCGCCGCGCGTGCAACTGATCTCGGCTTCGGCGGACGGAACCGCCAAGCTCGCAGCGGAAGATGACGAACCCATCGTCATGGCGCCGCTGACCGCGGAAAGTCTCGCGGGAGCTGCGGTCGCGTTCCTGGCCGGCTCGCCCGCTTCAAGTCGCAGAGCGCTCAAGGTAAATCCCAAGGGTGGCCCGCGCCTGATCGATCTGGCGGGCGGCCTCGAGGAACAGCCCGAAGCACGGCTGCGCGCGCCTTCGGCCGATCCCACGCAGCAACCTTCAGATTCGTCCATACAGGTCATCGCGCACCCCGCCGCCATCGCCCTGGCGATGTTTTTAGGACGAGTTTCCAAGGCAGCAACGATTCGCAGATCCGTGGTGCATGTATTCGAGCCCGCCAGCGAACGCGGCCAGCGTGGATTGGACGAGTTGCAGCAACAGACCGTAGGCGTGCTGTCCTTCCAGAAGCTGAAAACCGATGTGTTCGATACGCAACTTGCGTTCAACATGCTGGCGCGCTACGGGGAGGAAGCTCTGGAGCCGCTCGAAAGCATCGAGCAGCGAGTAGAAAAGCATTTGGCATCGCTGCTCACCGCTTGGCCCGGCATTCCCATGCCGTCGCTACGAGTGATTCAGGCGCCGGTCTTTCACGGGCACAGCATCTCCGCCTGGGTGGAGTTTGAAGAGAATCCGGGCGCGGAGACGCTCACCAAAGCCTTGGCCGATTCCGGCCTGGACGTGCGCACGGACGAGCCTCCTTCAAACGTCGGCATGGCCGGGCAGAGCGGACTGAGCGTGGGCGCCATCGCGGTCGACCACAACCAGCCACGCGCGTCGTGGTTCTGGCTGGCGTCGGATAATCTGCGCCTCACGGCGGAGAATGCCGTAGCAGTCGCCAAGGAAAGTTTGTGAAGTATCTCTCCGTTTCCCTTTTACTGGTTTTGTCCTCCTGCGGATACCGATTCGCCGCGACCGACACGGTCCTGCCCAAGACCATTCACACCATCGCTATCCCGGCCTTCAATAATCTGACCACGCGCTACAAATTGACGGACCAGATGCCGGAGGCAATTTCTCGCGAATTCCTGACTCGCACTCGCTACAAGGTCGTGCCCGATGTGACTACGGCGGACGCGGTCCTGCGGGGTTCAGTGAACAACTATTCTTTTAATCCCACGATCTTCGATCCCGCCACCGGCCGCGCCGCTTACGCCGAACTGCGCGTATCCCTCTCCGTCACGCTGACGGAACGCGCCACCGGCAAGGTGCTCTTCGACCGGAAGAACTTCGACGTGCGCGAAACCTACCAGATCAGTCCGGATGCCACCCAATACTTCGAGGAAAGCGATCCTGCGTTGAAACGCGCGGGACAGCAGGTGGCCCGTTCCATTGTCAGCGCGGTACTCGAAAATTTCTAAATGAGTCCCGAACAGTTTCTAGCCAGGCTGTCAAAGAGCGGTCCGGAACCGGCCTATTTATTCCTCGGCCCCGAAGCGTTCGAGCGGACCCGCTGCCGCCGCGCGCTGCTGGATGCCGTACTGCCTCCCGACGAACGAGAGAACGGATTTACTCGCCACGATCTGGATCGAACTCCGGTGGCCGCAGCGCTAGACGACGCGCGTGCGCTCTCTCTGTTCGCCTCGCGCCGTGTGATCTGGCTTGCCGCGGCCGAAGCCGCCGTACCTCGTGCTGCCCGAGGGCGCGCCAACAATGAGGACGCCGTCGACGAGGACGAAGCTGGCGGAGCCAGTCTCGCGGCATACTTGCGCGAGCCGACGCCCGACGTCACTCTGGTCATCGATTGCTCCCGCTACGAATTCGAAGGCGAAGACAAGCCTCGCATGGAACGCGTGGAAGCCTTCTTCGCGGCGGTCCCGGCTAAGGTCGAGTTCCGTCCCTATGCTCCCGAGGCCGCGCGTTTCCTCGCCCAGAAGTTAGCCAAGGAAGCCGGCATCCAACTGGGTCTGGCGGAGCTGGCGTTGCTGCTCGAAGCCACCGGCGGGGACGCCTCGCGCATCTCGATGGAAATCGAAAAGCTGCGGCTGTTCGCTGGAACCGCGCGCAAGATCACCGCGAGCGATATCGCCGCGCTAGTGCCGGATGCGCAGTCCAGCACGATTTTCGCTCTCGTCGCCGCGCTGGGAAGAGGCGACCGCGCCCGGGCTCTCGAAATTCTGGATACGCTGTCGCGCGCGGGTGAGTACATGCCGTTGGCGCTCACCTTCCTCGCCACGCAGTTTCGGACGGCGTTGGCAGCTCGCGAGGCGGGCGTACGCGGCGCCAGCCAGATTCAAGCGCACTTCAACAAACTGGGCGCGCGCATGTGGCCGGATAGAGCCCGGCAAATCGAGCAGACCATGGACGCGTTTTCGAAGGAACGTCTGGCGCTGGCTGTCGAGAAGGTATTCGAGACAGATCGCGGACTTCGAGACGCTCGTCCCGACGACCGCATTTTGATGGAAGAGATGATCCTGAGCCTAACGGCCCGTTAAGCTTTTGCGAGCTTGGTGAGGCGGATGGTCAGACGGCTCTTATAACGAGCTGCCGTGTTCTTCTTGATGATGCCCCACTTGGCGGCCCGGTCGATCACCGAGAAGGTCTTGGGAACCAATTCGGTCGCCCCTTTGGCGTCTTTCGACTCCAGAAGCCGGCGCATTGCGCGGATCTGGTGACGCAGACGAGTCTTGCGGGTCCGGTTGACGGCCGTCCGGCGTTCGGCTATGCGGACGCGCTTCAGCGCGGATACTGTGTTTGCCATGGAAACTATAGGATATCGCAGCTAGACTGCCTTGACAACTGAGGATGGGACAGGCGGTCTTGCCCGCCTGTCGCAGAGATGGGGACAGATGTGCCTGTCCCCCTTTTCTTATGACAGGCGACAAGATCGCCTGTCCTACACACGCTACGTCAACGGCTTCTGGCTACCGTTTCCGTTGCCCATCTGACGCATCATCAGCGCCATCAGGCCCTCCAGCGCGCCGCCCCCATTCGATCCCATCACCAGCGTGCTGGGCACGAAGGGAACATTGCTCTTCGACAGAGCCTCCACCGAGTTGACGAACGCTGTGGCGCTTTCGCCCAGAGCCTTCACCTGCCGCTCGTAGGCTTCGGCGCGAGCCAAGCCCACCGATCGGACCTGAGCGCCTTGCGCCGTACCGGTCTGCTCGATATAGGTCGCCTCGCCTTCGGCTTCCATTTTCCGCGAAGCCGTCCGGTTGGTCTGAATGTTCACACCAACCTGCGACTTGGCCAGATCGGCCTGCATGTCGGCAGTGCCTTTGGCTTTCTCGGTCTCGATGCGCTGATCCTGCGCAGCCTTCTGCATCTGGTAGGTCGCGATCTCCTGATTCGCGATCTCGCGCTGCGTCAGAACCTGCACCAGCTGCTGCGGCAGCACCACCGCCTGGATGTATACGCCGCGAGTTTCCACGCGATACTTGGCCAGCTCGGTCTTCACGTATTCGAAGGCTCCTTGCTGCACTTCCTCGCGGCTCCCGATGAAGCGGACAGCCGGCATGCTCTGCAGCTTATTGCGGAAATGGTTGCCCACCGCCGCCTGCAACACTTCGTTCACCAGGTTGGGCACGCTGCCCACCATCGAAATCACGTACGGCGCCTGCGTATCCGGAATGTGGATCTGGACCTGCAGGTCGATTGCGAACTGGAAGCCTTCACTGCTCTTGGCTTCGATCTGGCTGAGCTGCGCGTCCAGGTTATGCGCCTGCGACACCACGTCGGCCCAGTTCAGCGTGATGATGAACGTCGGCACGATCACGGCTTGGTAGCAGCGCGGATTGATCGGGTACTTGCCGGTGCGCAGCGGGTCTTGCCATATGCCGCGATGGCCGGGCCGCACCAGGCTGCCGAACTTGAACTCGGCGCCTGACGTATCCTGCGTCGGGAGACCCACGTAAGCCTTGACCACGGCGACCTGACCTTGCTCGATGACCAGCATGGGAACTTCTTCCACGCGCACCAGAAACGGGTTCAGGTTGTACGCGCCATAGAGCAGCGGATCGTGCTGCAATCCGATGCGGCCGCCCAGGTCCAGGAACGTCTGAAAATCCTGGTAAGCGTTATGCCGATTGTTCTGGCTGCCCAGAATCGTTTCGATAAGACGGGCGTCGGTGGAATCATCCGAAGCTGTGGTTTCAAGCTTCGCGACGTCCGCGAATCCGCCCAAGCGGCTGGCGATGTCGCCTGCCGGCAGAGGCTGCCCTTCTTGCGTAGTAACAATACCGACCATGTCGACCACTTTGCCGCCTTCGGTCGGCCGCGGAGAGATCCGCGTCACTTCGAGCTGGTTGGCGCTCAGACCGAACGCTTCATGCGTGAGCCGCCCTTTTGACCGCGCGAGAGCACGCA
>Ga0207687_10001650_pt1 | contig 15402 bp, 17 predicted proteins | sample KBSM54metaG_FD_184399 | JGI IMG/M metagenome (GOLD analysis project Ga0207687, IMG submission 184399) | Miscanthus rhizosphere microbial communities from Kellogg Biological Station, Michigan, USA - KBS M5-4 metaG (SPAdes) (version 2) | ecosystem: Host-associated > Plants > Roots > Rhizosphere >...
CCCTCGAGCTCTGCCTCGGCGCGTTCGGTGTTTCATTCAGTGCTCCCAATCAACGGTTGCGTCTTGATAAGGAAACTCCGCGGTCGATGTGAATTTGCGGGTACCACTGCCGAGACAAGCCACGTTTAAGGCCGGCATCAAACAATCGTATTCGGCATCCACGGTGGCGGTGCTCATCGACCCCGCGCTGGTCCCCCCCGAAATGGTCACCGAGTATTGGCCCAAATTCTTGAAGTGGTTATTGGCCTCCAAGATGCGTTTAACGGCCTCTTGCACATCGGCCAGGCGTTGCCCGCCGGACAGATCATTCTTGGCTTGCCCGCCGTAGTACTGGGACTCGTCTGGCCCGATCACGGCCGCTGCCCGCGCTGCAGCGAGAGCCGCATGTCGAACTAGGTACGATGCGTTCATGGCATCGACCAGCTGCCACATGACCAGACCGAAGTAGACGATGATGGGCAGTACGATGAGCGTTTCCACGAATATCGCTCCGCGCTGACGCCCGCGGCCCCTGCGCGGCCCCTTTGTATTCACGCTCTTCATGGGTGCCGCATCTGCGCCGTCACTAGAGCAGAGGCAGCCATTGTCAGGATACTTAGCTGGGTGTGCCCGTCGTCAACCTTGCTGGCAGCGATGATGACAAGGGCGCCATTCTTTGCGAAGGTGGAGTGCTTGTCGGAGTTTTCGTGCTCGCCAGTCGGCACCGCTTTCCAACCCCGCTGGGGCATGATGTCCAGGTAGAATTGGTTCGCCGCGGTTGGTGCCCGGTCGGTCGCGTATTGACGTACCGCGTAACCAGAACCCACCAACTCGGCATGCAGCGTGCGTTGGGATCCTGGGATCCGCGGAACCTCTGGCTGATCTTCGCCGGTCTTCTCCGCATCGCGACCAAGGAACGCAGGTACGTTGAACTTGGCAGCGGTCCAAACCCCGATCACGTTGGTCCCACCGGACTTATTTCGACGGGCATACAGGTAGTGAATCTGCCCCAACTGGCCGAGCTCTCCCGTTGCCGCGGTTTCCCTCACCCGCGCTAGGAAGTCGGATACACCCGCGCTTGGGCGGCTTGGGGTCAAGCATATCACTACGCCCTCGTCTTCTGAACTGGTGCTCGCGAGCGTAAGCGGCGCATCTGCGGGCACTGCATTGGCAAGCTCGCCCGAAAGCTCGCCCATCTGCCATGCGCGTTCGCTGCACTCGGCTCTGAATCGTTTCAGCACGAGCGCCAGATCCATGTCCACGAAGTGACCACCCGCCAACACGTCGTTTCCGTTAACGCGCAAGTGAGAGACGCTTCCTTGCAGGGCACCAATGCCGACTAGCTGCCTGCCGAATTGCAGCGACGACTCGGCTGCTGCGCTCCGCGCGTTGCGAACCGACAGCACCCCAGCCAATGTCGCACAGACGCCGCAGAACATGGCCATGCGAGTACAGCCCTTTAGCAAAGGCAACAGCTGCAATCCGCCGAGCCGTGTCATGACTGTGCTCCAGCAATGACCGTGCCACGAATGCGCGTGGCCGGGCGACGGTGACGTGATGACGATTTCCAGCACCATGTCCTTGCGTTATGAACGGGGAACTTCGGGTCACCGTCGACAAAGGAGTCGTCGCTGAGCGCAGCAAAGCCAAGGGAGGGGGCGGAACTAGCCAACTAGGGGTTGGCACGCCGGGGTTGCGGCGCGGCGCTCGTCAGGTTTGCCTGGTCTGCCCCCTCTGCGGTCGCACCCCGTACGGGACGGCCCACTTACCGCCCGGAACTGCGTCGGACCCGAATGAGCAAGGTCATCCACCCACTTCTCGTGATGGCATGGTGTGTGCTCCGACAGTCGGAATGACTTGGAGGTTGGACATATCGACGAAGCGACCATGCGCGCGGCTCGAAGGTAATCAAGCCACCTCCCGACTAGCAGACGCTGGCCGAAGTGTTGCGGCTCGCGTTATGTCGCTCTGCCTGCCTCACCGCAAGCAGAGCAGCCTCGTAAGAATCCGACGGCGAGCAAGGCAGCGGGGGGTGGTCTATGTCGAATACCTCCTCGTTACGATCACTACCTCCATCGTGCTAGCCACTGCCCTATACACGGTTGGCCCCAAGTTGCTAGGTTATCACAGGACGGTCGTTACGACCGTCCTAACGCGTGCCCCATGAGGAGTTGGTCCGGACCCTCACTGGAGATGTAGGCGCGTCCAACTCCACGCTCGCGGAACGGTTATCGCGCTGGATCGGGAATTAGGGGAGACACGAAGTAACCGTTTTGCCCCGCGGAAGTGTTGCCTGCGAGGCCATCAATGAAGTCGATGGCTAGCTCGATCACTCCCAGATGTTCGGCGCGTGAAATGGCACCCACGGCTTCTTTGCCAGCACTGCGCGTGCCAAGCCGCGATTGGCGCTCTTCCGAGTGCAACTGGCAACGAGCCGTAGCGGACGGCGCGCGATGGTTGGCAGCTGATGGCTGCGTTCAGCCGCGGGGAGGCCATTAGAAAGTATCTTTCCCATGGCATGCCGGTTGCTTTGGCGCTCGGCATGCAAGCGATTGTCAAAAGTTGCGCGTTGGTCGCGACGCTCGGCCTGTTGAGCTCGGTGGGTTGCGGCAGCGATCGGCAGACCTCGATGTGTATCGATGCCATCGCCAACGGCAAAGACTGCAAAGACTCCTGTAACTATCCCGTACCGGATACCACCCAGCTGAAGAGCATCGGAACCATCGCCAGTGGCTCGAGCGCTGCCGACTACCGGAGCCAATCCGAGCCGGTTTCTAGCGTGAAGCAGGCGATCGATACGAAGCTCGCGTTCGATCCCGGGTTGCGCAACAAACGGGAGGTCGTTCGGCTCGAGCTGAGAAGAGCAGACGGCACCGTCGTTCGCACCGCAACCGGGGTCGTGGTGGCGCCGCACCTGGTGATGACCGTGGCGCATCTTTACGATCGGGACGTCGCCTACGCCGGGGCCGTCGTGATCGCGCGGGACAGGCAAGGCACCGAGGTCCCGCTACCGGAAGTAGATTGGTTCGTGAATCCGGATCATCGACCGATGATCGGGACTACATATGACATGGCCAACGGGCCGCGTGACTTTGCGTTCGTCGCCGTGGCAGACGATTTCGCCGATCTCGACATCCGCCCCGCAACATTGACCGCCAATTGGCTGCCCGCTAGCGATTGCGTGATCCCGCCCCTGACCCAGGTGGAGCTCTACGGATACGGCGCGCGGGGCACCGTCGACAGCCTGCGCGGGGTCGTGGGCAGCGTGATGAATTCCAACGCCCAGATCGAGGCGAGGAACGTGATCACATTTCAGGGCGCCACGGAGGGAGGCGATTCGGGCGGGCCGGTGATCTACACCGATCTCCGCACGGCGCGTACGTACGTCGTGGGCATGATCGTGGCGAGCGCGACGGACGGCTCGGCTTCCTTCGCTTCCCGCATCACGGTCGCCAACATGGAGGCGCTGGCAAACCAAATCGAGGCCTTCCGCGTGCGCAGCGAAGGGCACCTCTTTCCGGTTCCCGCGCCCACGCTGCCCAACGGCGCAGTTAACCCCACGAGCGTCCATTATCCGCTCACGACGTCGGTAGCGACCGCCACCTCCAGCCCCCCGCCGACCCCCACCACGAGCCCTGCCGAGGTGGGGTACACCCTCACGGCCACGCCCCTGCATCCGCCATCGGGCGTTGGCTACATCGCGGGCTTGAATACATCGTACGTGCTGTGGCTCGGCGGCGGCAGCGGTCCGTAGCGTTTTTTCGCCGGCGCTATGCCCTCGAACGGGAGCGCGCTAGGCTCACTGGGCGGCTGTCCCGCGCAGCATAACGCTCTTCAGCGACCTATTTCGAGCCGAAGCGCGCACCGCAGAAGGCGCGCCACAGCTGGTCGATGACCAGCTGTTCGCCGAAGAGCGAGCGCACGTGCAGACAGCGGTGGCCGAGCGGCGTGCGGAATTCGGCATGGCACGCGTGCTGGCGCGGCGCGCGCTCGCGGAGCTCGGCGTCGCCCCGTGCCCGCTCGTGCCGCGCGAAGACCGGACGCCGACTTGGCCCGCAGGCGTGGTCGGCAGCATCGCATACCGAAAAAGAGCTGGTTTCTGCTGGGCGCCACCTCATGCCTGGGTCTGACCTCGGTGGTCGACCTGTTTCTGTGCGCGCGCATGGGCTCGGTCGCGGCCATGCAGCCCGTGGTTCCCGCGGTTCAGAAAGTGGTGCTCATGCTCGCCATTGGTTGGATGCTGGTGGCCGCCGCGGTCATCTCCCGGGCCGCGCGCTCGGCCGCCGCCCGTGAGCACTCTGCGAGCCAGGTTTAGGGCGGCGAGTCGCGGTGCAACCTGCCCCCGCCAACGGCACGTTGCGCTCGACGTGAGGGACCGCCGAAGCGGTCCGAAGAAAGGCGTGTGAGGTCGTGATCGGCAGCGCTAGCCGCCGGATTTGACCATCACAGGCAGCCATTCCCCTCCCTGATCACGGCACCAGTGGGTGCAGCCCGCGGGAAGCCCACATTGAACTCAGGCCAGTTGGTCGAAACGCCAGTGGTGCCTTCCGGAGAGTAGGTTGCGGTTTCCCGATACGAGGTCCAAACCGTGCTGGGGCGGCCGTTGGGGAGGACGGTGGCGGGGGGAGGCGGGTTGCCGTTCGAGGGTGGGAGGCCCGCCAGGTCGGCTTGATATTGGTCCGTCAGGTTTTGCAGGTTCGCGGTCGTGAGTGTCGCGACCACGGTACCCATCGGGGTGCCGTCGTTGCCGGCCGGGACGCCATCGAGAGTGACTCGTCGCCGAGCCGCGATCAGCCCGACCACCTCCCAGCGTTGTCGGGCTGGGTCGTGGTTGAAGCGGAGGAGGGGTGCGCCCGAATCGCCGTGAGTTGCGAATTCGCCAAAGGTGAGCACGCCGTTGGCGTGCGCGTCTGCGTTGCTGATTCGTGGGCGGACGGTAATGCCCGTCGGCTGCACCGCCGCCCTGAACTCTGGGCCGGTGTTGAACTCGTAGCCGGCCGCGACGAGCGTGTCGAGCATGCATTCGCAGCCGGTGTCCGCAGCCGGGTAGTCCGCCATGATGTGCACCGGTCTGACGTTGAACGGCGCCGCGGTCATATCTTGTCTGGTGACTAGACCGGCGATGTCATTGGCGGGCACGGTCGGCCCGCCTGCCGTTGGTGAGTACGCCGCGCGGTAGTCGCTGTTCACCACATCGAAAATGGGCTCGATCATCAAGCGCTGAGTAGTCCCCGGAGGCACGATCCCGATCGTCACGCGATTGTAAGTCGAGGCCGCGGCTTGCACGAAGGTGTGTGCGGCGGTCAAGACTTCATGAGGACCAGTAATGATCCCGGTCGCGTAAGCGATCGCGCGTGGCGGCTGGCGGGAAGCATTGTTTTCCCAAACACCATTGTTCAACCGCGCTCGCCGGTAAGGGTTACTCGCGTTCGCGTCCTCCCATAACGAGATCTGAACGATGGCGGTTCCCTCACCCTGAGTGAACGTGAACGTCCCCTCGCCCGCGTCGACCTGGAGCGGCTGAGCGACTTGATCGAGATCTTCGCCCTTGCCGCTTACGTTGCTGTCCACAAAACAGGTGGGCTTACAGTCTTTGCCATTGGCGATGGCAGCGATGCACCCCGCCTTCTCCTGGGAGTTGCCGCCGCACGCGCCGGCCGCGAACAGGGTAAACATTAGGAACGGAACCAATTGTACGTCGAACGAGGGCCGCAAACGTCCGGTCGAGCTGAACATGGGGTGCTGCTAGGCAAGTGCCGTGCCTCGAACCGCCGGGACGTTAGCCGCGAATTCAGGAGAGCTCGCGTGGCGAGTTGCAACCTGCGAGTGCCAATGACCGGTTGGCGGTAACAGTCGAGTGTGCTGCGCACGAGCCGGCCGTCGACGTTATTCGAGGTCGCGAGCACCCAAGCGGCGCTTGGTCAGCTGCTGGCGGGAGACTCGGCGTGTCGACCTCCTGCTCAAGGAGGCGCTGGCCGAGCCAGCGGCAGAGAGAGAAAGCGAGAGCGCGGGCCCGAGCGCTAGCTCGAACAATGCCACGCCCTGGGCGCTGTACTCGCTGAGTGCTCTGAGCGTTGCGGGGTTCGGTGCAGGCCTCGGCTTTGGTTTGGAAGCGAAGCACGCCAAGTCGTCGCTGCAGGCAAGCTGCGCCCCCGCCTGCACGACCGAGCAAGCCGGCCGTGTACATCATTGGACGACTGCCGCGAACGTGTCTTTCGGATTGGGCTCCGCCGCTTTGGCGGCCGCCGTGATCGTTTACATCGTAGACATGGGCCACGCAGATGCCGCACAGGCTGGCCGGGCATCACGCGCGATTGCCCTCGACGTCGCGCCGACACCATAGGGAGCAATGGTATCCGCGGCGGGGCGCTTCTAACTGGGCTTGAGCAGGGAGCGCCTTATCGTTCGCTCCGCTCGCCTGAGCTACTTATCGCAGGCGACGACCGGCGGAGCCGCGGGAGCGACGGTCGGACTCGGCGTCGGCCACTGGCTGCCGGCGGCGAAGCCAGTGATTGTCGTGCCATCGCCGCCGCTGCGCATGGGCACCGAAGGCCCTGCGCTGCCGTTGTTGGCTGGATAGTTGTGCGGGAAGTCGACGGCCAACGGGTTCACCGTGCCGTTGGGATACGTGGCGGTGGGTTGTGGATAAACATCCAGCGTCGTCGCTGCCGCGCGCCAACGGTTCGCGGCGCCTTGCAGCTCATTCCACGCCGTTTGAGTGATGGTCGTACCCACTGTGGCTCGATAGATGGCGTTCAGGGCAACGCCGCCTTGCGGATCCACATGCCCAGTATCCTCGGCGGGTCCCGAGCCCAAGATGATCCCCACTAGTTCATCCCGGCCGGGCGTGACTTGATCATTGAAACGAATGATCGGCCCTCCCGAGTCGCCGGCGTCGGCCACGTCATCGAAATTCAATAGCGCCGTGGACCGAGTGTCGGCGAGCGTATTGGCCGGAGTGAGCGCGACGCCGCGAAGCAGGACATTTCGGAGGCGGTCCCGGGTCGCGGGGGCCTGGTATGGCGGCTCGTCGTGGCGCAAGCCGAAGCCCATCAACTGCATCGTGTCGAGCCGGCAGCCGGTATCGCACTCCGTTTGCGTGCCCTGAAAGCCTTGCGCCACGTGCATCGGCTGGATGCCCAAGGTCGCAGTGAGATCGATCGTCGTCTCCACGAAGGCCAAGTCGTTGGCCCAGGGGGCATCGGTTGCCGCGTCCCTGCCGGCTGCTTGGAGCGCCTCGGCCGCGGTGCGAAAGGTGGGGTGAATGATCGGATCGATAGCGGCGACCTCGAACATGTCATTGCCACCGTTGGCGTCCGGGAGGTGGATGGCGACCACCACGCGGTTGTAGTTCCGGGCATAAAACGTGTGCGCGGCCGTCAAGATGGTCTCTCTGCCCACGACCGTGCCCGTGGCCGTCCCCATCAACGTCGCGTCATTGTAGATGCGGATTTGAACATGAGCGGGCGCCCTCTGCAATGGCAGCCGTCGAATCTGCCCGCCCCGACTGAAACAGAGACTGCAGAAAAAATAGAGTCCCCGGCAACCCGAGTGCCGGGGACTTTTTTGCTTTGTGGGTTGGGGTTGATGGTCACGCGAAGCGGGCGCGCGGCCGCAGAGTTCACGCCCCAAGCGCTTGACGAATCTGGAGAAGCGCCGCCTCGATGTCCCGCACAACGAGCGCCGCATCCAACCTGAGGATCCGATAGCCACCCCGAGCCAGCACGGCATCGCGGCGCGCATCCGCGGCTGCTTGCCGGCCGTGATACCCGCCATCGACCTCAACCACGAGCCGCACCGCTGGCGCGAGAAAATCAGCGATGAAGCGACCGAGCAACGGCACTTGACGGCGAAACACAACGCCCAGCCGCCGCCCACGAATGCGCGCCCAAATTGAGTTGCTCAGACGGGGGTAAGCGAAGCCCGCATCACGCGAGCGCGAGCTTCGAGGACGAAAGCTCGCGCGACACTGTGCTGGCGAAACAAGGGCTTGTTGTCGGTTCGAGTCACGCCCCCCAAGGCGCAGGCGGCGTGCCAGCCCCCCACCGTATCGCGAGACCCCGCGCGGGGCTGGCGCGCCGCGTGCGCCCTCTCGCATGACTCGAACCGACAACAAGCCCGAGCCGCCAGAGCACGCGATCTCGCCGTTGCTAGCCGAAGTGCGCAGAATCAGCCGTTGGACCCTCCGCCGCGCGCGGCGCGCTCTGGCGCCGCGTCCGGCGTTGAGGGTCCCGGCGCGCGCAGCCACCCGCTGGGTGGCGAGCACGCACGGCCGCGCCACGGCTGACCATGCGAGGAGCAACCACCCCGGCAACCCGAGTGCCGGGGTCTTTTTGCTTTGTGGGTTGGGATTGATGGTCGCGCGAAAGCGGGCGCGCCGCCGCAAGAGTTCAAGCCCTGAGCGCTTGACGAATTTGGAGAAGCGCCGCCTCGATGTCCCGCGCAACGAGGGCCGCATCCAACCTGAGGACTCGATAGCCGCCGCGTGCCAGCACGACATCGCGCCGCGCATCCGCGGCTGCTTGGCGGCCGTGATACCCGCCATCGAATCGACTGGTTGAGTCACGCTGTGCCACCCGGATCGCGCCGCCTGAGCTGGTGCCGGATTTTGCGGATTTTTTTCGGAGTTTTGCCCTGGTACACGAGTTGCTGTAGCTCAGACGATGAGTCGCAATCGGATCTTCTGAACCCTGTTAGTGATGGCGTCGCTCGTTGGCTGCTTGGGCGCAGACCCGCACCCCGGGAGCGGCGGAGCCGGTGCGGGCGGCGGCGCGGGCCTTGGCGGCAGCGGTGGACAAAGCGGGAGCGCAGGCGCTGATGGGAGCGCCGGCCTTGGGGGCGACGCCGGGGCAGCGGGACAAGGCGGGGGCAGCGGCAACTTCGGGTTGAATGACGTGTCGATGCTCTTCCCCTTACCAGAAGCGAGCGCCGACGGACTGTATCGAGCAAGCGACGTGGGCGCGTTCGGCGAGCTGCTGCCGGAGTCGATGTTGGAGACCGTCGGCCCGATCGCGCGCGTGAGGTACGCAGGTGACAGCATTGGATGCGAAAGCGACGAAGCGGTCGAAGCGACCCGGGCTCGGCTGCGCGTGGTCGGCGTGCGGATCGACCCGTGCTTTCCTGTCCTGACGGCCAGTACTTGCCGGCGTCAGGTTCGCTTCGTCTGGCAACCGGTGAACGGACCGTTTTTCGACGACGCCGCTCTGCACGTGTTTTACGACTTGCCGGCCGCCGAATTCGCGAGCCTCGTCACTGAGCTGGCGGCGTTGTCTCGGGGCTTCGCGAAAAATCTACCGCTCCAGGTGCATCCCGTTTTGGCGCAAGAGGGCGCCGCGGGACCGTTCGCGAAGGCCCTCAGAAAGGCGCTGTTCGCGCGCATCGGCAAGGCACGCATCACACGCATCACCAGACTGGGAGTTCCACGGTTTCAATTGTACCGGCGCCGCGCGAGCCATTGAAATGTTGATCACTCACGAAAGTGAAACAAGCCATTACCCGCTTCGGGGGCGTGGCCGCAGGCCCGCCGACGCCCGTCTTTCCGGAAGACGCTCCGTTTTCATTGCTTTGGAGCCGTGACCAGGCGCTGACGGCGAGCAAAGAACAGCAGTCGGCCGACTATGACGCCGCGCTAGTGATCGAGAATCCGACGTTGAAGAGTGTGGAACAAGAGAGCTGCGTCTCGTGCCACACCACGTTGCCAGTACGCCGCTGGGCGGAGGCAACGCTCGGCTTGTCGGCGCAGGATCGGCCCCAAAGATTCGAATCGAGCTTCGACTTGTCGCTCACCGCCAATCCGGAGGTGAGTGCCAGCCCGAGCATGTTCCGCGCATTTGGCTATCGCGGTCAGGAAGTGGGCATCAGCCAGCGAACCGTCAACGAGTCTGCAGCCGTCGCCGAGTTTCTCAACCGCACGCCCAACGAGTGAGCAGGTGCGCTCGCCTCGTGTCGCGAGCGGCCACCCTGCCTGAACCCGGCTTCGATCTCGACCACGAGCCGCCCTGCGCCGCGCTGCGGCTAGCCGAAATTCGCGGAGGCAGTCGTTGGACCCTCCGCCGCGCGCGGCGCGCCCAGCCGCAATCAATTCGGCCCTACACCCCGCAACATGAACGGAAGGTGCGGAGGCTTTCCAGTAAGCAATGAGGACGTGAGCTGCCCCTCTGTCACCCAGTACGCGCCGCCGACGACAACGACGGACGTGGGCGCGTCCAGACCAGTACGAATAGCCGTGACCTTGGCGTCGTTGTTTGCGTCGATGACCAGCTTGGAAAGAACACCCACGTTGTCCACGACGAGCAGCGTGTGCGAGTCGAGCTGGCGCTGTCCGTCGGGGTGCTGCAGCGCCGGCTGGACGCTCAACCGTGTGATCGCGCCGGCGCTCCCGTCATCATTCATCGCTATCCGAACGACCGCGCCGGTGTCGTTGTTGTTGACGTAGAAGCCAGAGCCATCCCAAGAGATGCCGTTGGCGCCAAACGCGGACATGTGCACCGGCGCCAAGCTGGGATCGGTCACCCACAAGCTCATCGTCGAGCTTGTCTCGAGATCCGAGACTCGATACACCGCTCCCCCGAAGGATTCGGTGACGAAGAGGTGGTGTTCTGCGTCGAAAGCCAGATCGTTGGGAAATCCCAGGGTGGGCTTGGGGGGTTCGGTTGCCGCGGGTGACCCTGGAAATGAATACGTGGCCAAGAGTGCACCACTCGCGAGATCGTACCTGCGCACGCTGGGCGTAGTGTGAAATGACGTGTCCACGGCACAGAGGAATAGAGAATGACTCACCTCGTCGACGAGCACGCCGGCGACCCCCGCGAGGGTGCCGCCCGGCGCGAGAAAGGCCGTCGACGATGTTTGGCCTGGCTCGAACTCGACCACCTCGCCGGTGGCGATGCTGCCGACGTAGACTTTGCCGTTATTCGTGGCACTCAGGCTTTCCGGATAGAACTTGTCTCCAGGCAGTTGCAGGCTCGCGGGCGCCGAGCCGCCCGCTCCGCCTGCAGCAGAGGCAGGAGGCTGGGTGTTACTGCCCGAACAGCACGGGAGCACTAGTAGCGCAGCTTGGCAGACTAGCCTCGACAACGCCTTCAGTTTGCGAGCGCTCATTTGCCCCCCAATGCCTGCAGAACGCTCGGCAGTGTGTTGATGCCCCAATGTTCGACGTAGCGCCCGGCCTCGATGCGCACGATGTCGATCACGCTGATCTCAATCTGCGTGTTGGTTGCGGGAACGCCCAGCAGCGCTCCGCGATGCGTGCCGCGGATCGTCTTGCGAGTGGTCACCAGATCGCCCTCCGCCAGCTGCATATGGATCTCGACGGTCAAATCGGGGAGCGCCGGGCGCAGGACCTGGTTGAACACGTAACTCATCCCCTCGGGACCCGTGGGCAGTCCCGGCGGGGCTGAATGATCCACGAAATGTGGCGCCATGAGCTCGCCAACCGCTGTCAGGCTCCCTTGCTCGATGACCTCGCGATTGAATCGCCGCACCACTGCCTTGTTCGCCTCAGATATTTCCTTTTGATTACTCATAGTTAACTCCTGCTCCGCAGAGCCTGTGGCTCGTTCGTTCGAGCTGAGCTAGTTATAGATCATGCCAAAAACTAGCGCACCAGCTGATATTGGAACTAATCATTCCTTATCTGGAATGATTCGCAGCGCCCAGACGGCGCTGTTCGATGATGTCGCCGTGTTCGTGTGCGTGGCCCAACACGCTGGCTTCAGCGCGGCGGCGCGCGAGCTGAAACGCCCATTGACGAACGTGAGCCGCGCCGTCGCTCGTTTGGAAGACGAGCTCGGCGTTAAGCTCTTGCAACGCACCTCGCGACGCGTTCAGCTCACTGATGAAGGTCGACAACTCCTCCTCGGAGCCGCCGGCCACCTAGATGGGCTCCAGGAGGCATTGGCTGCCGCCGCAGATCGCCGGCCCGAGCTGAGTGGCGTCGTGCGGGTCACCGCCCCCGCCTACACCGGTTCGACCCGCGTTTCGCTCGCGCTCACCGACTTCGCGTTGGCCCATCCCGCGGTCGCGGTCGAGGTCGACGCCTCGAATACCCGCCACGATCTGATTCGCGACGGCTTCGACTTCGCCATCCGCACCGGGCCGTTAGAAAGCTCGGATCTGGTGGTTCGTCGCCTTTGGCAAGGAGAATTCGGTTTGTATGCGGCACCCTCGTTCGTCGCGGAGCACCTGGGCGGCAGCCACACGCTCACGCGCGAAACGTTCGCCTCTGCGCCTTGTATCGTGCTGCGCTCGGCTGTCACCTGGCACTTCCGAGATCCAAAAGGGCGTGATCTCGAGCTAACGCCCAGCCCGCGATTTGCAGTGAATGATCCGCGCGCGGCGGTTACGGTCGCGGCGCGGGGTCTCGGCATCGTGCTCGCCCCTTTAGACGCCGTCGCTCCCGAGCTTGGCTTGCTCCGCCTTGTGCCGGACTTTGGCGAGCCAGCACCGATCGACCTGGTCATTGTCTATCCTTCGCGCCGCCTGTTGGCTCGTCGGGTACGCGCCGCGATCGAATGGCTCGCCCTGCCGCACTACGCCGTGGCCTCTCATCGGTGACGAACAGGCGTAGCGCTACGCCTCGCGTCTGCTGCAGCTGGGTCGTAGCCCGAAGCGCTCGAGCTGACCGCGGCAAGCCGTTTGCGCCGGGGACTTTTGCTTTGTGAGTTGGCAAGCGGGCGCGGCAGAGTTCAACCTCTGAGCGCGGTGCGAATTTGGAGAAGCGCCGCCTCGATGTCCCGCGCAGCGAGCACCGCATCTAACCTGAGGACCCGATAGCCACCGCGTGCCAGCACCGCATCGCGGCTCCGCATCATTCATCCCGGCGCCGCTAGGTGGAATGGGGAGGAGATCGCCTCACTTCGAAAATCCGAGCATCCACGCGTAGACGTCGAAGCCCGCCGTTCCATCGTACGTCCGCGTCCATGCGTCGTGCCCCACACCAGGATAGACGGTGTATTTCGCATCCTTCCGAGGCTGCGGACAAGCGATGAAACTGGCCATCGCCGTGTTGTCTCCACCGATCGGATTAACGTTGTCGGCGCCGCCATGAAACGACCACAAGGCCATTCCCGCCAGGAGTGCGCACGATTTCCCACGCCATGCATCGCTGGCATTCCCGGCCACGAGCACCGCGGCCGCGACCTGCTCGGAGCCATAGGCGCCCAAGTAGGTCGACGACCCGAGGGCGCCGCAGCTCAGCGCGGTCAGGTAGACGCGCTTCGGATCGATGTCGTACGCCGAGAGCGCGTACCCGAAGAAGTCGTGCATCTCCGTCGGCGTGGGGCAGAACTTGGAGGCGTATTGCGGCGAAAGGACGACAAAAGGCAGCCCCGCCCGCCACGCGTTCGTCGCGATGAGGAGCGGAGGGCCATTGGCGGCGACCTTCGCGAGATCGGCGGCGCTTCCGGAGCCGATTTCTCCGACGCCATGCCAGAACACGAGCAGCGGGCTCTTGACGCTTCCCCCGTAGCCGGCCGGAAGATATTCCAGAAATCCGTTCTTCGCGGGCGTGCTCCCGAGCGGGCGGACCGTGTTGATTGCGTGGGCGAGACCGCCCCCCGAGCCGCCGCTCCCGCTGCTGCCGCCGCTCCCACTACTACCGCCGCTCCCACTACTACCGCCGCTCCCACTGTTGCCACCGCCCCCACTGCTGCCGCCGCTCCCGGCAGCGCCTCCAGTGCCTGCGCTTACGCCACCGCTGCTCGCGGTGCCGCCGCCTGAGCCTGCATTGCCCGCGCCGCCGCCACCCGCACCGGCTAAGCTCATCGCTCCGGCAGCACCCAAGATCGTCACTCCACCGCTGCCCGCGGCAGCAGCAGGTTCGTCGCTTGAGCTCGAACAGGCCGCGATGGCCAAGCCCGTAAGGGCTGCGCACGCGGTTGCAAAGAACCCAAACCCAGTCGTAGCTCGGAACCGATTCGCCTGTTTTCCCATGGGTCGCGCGTTCTCTCCAATAGGTGACGCACGGCTAATCGCCGCTCGTCAACGGGAAGCAGCGCAGAACCCCGAACGGCTCAACTAATGTCGCGACTACGTTGCTGAGCGGCAGATTTCCGCGGCGGGCGGAAGGCGTGTTCGGGGGCGCTCAACGCGAAGGATTCAGTGAAAAGGACGACATCTCCCGCGGTCGTGTTGGCATCCACGAGGATCATTCCAAGTCGCCTGCCGTGTTCGCGCGAGGCCGGGCTTTCCTTCAGTCGAGGGAAGCATTCCGAAGGAATCGGCGTAGATGGCCCGCGACGGCCGGTTGCGCGCGGTCACGGGCAATGAGAGCTTTCTGGTCGTCGAGATCTCCCTCAGGAATAGAGCCCCATGAAACCGAGCGCGTGCGTATTTTTGTTGTTGGCCGCTAGTTTCGCGTTGAATTGCGGAACGGCTGATCACCAGGCCGGCCCCGCGACCCGGCGAAGACGGCCAGCGTGATGACATGTGCCTTTTCAGCTAGGTGCGCCACCAGACTGCCCATCGTCATCGGGCCGCCACCGCCGTGCAAAACGAGGATGTCTCGACCGGCGCCACTCTCTGAGATTTTCTATGATTTCCTTTGTGTTCGGCGCCGTTGTGCTCTGTGTCGGTTGCTACAGTAAGTAGTGTTAAAACGCAGCGAAATCGATCGCCGACACTGCCGACGAGCGGTCGTCGGACCAAGGGACGACGTTTGGCGAAGCGACCACGGGTCGCCACGTTTTGGGCAGTCGAGTGAGCGTCGCTGGATCGCGAGACATGACCACGTATTCGGCGGCTTTCCGACTACCAGCTCGCGCCAATTCCTCTGGTGGGGGCAGGTCCAAACGCCGCATCGTGGCGAGGCCACGCGAAGCCGCCAGCGCCTCGAGTTGGGGTGAAAGTTTGATATATCGATTCGAGATGTGCCAGGCGAGTATGCCCGACGGGGCAAGCCTACTTAGGTACAGATCGAGCGCTTCACCCGTCAGCAAATGGACGGGGATCGAGTCTCCGCTGAAGGCATCGAGCAACAGCAGTCCATAGTCGCTGGTTACCGACGCGAGGGTCAGACGAGCATCGCCCATGACCACGCGAACGCGTTTGCCATCAGGAAATGCGTCGCTCAGGTAGGAAAATAGTCGAGGATTCTGGGCAACGGCAACGACCGACGGATTCAGCTCGAAGAACGTCCACGTTTCATTCGGCTGGGCGTACGCTGCAAGTGTACCCGCACCTAGGCCGACGATGCCGACGCGCCGTGGCAGCCCCTTCAACGAACCGAAGACGGTAAACAAATCACCAGCCGGACCCAATCTACCGTAGTACGACTGCGGCTCGCGACGAAGTGCCGGATCGAGAGACTGCGTACCATGCAAGGTCGTGCCACTCAAGAAGTCTACGCGGCGATTTGCGTCGTCCCTCCGGACTTGGACGGTGCCGAAAAAATTTCGCGAACGCAGCAGCGATTTGCCGTAGATC
>Ga0207687_10001655_pt1 | contig 15372 bp, 14 predicted proteins | sample KBSM54metaG_FD_184399 | JGI IMG/M metagenome (GOLD analysis project Ga0207687, IMG submission 184399) | Miscanthus rhizosphere microbial communities from Kellogg Biological Station, Michigan, USA - KBS M5-4 metaG (SPAdes) (version 2) | ecosystem: Host-associated > Plants > Roots > Rhizosphere >...
TCGAAGATCGGCACCGGCACCCGGGTGGCGGCGTAGACCGAGATCCACATCATGGCCAGGATGGCGGCGAAGATCTCGTGGCGCAGGTTCCCCCGGGCGTCGGCGCCGCCCGCGGTGGCGAAGACCGGCCGGAAGAGCCGGAACTCGATCACCGACGGGTCGGCGTGGCTCACCGCGGTCCGCACGGCGCCGCCGATGTCGATGCTGTGGGTCGTGGCCGTGTGGAGGAAGAAGAACAGGAAGGCGCCCACCGCCACCAGCGCCGACCACCGGATCAGACGCCAGTCGCCCGTCCTCGTCGGGTCGGCGTGTTGCCAGCCGAAGAAGTAGGCGAACGCGACCAGGCCGATGCCGGCGTACACGGCCTGCTGCAGGATCTCCGCCGCCGGATTGCCGTGGAACAGCAGGGCGAGGAAGGTGAGCACCAGCCAGTAGGCGATGGCGGCGGTGAAGACGGTCGCTCCCCCGACGGCCCGTCGCAGGGATCGCAGCGGACGGTGGCCGACGGCCAGGTAGGCCAGGACGAAGGCCAGGGCGGCGAGGTGGAAGGGGCGGACGGTGCCCGCCGTGCCCGAACCCAGGGTGTACCACTGCAGGGGCAGGGTGGCGGCCGTCGCCAGCCACAGGACTCCGACCGTCCGCCCTCGCCGGGTCGATCGGCGGGGGGTTCCCGGGGTGGCCGGCGCCGTTCGCCCTTGCCCATCGGGCCGGGCGGGGGTCCTCCGCCCGGACGATGGGCGGCCCCGCGGGTGTGCCTCCCGTCGCGGTCCGACACCGATATCGGGCCGGGTGACCGTCACGTGGTCGACGGTCGTCGGGGGGCGGCGCGGCGCGTGCTCGGGGGCCCGAGCCCGGGTGCGGGTCACGACGGGAGCGCGGGCAGGTCGACGAGGGCGCCCACGTCGAGGAGCGCCTCCTCGTCGAAGGGTCGAGGCGCCGGTTGCGGGCCGGGTGTGGCCCGCGGCAGCATCCGCATCCAGACGGGGACGCTGACCACGGCGGCGACGGTCAAGGCCCACGCCGCGCCCCGGCTGGAGCCCACCTCCGCCGCCAGGAGCACGAAGGCGAGGGCGACGCTGGTGAGGCCGACCCGCCACCACAGGCCGGAGGTGTGGTCCAGGCGCCGGCGGAGGGCGAAGGCGGGCCCACAGGCGACGGCGGTGGCGATCCGCTGGAGGACGAGGATGGGCAGCACGACCCGGGTCGCGGGCCAGCTCTCGCCCAGCAGGGCCGTGCCCAGGTGGTCGCCGAGGGCGAGGAGGGGCGCGCAGGCGGCGGCCACGACCAGGCCCAGCCCGATCCCCATGCGGACGCCGAGCCGGCGCAGCTCGGCGTCGTCGTCGACCCTCCGGACCCGGGCCGCCACCGCCTGCTGGGCCCCGCCGAGGAGGACCGTGGCCCCGCCGAGCAGGCTCAGCGCGCCCCGCAGCCCGCCCGCCACCTCGACCCCGCCGGTCAGGGGCGCCACCAGCAGGGCCAGCTGCGGTGCGCCCGCCGCGACCACGTACTCCAGGCCCCACTGCCAGACCCGGGGCAGGGGCGGCGACGGCCGGACCTCGGTGGAGCGACGCACGGCGATCGTCCCGACCACCGCCGAGGCCACCGCGCCCAGGGACCAGGCCAGGGCGGCCACCGTCGGCGAGCCCAGGGCGAGGGCCATGGCGCCCATCTGGACCACGGCCCAGACGAGGTCGAGGGTCGCCGCCCGGCGGGGTTCTTGCAGCCCGAACAACAGCCAGCGGGACCCGTCCTGGACGGTGGTGGCGACGGCCCCGACGGCGAGCAGGAGGCCGATCGCGAGGGGCCCGTCGAGCGCGGCGACCGCCGCCACCAGGCAGGCGGCGGCCCCGAACCCGCCCACCGCGGCATGGCGGAGCATGCGCCAGGCCGACGACCGGGAGAGGTCGCCGTGGACGACGGCGGGCTCGAAGTCCATCCCCCGGAGGCAGGCCACCGTGAGGGGCAGCACGGCCAGACCGATGGCCAGGGTGGCGAAGTGGCGGGCGGGGAGCAGCCGGGCCAGCTGCAGGGTCACCGCGATGTTGGTGCCCGCGTTCACGCCCTGGGACGCGGCCGCCCACAGCAGGTGGTGACGCGCCCGCGAACCGGCGTCACCGGCGTCGCCCCTCACAGTCGCCGCAGGAAGACGAAGATGTTGGTGGCGAGGGGCGGAGGCGCGATCCGCTGCCACCCCGCGAGCACCGTGGCCGCCGACCGCGACCGGCCCGTGTAGCCGGGGTCGGGATTGAACATGTAGACCGCGTCCTCCCACGACGACGGCCGGAACAGCTCGCCGATGCGGGACCGGGTGTTCACCCGGTAGGTCGTGGGGAAGACGTCCTTGGCCTGGCGTGACGGCTGGAGGCGGGAGAGCAGCCGGGTGTGCCACCCGTTGGGGATGAGCCGGGCCCCGACGCCGACGTAGCCCCACCGGTTGGGGGTCCGGGCGCACAGCCACCCTCCGGGCCGGATCACACGCTCCATCTCCGCCGCGAAGTGGTCCGGACGGTCGAGATGCTCGAACACCCAGTCGGCGACGGTGACGTCGACGCTGGCCGAGCGCAGCGGGAGCCGGACGTCGGGGTCGACCAGCATGGCCGCGTCGATCCCGGTGTTTCCGGCGACGGCGGGGTCGACGTCGACGCCGACGACGAACCGGGCGACGCCCCGCAGGTCGTTGAGCCGGCGGCGGTACTCGCAGTCGTCCTCCCGCCACCATCCCCGGCCGGCGCCGAAGTCGAGGACCACGCCCCGCGTCGGCAGCAGGGCCTGCACCCGCCCGTAGAACTCGACCGATCCGTCCTGGCGGGTGTAGCCGCCGGCGAGCGTTCCCTGACCGGCGGTCACGGGCCGACCCGCTCGGTCCGGAGGGCGAGGAGAAGGTTGACGTCCTCCTCCACCGAGAAGCCCGCCTCCGCCAGCCGGGCGGTGATCGCCACCGTGTCCCGGTCCTCGGTCTCCGCCACCAGGCAGTCGATCCCGGCCAGCACGTCGTCGTCCAACGCCGCCACCAGCTCCAGGTCGAGACCCTCGACGTCGATCTTCAGGAGGGCGACGCGGCCCCCCTGGAGGAGCGGGCGCAGGGCGGCGTTGATGTTGACCGCGGGCACGGACACGGTGGTGCCCCGGTAGCGGCCGGTGTCGATGCCGTGGCGGCCGGCGTCGGCCCGGGGGATGGTGGTGTGCAGGCGGGGGTCGTCCGAGAGGTTCAGCTCGACGACGTCGCGCCCGTCGGCCACCACGGCCCGGCCGTGGATCTCGGCGTTGACGCCGTTGAGGGCGACGTTGGTCGCGGCCAGCACCCGGTTGGACTCCTCGGGCTCGAAGCAGACGACGCGCGCCCCGGGCAGCCGCAGGCCGGCGTAGACGGCGAAGTACCCGCAGTTGGCGCCGATGTCGACGACCACCGGCCGCCCGTCGCCCGCGCCGCCGTCGGCCTCCCCCGCCTCGTGGCGGAGCCGCCTCGTGTACAGCTCGCCGGCCCAGATCTCGGTGATCGTCCGGACGTCGCACCCGTTGGCCCGGGCCACGAGGCGGGCCCGCCCGAAGTCACGGCGGACGGTGTAGACGACGCCCTCGGTCCGCACCAGGCCCAGGCGGTCGGCGATCGCCAGGGGCCAGTTCTGGTAGAGGTCGATCATCTGGCGGGCCCGCTCGACGGCCAGGAACGGGAGGCCGATCTCGCCTCGCACGTGGGGCCGGGGCGCGGGGCGGGCGCGGTCGACCTCGGACGCACCCTCGGCCCGGGGCCCGGCTTGGTGGCCGTTGCCGCTGACGGCGCCCCGCCCGTGGCCGGCGTCCCTGGCGTCGGCGCCCAGCCAGAAGGCGGTGGGGTACTTGCCGGCCAGGCGGGCGATGCTCGTCCAGTGGTGGCGGGTGGCCGCCTGGCGCAGGTCGAACGTCCGCTTCGACTGGCGGGCGTAGGCGTGGGTGGCGACGCTGTGGGGGTCGAGGAGGACGGGCCGTCCCGCCCGCCACAGGCGGGTGCACAGGTCGACATCCTCCGCGTACAGGAAGAAGCGCTCGTCGAAGCCACCGACCTCGTCGAGGGATCGGCGGGGGATGTACATCACCGCGCCGATGACCCAGTCGACGGGGCACACGTGGCGCTTGAAGGCGGGCGCCACGTAGCTCGCCTCCAACCGCTCCCGGAGCCGGGTCCCGAGCATGCGGGTGCGGCGGGCGGCCAGGCGGGAGAAGCAGGGGAACGTCCGGGCCGACTCCTGGACGAGGCCGTCCGGGTAGACGAGGCGGGGACCCACGAGGCCGGCGCCCCGGGTCTCGGCGATCATGGCCAGGCGGTCGAGGGTGCCCGGCGCGGGCATGGCGTCGGGGTTGACGAGGGCGACGTCGTTCGGGGTGGCGTGCTTGAAGCCGAGGTTGGCGCCGTGGGCGAAGCCGTGGTTCCCCTGCAGGGCGATGACCCGGACGTCGCCGTCGAAGCGCCGCACCTTGGCCAGGGTGTCGTCGCTCGACCCGTTGTCGACGACGATCACCGACTCGCCCGCCAACGAGCGCAGGCAGGCCTCGATCGTCCTGGCGCTGTTGTAGGTGACGACCACGCACCGCCGCGAGGGCGGGGAGGGCGCCCGGCTCAGGGCGCTCACCACGCCAGGGCCGCCCGCCACGAGGGAGGCACGGGACGTCCGAGCAGGCGCTCGACCTCGGCCACGTCGGGGCCGAAGCGTTCGCCGAGGGTGCGGCGGAGGTCGGCGCCGATCGACTCCGCCGCCGGCCGGCGGGCGGGCAGCACCGCCGAGATCGAGCGCAGGCCCCGTCCCGCCCCCCGCCGGACCACGTTGGACGTGACCACGATGCTCTCCAGGTCGGGTCGCATGTCGTAGCAGATCCGGTTGGCGAGCCGGTCGACCCCGAGGCGGTCGCGGGCGGGCCGGGCGTTGGCGGTCGGGAAGGGGCCGAGGTCGGCCGGCTCGAGACCGAGACGACGGACCACCTCGGACACCGGCCCTTCCGCGTCGGCGGAGAGCTCCTCGTGGAAGAGCACCACCGGCTGCGGGCCGGGCCCGCCGAGGAACCGGCGGAGGGCGTCGGCGTAGCAGGAGTAGGCCAGCACCTGGTCCCCCGGGTGCCACGGCCGTCGCACCGCGCCCCGTTCGAACAGGCGGCCGAGGCCGTCCTCCACCGGCAGGCTCGGGAGGAGGCCGTGGCGGACGTAGTGGCCGTAGGCGGAGACGGCCCGGGCGATCGGCTCCCGCAGGCTGATGACGACCACCGCGCCCGGCAGGTGGCGGGAGACCCGCTCCGCCCCCTCCCGCTTGTGGAGCAGCTCGGGGCGCTTCATCCCCGCCACCAGACCCCCCCGGGCCGCGTCCCGGACGTGGCGGAGGACGGGGGCCAGCCCCGCCGGGTAGTACGGGTCCTCCAGCCCTCGGACCTCCCGGGGCGCCATCAGGATCGACGGGTGGCGCCCGAGGTGCTCGGCCAGCGACGTGCTGGCCGAGCGCTGGGCCCCGGCGATCACGAGTGGTCGCGGCCCGTTCATCGGTGGGCGCCCTGGCGGTCGGGAGCGGTGCTCCCGTTGGTCGGGCCCCGGTGGCCGATGACCTGGGCGGGCACCCCGCCGACGATGGCCAGGGGCGCGACCGACCGGTTGACGACCGCCCCCGCGGCCACGATCGCCCCCCGGCCGACGACCACGCCGTCGAGGATCTTCGCCCCCGCGCCGATCCAGCAGTCGTCGTGGACGACGATGCCCTGGTGGCGGACGCCCTGCTCCCGGATGGGCCGGGACGGGTCGGAGTACCGATGGTTCTCGGCGTGGAACGAGACGTACTGGCCGCACAACACGTTCTCGCCGACGGTGACCCCGCCGGCGCCCCCCACGTAGCAGTGGTCGCCCAGGCTGGAGCGGTCGCCCACGCTGATCCAGCCCCCGTTGCGGGCCAGCCCCGAGGTCACCTCGAGCACGCTAAAGCTGCCGATCACCACCCGCCGGCCGAGGCTGATCCCGCCGCCGCCGTGGGCCCGGAGGGTGACGTCACGCTCGAGCACCGCCCACCGCCCGATCCCGCAGTTGCGGCGCCCGTGCACGACCACCCCCGACTCGCAGAACCAGGGCCCGGCCCCGGGGACGAGGGCCAGGCGGACGGCCCCCCGGGCCAGGTTGACCCCCCACGTCACGGCCTGGGAGGCGAGTGCCCACCTCGACCACGTCGGGTCGATCTCGGCGCCGGGGCGGGCCCGGTCGAGCAGCCGGTGGACCAGGCCTTTCGGGCGCGGATGGGCGCTCGGGAGACGGCTCACCGGGAACCGACCATCCCGGGGGCCAGCCCGGTGAGGACACGGTGGACACCTCGGCCGTTGGCCCCGGCCGAGAACGCCTGCGCCCGAGCCTGGCCCCGGGCGGCGTGCTCCTCGATGAGGGCGGGCGCGTCCACCAGCCGGTCGAGGGCGGCGGCCAGGGCCTCGGGGTTGGCCGCGGGGACGAGGATGCCGGCGTCGCCCAGCACGGAGGACGGGCCCCCCAGGGCGGAGGCGACCACGGTGCGGGGGTACGCCATCGCCTCGAGCACCGACCGGCCGAACGGCTCCGGTGCGACCGACGTGTGGACGAGCACGTCGCACCAGGCCAGCTGGGGGCGCACGTCGGCCACGCCGGGCACGATCGCGATCGAGCCCCGGCTGGCGCCCGCGGCCGCGGCCAGGTCGGCGAGGTAGGCCTGGTCGTCGTCGGTGGCCGGGTCGCCGACGACTCGCAGCGTGACCGGCCGCCCGCGTCGGGTCAGCTTCGCCACCGCGGCCGCGGCCACGTGCTGGCCCTTCCACCGGGTGACCCGGGCCGCGGAGAGGATCCGCAGCGGCCGTTGCTCGTCGAACGCGGGTGGCGCCACGTACGCCGCACCGGACGAGTAGTGGACGAGGTCGATGCCGTCGTGCACCACGGTCGGCCGCTCGAAGCGTTCGCCGTACGCCGCCTTCCGGACGGGCTCGGAGATGGCGATCACCCGCTCGCCCGTGGCCAGGAGCCAGAGGGCGAAGGCCCGGCGGACGGCCGTGGGGACCCGCTCGATCTCCCGCAGGTGCCACACGTGGGGGACCGAGCACGCTCGGGCGAGGGCCGGGCCGTCGAGTATGTGGGAGGTGTTGCTGTAGACCACGGTCGGGCCGAACGCCCGGGCGAAGTCGAGCAGCGGTGGGCGGGGGCGGACGAGGACGGCGGGCGCACCCAGGACCTCCTCCCGTCCCATGTCCCGCCCGATGATCGACAGCGGCTGCATCGACACGGCCACGCCCGCCCGCCCCAGCAGCTCGACGAGGGGGCCGGGACCGGGTACCACGACCGCGGCCGTGGCGCCGAGCGCCCGCAACTCGTGGATGAGCTCGGTGAGGGCGCGTTCGGACCCGTACATGCTGGCCGAGGAGGTGAGGAACAGGACCCGGGGCGGCGTGGCCCCGGCGACGGCGGCGGCAGGGTCGGGAGGCGCCGCCGGACGGCCGTGCCGGGCCTCGGGCGCGGGGGCCGTGGTCGCCACCCGGGGGGCCGGCGTCGGGCCGGGCGGTCGGAGCCGCGGGGCCCGGTGCAGGAGGTCGTGGGTCGCCGCCCGGGAGTGACCATTGACGACGGGACCAGGGCGGAGGTCCCCGACGGTTCGGCTAATACGCGCCATGTCCCCTTACCACCGCCATCGTCGTGCGCGCCAGGATGAGCGCGTCCATCGACAGTGACCAGTTCTCGACGTAATAGAGATCGAGGCGCACGGCCTCGTCCCATGGAATCTGGGCCCGTCCGCTGACCTGCCAGAGGCCGGTGATGCCGGGCTTCACGAGAAGCCGCCGGTGCACCTGGTCGTCATACCGCGCCACTTCGGAAGGAATGGGGGGCCGGGGCCCGACGATCGACATGTCTCCCCGGAGGACATTCCAGAGCTGCGGCAGCTCGTCGAGCGACCACCGGCGAAGGCTGCGCCCGACCCGGGTAATTCTCGGATCGGCCTTCATCTTGAAAAGAGGACCGTCGTGCTCGTTCATATGGTGGACGGATGCCAACCGCGCCTCTGCGTCCCGCGTCATCGTGCGGAACTTCCACACGACGAAGTGGCGTCCACCGAGACCCACCCGGACCTGCCGGAAGAACACGGGCCCTCGGCTGGTGAGTCGAACAAGGAGGAATATCGCCGCCAGTGCTGGCGACAGAACGATCAGCCCGACGAGACCGAGAAGCCGATCGACGAGCGCCTTGACGCTCCGGGCGGCGCCGCGCAGTTCCGGCTCGTCGATATGGAGCAGGGGGAGGCCGGACACCGGCCGCACCGAGATCCGGGGCCCGGCGATGTCGGTCGCGTCGGGTGCGACCATCACCTCGATTCCGGTGCCTTCGAGCTCCCAGGCCAGGCGGCGCACCTGGCTGGCCGAGAGAGTGGTGGCGTCGGCGACGATGATGGTGTCGGCCTGGGCCATCACCGCCGCGGTGAGGGCTCGGTCAGCGGCGGCGATCACCGGGACCCGTCCGGCGGGCCCGACGAAGCCGTCGACCTCACCCGGCAGGCATGCCCCGACAGGCGTGAAACCGGTGTGGGGGGACCGTCCGAGCTGGTCGAGCACGTGACCGACGGAATCTCGGGCGCCCACGACCATCACCCGCCGGACGACGTCGCCCCGCCGCCGGGCGGCGTCCAGCCAACGCCGGAGGAGGGAGCGAAGGACGACACCCGACCCGCCGGCGACCCCGACGGCGACGAGGATGAACCCGGGGGGGACAGGGAGACGGAGGACGAATGCGGCGGACGCGACCAGGGCGAAGAACCGGGCCATGGCGCCGAGCACCATTCGGTGCTCGTCCGAGCCGCCGCCGAGCAGGCGTGAGCAATACGCGCCGCTGACGGCGAGGGTGACGATCCAGACCAGGCCGGCGACGATCAGCAGGGTGCCGGCGGTGGCCGGATCGGCAAGGATCGAATCGCGGACACCGACCACCACGGTGGCTGACGCCACTCCTGACGCCACCGAAACGAGGTCGAGCACGAGCAACGCGCCGGTGTGGGGATGGGACCACGACCGAATGGGTCGGGGGCGAATCGTCGATGTTGGGATGAATCGAAATGGGGAGGAAGTCTCGACGCGAGAAGCCGCGGGAGCATGAATGAACTGGGTCACCACCGTGCCGTTTCCTGACGAAATGATGTGATGGGCTTGGGAGTCGCATCGTACCTACCGCTCGAAGGATTTCCGGAGGAACGGCCCCCATTTCACCGCCTGTTCACACGGGGTTGCCGTCTGTGAATTGGCGATGTCACATCGGTGAATCCTGAGAGCTGTCGTTCATGCTCCCGTAACAAAGCGTCCGACCCCGCCTATTGGCTCCCCTTCCGCCTTCACCCTTTGTGAACCGACACGTGAATCAAAGGGCCATTGTCCGGCTCCACCGAAGTCCTTACAATGTTTCATTCTTGTGGGGTCCGGGCCCACGTTGGAGTACGATCCCGGCGTGGGCCGGTGCCTCGAGTTCGGGTCGGTGATCGACGGCTCCTGCCGTCAACCCATGAGCGCGGGGCCGGGATCGTGCTCGTGCACCGCCTGCGGTTCGGTGTGCCGGGGCCGGTTCGAGGGGTGCCCCGGCGTCTGGGCTCGTGGCGGCTCGCCCCTGGCCCTGCTCGCCGTCGGCGGGCCACCTTCCGACGACGGCCACCGATCCCCCCACCCGACGCCGGTCGTCCTCGCCACCACCGAGTCGCATCTCGATCCGGGCTGGAAGGCAGTGCCCGCCCCGCAGCGGGAGGGTCTCCTCCACCAGGCGGTCGCGGCGCCCCCGAGCGGAGGCGACGACGTCGGGGACGCGCTGGCCCGGTCGGTGCGGGACGCGGTCGAGGCCGCGGTCGCGGCCCGGATGGATGGCGTGGCGCAGGCCCTCGACGCGGCCCACGCGGAGGCGGTCGACGACCTCCGGTTCGAGCTGCAGGATGCGAGAGTCGTTCTGGAGCGCGACATCGCCGCCGTCCGTCAGTTGCTCGACCAGATCCTCGCTGTGGCCGCGGCCGCGGCGACCGCGGCGGCCACGGCCGTGGCGGGGGACGGCAAGGACTCCGACGAGGCGGGGCCCGGCCTCCCCCGGGCGGCCGAAGGCGGGTTCGGTGCCCGCGGGGCTCGGCGAGTGCCCCTCGGGCCCCCGGTCGCGGGCCCGTTCGCCGACCGCCTCCGCTGATCCGCGGCTGCCCCCCGCTCTCCGGGCACGCCTGACCATCGCCCCCGAGCCGTTTGACGTCGCCGGGGTGCCTGCCTATAGTCAACTAATTCGATCGGCTATATCAAAACAGTCGACAAGGGCGACGGAGCGGAGGGCATGTGGTGGAGCGGACCGGCAGACGGAGGGGACGGGCGCCGGTGCTGGTCGGACTCCTCGCGGTCGTGCTCCTCGCCACCGCGTGCGGGGGCGACGACAAGGCGGCCGCCCCGTCCAGCGGCGGCTCGACGCCCACCGAGAAGCCGGTCACCCTCCGCCTGGGCTACTTCCCCAACCTCACCCACGCCACCGCCCTCGTCGGGGTGGAGGGCGGCATCTTCGCCGACGTCCTCGGCGCCTCCGTCAAGCTGGAGACGTCGACCTTCAACGCCGGCCCGGCCGCGGTCGAGGCCCTTTTCAACGGGGCCCTCGACGCGACCTACATCGGTCCCAACCCGGCCATCAACGCCTACGCCCAGTCCCACGGCCAGGCCATCCGCATCATCTCCGGGGCCACCTCGGGCGGGGCCGCCCTCGTGGTCAAGCCCGAGATCGCCGACGCCGCCGGCCTGGTCGGCAAGAAGCTGGCCACCCCCCAGCGGGGCAACACCCAGGACGTCGCCCTCCGGGCGTGGCTGGCCGACCAGGGCCTGAAGACCGACCTCGAGGGCGGCGGCGACGTGAACATTGTCCCCCAGGAGAACGCCCAGACCCTCGAGACGTTCCGTTCGGGCGCCATCGACGGCGCCTGGGTGCCCGAGCCGTGGGTCTCCCGCCTGGTGAACGAGGGCGGGGGCAAGGTCCTGGTCGACGAGGCCAGTCTGTGGCCCGGCGGCAGGTTCGTCACCACCCACCTGATCGTGCGCACCGAGTTCTTGAAGGATCACCCGGCGGCGGTGAAAAAGCTGCTGGAGGCGCAGGTGGCGGCCAACGACTTCGTCAACGCCAAGCCCGACGAGGCCAAAGCCCTGGCCAACCAGGGCATCGAGAAGATCACCCAGAAGCCGCTGTCGGCGGCCACGATCGACTCCGCCTGGCCCAGGCTCACCTTCACCAACGACCCCATCGCCAGCTCCCTGGTCCTGTCGGCCAAGCACGCCACCGCCCAGGGCCTGCTCGAGGAGACCAACCTCGACGGGATCTACGACCTGAAGCTGCTCAACGAGGTCCTGGCGGCCAAGGGCGCGCCCTCCGTCGCATCGACATGAGCCTGGTCGAGGTGAAGGCGGCCGAAGGCGCCGCGGTCGGGGTCGCCCTCGACTCGGTCTCGAAGGTCTTCGGCCGGGGCCCGGGCGCAGTCCGGGCCCTCGATCGCATCTCGTTCGATGTCGCGCCGGGCGAGTTCGTCTGCCTGGTGGGGGCGTCGGGTTGCGGCAAGACCACCCTCCTCAACCTGATCGCCGGGCTCGACCGGCCCACCGGCGGGTCGATCGACACCGGGGGCCGCCGCACCGCGTTCATGTTCCAGGAGCCGGCCCTGCTGCCGTGGTTGTCGGCCCAGGCCAACGTCGAGCTGGCCCTGCGGCTGCGGGGCGTGGGCCGCGACGAGCGTCGGCGCCAGGCCGAGGACCTGCTGGAACGGGTCCACCTGGGCGGGTCGGGGCAGCTCCAGCCCCACGAGCTTTCGGGCGGGATGCGCCAGCGGGTGGCCCTGGCCCGGTCCCTGGCCCAGGAGTCCGAGATCCTCCTGATGGACGAGCCCTTCGCCGCCCTCGACGCCATGACCCGCGACCTGCTCCACGACGAGCTGGAGCGGCTGTGGTCGTCGACCGGCCTCACGGTGGTCTTCGTCACCCACAACGTCCGGGAGGCGGCCCGCCTGGGCGACCGCATCCTGCTCCTCACCAGCCGTCCGGGACGGGTGGCGGCCACCTTCCCGGTCGAGATCCCCCGCCCCCGGCGCATCGACACGCCCGAGGTCTCGGGCCTGGCCGCCCTGGTCACCGACCGGCTCAAGGAGGAGATCCGCAGCCATGGCCGTTGACGCGGGCCGCCTCGACGCCGAGTTCGCCGGGCTCGACGCCCTGCAGGCGGACGAGGCGCTGCCCGGCCCCGGCCTCGGCCGGCGGGCGTGGTCCGCCCTGTGGCCGAAGCTGGCCGCCATCGCCATCGTGCTCGCGGTCTGGCAGGCGGTGGTGTGGGCCGAGCTGAAGCCGCCGTGGGTGCTGCCCGGGCCGGCGGCGGTGTTCGACGAGCTGGCCGCGCTGGTGGTCAAGGGCTCGTTCTGGACCGCGATCGGCGTCACCCTGCGCCGGGCGGCGGTGGGCTACGTCCTGGCGGTGGCCATCGGCGTGGTCATCGGCGTGCTGGTGGCCCGGTTCAAGCTGCTGCGCACGGCGGTGGGGTCGCTGATCACCGGCCTCCAGACCATGCCGTCGATCGCCTGGTTCCCCCTGGCCATCCTCCTGTTCGGGCTGAAGGAGTCCGCCATCCTGTTCGTGGTCGTGCTGGGAGCGGCGCCCTCGATCGCGAACGGCCTGCTCACGGGGGTCGACTCGGTGCCGCCAGCCCTGGTGCGGTGCGGCCGGGTGCTGGGCGCGGGATCCGTCAACATGTACCGCTTCGTCATCCTGCCCGCCTCCCTGCCGTCGTTCATCGGCGGCCTCAAGCAGGGGTGGGCCTTCGCCTGGCGCAGCCTGATGGCGGGGGAGATCCTCGTCATCATCGCCCGCCGGCCGTCGCTGGGGGCCAACCTCCAGTTCGCCCGGGAGCTCTCCGACGCCCGGGGCCTGCTCGCGTTCATGGTGGTCATCCTGGTGGTCGGCATCCTCGTCGACAGTGTCTTCGGACGGGCCGAGCGGGCCGTTCGCCGCCGCTGGGGCCTGGTGGACGCAGCCGAGGCCGCCTGATTTCCACGACCCAGGGGGTGGGGCGGGGACTGATCGAGGAGGGAGCCGGCCCGGTCGGTCAGACTGGCGGTGTGCACATCTCGGCCAAGGTCGACTACGCGGTGCGGGCCCTCCTCGTCCTGGCCGACGGGCGGGGTCGGGCGGTGCCGGCCGAGGCCCTGGCCACCACCGCCGAGCTGCCCCGGCAGTTCCTCCAGAACATCCTCAACCAGCTGCGCCGGGCGGGCCTGGTCGCCAGTCAGCGGGGATCGGAGGGTGGCTACCGGCTGGGCCGGCCGCCGTCCGAGATCTCACTGGCCGACGTCATGCGGGCGGTCGAGGGCCCCTTGGCCGAGGTGCGGGGGGACCGGCCGGAAGCCACCGTCTACACGGGGTCGGCCGAGCACCTGCAGGAGGTGTGGGTGGCGGTCCGGGCCAGTCTGCGCTCCGTCCTGGAGAACGTCAGCCTGGCCGAGATCGTGTCGGGCGACCTCCCGCCGGCGATACGTTCGCTGACTTCCGACCCCGACGCGTGGGTTCCGCACTGATCCCTGTGCTACAGAGGAGGGTGCTCATGCGGCGGAAGACCATCCTGGCCGTGGCGATGGCAGCGGTCGTCCTCGCCGGCTGCGGCAAGTCGTCCTCGGTCGAGGGTCGTACCGGCACCGGCTCCACCACGCCCGGGCCCATCCCGTCCCTGGTCCTCCCGGCGACGCCCGGCTCCGGGGAGACCAACGTGGTCGAGCCCGGCCCCTCGCCGACGGCGCCCCCGGGCGACGGCGGGCAACTCGCCGGCGCGGGCACCGACACGGGCGTCGTCGGCGGAAACGACCCCGGGATCCTCGCCGGCGGCGCCACCGTCGAGACCCCGACCCCGGCCCCCAGCCCCGGCCTGGCCGCGCTCCAGATCCTCGGGGTCCCGACCTTCGCCCTCCCCCCCGAGTTCGTGACTGGTCTCGGCGCGGGGACAACCACGGGCACCGGCACCGGCACCAACACGGGCCCGGGCACCGGGACGGGGACTGGCCCGGGGACCGGGACGGGAGGGACTGACCCCGGGATCGGCACGGGGACCGGTACGGGCATCGGAATCGGTACCGGAACAGGGACGGGCACCGGCACGGGCACTGGCACTGGAACCGGCACGGGCACGGGCACAGGCACCGGAACCGGGACAGGCGCGGGCACCGGAACCGGGACAGGCACCGGAACCGGCACGGGCACCGGGACGGGCACGGGCACCGGAACCGGCACGGGCACCGGAACCGGCACCGGCTCGGCCGCCACGTTCTGTGGGCCGGCCCGGGAAGTCAGCGCAGCCGTCGCCAGTGTGGGCACGGCCGAGTCCCCTGGCGACCTGGAGGCAGCCGTCAACTGGTCGCGGTCGGCCTTCCCGCCGGCCCAGGCCACGGCGCCCCCCGAGTTGGGCAACGACATGGACGTGCTGGCCAACGCCTTCGGCCAACTCTTCGACTCCATGGAGGCGGCCGGCTACGAGCGTACCCGTCTGAAGCCCTCCGCGTTCACCGCGCTGGCGGCCCCCGACGCCAAGGCGGCCAAGGATCGCTTCAACCAGTACGTCGCCGATTTCTGCTAGAGAAGGCGAATGCATACCTCCCGGGTGTCCCGAGCCGTCGTCGCCGCGGGCCTGGGCGGCCTCCTCCTTCTCACCGCCTGCAGCAGCGACAAGAAGGACGGCGCGGCGTCGACGAGCACCACGGTGGCCGCCACCGCCACCACCGTGCAGCCGGTCGACACCCGCTTCTCCGGCGAGGGCAGCGCCCAGTTCTGCGAGTTCATCTCCACCTTCACCAAGGGCCAGCAGAACCTGAGCACGTCGGCTTCGCCGGCCGCCATCCGGGCCGCTTTCGAGGAGTCGCTCGCCGCCGTGAAGCAGGCGGTCGACGTGGCGCCGGCCGAGATCAAGCCCGACGTGGTGGCGGTGGCGAGCTCGGTGCAGTCGATCGCCGACGCCATGTCGGCGGCCAACTTCGATGCCACCAAGGTCGACCCCTCCGCCCTCACGACGCTCCAGTCGGAGGGTTTCATGACCTCGGTCACCCGCATGCAGGCCTACCTCACCAACGTCTGCCACGCCGGGTAGGGCAGGCGCCCTCCGGCGCCCTCAAGCGCCGAGCACGACGGCCACCGCCACTGCCATCAGGACCAGGTTGCGGACGACGGTGCCCGGTCCGATCGGCGCATCGGTCACCCGGCCGAAGCAGTGGCACGACGGCCGCAGGCCCCGGCGCAGGCTGAGGACCACCAGGAACGTGAACAGGGCCAGGAGGAACAGCCCGACGGCGGCGCCGACCACAACGGTCGGACCCCACAGCATCGCCGTCGCCACCGCCAGCTCGGACACCG
>Ga0207687_10001663_pt1 | contig 15342 bp, 15 predicted proteins | sample KBSM54metaG_FD_184399 | JGI IMG/M metagenome (GOLD analysis project Ga0207687, IMG submission 184399) | Miscanthus rhizosphere microbial communities from Kellogg Biological Station, Michigan, USA - KBS M5-4 metaG (SPAdes) (version 2) | ecosystem: Host-associated > Plants > Roots > Rhizosphere >...
GCCACGCTCCCTGCGTCCTTGACCTGCTTGGTCAGAACGCGGCGACAAGGTGCTCCAAATTAGTTGCTTGCCCGCTTCGATCGAAAGTAACTCCGATGGCGTCAAACCGAATTCCGTCGTAGTGGATTGCGCCACGGTTTTCGGCCAGCCAGGCAGTGGCGAGGCGGCGGATGCGCTGCTGCTTACGGCGGTCGACGCCGTGTACTGGGCGCTCCGGACCGAAGGCGGAGTTGGCCCTGCCGGCCTTGACCTCGACGAAGACGAGGGTGCGGCCGTCGAGGGCGACGATGTCGAGCTCGCCGTAGCGGGTGCGGGCGTTGCGCTCGACGATCTCCCAGTGTGCTGCGATCAGTCGGGCGGCGACGAGATCCTCCGCGCTGCGGCCGAGACGCTGTCGCTGCACGGTCATCGTCGGCGACGATAGGGCCGGCTGGGTCCGTTCGGAGCGGGCGCGCGAGTGACGCGCGGATGAATTTTCAGAGCCGTCGCGCAGCCCGCACCACGCGTCGGATTCGTCTCCATAGCGTCGCCGTCGTGCTCGCCACGGCGCAGACATTCACCCTCGACGGCATCTCGGCTCGCCCCGTGCGGGTCGAGGTCGACGTCCATCGGGGGCTGCCCGCCTTCTCTGTCGTCGGTTTGCCCGATGCTGCCGTACGCGAGGCGCGTGAGCGAGTGCGGGCGGCGCTGGTCAACTGCGGCTTCGAGTTCCCCCTGCGGCGCATCGTCGCCAACCTCGCGCCCGCAAGCCTGCGCAAGGCCGGGCCCGGTCTCGACCTGGCGATCTCGGTCGCCCTGCTCACTGCGTCGGGGCAGCTCGAGCTCGGCAGCTCGATTGCGATGGTTGGGGAGCTTGCCCTTGATGGATCGGTGCGGCCGGTCCCTGGCGTCCTCGCAATCGCCGAGGCGGCGCGCGAGCGCGGCTGTGCGGCGATCGTCGTGCCGGCGGAGAACGGCCCCGAGGCCGCCTTGGTCGAGGGCCTCGACGTAATCTGCCTTGAGAGTCTCAGCCAGGTCGCGGCCCTCGCGGCAGGGGAGTGGACGCCGCCACGGCCGCGCCCGATGTCGCTCGACCGTCGCCAGGGGGAGACGCTGCCCGACCTCGCCGACCTGCGCGGCCAGCGCCACTTGCGCTACGCGCTCGAGGTCGCCGCGGCGGGAGGCCACAGCTTGCTGATGGTCGGCCCGCCCGGCGCGGGTAAGTCGCTGGCAGCCAGTCGCCTGCCCTCGATCCTGCCGCCGCTGGCGGCAGGCGAGGCGCTCGAGGTGGCGCGGATCTCCAGTGTCTGCGGTAGGCTCGGCGCAGGCACGGCTGGCAGGCCGTTTCGCTCTCCCCACCACACGATCAGCCCGGCGGGCTTGGTCGGCGGTGGCAACCCGCCGGGCCCCGGCGAGGCGACCCTGGCGCACCGCGGCGTCCTCTTCCTCGATGAGCTCTGCGAGTTTCGCCGCGACACCCTGGAGGCGCTGCGGGCGCCGCTGGAGAGCGGCTGGGTCGCTGTGGCGCGGGCGGGCGCCTGGCGGCAACTGCCCTGCCGCTTCATGCTCGTTGCCGCCTCGAACCCCTGTCCCTGCGGTCGCGGCGAAAGCGACCCCGAGTGCAATTGCGCGCCGCTTGCGGTTCGTCGTTACCAGGCCCGCCTGAGCGGTGCGCTTGCCGATCGCATCGACGTGCTTGCCGCGATTCGCCAGCCCAGCGCCGAGGAGATCGGCGGACCGGCGGGGGAGCCCTCCGAGACGGTTCGCGAGCGGGTGATTGTCGCCCGCGAGCGCCAGGAACGCAGGCTCGGGGCCGGCCGCAGCAACGCCGAGATGACCGTCGCCGAGGTGCGCGAGTGCACGCTCGAGGAGAGCGCCGCGACGCTGTTGGCGGAGTCCTACTCGCGCCGTCGCCTCAGCGGCCGCGCCCACGACCGTGTTCTGCGCCTGGCTCGAACCGTCGCCGACCTCACCGGCAACGAGGTGATCGGCCATGAGCAGGTCGCCCAGGCCCTGCAGCTGCGGCGGAGGGATAGCGAGTGAACGAGCCGAACGCCTGCCCCGACTGCCTGCGCCGGGCGCGACTGCTCGCCCACCTGGCGCCTTACATCGAAAAGATCTCCAGCGCGGCTCCCGGCTCGCGCTCGCCGGAACTCCTGCGGCTCTGCAATGAGGACCTCGCCGCCGCGGCCGCACCCAAGATCGCCGTCCAGGTTCTCGCCGAGGTCAACGCGGTGCCGGAGCAGCGGCTCCGCTCCGACCTGCTGGCTGCTCATTGCTGGGCTTGTTGCCGCCACGACCCTGCCTTTCCGCCCGGACTGGGCGACGCGGCCGACGCCCCTTGGGCTCTGATCGGCCGCGGCGATCCCGGCCTGCTCGACCGGCTTGCGCCGGAGGAGGCGGTGACGATCGTCGGCGCGCGGCGTGCCAGCACCTACGGTCGCGAGATGGCGCGCGAACTCGGTCGCGAACTGGCCGCAGCCGGCCTGCTGGTCATCAGCGGCCTCGCCTTCGGCATCGACGCCTGCGCGCATCGCGGCGCGCTTGAAGCCGACACCACCGTCGCCGTGCTCGGTTGCGGCGCCGACACGGCCTATCCGGCCTCGCACCGATCGCTCTGGCGCCGGATCTGCGAGCGGGGCCTTGTCCTCTCCGAGTTGCCGCCAGGGACCGGCGCATGGCGCTGGACCTTTCCGGCCCGCAACCGGATCATGGCCGCCCTGGCAGGGATGACGGTGGTCGTCGAGGCGGCGCAGCGCTCCGGCTCGCTGATCACAGCCGACCTCGCCGCCGATCTTGGCCGCGACCTTGGCGCCGTGCCAGGGCCGGTCAACTCGCGCGCCTCGGCCGGCACCAATGACCTCTTGGCCGGCGGCGCCTGCCTGATTCGGGACGGTCAGGACGTGCTCGACGCGATGCTCGGCCCCGGCGTTCGCAAGGCGGAGCGGGTTGGCGCCGACCTGGACGCGCGACTTCGCGCCGTGCTGACCGCCCTGGAGCGCGGGGCGGAGACCAGCGACGCGATCGCCGCCGCGCTCGACCTCGACGGCGCCGCGGCCGGCTCGGCGCTGGCCACACTCGAGGCGCTCGGCTACGTCTCATGCTCCTTGATCGGCGTGTACTCGCGAACCCTGCTCTCGGCGCCCGCCATCTAGGCTGCGGATCGTGTCCTCAACCTCAATCCCAGCCGTGCTCTCGGTCGCCGGGTCGGACTCCGGCGGCGGTGCCGGGATCCAAGCCGACCTGAAGGCGTTTGCGCGTTGCGGCGTGCACGGGATGACCGCGATCACGGCGATCACGGCGCAGAGCACGGTCGGGGTCGAGGCGATCGAAGCAGTCTCGCCGGAGATGATCGTCGCCCAGGTTGGCGCCGTCGCCGAAGACGTCGGCGTCGCCGCGGTGAAGATCGGCATGCTCGGCACGGTCGAGACCGTCGATGCCGTGGTCGAGGCGCTGCGCTTCGTCGGCGAGGCGCCGGTGGTGATCGACCCGGTGATGGTCGCCGAGAGCGGCGCGGTCCTGCTCGACGAGCAGGCGCGCTCGGCACTGGTCGAGCGCCTGTTGCCGTTGGCGACGGTTGTCACGCCCAATATCCCCGAGGCACGGGTGCTTTGCGGGGGCAATGAGCAGGACTCCCAGGAGGATCTGGCGCGTGAGGTGCGGGCGCTTGGGCCCCACGCCGTGGTCGTAACCGGTGGCCACAGCGAGCGCGTCATCGACCTCTTCTTCGACGGCCGCGAATCGGCCGAGATCCCGGGCGAGCGGCACGCCGACGGCGCCGCCCACGGGTCCGGCTGCACCCACTCCTCGGCTCTGGCCGCTTACCTGGCGCTTGGCGAGACTCCGCTCGAGGCAGCGCGAAAGGCGCGCGAGGTTGCCTCCGCGGCCGTGGCCTCCGGCCTGCGCGAGCTCGGCGAGGGCCCGGGGCCGGTCGATGTCTTCAACCTGACCTCTGGACCTCCTCAGTAGATTTTGGCGATGAGCTCAAACGGCGCCACCACGACCAAGCTTCCCCGCCCCCGCTCGAGTGCTCTCTTCGACGGCCCCGACCGGGCCCACTCGCGCGCCTACATGAAGGGTGTCGGCTATGACGACGACGCCCTGAGCCGGCCGACGATCGGCATCGCCAATACATGGGCCGAGGCAAACTCCTGCAACTTCCACCTCCGCGGCCTCGCCGAGCACGTCAAGGAGGGCGTCCGCGCGGCCGGCGGCACGCCGTTCGAGTTCAACACCGTGGCGATCTCGGACGGGATCACGATGGGAACGCAGGGGATGAAGGCCTCGCTGGTCAGCCGCGAGGTGATCGCCGACTCGATCGAGCTGATGGCTCGCGGCTACCAGTTCGACGCGATCGTCGCCCTCTGCGCCTGCGACAAGACGATCCCCGGCTGCGCGATGGCGCTCGCCCGCCTCGACGTCCCCTCCGTCGTCCTCTACGGCGGCTCGATCGCCCCCGGCCACTGGCACGGCCGCGACGTGACCATCCTCGACATCTTCGAGGCGATGGGCGCCCACAACGCCGGCGATATGAGCGACGAGGAACTGCACGATCTCGAGGGCGTCGCCAGCCCCGGCGCCGGCGCCTGCGGCGGGCAGTTCACCGCAAACACGATGGCCTGCGCTTTCGAGGCCCTCGGGATCAGCGCCGGCGGCTCGGCGATGGTGCCTGCCGAAGACGACGAGAAGGGCACCGTGGCGGAGCGGATCGGCGAGCTGGTCCTCAACGTCCTGGTCGAGGACATCAGGCCGAGCAAGGTGATCACCCGCGACTCGCTGGAGAACGCCGCCGCCTGCGTCTGCGCCTCGGGTGGCTCGACCAACGCGGTTCTGCACCTGATTGCACTGGCCAAGGAGCTCGAGATCGAGCTGACGATGGCCGACTTCGAGCGGATCTCCCGCGCCACGCCGCTCTTCGCCGACCTCAAGCCGGGCGGTCGCTTCGTCGCCACCGACCTCTACGCGGCCGGCGGCGTGCCGGTGATCCTCAAGCGGCTGGCCGAAGCCGGCAGCTTGCACGAGGACGCGATCACCGTCACAGGCAAGACGATCGGCGAGGTGGCGGCGGAGGCGAGCGAGGCGCCCGGGCAGGAAGTCGTGCGCCCGCTGGGCGACCCGAAGAGCCCGGAGGGCGGCCTGGCGATTCTCGGCGGCAACCTCGCCCCCGAGGGCTCCGTGGTCAAGCTCGCCGGCACCGAGCGAACCCAGCAGACCGGGCCGGCCCGCGTCTTCGACTCCGAAGAGGACTGCTACCGCGCGGTCAAGGACCAGCAGATCAATCCCGGCGACGTAGTCGTGATCCGCAACGAGGGCCCGGTCGGCGGCCCCGGCATGCGCGAGATGCTCCAGGTGACCGCCGCGATCGTCGGCGAGGGGTTGGGGGAGAGCGTGGCGATGGTCACCGACGGCCGCTTCTCCGGCGCCACCCGCGGCCTGATGATCGGCCACGTCTCGCCCGAGGCGGCCAAGGGCGGCCCCATTGCAGCAATTCGTGAGGGCGACGAGATCACAGTCGACATCGACAACCGCCGGCTCGACGTCGACCTCAGCGACGAGGAGATCGCCAAGCGGGTGGCGGCCTACAAGTCCCCGCCCTCCCCCTTCGGCAAGGGTGTGATGGCCAAGTACGCGGCAACTGTTTCGTCGGCGTCGCAGGGTGCGGTAACCAGTTAGCGGGATCGGGCAGGGGTTCCGCTTAACTTTTTCGGTGGCGACGCACATGCTTGCGCCGCAAGGAATCGCCGAAAAAGTGCAAGACGCTCCACCCCTGCCCGATCCCGCTTTCCGGGGACGGCCTACGAGACCGACGAAACCTGAGCCCGCGAGCTGAGGAATTCGTCCAAGACGGCGTTGAAGCGCGCCGGCCGCTCCATCTGCGGCACGTGACCCGTGTCCTCGAAGATCTCCAGGCGAGAGTGGGGGATGCGGCGGTTGTAGCTGAGGGCGGCGGCCGACGGGATTACCCAGTCGTGGGTCCCCCAGACGATCATCGCGGGGATCTGAATTTCTTCGAGGCGGTCGCGGGCGTCGTATTCGATCACGGCATCCAATGCGTCGGCAAAGCCTGGACAAGGGACGCCGGAAGCGACTTGCTCCCAGAGCAGCTCCTTGCCCAGGCGGTCCGGGTAGCGGATCGCGAAGCTGAACATCAGCCAGCGGGCGCGGCGGTGGGTGACGAAGAAGCGGGCGGCGGCGCCGAAGGGGCGGCCGAAGGTGTCCCAGGCATGTGAGGTCGCCTTGCCGCGCTCGTGCGGGAGCCAGGTGTTGATGAAGCCCGCCGCCGAGACCAGGACCAGGCGGTTGAAGCGGCTCGGCTCGGCGAGCACCGCCTCGGCTGCGACCAAGCCGCCCATCGAGTTGCCGACCAGGGTGGCGTCGCGCCCGATCTCCAGCTTTTCGCAGAAGTCATGCAGCAAGCGTCCGTAGGCGGGCATGTCGATCGGCCAGGAGGGCATCGGGCTGGCACCGAAGCCGGGCAGGTCGAGGGCGATGGCGCGGTGGGTGCGGCCGAAGTGGGGCAGATTTTCAAGCCAGGCCTGCCAGGAGCTGCTCAGGCCATGGACGAAGACGATCGGCTCGCCTTCGCCGATCTCGACATAGTTGACCGACGCCCCGGGCAGCTCGAGCCGGTGAACGTGTGGCCGCCAGTCGATCCTCAGCCAGTCGGGATCTAAGTCCCCGTAATCGTCAGGCATAGCCCATACGTTCGAGTATGGGTATTTCGCGAATCTGCGGCGGTTGCAGGTGGTCCCAGAGGATTCCGCGCGGGCGCTCGTACTGGCGCTCGACCTCGATCACAGCGCGCGGCGTGGCGATCACGTCGACCGGGAGGTCGTGCGAGGTCATCATCAGATGGCGGCGCAGCACCTGGGTCGGGTGCACGGTGGTCGCCACCGTGGTGTGGCCGTCGATCTTGCCGGCGTCGATCAGCACGCCGTACTCGAGGTCGGAGTAGCCGCCGCCCTTGCCCACACGGGCGCCACTGAGGTTGACCGCGACCGAGCCGCAGAGCACGAAGTCGATCTCGGGCAGCTCGTCGAGGGCGACGACGCGACCGTGCTTGAGCGCACCCTTGATCGTCGCCGCCTCTTTGACCGCGCGTTTGGAGAGCTTTTTGGGGTCGAGGACGCGAAAGGGGTGCGGGTCGCGCAGGCGCGGCACCGCCATGATCACGATCTTGCCCTCCTCGAGGGCGATGCGCCGAGCGTAGGTCTGCGGGGAGTCCGGATTGGCCTTGATCACCCGAGCGCGGCGCCAGAGGCGGTGCCCGGCGAGCTTTTCGGCCGCCATCTTCGCCCCGGCGAAGTTGGGGATGCGGCCCTCGGCACCGGGGAAGCGCGAGACCCCCTCGCGATCCATCGCCTTCCAGACTTCCTTGCGGACCGTGTCCTTGCTGGCTTTTGGCGGCACGGGCTGAAAGATATCCGCAGCGCCCGTCACCCTGTCGGACGTTGATTTGCAGGTGATCTGAGTATTTGGGCCGAATGATCCGTCTGCCTACACTTTTGCGTAGGTCAGGTTCGGCCGAAGATTTGCCGATCGTTGGGGAAAGGTGATGGGGCGGAAGACTCAAATCGCGGTTATCGCCCTCGTCGGGCTGCTGCTTCTCGGCGTCGCTGTCGGCTACGCCTACGACAGCTCAGTGAAGGACAAGATCGCCGACGGCGTCACGGTCGGCGGCGTCGATGTCGGCGGCATGGATGAAGCCGAAGCCAAGCAGGCGGTCAGCCACCAACTACTCGGGCCGCTCAAACACTCGCTGCGGGTCGGCTATGACGGCAAGAGCTGGACGCTGGCGGGCAAGAGCCTCAAGGTCCACGCTGACATCGATGCCGCGGTCGAAGAAGCGGTCGACGAAAGCCGCGACGGCGGCTTCCCCGGGCGCCTGGTCCGCTACGTCACCGGCGGCAGCGTCGACAAGCAGATCGGCGCCGACGTCACCTACTCGAAGCCGGCGATCAATCGCTTCGTGCGCAAGGTAGCGAACAAGGTCGAACGCGAAGCCCAGGACGCCACGGTCGAACCGGGCCCCGACTCGCTCGAGGTGGTGGCGGCGAAGAACGGGCGCAAGCTGCGCGACGACCTGCTGACCCGTCAGCTCGAGGCGGCGGTGCTCAATGCCGACGCCGACCACACGGTCGCCGCCCACACTCACGCGACGAAGCCGGAAGTGACGACCAAGGAAGTTGCCTCCGCCTACCCGTCCTACCTCACCCTCGACCGCTCGACCTTCACCCTGCGGCTCTGGAAGCACCTGAAGCTGGCGAAAACGTACACGGTGGCGGTGGGCCAAGAAGGCCTCGAAACGCCCGCCGGGCTCTACCACATCCAGGAAAAGCAGGTGAACCCTTCCTGGCACGTTCCCGACTCCGCCTGGGCGGGCGACCTGGCCGGCCAGGTGATCCCGCCGGGCCCGGCCGATCCGATCAAGGCACGCTGGATGGCGATCTTCGAAGGCGCCGGGATTCACGGCACTGAAGAGACCGAATCGCTTGGCTCCGCTGCCTCACACGGCTGCGTGCGGATGTCGATCCCCGACGTGATCGAACTGTACCCCCAGGTCGAAGTAGGAACTCCCATTTACATCGGCTAAGAGGCTCGCGCCAACCGGCGGCGAAACTCTCCCCATGAACTGGGGGGATGCGCTGACCGCGTTTGACCGAGACCTGAGGGGTCGGGGAGCGGCGGAGCGCACGCGCAAGGCTTACGGGGTCGATTTGGGGCAGTTCGTCGAGTGGGCCGGCGACCGCGCGCCCGGTGAGATTCGCCATCGTGACGTGCGCCGTTTCGCCGCTGGGCTTTCATCAGACGGTGCCGCACCAGCCACGGTGGCGCGCAAGCTGGCCGCCGTACGCGGCCTCTTCGACTTCCTCGTCCGCACCGAACGGGTTGGGCAGAACCCGGCCGACCTCGTCTCTAGTCCCAAACGGGAGGAAAAGCTGCCGCGGGTGCTCACGGTCGAGCAAGTGCGCGAACTGCTGGAGCGGATCCCCGCTCGTACGCCGTTGGAGCTGCGCGACCGGGCGATGCTCGAGCTTGCCTACTCCTGCGGGCTGCGCTGTGAGGAGATCGTCACCCTCGACGTCGGCGCGCTCGACTTCGAGACAGAGCAGCTGCGCGTGCTGGGCAAGGGCTCCAAGGAACGGCTGCTGCCGGTCGGCGAGCCGGCGCAACAGGCCCTGCGCCGCTACAGCGAACGCGGCCGCCACGCCCTCTCCGCCGACCCGCGCGAGCAGGCGTTGTTCCTCTCCAAGAGCGGTAGGCGGCTCTCCAACTCCGACGTTACCCGGCGGCTCGGGCTCTGGGTACGCGAAGCCGCGCTCGCGGCTGGGGTCTCGCCGCACTCGCTGCGCCACAGCTTCGCCACCCACCTGCTCGAGGGCGGCGCCGACCTGCGCACGATCCAGGAGCTGCTCGGCCACGCCTCGATCTCGACCACACAGGTCTACACTCGGGTCGATGCGGCTCGCCTCCGCGACGCGTATGCGGCCACTCATCCACGCGCATGAGCGAAAAACTTGTCAGCGACCTTAGGATGCAGGGGAATTAGATGGAAACCGGCGTAAAAGAGGTGGAGCTGCGCGATCTTTGGCGCCGCTACAAGGAGGAAGGCGACGCCAGCGCTCGCGAGCGCCTGGTCGTGGCCTACTCGCCAATGGTCAAGTTCGTCGCCGGTCGTCTCGGCGCGGGGCTGCCCTCGCACGTCGATGACGCCGACCTGATCTCCTACGGCCTGATGGGGCTGATCGGCGCGATCGAGCGCTTCGAGCCCGAGCGCGGAATCAAGTTCGAGACCTTCGCGATGACACGGATCCGCGGCGCGATCATCGACGAGCTGCGCTCACTCGACTGGGTGCCGCGCTCGGTCCGTTCCCGCGCCCGTGAGATCGAGGCTGCGCAGGCCAAGCTCGAGCACGAGCTGCAGCGGGCACCGAGCGAGGCGGAGCTCGCCGCCCGGCTCGACATCAGTGAGGAAGAACTGCAGACCTCGCTGCTCGAGATCGCCAACTCCTCGGTCTACGCGCTGGATGAGCTCTGGACCGTCTCGGACTCTTCCGGAGACCAGGTCTCCCTGCTCGACACGATCTCCGACCCGCGCGCCGAGGACCCACAGGAGTCGCTCGCCAGCAGCGAGGTCAAGGACCGCCTCACCGAGGCGATCTCCTCACTGCCCGAGCGCGAGCAGCTGGTCGTCGCGCTCTACTACTACGAGAACCTCACCCTGCGCGAGATCGGCGAGGTGCTGGGTGTCACCGAGTCGCGCGTCTCGCAACTTCACACCAAGGCCGTGATGCGCCTCAAGTCCGGCCTGCAGGCCGCCTGATCAACGCTCAGCTCGTCCTGACCCGTACTTATCCCGGTTGAGTTCTGAGACTCGACGGGTACCTTCGGCTGTGTGGCTCACAAGGCCGCAGACCGGATTCGCAATGTGGCCCTGGTCGGGCACCGGGGTTGCGGCAAGACGAGCCTGCACGAGGCGATGCTGTTCGAGGCCGGGGCGATCAAGCGGCTGGGCACCGTTGCCGATGGCAGCACGGTCTCCGACCACGAGCCCGACGAGCAGGAGCGCTCACTCTCGATCAACGCCTCGCTGGCCTGCTTCGAGCACAACGGTCGCGAGATCAACCTGATCGACACCCCGGGCGAGCCGAGCTTCGTCGCCGACGCGATCGCCGCCCTGCGCGTCGCCGACGCGGCGGTGGTCGTGGTCAACGGCGTAACCGGGGTCGAGGTGCACACCGAGCGGCTCTGGCGGCGTGCCGACGCCGAGGGCTTGGCCCGGCTCGTCTTCGTCAACATGCTCGACCGCGAGCGGGCCGACTTCTACCGCGCGCTCGACTCGCTCAAGGCCGCTTTTGGCGCCCACGTGGTCGCCACCGAGATCCCGATCGGCGCCGAGCACGAGGTGCGCGGAGTGATCGACCTGATCGACCAGAAGGCGTTCCTCTACGAGGACGTCGGGCCGGGGGCCGCGCGGGAGGTCGCGATTCCCGAGGAGGAGCGCGAGCGGGCGGAGGAGTATCGCGAGCGGCTGATGGACGAGGTGGCGGAGAACTCCGATGAGCTGATGGAGCGCTATCTCGACGGCGAGGAGATCGATCACGACGAGATCGTGCGCGCGCTCAAGCAGGGGGTTACCGCGGGGCAGGTCTTTCCCGTCACCTGTGGCGTCGCCACCGCCAACCTTGGCACCGGCCGGCTGCTCGAGGCGCTGGTCGAGGACCTGCCCTCGCCGGCGATGCGCGGCGCCGTGCCCGCGAGCGGGCCGGACGGCGAGGCGATCGAGGTTGAGCCCGACGAGGAGGGCCCACTAGTCGCTTACGTCTTCAAGACCCTCGCCGACCCCTACACCGGCCGGGTCAACCTCTTCCGCGTCTACCGCGGCACGCTCGCCTCGGACTCGCAGGCGTTCAACGTCACCCGCGGCCAGAAAGAGCGGATCGGACAGCTGGGACAGCCGCTCGGGAAGGAGCTGCGGCCGTGCCCGGAGCTCGGCGCCGGGGATATCGGCGCCGTCGCCAAGCTGAAGGAGACCCGCGCCGGCGACGTGCTCTGCGCCGGCCCGGAGGGGATCGGCTTCGAGCCGCTTGACCTGCCCAACCCGGTGATGGCCTTTGCTTACGAGCCGAGGTCGAAGGGCGATGAGGAGAAGGCCGCCGCCGCGGTTCGGCGCCTCACCGAGGAAGACCCGACCCTCGACGTGCACCGCGACGCGCAGACCGGCGAGCAGATCATCGCCGGCCTCACCCAGGTCCACGTCGAGGTGATCGTGGCGCGGATGAAGCGCCGCTTCGGAGTCGAGATCGAGCTGCATCCGCCGCGCGTGCCCTACCAGGAGTCAATCCGCCGGCCGGCCAGCGCCCACGCCCGGTACAAGAAGCAGTCCGGCGGTCGCGGCCAGTTCGCTGACTGCCAGATCGAGATCGAGCCGAGCGAGAACGGCTCCGGCCTGGAGTTCGTCAACAAGATCAAGGGGGCGGCGATTCCCGGCAGCTTCATCCCCGCGGTCGAGAAGGGAGTAGAAGAAGCGATGGCGCACGGCACCGTCGCCGGCTACCCGGTCAAGGGCGTGCGGGTGCGCCTCATCGACGGCAAACACCACGACGTCGACTCCTCGGAGATGGCCTTCAAGATCGCCGGTGCGATGGCTTTCAAGGAGGCGATGGAAGCGGCGGATCCGGTGCTGCTGGAGCCGATCGTGCGGCTCGTGGTCAGCTGCCCCGAGGACGTCGTCGGCGACGTGATCGGCGATCTCAACTCGCGCCGCGGCCACCCCCTGGGGATGGAGCCGAAGGGCTCGGTCACCGAGGTGCGGGCAGAGGTACCGATGGCGGAGGTGCTCGACTACGCGGCCGACCTGCGCTCGATCAGCGGCGGCCGCGCCGATTTCGAGGTCGACTTCGATCGCTACGAAGAGGTCCCGGTGCACCTGGCTGAGAAAGTCGTGGCAGCCACGGCCTGAATCGGGTCGCGAGGGTCGCGGTGAACTAGCTTTGGGGCGTGAGCATCTACCAGCGCGATCCAGCCGCCCCGGGAGCCAACATCAGGCGGCGACAGGTGGAAGCGCCGGGCGGCCGGCTGGAGCAGGCGGTCATCCTCTTCAACGCAAGCCAGGCGGGGCGCACCGTTGCCGGGCTGACCCGCAGCCTGGGTCGCCCAACGGTCTCCGTGGGCGCCGCGGCGGGGTCCGCCGGCCTGGCGCGGATCACGGTTGCCTGGGAGCTCTGCTGGTACCAGTGGGGGGTCGACCTCGATAACGAGCGACGCGGTGTCTTCGAGATCGCCAAGGGTGAGGACATCGAACAGCTCGACCGCTCCGCCCGCCACTGGAATGCCAAGGTCGGGAAGGGCGGGCAGCTTCTCTTTGGCGAGGCCGGTCGCCAGCCGGTCCGCCGCGCCTTCTGGTTGAGGCGCCGGTGAAGGTCGTCGTCAACGTCGATGGCGGTGCCCGCGGCAACCCCGGGCCGGCGGCGATCGCCGCGGTAGTTCAGGACCCCGACGGGGGAGTGCTGGAGGAGCGAGGCGAGCGGATTGGGCGAGCGACCAACAACGTCGCCGAGTACAAAGCGCTGCTTCTGGGGATCGAGCGGGCGGCCGCCCTGGGCGCCAGTGAGGTCGAGCTCGTCGGCGACTCCGAGCTGATCGTCAAGCAGGTCAAAGGGGAATACAAGGTCAAGGACGCGACGATGCGCGAACTGCACGCGGAGGTGAAGAAGGCGCTGGGTGGCTTCGACAGCTGGTCGATCCGCCACGTGCGCCGCGAGCACAACGCCGAGGCCGATCGCCTCGTCAACGAGGCGCTGGATGGCTGAGTCAATCGACCCCGGCGTCGACATTGGCCACGTCCACCTCAAGGTCGCCGACCTCGACCGGGCGCTGGCCTTCTACTGTGACGTGCTCGGCTTCGAGTTGCAGCAGCGCTTCGGCGCGGAAGCCGCCTTCGTCTCGGCCGGCGGCTACCACCACCACATCGGCCTCAACACCTGGCACTCGAAGGGCGGCAGCCCGCCGCCGCCAGGAAGCACCGGCCTCTTCCATCTGGCGATCCGCTACCCGACCCGCCGCGCCCTCGCCGACGCCCTGCAGCGCCTGATCGACAGCAGCGTGCCGCTCGGCGGCGCCTCCGACCACGGCGTCAGCGAGGCTCTCTATTTGGAGGATCCCGACAGCAACGGGATCGAGCTCTACTGGGATCGGCCCAAAGAGGAGTGGCCGCAACCGGCGCCGGGAGAGAAGGTGGCGATGTACACGCGGCCACTCGACCTGCACGACCTACTCGCCGAGCTCAAGCAGTAAAGGCGCCCCGGCCCGCGGCGGGGGAGGGAGAAACCGCCGCGGACCCAAGGCGTCACGAACGGCGACAGCGTACCAAATATTAGGTAGCACCCAAGGAAGACCCGCCACGAGCGCTCCCCTCCTGCGCAGCTATACTCGCCGCTCGCGCGGCTGTAGCTCAGCTGGCTAGAGCGTCTGCTTGCCATGCAGAAGGTCGAGGGTTCGAATCCCTTCAGCCGCTTCACGCAAAGGTCCGCTTTGCAGCGGGCTTTCGTTGTTCAGGCACCGCGAACGGGAAAATCAAGCCATCCCCTCATCGCCTCCATTTGGGGCACAAGTGCCCCGGCGGCGGTGGAACGCCCGGGGCCGGCACAGAAGCTGTCTCTAGTGAGTCAACGCCGGACGGCCCTCGGCTACGGTTCCGCGCGTGAATCTGCAACGGGGCATCACTGCTCGGTCGGGCGAGTTCCTGCTTTTCGCGGTGACGCCGCCGCGACTGACGACGAGCCCGCAGGAGGCCGCAGAGATCGGTCGGGTCACCCTGGAGCGGCTGCGGCCGTTGGCAATTGATGGCCTCGTCCTCTACGACATCGACGACGAGAGCGACCGCAATCCCGACGAGCGCCCGTTCCCGTTCCTGCCGACGATGGATCCCGCCGACTATCTCGTCCGTGATCTTGGGCGGCTGGAGGTCCCCGCGATCGTCTACCGCGCGGTGGGCAAGTACCCAGAGGATCGTTTCCGCTGCTGGCTGGAGGAGCAGGACCCGTCCCGGGCGCTGACGGTGTTCGTCGGGTCCTCCTCGCGCGAGAAGGAGGTTCTCACCTCGCTCGCGCGAGCCTACGAACTGCGCGACCAGGTGCAGCCGCAGCTGCTGCTCGGCGGGGTCGCAATCGCCGAGCGCCACGCGCGCCAGGGCGACGAGCACCTGCGGCTGATCGCGAAGCAGGCCGCGGGCTGCTCCTTCTTCGTCACCCAGATCGTCTACGACGTCAACGCGGCCAAAAACCTGATCTCCGACTACCACCACGAGTGCGCCGCCCGGAACCTCGAGCCGGTGCCGATCGTGTTCAGCTTCTCAGTCTGCGGATCGCTCAAGACCCTGGAGTTCCTCCAGTGGCTCGGCGTCACCGTCCCGCGCTGGATCGAGAACGAGCTGCGCCATGCCGACGACACCCTCGACGCCTCCTACGAGCAGGCGGTCGCGACGGGCCTGGACCTGATCGCGTTCTGCCGCAGGCTGGGGGTCCCGTTCGGGCTCAACGTCGAGAGCGTCTCGATCCGCAAGGCCGAGATCGAGGCCTCCGTGCGGCTGGCTACCCGGCTGGGAGCCGAGCTGCGCCGCTGACCGTGCCCGTCATGCCGCCCCATTGCCTTTCTCCACGAGTCGGGTGATGGCATCCGCGAACCGCTTCCCACGCGGGCTGCTCTAGTCGGAGAAAGCGGAGCGCGGCGGTCTGGAGCCCGGCCTGATGGCGTTCGGGAGCTGCTCGAAAATTGGCTTGAGACGGGGGTCGAGGTGGGCCTCCTGTTCAGCCGCTGACCACTCCTGCCATCAGCGCGGCGGCCGTCTCGTCATCGAGCCCT
>Ga0207687_10001665_pt1 | contig 15338 bp, 16 predicted proteins | sample KBSM54metaG_FD_184399 | JGI IMG/M metagenome (GOLD analysis project Ga0207687, IMG submission 184399) | Miscanthus rhizosphere microbial communities from Kellogg Biological Station, Michigan, USA - KBS M5-4 metaG (SPAdes) (version 2) | ecosystem: Host-associated > Plants > Roots > Rhizosphere >...
AGCGGCATGATCGAGGCCGGGTAGAAGAAGTGGAAGCCGACGACCTTGTCGGGCCGCAGCGTCGCCTCGCCGATCTCGGTGATCGAGAGCGAGGAGGTGTTGGAGGAGAGGATCGCGTGGCCGGGCGTGGCGGCGTCGAGCTCGCGGAAGACGGCCTGCTTGATCTCCATCTTCTCCGGCACCGCCTCGATCACGAAGTCGACGTCGCCGAACTCCTCGTAGCTGGTGGTGCCGATGACGTTGCCCATCACCTCGGCGAGGCGGGCGTCGGCCTGCTCCTGGGTCAGCTTCTCCTTCTTGACGAGGCGGGCGAGCTGGCCCTCGGTGACGCCGCGGGCTTTCTCGAGAGCCGCGTCGACGAACTTCTGCTCGATGTCCTTGACGACGACCGGGATGTCGGCGGCGGCGATCGCCTGCGCGATCTCGCCCCCCATGGTGCCGCCGCCGACGACGGCGGCCTTCGAGACGAACATTGCTGAGGTTCCTCCGTTTTCGGCTTGATCGTGCGGCGCGGGCCGCGGGAGACCGCAGGCTATACAGATGCCTGCGGCTCCCGCTGATCGGCCCTACAAGGAGGCCTGCGGCTCCCCCTCCTCCACCTCTTCGACCCGCTCGCCTTCCTCCTCCGGCCTGAACCGCTGGTAGGCGAAGGCGCCGGCCAGCAGCAGCAGGCCGAGAGCGACGAAGGAAAGCGCCCGAGCGGTCTCTTCCAGCTCGGAGAGGTCGTAGGTCCAGACCTTGGCGATCGCGACCATCAGCAAAGCAAGGCCGCCGAGGCGGGCTTTCGGCGAGTGCCGCACCATGCCCCAGACGACCGCGCCGAGGCCGGTCGCCGTCCAGAACGCCGAGAGCCAAGACTGGCCGATCTGGCGAGCTTCGCCGCCGGTGTTGTCGCCGATCACGTCGATGATCGAAACCGAGCCGAGGTAAACGAATCCGGCGGCGCCGACGAAGCCGGCCACCGTCGCGGCCTTCGGCTCGACCTCGCGGCCCCAGTACCAGCAGGCGAGAGCGGCGCCCGCGCAACAGGCGATCGCCACCAGCGAGCTGCCGAGGTCTTCGACACCTTCGGCGATCGCGACGGGGGGTGCCTCGACGACCAGCATGTGCAGGATCGCGAGACCGAGGAATCCGAAGGCCCCGATCAACAGGCGCTGCGCGTCCGAGAGAGCCGGCGCAGGACCGCGGTCCACGCGCGTCGCCATGAAGGCCAGCGCCGCGGCCATGGCCGACCAGACGGCCACCAAGGTGGGCCCGTCGAAGGCGTTGGCCAGCCCGAAGCTGCCGAGTCCGATCCCGCCGCCGATCAAGAGCGAGCCGATTTCGCGGTGGACGCCGAAGCGGATCGCGGCACCACCGAGCAATAGGTGGGCAAGCGCGAAGCCGAAGAGCCAGGCGTTGAGGGAAAGGGACGAATCGAAACCGACGACGATGCAGCCGGCGTAGGCCACCAGCACACTGCTGCTGAACAGGAGCAGCCAGGAGGAAACCGGAAGGCTTTCCTCCTCTCGGTTCCGCAGCTCGTATCCGAAGGCCGCGGCGGCGTAGAGGACCCAGAAGCCCACGAGGACCGCGAGGACGAGCAGGACGGGCTCGCTCGGCTGGGCGTCGCCCTCGAACGAGATGAAACCGCTGTTGTAGACCCAGGCGATCAGCTGCGGGGCGGAGACGGCAAAAGCGCCCAGCGCCAGCCAGTTCCATCGCTGCCAGAGGAGGACGCCGACGCTTGCCGCCAGGGCCAGAGCGACGAAGGCGATCGAGCCGCCGTCGATTTCACCGCCGACGAGCATCGGCGCGGCCAGCGCGCCCAGCATCCCGACGCTGCCGACCAGCATCGAGGACCAGCGCACGGCGATGAAGACGCCGAGAACGCCGATCAGCGCTGCCGCCTCGAGCCCGAGGACGGGTGAGATCAAGTCGTAGGCCTGGCTGGCGACGACGGTCGTCGCATATAACCCCGGGATCGCGACGGCCACCGCGATGCGAGCCGCCTCGAGGTGTCCCTTCTTTTCGTGCAGCCAGAGGCCGACGCCGAGCAGCAACAGGGACCCGAACGCGGCCAGCAGAACGCGGACTTCCTCGGTGAACCAGCTGCTGTCGACCGCGCTGCGCATCAAGAAGATCACGCCGAGCAGGGTCGCGAGGCCGCCGATCCAGGCCAGCACGCGCCCGCCGAACACGCGCTCGAACTCGATCCGCGAGATCGGGTTCATCGGCGGTGGCGGCGGTGGTGCCTGTCGCGGGGCTTGCTCGGAACTGTTACGGAAGGCGGGCGGTACGTAGTCGTCATTCATGGTCTTCTCCTCCTCTTGCTTGCTTATTGACCGCTGTTCAACAACCGTAGCAGGCTTATCGACCAATGGTCAACAAAGCGCTAGAATCTGTGACATGAGCGCGCCCTCCTACCGCCGCATGGACGTCGACGAGCGCCGTGCGCAGCTGCTGGAGCGGGGGGCCGAGCTGTTCACGAGCCATCCCTACGAGGAGCTCTCGATGAGCAAGATCGCGGCCGAGGTCGGGATCTCGAAATCCCTGCTCTACCACTACTTTCCGAGCAAGCAGGCGTTCTTCGAGGCGACCCTGAGCGCCTGGGCCGAAGAGCTGCAAGAGCGGACGGCAGTCGACTCCGAGCTCCCCCCGGTCGAGCAGCTGACCCGCAGCCTCGACGGCTTCCTGGCGATGGTCGAGGAGAACACGGTCGCCTACCGCAACCTGATGGAAAGCGCCGCCGGCGTGCCGGAGATCCGCGACCTGATCGCCGAGGTGCGCCGGGTCACGGCGGAGCGCATCCTCGACGGCCTCTACGCCGACGGCGCTCCGCCGAAAGCGCGGATCGCGGTCAGCGGCTGGCTCTGGTTCATGGACGGCGCCTGCCTCGACTGGACCCGGCACCGCGACGTCGAGCGCGAGGAATTGCGCGACCTCCTGCTCGGGGTGCTGATGGGGTCGTTGATGGCCGCCGGCGCAGTGCCGGACCTCCCCCTAGCGTCCTAGTCGGCCGCTCGGCGATGCGCGCGCCGTGTCACCCGAGGGGGTTCAAGGGACGGCGGGAAAGCGTCGATGCAGAGCCTCGTGCGCAAGCCAGGGAAGCTCCTCGTCTGTCTCGTCGCGCTGCTCGTCTGCGGCGCCCTCGCCGGCTCGGCGAACGCCGCCGTGCCGACGGCGCGCCTGCTCCCTGACGGCCGCGCGGTCGCGCCGCCCTCCGCCCCGCCCGCGGTTAAGGCGATGATCGAAGCGGCGAACCGGATCCGCCACCGGCCCTACGTCTGGGGCGGCGGCCACCGGCACTGGAACTCGCGCGGCTACGACTGCTCGGGCTCGGTCAGCTACGTGATGCACGCCGCCGGCCTGCTCGAATGGCCGCTCGACTCGACCGGCTTCATGCGCTGGGGCGGCGGCGGGGCAGGCAGCTGGGTGCGGATCTACGCCAACAAGGAACATGTCTTCGCTGTCATCGCCGGCCTGCGCTGGGACACCTCCTTCAGCGAAGACGGCGACCGCAGCGGCCCCGGCTGGAGCGAACAGATGCGCCCCACCGGCGGCTTCCGGGTGCGCCACCCCCTCGGCCTCTTCAGCGCTACCCCGCTCGCCTAAACGCGCTTCCGATTCTCTCCCCACTCCAGTGGGGCAAATATCGGAAGCGACATCAGGGATAACGCCCTCCTCCCCAGCTTTATACGGCGGTACAAAGGCGCGATTGAGGCGACGCCATTAGGCTCTGTGCTGCTCTTTCAAGGGACTGAGACTTCAACCAATCCGCGCTCGGGCGATCCGGAGCGCGCGCCTATGGGGGGACACCCGAACCGATGACTCGCATTCGCCAGCACAACGTGACCGCAGCGCAGTGGAGCTCCAACGGAGGGGCTCTCGGCGCGCAGGACCTGACCCTTCCGGAGAACAACCCGTTCGGGCAGAACGTCTTCTCGGTCGCCGTCCAGAAGGAACGGCTGCCGAAGGACGTCTTCGAGAAGCTGCAGACGACGCTGGCAGGGGGCGAGGCCCTCGACCCCAGCCTCGCCGACGCGGTTGCGGAGGCGATGAAGGAGTGGGCGCTGGAGAACGGCGCCACCCACTACACCCACATGTTCCAGCCGCTGACCGGCTCGACCGCGGAGAAGCACGACTCCTTCTTCGAGCCCGCCGGCGAAGGCCAGGCGCTCGCCGGCTTCTCCGGCAAGGAGCTGATCCAGGGCGAGCCCGACGCCTCCTCCTTCCCCACCGGCGGCGTCCGCGCCACCTTCGAGGCCCGCGGCTACACCGCCTGGGACCCGACCAGCCCCGCCTTCGTCCTCGAGAACCCGAACGGGGCGCTGCTCTGCATCCCGACCGCGTTCGCCTCCTGGACCGGCGAGGCGCTCGACGCGAAGATCCCGCTGCTGCGCTCGATGGACGCGCTCAGCCGCTCGGCGATCAAGGCGCTGCGGCTGCTCGGCGACGAAGAGAGCCAGCGCGTCTTCACCACCGTCGGGCCCGAGCAGGAGTACTTCCTGATCGACGAGCAGTACTACTTCGAGCGGCCCGACCTGATCGCGACCGGCCGCACCCTCTTCGGCGCCAAGCCGCCGAAGGGCCACGAGCTCGACGACCATTACTTTGGCTCGATCCCCGAGCGGGTGCTGGCCTGCATGCTCGAGGCGGAGCTGGAGATGCGCAAGCTCGCGATCCCGGTCAAGACCCGCCACAACGAGGTGGCGCCGGCCCAGTACGAGATCGCGCCGATCTTCGAGAACAGCAACGTCGGCTCGGACCACCAGCAGCTGCTGATGCAGACGCTGGAAAGCGTCGCCCGCCGCTACGGCCTCGTATGTCTCCTGCACGAGAAGCCGTTCGCCGGCGTCAACGGCTCCGGCAAGCACAACAACTGGTCGATGGGGACCGACACCGGCGCCAACCTGCTCAACCCGGGCGACACGCCGGCTGACAACATCCACTTCCTCTTCTTCTGCACCGCGGTGATCCAGGCGGTCAACAAGCACCAGGGCCTGTTGCGGGCCTCGGTCGCCAACATCGGCCAGGACCACCGCCTCGGGGCGAACGAGGCGCCGCCGGCGATCATCTCGATCTTCCTCGGCGGCGAGCTCGAAAAGGTGTTCGAGGCGATCTCGACCGGCGAAGGCGATCCGAACACGCCGGCCTCTTTCCTCGACCTCGGGGCGCAGGTGCTGCCGCCGCTGCCGATGGACGGCGGCGACCGCAACCGGACCTCGCCGTTCGCCTTCACCGGCAACAAATTCGAGTTCCGGGCGCTGGGGTCGAGCATGTCGCTCGCCTTCCCCAACACGGTCCTGAACACGATCGCCGCCGAGGCGATCGACGAGCTCGCCGGCAAGCTGGAGGCGAAGCTGGACGGCGGCGAGCAGATGCCGAAAGCCGTGATGGAGCTCGTCAAAGAGAGCTACCTGGCCAACAAGGTGGTCTGCTTCAGCGGCGACAACTACTCGGAGGAGTGGCACCGGGAAGCCGAGCAGCGCGGGCTGAAGAACCTGAAGACCACCCCCGACGCGCTGCCGGAAGTCCTCGCCGACAGCACCGTCGAGGCGTTCGAGCACTACAACGTGCTCTCCAAGCGCGAGCTCGAGTCCCGCTACGAGGTCTGGGTCGAGCAGTACTGGCTGCGGGCCAACATCGAGGCGGAGACCGCCTTCTCGATCGCCAAGACGATGATCCTGCCGGCGGCGCTGCGCCACCTCGCCCTGATCGGCGAGTCCGGCGTCTCCGCGGTCGAGGGCGAGGTCCGCGGCCTGGTCGACGAGCTGGTCGCCGGCCTCGGCGAGCTGGAAGCGGCCAATGCCGACCCCGGCCTCGAGGGGCTGGAGATGGCGGTCCACGCCCGCGACAAGCAGCTGGCGGCGATGGCCAACGTTCGCGAGGCCGCCGACAAGCTCGAGAAGGTCGTCGCCGACGACCTCTGGCCGCTGCCGAAGTACGAGGAGATGCTCTTCATCAAGTAAGGCCCGGTAGACGGGTCTCAGTAGGGGTTTCTCTCAACTTTTTCGAGATCGGCCTGGGCCGTCCGAGATGGCGGTCGCCGAAAAAGTACAAGCCGTTCAACCCCTACTGAGACCCGTCTTCGTCGTCGTCACTCTTCTTCACAGCTAGATAGATGACGTAGCCGATGAGGGCTAGGCCGATGATTGGGATCAGGCCGCCGAAGATGGCGGGCCAGGCCTCGGTGGCGGCGGGCATCACCGCTTAGTTTGGCGGAGAAAGGCGAGACGCTTCGAGCTTTGCAGCGGCAGGTGGCCTTCCTGCGTGTAGGTGAGGCGGAGGACGAAGGGGGCTCTGCCCTGCCGGCCCAACTGACGGCGGATCCGCCTTGCCGCCGGCGTCCCCTTTCCTGGCCAAAGCTTCAGGGTCCAGCGGGCAAAGCCGGCGCCTGGGCGGACGCTCGCCTTTTTGACTTGCCAACCGATCGCCCGCGAGTCGACGGTGAACGCACCGGGGCCGGGGACGAAGACCACGAGGCGGATAGCGCCAGAGCGTTCGTGGGTCAGCCTCCCGAAGCGGAGATACCAGCTGGGCGTCGGCGGGGGTGGAGGCGGAGGCGTCAGCACCCGCGAGTCGACCGCGACGCCGTGAGCGAGGGCGGTGGGGATCCAGCGCCGCTCGACTTCGGTGCCGTCCAAGCGCGCTCTGCCGACGGCTCCCGCCGGCACCGCCGTCGGATCGTCGCCTTGCTGGAGGTTCTCCCAACCTTCGTCGGTCCAGTAGAGGTGCGTGGAGTCGGCGGCGAGGGAGAAAGCCTCGTAGATATCGGGGATGAATTCGTTTTCGACAGGCCCGCCGGCGATCGGGGCTCGGCCGATCGAACCCGGATCGAAGGCTCCCCCTTCCAGCGAGGTCCAGTAGATCTGCGTCGGGGTCACCGCCACGGAGCAGGGCTGATCGACTTCGGAGAGGAATTCCTGTTCGACATGGGTCCCGTCCAGCCACGCCCGTCCGATGGCATTGGAATCGCGGTTGCTCCAGTAGAGATAGGAGCCGTCGACGGCAACGCCGCAGGGATAGTCGGCGCCGTCGATGAAATCGCGTTCGACGCCGCTGCCATCGAGGTTCGCCCGGCCGATCTGATTGGTGAGGCGATCGGCCCAATAGACGTGCGGGCCGTCGACGGCAAGACCCGACGGGAACTCGAGGCCGTCGACGAACCCGTTGTCCGATTCGCTTCCGTCCAAGTTCGCGCGGCCGATCGAGCCCTCGTTCGAGGCCACCCCGTAGTAGAGGTGGGCGGAGTCGACCGCCAATCCAAAGCCCCACGCCGAGACGTCGATCGAATCGGTGCGTTGACTCAGGTCGAGATTGGCCACGCCGATCGAGTTGTCGTGACCCCAGTAGATCGCGGCCACCGCGGGCGCCGGAGCGGCCAGAGCGATCGCCGCGACCGTCAAAAGTGCCAGCCGCTTCATCGAGAGCGAGGAGACTACTGAAGGGTTTCCCGACCGTCCCGGGGCTGCACCCGCATCCGCAGGCCGCCCTGCGGCGAGAGCGTCGGCATCTGGCGGATCGTCACCGTGCGGCCGGGCAGGGCCTCCATGCGCAGGCGCTGCAGCAGCTTCGTCGCCACCAGCTTCACCTCGGTCTGGCCGAAGCGCTTGCCGATGCAGATGCGGGAGCCGCCGCCGAAGGGGACGTAGGCGCCGCGCGGCAGCGCCGCCTTGCGCTCGCGGGCGAAGCGCTCGGGGATGAAGGCCTCCGGCTCGGGGAAGACCTCGGGCAGGCGGTGGCTGGCCCAGGAGCAGTAGTTGACGTAGGCGCCGCGAGGCACGGTGCAGCCGCCGAACTCGAACTCGCGGACCGCCCGGCGCGGGCCGATCCAGGCGGGCGGGTAGAGGCGCAGCACCTCGTCGAGGACCATCTCGAGGTAGGGCATCTCCTTTTCCAGCTGCTGCGGGGTCGGGCTGGCGCCGTCGAGCACCCGGTCCTGCTCCTCGTGCAGGTGGCGAAGCGCCTCCGGGTGACGGGCGAGCTCGTGGAGCATGAAGGTGAGGGTCGAGGTCGAGGTGTCGTGGCCGGCGAACATCAGCGTCATCACCTGGTCGCGGATCTCCTGGTCGGTGAATTCCTCGCCGCCGGCGCCGCGGGCGGCGACCAGGAGGCTGAGGATGTCGCGGCGGTCGGAGTCGGGCCGGGCGCGGCGGCGGGCGATCTCGCCGAAGACGATCTTGTCGAGGATCGCGCGGGAGCGGTTCATCTTCTGCCAGGGCGAGCCGGGACCGCGCAGGAGCCGCAGGTGGAAGTCGATCCCGTAGTAGCCGAGGGCGCGCTCGAAATGCTCGGCCGCGGCGGCGCCCTTGCCGGCCTCGTCGGGGTCGAGCCCGAGCAGGGCCCGCATCGCGATCCGCATCGCCAGGTTGCGCATCCACTCGTAGACGTCGACGACCTCGCCGACCGGGAGGGCGCCGATCGCCAGGTCGGCCTCGATCGTCATCGCCTCGGTCGCGGCTTCGATCTGCTCGCGGTGGAAGGCGGGCATCATGATCGCCCGGGCGCGGTCGTGGTAGTCCTCGTCGATCGTCAGCAGGCCGTCGCCGAGCAGCGGGATCAGGTCGCCGAAGCTCGACTCGCGCCAGTGGAAGTTCTCCGGGTGGGCGACGGTGACGAAGTGGTTGGCCTCCGGCCCGAGCATGAAGACGACCGGCGAGTGGAGCAGGCGGATGGTGAAGATCGGCCCGAACTCTTCGTAGGCGCCGAGCAGCAGCGGCAGCGGGTCGCCGTTGACCTGCAGCGTCCGCGACCAGCTGAAGTCCGTCCAGCCGGGCGGGAACTTCCCCCTCCCCCGCCACTCGGCAAGCGCGTCTTCGGCGATCCGCCGCAGCGGGTTCGCCGACATCTGCGGCGGCCGCGCGACCGGCGCGGTGGTGTCGACCGTGGCCATGACCGCCATCGTAACTGGCTGGCTGGCCAGTTTCGTGTTTTCCCGATGAGTTCGACTAGAAGCCCTGCAGCCCGGCGAGCGTGAGGAAGAGGGTCACCATGATCCCGCCGAGGGCGAAGAAACCGCGCATCATCGTCCGATGCATCGCGTCGAACCGAGCGTTGATCGAGATGAGATGGGCATCGACCCTCGCGAACCCTTCATTCGTCTCGCGCTTCTGCGTCGCAAAGCCCTCACTGGTCTCGCGACGCTGGGCCGTGAAAGCCTCACTGGTCTCTCCGCGCTGGGCCTCGAAGCCCTCTTTGGTCTCGCGACGCAGCTCCTTGATGTCGCTACGAAGTTCGCGGATGTCCCCATCGAGGCGGTTGACCTCCCCGTCAACGCGCTGGAACCCTTCGGCCATCCGGCTGTTCAGGTCGTCGATCCTCTTCTCGGTCGAGCTGATCTCCATCGTCTGCATGAGCCTACCGTAAGTTTTTGTCTGTAACGAAACAAGGCGCTATCGCAAAATTTCAGCGCAGACTCTGTGGCAGAAGAGAAAATCCCGCGGCCGTCAACCGGCGGTCGCGGCGAGCTGGCCGCAGGCGGCGTCGATGTCGCGGCCGCGGGTGAGGCGAACGGTGGTGGTGATGCGGTGCTCGGCGAGGATCGCGCGGAAGCGCTCGATCCGCTCCGGCGAGGAGCCGTCGTAGGCGCCGGTCGGGTTGTAGGGGATGAGGTTGACCTTGTAGGCGCGCGGGTCGAGCAGCTCGGCGAGTTCGCGGGCGTGCTCGGGGAGGTCGTTGACGCCGTCGAGCATCACGTACTCGACGAAGACCTTCTGGCGGCGGGCCGCACGGTAGCGCTCGCAGGCGGCGAGCACGTCGGCGATCGGGTAGCGCTCGTTCACCGGCATCAGCTGTGAGCGCAGGCCGTCGTTGGGCGCGTGTAGCGAGAGCGCCAGGCTGATCGGCATCTCGCACTCGGCGAGGCGGTCGATCCCCGGCACCCAGCCGACGGTGGAGATCGCGGTGCGGCGGTGGGTGACGCCGAGGTCGGGCAGCAGCTCGCAGGCGGCGAGGACGTTGTCGATGTTCATCGTCGGCTCGCCCATCCCCATGAAGACGACGTGGTCGATCTCCTCCAGCCGGCGAAAGTGGAGCGCCTGGTCGAGGATCTCGTCGACGCCGAGGTTGCGGCCGAACTTCATCTGCCCGGTGGCGCAGAAGGTGCAGGTCAGCGGGCACCCTGACTGCGAGGAAAGGCAGACCGAGCGGCGCCCGTCGCGGTAGCGCATCAGCACCGCCTCGAGCGGCCGCCCGTCGGCGGTGTGGAAGAGCGTCTTGACGGTGCCGTCGTCGGACTTCGCCTCCGCCTCGACGGTCAGGGTCGAGAGCGGCACCTCCGCCGCCAGCCGCTCGCGCAGCGCCGCCGGCAGGTTCGTCATCTCCTCGTAGGAGCGCCCCCCGCGCGCGACCCACTCCCACACCTGCTTGGCGCGGTAGCTGGGCTCACCGGTCGCGGCGAGCACCTCGTCGAGGCGGCTGCGGTCCACGGTGCCGAGGCTACCGACCGGCGAGGGCCGCGCAGACCGCCTGGGACTCGAGCCGCCGCAGCGCCGCGAAGGCCCGCCGCACCACCGCGAGTTTCGAGCTCGGGGTGATCTGGCCGTTGACCGAAACCGTCACTGAGCGCTCGCCGCCGCGGGTCGCGGCGGCGAACTGGGTGTAGCCGAAGATGTTGCCCGTGTGGCCGTAGACGGTGCCGCAGGGAGTCTCGTAGCGGAAGACGGCGAGGCCGGCGGCGTTGGCGCCGGGCCCGGGCGGATCGGACTTGCCGGCGACGAAGCGCAGCTGCCGGTCCTGCGCCGCGGTCCCGAAGAGGCGGGCGCCGAGATAGCCGCGGATGAAGCGGTTGAGGTCGGCCACGCTCGAGGAGATCCCGCCCGAGGCCCAGGCGCTCGACATGCCGAAGAGCGTGCTGACGTCCTCCGGCGCCGCGGGCGGATCGAGGTCGTAGCCGTGGACGAAGGGCTTCGGGATGCGGAAGCCGTTGGGCAGCGTCGTCGCGGCCAGGTGCAGCGGCCCGGATACCCGTTCGTCCAGCACCTGGCTGTAGGGGTGGCCGTCGATCGCCTGGGCGATCAGGCCGATCACGACGTTGTCGGTGTTCGAGTACTCGTAGTCGCTGCCCGGCGCGAAGCGCAGCGGCTCGGCGGCGATGAAGCCGACCAACCGCCGCGGCGCGAAGTAGGCGTGGAGGTCCTTGACGAGGACCGAGAGGAACCGCTTGGAGCTGCTGTAGTCGGGAAGGCCGCTGGTGTGGTTGAGCGCCTCGGCGACCGTCACCCCCTGCCAGGCTTTCGGCAGCCATGGCAGCACCGAGCCGACCGGATCGTCCAAGGACAGCTTTCCTTCGGCGACGAGGGAAAGGGCGACGGCGCCGCTGAAGGCCTTGCTGGTGCTGGCGAGGCGCATATGGTCGCCGGGACGCCAGCGCCGCGAGGTCCCGAGCTGCGCCACCCCTGCGGCGTGGAATTCCGGCCGCCCGCCGCGCTGAATCGTCACCGCGATGCCCGGTGGCCCGCCCGGCATCCGCACCAGCGCCTGCATCTCGCGGTCCAGCGCGGACTTCGCCGCCGCGCCGGCGGGCAGCGCGCAAGCGGAGAGCACCAGACTCGCGATGACGACGAGCAGCTTCCGCTGCGGGAGAAGACGAGGCACGCGGCCAGTGTAGGTGAGCACCGCCGGCGCGTCTCCGCGGAACGGATCGATCAGTTGTGAGTCTTTTCGCCGCGCTCCAGCATCGCGACGAATTTCCGCAGCCGCCGCTCGCGCGTCTCCGGCTTCTTCGCCTCGTCGAGGCGGTAGACGATCGCGTAGCGGTTGGCGCTGTCGAGCGAGGCGAAGAAGCCGGCTGCGGCCGGGTTGGCGTCGAGCTCGCGCTGCAGGTCGGGCGGCACCTTGGCGGTGCGCTGGCCCTCGTAGGCGGCCTCCCAGCGGCCGTCGGCCTTGGCCGCCTCGATCTCGGCGAGGCCGGTGGGTCGGATCTTCCCGGCCTCGATCAGCGCTTCCGCCTTCTCCCGGTTGATCTTCGACCAGCGCCCGCGCGGGCGGCGCGGGGTGAAGCGCTGCAGGAAGTGCGTCTCATCGAAGCCTCGCTTCTGGCTGTCGATCCAGCCGAAGCAGAGCGCCAGCTCGACCGCCTCCGCGTAGGTGACGCTCGACTCGGGCGCTCCCTTCTTGGCGATCTTCAGCCAGAGGCCCTCGGAGGAGGCGTGGTTCTCCTCCAGCCAAGCCTCCAGCTCAGCCGGCCCGGCGAAGAGGTGGATCGGCAGCTCGTCGGCCATCGAGGCCGACGCTACATCCCCAGCGCGTCCGCCAGCAGGTCTACCTGCTGCGGGTCGCTCGAGCTCGGGAAGAGGAAGAGCTCCTGACAGCCCGCGGCGTCGAAGGCGGCGACGGTCTGCTGCGCGGCCTCCGGATCTTTGGCGGCTGCGCCGACGATGAAGTTGGCGACGTCCTCGCCCAGCCAGGCGTAGTAATCGGCCAGGTAGGCCCGCGCGTCCTCCTCGGCGCGGTCGCCGAGGGCGTAGTAGGCAAGCGCGGCGTTCTGGGGTGCCTGGCTCCGCCCTGACTCCGACCAGGCCGCCTCGAACCCCTGGCGCCACTCGGCGAACTGCTCCGGCGGCGCGCCCGCCGCGATCCAGCCGTCGCCGAAGCGGGCCGCCCGTTCGAACGAAGCCTCGACCGATCCGCCGACCAGGACCCGTGGCGGCGTCCCGTGATCCGGGCCCACCTGATCGCCCTCCCAGACCTCCTTCATCCGCTCGAGCATCGCGTCGAGTTCCTTGCCTCGCTTGCTCGTGTCGACGCCGGAGACCTCGTAGTCGTCCTCGCGGCCGCCGAGCCCGATCCCGAGCGTCATCCGCCCAGCGGAGATCTTGTGGACGCTCGCCACCTGCTTCGCCAGCGCCACCGGGTTCACCCGCAGCGGCCCGAGCAGCACCGTGGTGGCGAGACCGATCCGCTCGGTCACCGCCGCCGCGGCCGCCAGCGAGGTCAGCGGCTCCAGGTTGGGATAGGCGACACGGTCGATCGTCCCGAGGCTGGAGAAACCGCGCGCCTCGGCCCGTCGCGCCCACTCGGTGAGCTGGTCGCCGCCGGTGCCTGGCACAGCGTTGGGAAGACCGATCGCAACGTCCATCTGAAGCTCCTTCCGGGCGGGGTTCGAGGGGTTCGGAAACCCTAGCTACCCGCTTTCGCCGCCCGGCTACGGCAGCAGCTGCTCGATCGCCTCGCGGGCGTAGGCGAAGACGCGCTTGTCGCCGGTCAGCCGGTAGCGCGAGTTGGCTCCCATCACCAGCGAGTACATCTCGAAGGCGAGGCGCTTCGGGTGCTCGGCGCCGGCCTTGCGCGCTTCCTGCTCCAGCGCCGCCAGCCAGGCGTCGAGCGAGGCGGCGATCGCATCGCGGACGGGGCCGGGGCGGTCGTCGTACTCGGCCGAGGTCGCGGCCCAGAAGCAGCCGCCCGTGTAGGTGTCGACCTCGTCGAGGTAGCGCCCGACCAGCGCCCGCAACCGCGCCGCCCCCTCCGGCCGCTCCAGCGCCGGCTCGACGACGGTCGCCCGGAACCGCGCTGCGGCGGCCTCGATCGTCGCCAGCTGCAGCTCCTGCTTGGAGCCGAAGTGGGCGAAGAGGCCGCTCTTGCTCATCCGCAGCTCGGAGGCGAGCCGGCCGATCGTCAACCCCTCCAGCCCCTCGACGGAGGCGAGGTCGACGGCGCGGTCGAGGATCGCCTCGCGCGTTTGGGTTCCCTTCTCGGTGACGGGAGTCACAGACATGCATTATAAAAAAGCACGAACGTTCGTTTTAGTCGGTGCAGAGGAAGCCGGCGAGGTACCCAGTCAATGGCACTACAGAGGAGGCGCAGATGAGCGAGTACGCGGTGAAGAAGATCGACGACATGGAGGCTGTCTACCTGGGGGCTTTCAAGCGGGCGCGGGCGGAGCTGGGGGTGGAGTCCTTCGGGTTGCAGGTGATCGACATGCCGCCGAACTTCGACAACTACCCCGAACACGACCACTCCGAAGACGGCCAGGAGGAGGTCTTCATGGCCCTCCGCGGCGGCGGCGAGATCGAGATCGAGGGCGAGCGCTACCCGCTCGACCCCGACCACATGGTCCGCGTCGCCTCCGGCACCAAGCGCAAGGTCTGGCCCGGCCCGGACGGGATCCGGATGGTGATCGTCGGCGGCGTCCCCGGAGCGGTCTACGAGGCACCGGCGATCAGTCACCTGGGCGAACCGGATCCGATGCAGAACTAGCAGCCGGGGCGGTTAGGGTTGGAAGCGTCTTGCGTCGCTTCTCGTCCCTCCTCGTCCTGATCGCTCTGAGCGCCCTCGCGCTCCCGATCGCCGCGACCGCGGCGGGCGCCCAGAGCGACGGCGGCGACGCCGTCGTCGTCATCCGCGGCGACGTCGACGTCCCCCGCGGCGAAGTCGTCGACGGCGTCTACGTCGTCAGCGGCGACGTCCGCATCGCCGGACGCTCGACCGGCGACGTCGTCGTCCTCGCCGGCGACGCGTCGATCAGCGGCAGGATCGAAGGCGATCTGCTGATCGCCAGCGGCCAGGCCCGGCTGCTGCCGCGCGCCTACGTCAGCGGCGACGTCAGCTATGGCGACGAGCGCCCGATCGTCGCCGCCCAGGCGATCGTCCGGGGCGACGTCAGCAAGGAGAACTGGAACGACTGGAGCGGCTTCCTGCCCGTCGTCGGCATCCTCTTCTGGCTGGCGATCGGCATCTCGGCGGCGATTCTCGGCGCCCTGCTCCTGCTGATCGCCCCCCGCGCCGCGGATGCGCTCGACGCGCGCTCCCGCGAGCGGATCGGGCCGCTGATCGCGATCGGCGTCGCGGTCGCGATCTGCCTCCCGGTGGCGGCGGCGATCGCCGCCGTGACCCTGGTCGGCATCCCGCTGGCGCTCGGCATCCTCCTCGCCCTGCTGCCGCTCGCCGCCGTCGCCTACGTCGGCTCGGCCTGGGTGCTGGGACGGCGGATCGTGAAGCCGCCGCGCGGCCGGATCCTCGCCTTCCTCGCCGGCCTCGGGATCCTGCGGGCGATCGCGCTGATCCCGATCCTCGGCGGCATCGTCGACCTGGCGGCGATCGTCTTCGGCCTCGGCCTGATCGGCGCCGCTATCGGGGCGGCTCGGGAGCCGCGCCAGGCGCAGCCGCCTCCGGCTCCGGCTCGAAGCCCGGGCAGCTGAGCACCGGCAGCCTCGGGTAGCGCGGGAAATCCGGGTCGGTCCGCGAGCGCTCGCAGAGCGAGAAGACCGAGCCGCGGGTGTTCGGCACCAGGTGCTGGTGGCGGCACTGGTCGCAGAGGCCGGCGGCGGGTCGGGGGGCCATGGCTCGAAACTAGATCATCGCCCGCCGCGAGGGCCGCAAACTGCGACCCGGGAGGTGTGGAGTCCCGCCTTGCGGAG
>Ga0207687_10001666_pt1 | contig 15323 bp, 17 predicted proteins | sample KBSM54metaG_FD_184399 | JGI IMG/M metagenome (GOLD analysis project Ga0207687, IMG submission 184399) | Miscanthus rhizosphere microbial communities from Kellogg Biological Station, Michigan, USA - KBS M5-4 metaG (SPAdes) (version 2) | ecosystem: Host-associated > Plants > Roots > Rhizosphere >...
TTGAGTCAGCCATGCTTATGGCGATCTTAACCCACATGGCGTCACCATCTGCGAACGCCGTTCGAACTTCTACAAGCAGACAAATGTTGGCCGCCTAACGACTGTCGCATAGATTGCAAAACGGCTCCCCACAGCGACAGGACGTGCGGCACGCCGCATGCTCCGACTTGAGAATGGACCAGCAGGCGGCGTGCCGCCGTCCGGAGTCGCAGCGCTAGCCGGCCGATAGGCCGGCGGGCAAACAAACGCCGTTTTGTCAATCTCTTGCAGCGGTTAGCCCGCGCGCTGATAGAGCAACGCTTCGATCCCGCCAACGATCTGCTCTGTTGCAAGCGCCACGAGCACGAGACCGAGAACGCGAATGATGACGTTCGTTCCGGTAGCACCCAAGAGCCGATGGATCGCGCTCGCCGCGTAAAGAGATGCGAGAGTGAGCACCAGTACGATGAATACGACAAGTGCCGTCACGGCTTATTCCGCAATGGAATGACGATGGTTATCTGTGAGGAGAACGACGGCCGCAATCGCGCCAGGGCTTGCGATAGCCGGCAAGGCCAACGGGAATACCGCTATGTCGTGCCCGGCATCGGTCTTGAGATGCGGCGACGCAACGCCCGTACCGAAGATCATCTGTAACCCGAATAAGAACAGCACAACTCCACCTGCGACCTGGAACGACAACAAGCGAATACCCAAGTTTGCTAGGAGAATTTCGCCGGCGACGAGAAAACCTAAGAGTACTGCGCCGGCGACAATCACAGCCTTGCGCGCGATAACACGACGTTGTTGCATAGAAAGTGACGCCGTCAAAGGGACAAAGAGGGCGACCGTTCCGATCGGATCGACGGTTACAAGCAACATCAGGAAGTCGCGCGCTGCCTGTAGGAGCATGCGCCCGGTACATTACATGAACCGCTCGTCAACCGCCACGCGAGCTCCAGGACTCCGTCACCAAAATCCGGAGCCGGGCAGGCACAAAACTCAGCCGGAACACCCGTTCCCGCTACCACAAGTGGTGACTTTTGATGCTATCAGACACTCATAGCGGTCTGTCGCTCCTACGGTGCAGGTTACTTTTCGCAAAGGGTTAAGTAACACGCTGAGAATGGCGTCGACCCGGCTCAACGTCCTGATCGCAGACCTAGGACAACATTCGTCGGGCTAACGACTGTCGCATAGATTGCAAAACGGCTACGCACGGCGACGGGACGAGGGCACGCGCGGTGCGCCGACTTGAGAATGGCCTCGCAGCGCGCGTGCCGCCGTCCGGAGCCGCAACGCTAGCGCGCCGCTAGGCGCGCGGGCAATCAGACGCCGTTTTGTCAATCTCTTGCAGCGGTTAGGGCGCGCTGGGATCCGGTAGCTCTAGTATAGGACCATCGTATTCGGGCGCTTCAATTCGGAAGCACTCAATAAACTCAGACGGGAGAAGAACCCGCGCAATATTGCCAATTGTGAACTTCACCTCGCCTAGCAAGCGCCATTCGCGCTCCATGTAGAAATTGCAGGGATCGTCTTCGGGGAGTGTGGGATCGAAAAACTTGGTGTAGCCGAAGAAATAGGTGAAGAGCGCGACCGGCAGGTCAATGGCGCGATAGAGCGCGAGGCGATGCAATTGCGGATCGCTCGCCCCCTTATTGTAGGTTTCGAGCATTTCTTGGACAAGATTCGCTTGCGATTCGACGAGATCGAGAAGCCGGTGTCTCAGCTCATCATAGAATTCGCCGCGATTTCTTGCCGACCCGAGCAGGCTCGGATAGGACTCATCCCGAAAGAAATCAGCGTGATCGCCGTGGCCAACGAGCCGCAACGTGGTGCGCGCGGTTCGGGCGATGTAAAACACTGGACTTGCGCCGTGCGAGATCAGGAAATCCTTGGAGAAAGCGATACCGAACCGATTATATTTCGCCGTGTGGATTCGAAAGTGAGCGACAGGCTCATAAGGGATATCGCAAAAACAGACCATATCCGGTTCCACAACTTCGTTGGAGGCAAGCGTTGCCTGCAAGTTCGTCGCGAAATACGGCTCAGGGTAGAAGTTCTCACGCTGGGCAGATGCGTCGATCTCGAACCAGGTGATGGGCTTCATGACCTGCCGCTGTAGCGCCTTGCCATTCACTAGCCGACCCTGACGGACGATCTGAAGAAGGAGAGCAAACCGCTCCTCGTCGGAAGGTTTCGTTGCGCCCACGAAGTGCGTCAGCTCCGTTGAGACATAAGTGTTCACTGCGCGTATCGTAGCGTGTTTGCTAGAGATACCGTCAACGGGCCTCGCTCGCGACCGCCCGTGTTGCCGGCCGTGAGCGCGGCACAGCAAGATGATCTGAATAGCATGGAGTATCGAGCGTGACGCGCAGCGGCGGTCGCCCTAACGACTGTCGCATAGATTGCAAAACGGCTCCGCACAGCGACGGGACGAGCGGCACGGGCGTTGCGCCGACTTGAGAATGGCCTCGCAGCGCCCGTGCCGCCGTCCGGAGTCGCAGCGCTAGCCGGCCGATAGGCCGGCGGGCCAACAAACGCCGTTTTGTCAATCTCTTGCAGCGGTTAGCCCGCGTTTCTCGCGAACAGGGAAAGAATGCCACGATCGTTGTCTTCTACTAACCGCGAGATGAACTCGAAATTCGAGCGAATTAGATCTTCAACGTCGCTCGTTCGACAATTGCCGATTCGCAACCAAAGGAGCTTCGGTGGAAAACCGTGGATCATTGATAGTTCTGAGAAATCAACATCCTTCGACACGACGATGAAGTCGTTTTCCCGCGCGAATTGCCAAAGAACGGTATCGTCAACCTCATGAAGGTTCAGCCTGAAGACGTGCTCAGATCCGGGGAACAAGTCCTGAAGACGATGAACAAGATCCGGAGAGACGTTCTGATCAAAGAGCAGCTTCACTCGTTAACGACCAACATACGATGCTCGCGTTCGGCCGCGTAACTGAGGCAGGCGAGAACGTCTTCATGGGTGAGGTACGGGAAGTCATGAAGGACTTCAGCTTCACTCATTCCTGCCGCTAGATACGAGAGGACGTCGTAGACAGTGATTCGCATGCCGCGGACACAGGGCTGGCCACCGCGTTTGCCCGGTTCGATAGTGATGATGCCTTCGTAGCTCACGCATCGATTCTACCGGAGGAGAAGGTCCGTAGCCAAGCGAGGCTGGCCGACCTGGAAGGGGTGCCCTTGCTCGCCGGAACGACGTGCGCGCGAACGCCGTGTGGTTTGGGGATTTCCTGCGGTTCGCAAGATCTTCCGTGCGACCCGTCCAGCGCCGTCCTTCGGGGCGTGAAGCAACGCGCTGTAGATGCGTTATGGATGTCGCCCCGCACTCTTGTTGGAATTTCAAGGCGCCAGTGTTCATCCGGAATTCGCGTCGTCGTCGGGCTAACGACTGTCGCATAGATTGCAACACGGCTTCACACGGCGACGCTAGACGAGCGGCACGGGCGTTGCGCCGACTTGAGAATGGCCTCGCAGCGCCCGTGCCGCCGTCCGAAGCCGCTGAGGCAGCGCGCCGATAGGCGCGCGGGGGCCGTAAACGCCGTGTTGTCAATCTCTTGCAGCGGTTAGGCGGCACGCAGACGGAGGAGCCTCCGCGCTCGCGCGTGCTACCCTGAAACTATGTTTTCGCTAACTGTCACGGACTTTCAAGAGGTGCGCGCCCGAATTGGACCGCACATCAAACATACACCGCTTCTAACCTCACGACAACTCAGTGAACGTACGGGTTATGACGTGCGAATGAAGGCGGAGATGTTCCAGCGAGTTGGCTCTTACAAGATTCGCGGACCGCTCAACAAGTTCGCGCTCATGCTGCCAGAGCAAAAGGAGCGAGGTGTTGTGTGCTCCTCGGCCGGCAACCACGCTCAAGGCGTCGCACTGGCTGCGAAGATTCATGGGATACGCGCGGTTGTGTGCATGGCGGAGAATGCGACGCCAGCCAAGATCGCTGCGACAAGAGGATACGGAGCCGAGGTTGTTCTTCATGGGTCCATCTGGGACGAGGCAAACGAGAAGGCGAAAGAACTCGTACGGACGCAGGGCCTCACCTACGTTCACCCGTTTGACGACGAACAACTCATTGCCGGCCAGGGAACACTCGGCCTCGAGATCGTTCAGGACTGGCCTGAAGTGGACGCCATCGTTGTTCCGATCGGTGGTGGCGGGCTAATTTCCGGCGTTTCGATGGCGGCGAAGAGTTTCAACCCGAAGATCCGAGTGATCGGAGTGGAGTCATCCGATGGGCCGGCGATGAAGCAGAGTATAGAGGCGGGCAAGCTGGAGACGATTGAGTGCAAGACGATCATTGATGGGTTGCGCGTGCGAAGGGCCGGTGAGATCAACTTTTCGGTCGTGCAGCGATTTGTTGATGAGATTGTGGCGTTGCCGGATCGTGAGATCTTCGACGCCATGATCTGGATCATGGAGCGTTGCAAGCTCGTGGTGGAGGGTGCGGCTGCGGCGCCCGTGGCAGCGCTTCTGAATGGATTGATCAAGCTCCCAGCAAACTCGCGAGCGGCCGTGGTGCTTTCCGGGGGCAACGTGAATCTCGATCAATTGCGCGGGTTGACGTGGAACTAGATCGATACTCACGTCGCACAACACACAAGCTGGCCGCCTAACGACTGTCGCATAGATTGCAAAACGGCTTCGCACAGCGAGGGACGAGCGGCACGGGTGTTGCGCCGACTTGAGAATGGCCTCGCAGCGCCCGTGCCGCCGTCCGGAGTCGCAGCGCTAGCCGGCCGCTAGGCCGGCGGGCCAACAAACGCCGTTTTGTCAATCTCTTGCAGGTGTTAGGCGCCTCAGGGTAGGGAAAAGTCGACTTTAGTCACTCCTATAGTAATGAGCTTTTCCAAAATCTGGGAGGACTTGGCGTCAACCGTAGTTGATCCGGCGAAAGAGTGGCTTAAAGCACGGCCAATGTGGCTACGAGCGATTATCGTTTTCGCCATACCACTCGCGATACTCGGGTATAAGGAACGGACGGTACTTCAGCGTGGTTCACACTATGCGACCGTCTTATGGCGCGTTGCGGTCGCTGGCGATCGAATAGCGTTAGGCAAGGATTACTCGCAGAAGCTTGCGATGCTCGCTTCGCGGATCGAGACCCAGGCACGCGCGGACTTACTTCACGAGTTGAAAGACAGCGACGATGGCGGGTGGGCCGCCGCGCAACTCGCTGTAGTACTGTCTCGACGCGGCAGGCTTTCCACGGACCAACGTGATGAGGTGGCCGCCTTCTTACTCTCTCAGCAGCGTAATACTGAACCTTATTGGGCGCAAAAGTCTGGTCCTGCGCACTTCGCTGTGACGGCGTGGTGTATTTACGCATTAGCTGTGCTGAAACATCCGGTTGGCAACCGTGAGATCGCGTATCTCTTAGACCATCAAACTGCTGAGGGTGGCTGGCCTCTTTACGCCGATACAGACGCACGTCAGCCGGCCGTATTTGCGACGGCGCTGGCTGTAATTGCCCTTAACGCCCAACTTCAGGCCTTGCCTGGAGCACCGGAGAAAACTGCGATACGTGACGCGCTTGATCGCGCCCAAGGATGGCTGGTTCAGTACTGCGATCGGACCAGCGGACGATGGAAGTATTATCCACTCGTGCCGGACTCGCCCGAATCGGAGGCTGACTCAGGCCTCGCTATTTACGCGCTTGGCCAGATAGCGCCTTCGGCACCCGCTGATCGGGACATAGCCGACGCATGGCTTCGATCGCTACCTCCGCAGTGGCCAAGGCACGCATTTGACCGAGAGGCGTCTGGGCAGTGGTTCGGAAAGGGAAAAACCGCGCGACCCGATACCGTAAGTCATCTCAGGCTGCCCTGGCTCATGGCAGGCACCGCCGTTTCTTATGCGGGTGCTTCGATGTGGGACAAAGCACGAGCGATTCATGCACTTGAATCCTGCATCGATCAGCAAGATTGGGGCATTGGTGGCTATTGGAGTTATCAACGAGCAGAGATGCTTTTCGCTATCAGCGAACTCCAACGGCGTATGTAGCCATAACGTGGTGCGCCTAACGACTGTCGCATAGATTGCAAAACGGCTCCGCACAGCGACGGGACGAGCGGCACGGGCGTTGCGCCGACTAGAGAATGGCCTCGCGGCGCGCGTGCCGCCGTCCGGAACCGCGACGCCAGCCGGCCGCAAGGCCGGCGGGCCAACAAACGCCGTTTTGTCAATCTCTTGCAGCGGTTAGGCGCCGCGCAAATAGAACCTCGCGCACGTTTACGCCTTACCGGCCAGAATGAGGTCCTGATAGCTCATCGTGTTCTCTCGACCACACCACGAACCGTAATATACCCCCGAGACCTTCAAGCCAAGCCGCGCATAGAATGACATGACAACGGATTCTACCATGGCGATAGCCTTCTCAGGAATGTCACATGACACCGTTGCGTATCCCTCGCGAACATTTCCGAACGCGAGAGTACTCTCGCCTCTGGTAATAAGGTGTCGCGACTCGTCGTTGAGAAGGAAATACGAGATCAAGCAGCGACCCGAACCCAAAACCCGCTTGATCTCCGACAAGTAGTGCTCCACGTCGCCGGGCATCATGTGAGTAAACACCGAACCAACCATAACGAAACTGAATGATGCGTCGGGAAACGGAAACTGATAATCGGCGGGCGACCGCGTTCCCAACGGGTTGTAGAATTCGTTGTGAACATCGATCCACTGGAACCGGAAGTTCGGAAAACGCGTCGTGATCCTCTCCCGGCACCAGTCGACTCCTGACCGGTTCACGTCGATTCCCTCGTACGTAGCCTCACGATCGAGATACTGAGTTAGCGGTATCGTCTTTCGGCCGATGCCACTTCCAATGTCGAGCATCCGCTCGTCCCGTCGCAGGTCGCAGACACGCTGATAGATCTGGAGGAATTCTTCGCCGTTAGCCTTGAACTCCTCGAGGCTGGCGGTTCCGTCAAACATATCTTCGGTTTCTGGCACAAGTGGCGCGAGCTCGCCGAACAGCCGCGCCCTCAGACAATCCTCCTGGCGACGCTTAAATGCGCGTTTAAGGCGCCGCGGTACAAGCTTACGCAAAAGGCTTCGCATGGGGGTTGGGTGACGGAACCTACTGCCCGCCGTTGGCGTTGTCAATCGTCAAGCTTGTGCGATGTCTAGCGTCGCGCGCTCCAACGGATCGTGCGCCTAACGACTGTCGCATAGATTGCAAAACGGCTCCGCACAGCGACGGGACGTGCGGCACGCCGCGTGCTCCGCCTTGAGAATGGACCAGCAGGCGGCGTGCCGCCGTCCGGAGTCGCAGCGCTAGCCGGCCGATTGGCCGGCGGGCCAACAAACGCCGTTTTGTCAATCTCTTGCAGCTGTTAGGCGTTACCCGCGTCGAGCGTGCGTTTTAGCGGTGCCTCACTCTCGCGAAGAACGCCAGGAACGCCACAGTCCGACCTGTACAGCGCAGCTACTACCACAGGTAGCGGCGCTCTGACACCGAAAATGATTTTCTTTATGTAAGCGCGGTACCAGCACCCTGAATCTAAAGCTGGCGCGACTCCGCGCGCAAACGCTTCGGGCACGTAACCTATTTGCATCCCATTGCCAATACGTACTTCGACCGCGTTCTTGCTGAATGCGTTGTTACAATCGCGCGCGAGGTAGACAGCGTCGCCTCCCGAGCAAAACTTGTTGACGATTGCATCGCGCCTCTCGTAAACAACACCGGCAACGATGAAATCGAATGTATTCAGGGGTCGAGCACGCAGCCGTGCTTCACGGGCCGCATCTCGCGCCGCGTGCGCCAGTGCTATCGCCTCGTCGCGCGCTCGACGTTTCGCCGCAATCGCCGCAGCGTGTTCGTGGCGTTGCATGGCGATACGTGCCCGACGCGCAGTGGCGCGCACATCGGGAGGAAGAATCGTTTCAACGGCGTGGTAGATTTGGACGCGCTCTTGGGAAGAAATGACGCCGTCTTCAGCGCAGTCACGAAGCACCGACAGAAGATAATCGCGGGCCGGCAGATGACTGTCTTCGTGTTCGGCGAGCCACGCTTCGAGTGAGAGAATTTCGAAGTCACTCAACGTGCCGTCTTCCGTAATTTCTTGGAGAAGTGAAATGAGATCCGCGCCAGCGGCAGACTTGCGCTGCAGCTTTGTGATCGATAGACGCCGCTCGTGATCTGTAAGCACGATCGTATCCCGACTTGGTAGCGTGCAGTATACGCCTAACGACTGTCGCATAAATTGCAACGCGGCTCCGCACGGCGACGTGACGAGCGGCACGCGCGTTGCGCCGAATAGAGATGGCCTCGCAGCGCGCGTGCCGCCGTCCGGAGTCGCAGCGCTAGCCGGCCGCTAGGCCGGCGGGCAACCATGCGCCGCGTTGACAATTTCTTGCAGCGGTTAGCCGGTTGAGACTATTGATGCGGTCGCGCGCCGCGCGCGAGCACCGTGCGATAGACGAACAACACCGCCGAAAGTAGACCAGAGAACCGATACGACTCGTCAATGTATCGCTCAACAACGTAAAACGCAAAATAGTACGTTCGGGCAAAAGCCCAGATGCACGTTGCAAGTAGCACGGCCGTCAAGAAATTGGGCGATTGCTGAAGCAATACGAGTGCTGACGTGACGCCGACAACGACAAAGAGTATCGCCTTGAAGCACATCACTTTTGGATCTCGAATTTCTCTCACATGTTGTACGACGAACGCGAGCCACTGATCGTTTCGGGTCTTCGGGCGCTCAGGTAGAATAATGCGGATGCGCGATCCGAGACCGCTGATTCGGGGCTTTTTCGAGCAGATCGGACTCGAGGTCCGCGAGGCAGTACTCGAGGGGCCGACGTTCGTACCAGGCATACGACTTGAGCAGGGCGCGATTCTGTACGATCCGCAAAAGTTGCAGTATCCCGGCGATCTACTGCATGAGGCGGGACATGTGGCGTTCACGCCGGGTTCCGAGAGACCGGAACTATCCGACCACCTCGCGACGACTCCTGGCGACGAGATGGCTGCGATAGCATGGTCGTACGCCGCGGCGGTTCATATCGGGCTTTCACTGTCGATCGTGTTTCACGAGGGTGGGTATCGTGGTGAGTCGGCGGCACTGATTTCAAACTTCGAAGCCGGCCGTTTCGTAGGCGTGTCAATGCTCGATTGGGCCGGTATGACGACTTTGCCGCATCCGCGGCAGCCGCATACACCGGGTATGTTCCCTGAGATGAAGACTTGGCTGCGCGACTAGACTTACGGAGAAACACCAAATACCCAATGGTGAACCGGCTAACGACTGTCGCATAGATTGCAAAACGGCTTCGCACAGCGACGGGACGAGCGGCACGGGCGTTGCGCCGACTTGAGAATGGCCTCGCAGCGCCCGTGCCGCCGTCCGGAGTCGCAGCGCTAGCCGGCCGATAGGCCGGCGGGCAAACAAACGCCGTTTTGTCAATCTCTTGCAGGTGTTAGGCGCCGCGCTTATGAATTAGCGTTCGTTCTCGCGCGGGATGCAAATGAGATATTGAGGCCGCGATATAAATCCCGAGAGGGCTTACGCACCGACTACCACATATTCTGCGATCGCTGTTGAATTAGGGATTGGAAGGCCGTCTTCACGAAGACCCTCGATGTGGAGCTGAATTGCCTCGTACATGTTCTTCTCGGCTTCCTCACGAGTTAGACCTGTAGCTACACATCCGGTTAGATCCGGTGAATAGGCCGAGTAGTTCTCCCCTGCTTCTTCGACGACAATGAGAAAACGATGCATGCTCATTTCAAACCCGCCTGGCGAAGGATACTTTCAAACGTCTTCGGTGCCAAATCATCGCTGAGCTTGCCCGCGATCGTGACGCGACCAGATTTCGTAGGATGCTTGAACTGCCGGTGACTTCCGCCTCGAGACTTCACCTGATACCAGCCGTCTTGCTCGATGATGTGAATCGCCTCCCGGACCTTGGTAGTCACGTCGCGATTCTAGAACATGCGAGATCGCCACGGGTAACGCAAAAGCCGGGACCGACAAGGTGCGCCCGTCTCGCGCAGTTTTTGAAGATGACTTCCACTCCATGTAGATTCGAAGTGACTCGGATGAGCGCCGCCGAGGGCGAAGAGCGCGACCACCGGCAGGATCTTGCAACTGCACAATGGGTCGGTACAATTCGCACCGGTCACGCGCGACCTACGGTGCACTCCGGTCTAGACCGTTTGACCGTGCATCCAAGCTGTATTCGGAAGCCGGCTTCCGCCTTATAGCTCTCTGAGGACAAACAAGAATCGACTGCACACGGCATGGCTCGTGTTCGACGAATTCGTGCGAACAGATTGTCTACCGATTGTGGAGAAACAGAGTCGCGCCTATTTTGAGACCGCGCTCGAGGAATTCAGCTGCCTCACCGTCGCACGCCTCCGATTCACTCGTGCGCCTAACGACTGTCGCATAGATTGCAAAACGGCTTTCCACAGCGAGGGGACGTGCGGCACGCCGCGTGCTCCGACTTGAGAATGGACCAGCAGGCGGCGTGCCGCCGTCCGGAGTCGCGGCGCTAGCGGCGCGATAGCGCCGCGGGCAAACAAACGCCGTTTTGGCAATCTCTTGCAGGTGTTAGGCCGTTTTTGCATTAAACTGACGTCTGGAGATGCGTATGGATTGGCGCAAACCTGAGTGGAAAGACGACGAATCACTAAAGGTACCACCGACGTGGATTTTCCTTCACTATTATGATGCGCTAAGCACATTATTCCGCGTTGAAAACGCGCTGCGGCTGTTTGCATATGTCATTTTGAAGAATGGCAAGAAGTCGAAATGGGTAGACCTGACGCTGACAAGCGATGACGGTAGTGAAACGAGTATTTCGGCTATCGCTAAGCGCCGGCTTGCGCAAGATGAACGATTTGGCTACCTCGGTTTTAAGGTCGGTTCACCGCTGATGTATCTGACAAGTGGTGAGCTTGTCCGGGTGATGTTCGCCGATCCCTATTGGCCGCTATTTGCGGAGTATTTTCCAGCGACACGCGAAATCGTTCGTACAAAACTCGAAGAGATCGGCAAAATACGTAATGCCCTGGCTCATTTTCGACCACTCAAAGTCGACGATGTGGAAGTTGTGAAACAGAATGCAAATCAAGTGCTATCTCGTGTGGAAGTAGTCTTACAGAATATTGCCTACCTGCGACATACCGTGCCGACCAACACGAACGATGCCTGGTATACAGCCCTGAGTTCGACCGGCGCGCCCCATTTTGACGTGACATTTCAACAGAGCGAGGACGAACGCTGGGTGCAACTTCGCCTCACTCATACATGCCAGCACATACGCAAAGCAGTTTCGACGAGGATTATCGCGAATGGCGCGTCTTGACAGTCATTCCACCGAATTTGTTGCGTGCGGCGCCAAGCATATCGAACCATGTGATCTACGCGTCAGAAACACTGCCGTATGTTGGATTTACTCCTAAAGAGGAAGCTGTGTTCAAGAAACACATGAATCTGGTGTTTAGTCGCGAGACGCTCGCGGATGCTCACGAGGAGATCAAGAATGACCTTGAGCAGATTGTTCAGCAAATGTCGACCGAGTCGGACCTAGTGGCTAGGGACAGTCTCGCTCGAGGTCGGTTTCTCAGAATCGCGGACGTGCATGCGAACAAGCGTGGAGACGCGTGGCACCTTGAACGGTCCGAGCTTGAAACGCCCTTCCGGGAAGATCACCCAGTCGAGTATTGGACCAGAAAACCGTCGTCCGCGGATCTGATTACCGATACTCGGCGATATCCGTGGATCCCAGTGGACATTGCGTCCGAGGATGAGGTTCCGTTCTAATCGGCCTAACGACTGTCGCATAGATTGCAACGCGGCTCCGCACGGCGACGTGACGAGCGGCACGCGCGTTGCGCCGAATAGAGATGGCCTCGCAGCGCGCGTGCCGCCGTCCGGAGCCGCGTGGCTAGCGCGGCGACAGCCGCGCGGGGCTATAAACGCCGCGTTGTCAATCTCTTGCAGCGGTTAGCCGGCCCGGTGCAGCGAATTGGGAGACGATACGCCCGATCAGGATTCTGTGATCAAAGCACTTCAACAGAATCGAAGCCAACAGGCCGCCGGCGAAAATCAAGGAGAATCTCAAAAACACGCTCAGCGTCAGCACGGTCGCGAACTCTCATGCGAAACTTGTACTCGGTGTTGGGCATTTGCGTTGGGACATGAACCTTTGCTCTCAACAGCTCACCCTGGGGCAAGGACCGCGGGTACCAAGTCGGAATGCTCACGCCGGGCGTTGTAGTATGGAAATCAAGACAATTCACGGGAGCACCCTCGTTTCGCAGCTCGAGATCAATGATTCCCGCACTGAAGCTATTACCGACAAGAACGAAGAATGGCTTGTCGTCCGCTCTTTTCGGCGCAGTCACCTCGGCTAGTGGTTGTCCACTCTTGATGTACTCATACAAAGCCGATCTGTGCCGACGCAGTTCCGATGGCGTAAATCTCTTGCTCTGACTCGTCTTGGAATCATATTCATCATGATGAGGCAGACAAAGGTAGCAGAGATCTTCGGGCTCGCTTCGAGATGAATCTCGGTCTACGTGTGCCAGCTGGCCCCGCTTCGGCGTTAGATCACCATAAAGGCCATAACACAACGCGCATCGTCGTCTGGAAGCGACGAGAATCTCCGTCTCAGTTTCTTCAGACGGCTGTCTTCGCATCGGTCACTATTATACCGGATTTGCGCATGGATGTTTCGGACGGTGAAGCTCACATGACTTCTTTCTGCAGGCCGGAACATCTGCTGTGATATGCCAGCGCGTCATGACGAAACGTCTCCTACTGCCTATGCGCTGTTGAGAGTCTACCGACACCTTTGGTCCGGCTAACGACTGTCGCATAGATTGCAAAACGGCTCCGCACAGCGACGGGACGAGCGGCACGGGCGTTGCGCCGACTTGAGAATGGCCTCGCAGCGCCCGTGCCGCCGTCCGGAGCCGCAGCGCCAGCGGCGCGATAGCGCCGCGGGAAAACATACGCCGTTTTGTCAATCTCTTGCAGGGGTTAGCCGCCGCGCGCTTCATATTGGCCTCGAGGAAACCGGGAACCGCACGCATAAACCGGCGCACGTCTACTTCGCCATCACAACAAGTGCGCGTTGTGCTTCGCTTGATAGGTGACGACGTTAATGCTCACGCCGCAACATTGTGTTTGACCAGTTGAGCCCGGCCCCTGAAAGCCTCGATACGTATAAATACCCTCAACGTCAAGCGGGTCTCCTGGCGGCTTAGGAGCGTTTTGCGGATAATAGACTTCGAAAATAACGAATCCCTCCGCATATTGGACCGCCTGGGACGGCGGCGGCACGACCGGCAGGCCAAGCATACCGTAAATGTCTCGGCAAACCACCTCTAAGGCCTGATCGCCGTTAAGTGTATCGAATTTCGTGGCTTGTGGGGACGTAGGTTGCTCGTTGTATATTGGTGGTTGCCCCTGCGGCCCCGGCTTGAGCAGCCAAATGATCTTCTTGCGAAAATTGATGGACTGGCCGGTATTATTATGCACGTTAACTTTCGAGGAGTAACTACCCGGTTGCGCATCGTAAATGGCAGCTGCGCCATTGTCTTGCTGAACGCCACAAATGAACTTAGCCGCGTAGGTATCGGTGCTTTGAAGCTGCGGAGCAATTGTCGTGGTATTCGTCGTAGCGGTTGTTTGTTTTTCCTGCGGGTGAGCGAGCATCGCGCCGAGCAACGCCGCGCAAAGAACTGCAAACATGATGCTAGTCCGCTTAAGAGTCATCTCTGCCTCCTTGTAACTAGTTCACCCGAGCGTCTAACGTTGCGATGAACCGCACTCCCGACGATCGATCCAGAGAATCGCTCGCGCAGGCCCACAATTGGCTGCGTGAAACGTGAAGCCAAGAAGCTTTCGTGATCCTTGCGATGGCACGGTCAATAACCGCCGCCGTGACATCTCTGGCTTAGAGGGAGTGCCGGATGACAGACAAATGCCACCAGTTTCCATAATTGGCGCACTGAAGTGCAGGGCTGAGACGGTTCACTACCGTTCGTGCGGCTAACGACTGTCGCATAGATTGCAACACGGCTGCACACGGCGACGCTAGACGAGCGGCACGGGCGTTGCGCCGACTGTGGATTGGCCACGCAGCGCCCGTGCCGCCGTCCGGAGCCGCTGAGGCAGCGCGGCGATAGCCGCGCGGGGCCGTAAACGCCGTGTTGTCAATCTCTTGCAGCTGTGAGGCGCCGGTGCGCTTAGGCCGCCCGAATTCGATTGCGTCGGGGAAGTTCGGCGAGCTCGTGCCGGCGCGATGATAGAAGCAGATTACTCTGAAGAGTAGATTATCAATGCCGCGATATGGAAGATCCTCGATGCGCTCAACATGCGGCCACTGCTCATAGGCAGTTCTGAGTTCGATGCGTGCATCGTAACCGGACGCCAAAAGTAGTGAACATGAGGCATGATCGACGAAGCCGCTCCCGGCTATTAATGGCAGTCGGTTGTAGCACCACATAAAGCTGGGAGTCACCCAGTAATTGATGAGAACCTTGTAACGGCGTTTGTTCGCCCACAATTCGTACCTGCCGGAGCGATCCACGGTGCGGTAGGTATCGGTTGTTAAATTACGCTTACCCGCCGCGTATTCGTCCCACTTGTGTTCGAGATACACCTTCACAGAAGTCCACTGGTTCGTGAGCGTATCGAGGAGTGGGAGCTTCTCCCAATCTGGCACCGATCGTACGTCGAAGTGAAGTAAGTTCCCGGTCTCAGAATTCGTGAATTCAACTCCGCCTTCCTTGAGCGAGACGAATCCAACGACGAGAGGCACGAGTGCCTGCTTGCTCCACTTAACCGATTTCGCGTCGAAGAGCGTGTAGGGTAAAATGCCGTGAGACTTTGCGTACCTCAGTGCGTCTCGAGTAAAGCCCTTCGACGCCACGATGATGCCTTGACTGGCGCTTAGGTCCTGAAGACGTGATGCAAAAGCGCGCACTATCTCAAGGTTCACCTTGGCGCGCTTATCTTTGCACTCGACGACGCAAACGAAATCGAGCTGGCCGACCTTGCTCCTCAACACCAAGTCGCATTGATGCTCGACGCCACTCTTGCCGCGAAGCTTCTCGTTGCGGGTAACGTCAGCTTCCGGCGCTAGATCACTTTGGATTTGCTGTGCAAGGCGTTCGAATTCTTGCCAGTCTTTCACGATACGATTCTACAGCCCGCCCAAGTCTCCGGTCCAATGTGCGTCGCGTATCCGCTCAGCGACGACTGCCGTGCGCCTAACGACTGTCGCATAGATTGCAAAACGGCTCCGCACGGCGACGGGACGTGCGGCACGCCGCGTGCTCCGACTTGAGAATGG
>Ga0207687_10001669_pt1 | contig 15309 bp, 19 predicted proteins | sample KBSM54metaG_FD_184399 | JGI IMG/M metagenome (GOLD analysis project Ga0207687, IMG submission 184399) | Miscanthus rhizosphere microbial communities from Kellogg Biological Station, Michigan, USA - KBS M5-4 metaG (SPAdes) (version 2) | ecosystem: Host-associated > Plants > Roots > Rhizosphere >...
GCGGGACGGTAGACCGCTCATGACAGGCGACAAGATCGCCTGTCCCACTAAGACCTGCTAGTTCTCGCGAGACGTGGTTTCCGGTTCCCGGCTCATTTGCTTGGCCGCGCTCTTGAGGGGATCGTTTTCGATTCCCCGGCTCTCTAACACGTCGTAATCCAGATCGTCCAAGCCGCCCGTCATCCCAAGTTCGAGGTCGGAATCTTCGCCTTCGGGCGTAGGACCCTGGAGCTTGCGCTCAATCCGTTTCGCCCTTTTTTCGTCCTGCTTTTCCTTGCGCAGCTGCTCTCGCTGACGTTTTTTGAAAGATTGTGGGCCACGACCCGCCATAAGATTGCTCCTGAACCTGAATGCCGCACACTCATAGGCGACCGACCCGGGCCAGCGTACGCTATCTATTTGCGAGTTAGCAATATCACCGTGGTCGGCCTGGAGCAAGCGGCCTGCACGTCCTCATTGTACCATTTGCTTTGTGACGCGGTCTCGAATACTGGTAACCAACGACGACGGGTGGGATGCCCCCGGATTGGACGCGCTGAAGACGCTGGCCAGGCGGTTAGGCGAGGTGCGGGTGGTAGCGCCGCGCGACCCGCATTCCTATGCTGGTCATCGCGTTACCACCGATTGCCCCCTGGTTCTGGCTGAGACTGGTCCTGAGGAGTTTACGCTTACGGGTACGCCGGCCGACTGCGTGCGGCTGGGGTTGAGCACGCTGTTCCCCGACAGTGACTGGGTGCTCTCCGGTATCAACCGGGGCGGTAACCTGGGCGCCGATATCTTCACTTCGGGAACCGTCGCCGCAGTGCGCGAAGCAGCGCTTCTGGGCCGGCCAGGGATTGCGATTTCGCAATACATCCGTAAAGGGGTGCCGCTGGACTGGGACCGGTCGGTTGCGCTGGCGCTGCCGGTGATCCAGGAACTGATCGCGGAAGGCTGTCCGTCCAAGGGATTTTGGAACTTGAATCTTCCGCACCTGGACGCGGGCGAAAGCGCTGCTGTGATCCGCTGCGATCCTGACAACGAGCCCTTGGATATCCACTTTCGGAAAGAAGGAGACAGCTTCCACTACGACGGCAGCTATCGGTCGCGGCGGCGAACTCCGGGAAGAGACACAGAGCAATGCTTCGGCGGATCGATTACAGTGAGCTGCCTGTTACTTTAGCCACTCGCCATCGTGCATGACCCTTTTGGCTTCATTGGTGTCGGCATCGCGTAGAACCAGATCGGCGGGCTCGCCGGGTGCGATCAGGGCGGTGCTGGGGACCGGCGTGACCAGTTTTCCGCTGCCCGAGATCATTTCCGAGCCTTTGGGCACCGGCGTAGAGGCCTGCGGCCCAACAGCCAGGAATTTGCCATCCCGGATCACGATCACGGAGTGCTCCAGACGCGGATGGTCCTGGCCTGGGTCGAGTTTCGCGCCCACGATAACCTTGACTCCGGAAGTGGTTGGAGACGTACAGGACACCAGCAGGATCGCCAGAAATACCAGAAGTGTTCTCATCCGAAGAGCAGCTCCATGGATAAGCCGCGCAGGTCCGGCACTAGTACATCGGGAGCATGCCGCGCGAGTTCCTCTGCGGATACGACTCCCGTTGCGACCGCGATGGAGCGGACCGAGTTGGCACGAGCGGCGCGAATGTCGTTGGGATGATCGCCAATCAGGGTGATGGGGCTCGCGCGGTCGATCCAGCCTTCGCGTCGTGCACGGCCAACGGCGATCCGGACCAGTCCGGCGCGATCCGAAGCCAGCTCGGCGAAGGCGCCGAAACGCAGGTATTGCTTTAGCCCAGCGCGCTCCATTTTCTTCCAGCCGATGCGGGTGAGATTCCCGGTAACCAGGCCGGCCGGGATGCCCCGGCGCGACAGGCGGTAGAGCAGCATACGCGCTCCAGGACACACGCGGCGGCGAAGATCCGGGCAGCTCCGCGCATAGATGCGTTGCGCCAGCACGACGAGCGCGGGCATGTGGCGGCGGATGCGAGCCTTCGAGACTCCCGCATTCGCCAGCATCTGGGTGAGGATATCGCGATCCAGCATGCCCTGTACCGGCACGCCGTCCGTGGTGGTTTCAAGGCCGGTAATGCGGCGGATGGAATCGATCAGAGCCTGGCGATGATGGGGGCCCGCGCGGCGCAACAAAGTGCCGTCGATATCGAAAAGTACCAGTGCTTTTTGAGGCGCTTTCAGCAGCATCCGATATTTCATGATATCCGGCTGCTAAAATGGCCTTGTCATGCAAGTGCTTCAAGCGGGCCGGCACAAACTGCTGCTTCTGGAACTCGACCCGGAGTTCATCGAGAATATCGCGCGCCAGGCGGGCTTCGAGTTCAAGCTGGAAGATCAGGAGCGGCGCGTGCTGCTGGATCTCTCGGCGGAAGAACGCCAGGCTCCGCTGCTGCTGTTCGACGCGGCCGATCCCGCCAACCTGGGATGGTTTTCGCGCTGCCAGTTTTACGTGGACGGCGTTTCCGGGACGGTGTTGCAGACGCCTATCCAGATCGCCAACCAGCACGATCGCGGCGGACGGGCGCTGCCGAATGCCATCCGGCTGCAGATCAACAAAGAATTGCCTGTGACGTTTCGACTGCCGAACAAAGCGGCAGTCACCGAGCAGACCATCTACGCTGTGCTCTACAACGTACTGAACGCTTTGCTGAACACCGGCGTGGGCGTGTGCGGCGGCGGTGCTGTAAAACCTCTGGCGGGGCGAACAGAGCCTCAAGCCTCCAGGAACTAAATAGCCGCGAATGGACGCGAATGAACGCGAGTCACGCGAATCAACGACTCCAGAAGAGACCGATCCTATCCGCGCCTACGCGATCCAGAATGCGGCGCTGGCCGAGGCCAAGCCCCAACGGAGCGGGAGTTCCTGGGTGGTTCCGTTTCTGGCCTCCGTGCTGGCTACGGGATTGCTCCTAGCCGCCGTCTACTACTTCTGGGGACGCTAAAGCATGTCCACCTTCCGCCTGATCGAATACCAGGACGCTTCGCCGGCCGTCCGCGCCGTCTATGACGACATCATGGCGACGCGCAAGACCGACTGGATCAATAATTTCTGGAAGGCGCTCGCGCACGACCCGGCCGCGCTTCAGCGAACCTGGGAAACCGCCAAGCAGGTGATGGGCGCCGGTGCGCTGGATCCTTTGACGAAGGAGCTGATTTACGTCGCCATCAGCATCAGTAACCAGTGCGACTACTGCGTGGCCTCGCACATCGCCGGCGCTCGATCCAAGGGGATGACCGACGAACAGCTTAAAGAACTGATCGCGGTGGTGGGATTCGCAAACGCGAACAATCGAATCGCAGCAGGGTATCAGGTCGAGATCGACGAACGGTTCAAGACATAAAAAAGGCGGCGAGCCCAGACACCCGCCGCCTCCTCCGAATTAACAGCTATTTAGTCTTTTTTGTCGTTGCCGTTTTCGTTACCGTTTCCATTTTCTTCATCGTCGTCCGTACTTCTTCGGAGCACTTCCCAGGTGAAGTTATCTCCATGCTGCTGGGTGAAGAACGTCCGCCAGCCCGACTGGAACGGCTTGGGGATCTTGGCGCCTAACAGGCCGTTGACCGTGGGATCGCCGTCGGAGGTATGCCAGCCAGTGATCTCATTGTCGCCTTCGTTGCTGAACGATCCCGTGAATCCGGCACCGCTGATGACGGTATCGAAAGTAGCCGACGCATCGCGGCCTTCGGCCAGAATGCGGATGGGCTGCGCCCCGCCAGAATAGTTGGTCTTCACATCAAACAACCAGGCGGAGTCGAGGGCGTGACGCTGGAGGTGCAGCGTGTCGCCGGCGTCTTCCACGAAGACGATATGATCGGCATCCCAAAAGGCGCAGTTATCGAAGCCGGAGTGAACCTGATCGCCAAGATAAAACAGCGAAAGCTGGCCGTGATCGCCGTTCAGAACCAGCTTGAACAGCGAGCCAAAACCACCGTACGTAATTCCGGCGGGAGTCAGGTTATCGGTGTCGCCGGTTTCATCGAAGTAGAATTCGGTGAAATTGGAGCCCGGCCGAAACTGGCCGTTTTCAGGACGCTTGAAGGGAGTACCCGTCGCCCTGGCGGCTGCGATGGCGTTGAACGGGCTGAACCCGTTTACTGCGGTATCGTGAATGGTCGCCCAGCTGGTATTGAAGACCAATCCGTAGGTATGCAGGTCCAGCACATCCTGCGAGTTGATGACGCCGTCGAAAAGAATCGGATGGGCGGGTCCCGTGTGTGAAGTCACTTGCAGGACTTGCAATTTGCCACCCTTCTTGAGGTCGGAAGGATCCGCGGGCAGGAAACGATAGATGTAACTGTTGGGAGCTTTCCCATGGTTAACCGTAGTGCCGCCCACGTCTTCGATGATGTAGAGCCGGCCTTGCGGGTCAGCCTGAATGCCTTCGAAGCCGCCTTGGCCGATGATGCCGGTGAGCGCTTCGACCTTGGAAGGAACGTCCAGAGTGGCCTGCCAGACGCCGCCGCCGAGCGAGCCCTCCGCTGTGAATAGCAGCCGTTGCGAGAAGGGGTACCACGTACTGCCATCGATGTTCGGAAGGGCGCCGCCGTTGGAATCCCGGTCCGCCATCAAGGTCACGCGATGTTTGCCGTCGGCATCCAGGTTAATCCTGGTGATGTAGCCGTGGACATCGGCAGCCAAACTGGTCAATCCCAGTTCGTGGCCCTGGAACAGGAAGTGAGTACCGTAGTTGTAGAGCGGATCGGCGCCTTTTTGCCCTTTAAGAACAAGGTAGGTGTTCTTGTCGGGTTCCGTCTTGGTGGCCTCTGTTTTGCTTCCGGGGCCGGTGGGGACCATGGGTCCGTTGTTGTCGTATCCATAGAACGGGACCAGGGCGCTGGGGTTTTCCAGCGCATTCGAGCCCTGAGACACAACGGTTTCGATCAGCTCGGGGGAAAGAACGTTTGGGGCCGCCATGCCCGTGATCCGGTCATTCGCAGATGGGACGTTGGTCGGCAGGGTGTCGCCAGCGAAGGCCCCGGCCGCGAGCAAAAATGGGAGCACACGCACGCTGTAATGAATTCGCATTGATTCCTCTCGAAGAAATTCGATTTGACTTCAGCGAGAGTGTAACAACGGCGGATTTCTAGACGATTGCAGTACGGTCAACTTCCAACGACACCCTACGGAAGCTGCGCGGGCGCGTTCACGTGTACCAGGTCGATGTTGTTTTCCTGGCAGATGTATTCCAGAAGCTCGTAGTTCGCCGGCTGCAGCCGGGCGCGCCCGGTAGTGGTGAACGGCTTGGTATACGCACCGGGATCGTCGATGGTCACATCGATGGTCATGTTCCCCAGATCCGTGCGCGTGTAGCGCTCGATGGTGTGGAGCTTCTCGGTGTGAGGATGGCCCAGGTAATCGAACCAGAACTTGTCGTTGTATCCGACGGTATCCACCACCAGCGTATCGCCGTCCCAGTTGCCGGTCGAATGCCCGTACCAGGTTGGATCAGGATCTTCAGGATGTTTGCCGTTCATGAAGATCTGGCGGAAGCTGTGGATGTTTCCTTCAAACAGAATGAAAATGTGGGTGGCAGCCCTGTGCGTGGGGTACTGCACCATACGCCAGGGATACGGTGCGCCGCGAGGAACGCCGGTGGGCAGGCAATTCGCTTCCGGATCGTCCTGGGACCTCCGCGTCTTCATGAGGGCCTCGCCCCCAGGGAGCATGACGACTTCGCTGCCGGGTTTCAGTCCTTTGGTTATATCCGAGGAATTACTTCCTCCGCCCATCCACAATCCATTCAGATCGACGGTTCCATCGGGGAGGCGGGGCGTAGGACCTGCCGGCGTGGCCGGTCCACCTTTGCCTTTTCCTTTGGGCGCGGCTTGACCGGGCGCTGGCCCTTGGGCGACAAGGAGCGACACGGCGCCCAGCGTAACAGCGAGCACGTAGCAAGTAATGAATTGCTTTCTCATGCTGCTCTACTTCACATCGGGAGGCGGCGCGGCCATGAACGTCAGTTTCGTCCCGTCGGATTTCAGGATGGTGGTAGCGCTGGCGGTGGTGGTGTTGTCCTTGGCGGGGGCGGCTACCACCTCAACGTGATCGCCTTCTTTGAGCGAGTGCCGGGTCCATCCATTGCGCTGCATCATGTTGGGACTGGCGAGTTCCAGGTTCCAGTTGGCCACTTTGCCGTTCGCGTCGGTCACGTCCATGTAAAAATGGGCGTGCGGATTGGTCCACTCGAATTTGGTCACTACGCCCTTCAGTTCGAGCTTCTTCGAGGAGTCATACTCGGCTGCGAAGGAATGATGCGCGGCGATCGGCAAGCCCATCATCAGTAGTCCGGCGGTCACCGCGATCATGCTGAGCTTGAGCTTCATCGCCACGCACCTCCAGAAGCGTAGTTTTTCATATCGAGGGGCCGTGCGCAATGCGTCGAGCTATTTAGACAAATCCAATGGCCCGGCCGCCGATGCCGACGCCGAACCATAACGTCAAGGACAACAGCGCTACCAGCCAGCCCAGCAGCAGGGGCCGCTTGCCTTCGTCCCTGTGCGTCACCCAGCGGAACAAGGTGAACTGGAAGATGATGGCGGGAAACAATACGGCCATCTTGAACTTAAACCCGTCGTTGACGAAGCATTTCATCGCCTCGGACTGGAACAACATGTAGCCGGTTGCCAGCATGGTCAGCATGCCCCAGGTCATGTAGGGCTCCAGATTCTTGGCCAGCACCGCCACAGGCTGCTTCTTCATCCCGAGCCCCATCATGCGCAAATCGATGATGACGATGGCTCCGAACATCATCGTCAGGGCCAGGATATGGATGGTCTCAATCACCGGGAACGCCCACACAGTGCCGGCGATGGCCTGGCCGAGCCAGCTCTTGTCATTCCATTCAAAAAACGGCTTAAGGGATTGCCACATGAGAATTAGAAGTTGAACGCCCCGGCCATCAGAAGTTATAAGCGGTGGTGCGGCCCGCGATGATCACGATGCCCCAGCTGATCAGTGAGATCCAGCCGGCCAGCTTGGCTGCGGCAGGCGGATTCTCAGCCCACTCCCATTCATGCATGTTGCGATAGATTTTCGAGGAGTGAAAGATCAGCACGTTGAGCCCGGCCAGGAACAGGAACAGAACTTTTAAGCGGAACCAGATGCTGTTGTAGCACTTGACGGGCTCGGACCAGAGCAGCAGCGTGCCGGTGATGATCATCATCACGAACCCGGCCGTGATCCAGGGAATGAGCTGATGAAAAACATCCGAAGCCGATTCCTTTTTGAAGATCAAGCCCATCATGCGGAGATCCGAGATGGCGATGGTCCCGGCCGAGACGGCGATGCCTAACAGATGCCCGCCTTCGAGCAGCGGAAACATGAGAATGGACTCACGGATCGAGATGCTGACCGAAGTCTCCTGGACCCACTTAGCGATTTCGAGAAGAGACATCATGGAAGGAAACCACCCTCACAATTCGACAAGACCGGTTTTTCAGAATACACAACCCCTTCCAGCATTGTCAAATTTAGAGGTTCTGGTACGGGTGAAACTCGATTATTATAGGAGTTCCCAGGCATGTCCAAAGCTAAATCCATTAGTTACAAGCACTCCGGCGTCAATATCGATGAAGCCGACCGCGCCGTGTCCTCTATCCGCACCATGGCGCGGCGTACGTTCACCCCGGAAGTGCTGACCGATATCGGTAGTTTTGGCGGCGGCTATCTGTTGAAGGGCTATAAGGAGCCCGTGCTCGTATCGTCAGCCGATGGCGTGGGGACCAAGCTCAAGCTGGCGTTCATGACCGGCCAGCACTCGACTATCGGCGAAGATCTGGTGAACCACTGCGTGAACGATATCGCGGTGCAGGGCGCGGTGCCGCTATTTTTTCTGGATTACTACGCGGTAGGTAAGCTGGATGCGAAGGTGGCCGCGCAAGTGGTCTCCGGGATGGCGCGCGGTTGCAAGAACAATGGCTGCGCGCTGATCGGCGGCGAAACCGCCGAGATGCCGGGATTGTATGCGCCGGGCGAATACGACCTGGCCGGATTCATCGTCGGCGTCGTGGAACGCAAGCGCATGCTCACCGGAAAGACGATTCGCGGCGGAGATATTCTCATCGGGCTGCCTTCCACAGGGCTGCATACCAATGGCTATGCGCTGGCGCGCAAGCTGTTGTTCGAAGTGGCTGGACATCGTGCGGATACGGCGCTCAAGGAGCTGGATGGCTCGCTGGCGCAGGAGCTGATGAAGATCCACCGCAGCTACCTGAAGCCCTTGCGCGCGCTGCATGATGCAGGCGTCTTGAAAGGCGCGGCGCACATCACCGGCGGCGGCATTACCGACAACACGCCGCGCATACTTCCGAAGGGACTCGGTGTACGCATCGATGTCGGATCGTGGCCGGTGCTGCCGATGTTCGAACTGCTGCGCAAGATCGGCAGAATTCCCGAAGATGACTGGCGGCGGACCTTTAATCTCGGTATCGGGATGATCCTGGTGATCTCCAAACGCGATCTGCCCAAAGCCGTCAAAATGCTTAAAAGCCTGCGCGAACGCTGGTATCAGATCGGCGAAGTAGTGCGCGGCAACGGCGTCGTCTACAAATGAACCTTGCTCATGACTAAGCGTCTGGGGCTTCTGATTTCCGGGCGCGGCTCGAACTTTCTGGCGATTGCCGACGCGATTGCCGGGCATCGCCTGGACGCCGAAATCGCCGTGGTCATTTCGAATCATCTCGAAGCGCCGGGCCTGGCGGCAGCCCATCAGCGCGGCTTAGCGGCGGTAGCGCTTCCCTCCAAGGGCTTGGATCGGGAAACGTACGATCGCCAGTTGATCGCCGAGCTCCAGAAACATCGCGTGGATCTGGTTTGCCTGGCGGGCTACATGCGAATTCTGAGCGGCCATTTCATCCGCGAGTACGCGCAAAAGATCGTGAATATTCATCCCTCGCTTCTGCCGGCGTTTCCAGGCCTGGATGCGCAGCATCAGGCGTTAGAGCACGGTGCGAAGTTTTCCGGCTGCACGGTGCACTTTGTCGAAGAAGGGCTGGATTCCGGTCCGATCATCGCCCAGGCTGTGGTGCCTGTGCTTGCGGACGACACGGCGGAATCGCTCTCTGCCCGCATTTTGAAGGAAGAACACCGGATATATCCTGAGGCGCTCACCCTGGTGTTATCAGGGAAATACCGGATCGAAGGCCGCCGCGTGGTTCCTCGCGACTAATCCTGAGAATACGCCATTCGCGGACGCACTACTCCATAGCTATCCCCTATGGTTACGGTTCATTACCGGCGATGGTGTCCGCCAGCGAGCCAGTTACGGATCGAATTTCGTCCCGAGTTGCTGGACGATGTGCGCAGGGGGAGTGTCCGGCCCTCGCTGTTCCGACCGGAGATCAATCAGTCCAGTGGATTGCTGTTCGGCGTGCGTCAACTGGACGAAGTACGCATACTGTCGCAGCGCAGCGATGAGCATGCCGCGCCACTCGGCATTTTCGTGTGCCGCACACGTGGCGAGGTATTTCTCACGGACGACGACTTGGCCAATTTTGAAAAGCATCAAGCGGTGCTGGCGCTTGTGGTGGCCGGTGGCCGGGCCGGCTTCTTCGTGCGGGAAACGGACGGAAGCATTCAGGCGATTCGCAGTCACGAAGAGTTTCCCGTCGCTGCTCTAGCGGCGTCGCCCCCGTTTGCAAAGAGAGCAAAACCGCGCCCTCAACTCGAGCAGCCGGCTCCTGCCCCTGGCATGTGGCCCGCCTGGAAGCGCATGGCGGCATGCGCAGCGATATTAGCGGTACCCGCGGGTGGATTCGCTTACTTGCGGCCCCTGCTGCGTCTGCCGATTGCCTTGGCGTTGCGGGAAGAGTCCGGTCAACTGGTGATCGGCTGGAATGCGAGCGCGCTCATGGATGGCAGCCGCCTGGAAATTCGTGACGGAAGCGAGCGAACCCTGGTCATGCTGCCGGCCCACATGTCCAGCGCGACCTACGGCCCCCAGGGCGACGATGTGGAGGTTCGGCTAACCACCGATACTCGGGTCGGCGGAGTTCACTGGGAGGCGGCCCGTTTCATTAGCCGGACTCCACCCAGACCGGCGGCAAATTACAGCGCTGTGCAGGAGCGGATCAGCGCTTTGAAGCGAGAGGCACTAGCGTTACGCCGGGCGCTGGTCAAGCGACAGGCGCGAACCGGGGAGCTTACGGCCAAGATGGACAAGTTGATAGCTACACCAGAACGGTGAACGCGTTTTCGGCGCGCTCGACCGGCCGATACAGAGTATCGCGCTCCACTGGCTCGCGCCCGGCCTCGCGGATCAGACGCGTAAGGTCGCCGCGGCGAAGATTCTGGCTGGTGGTCGCGCCGGCGTCGTGATAGATGCGCTCCTCGACGAGCGTTCCGTCCAGGTCATCGGCTCCAAAACGCTGGGCGATCTGTGCGATGCGCGGCGTCATCATCACCCAGTAGGCTTTGATGTGCGGGATGTTGTCCAGCATCAGGCGCGAAACCGCGATTTCGCGAATATCGTCGAACCCGGTGGTCTTGGGAAGGTGGTGTAGCGCGGTGTTATCGGGATGGAACGCCAAGGGGATAAAGGTCTGGAATCCGTTGGTTTCATCCTGCAGCTCGCGCAGGCGCAGCAGATGATCCAGGCGATCTTCCGCCGTCTCGATATGCCCGTAGAGCATGGTGCAGTTGGAGTGCAGGCCCATCTGGTGCGCGATCCGGGCCGTGTCGATCCACTGCTGGCCGGTCAGCTTGTGATCGCAGATGATGCGCCGCACGCGATCGTGGAAGATTTCGGCGCCGCCGCCCGGCAGGGAATCCATGCCGGCGTCTTTCAGCCGCTGCAGCACTTCGCGTTCGCTGATCTTGCCGCGCTGGGCGAAGTATCCGATCTCGACCATGGTGAACGCCTTTAAATGCACCTGCGGGAAGCGCTGCTTCAGGCCGCTCAGCATCTGGCAGTACCAATCCAGCGTCAGTTCGGGGTGCAGGCCGCCCACGATATGAAATTCGGTAACCGCCTCGGTGTAGCCCTCGCCGGCCTTGTGCCAGACTTCTTCGAGAGACATCGTGTAGGCCTTGGGGTCGCGCTTCTGCTTGCCGAACGCGCACAGCTTGCAGCTGGCCACGCACACGTCCGTCGGATTGATGTGGCGATTGACGTTAAAGTAAGTCTGATTGCCGTGCAAGCGCTCGCGGACCAGGTTGGCCAGCCAGCCGACGCCCAGCAGATCGGGCGTGCCGTAGAGCGTCAGCCCATCTTCAGCGGTGAGGCGCTGGCGAGCCTCGACTTTGGCGCGAATCGCCTCCAGGCGCGGGTCTTCGAAGACCGGATTCATACAGAACCATCAGGTTATCACGCCCGCACGATCACCTGATCTGCAGCGCTTCCAAGGTCTGTCTGGCGGCCGGAACGGAGCGCGAAGCCTGCTCCAGGTTCTGGAGTCCTTCGCTGTAGGTCGCCGGATTCAGCAGAAGGGTCGCACCCAGCAAGAAACGCGCCCAGTCGTTGCCGCCGGACAATTGTAAAGCTCGCCGGGCGCTGCGTTCCGCTCCCTTGAGATCCCCCGCCAGGAGCTGAACCGCGGATAGATCCGAATGCGCCAAGGAGGACGACGGATTGAGTTCGATCGCCCGCCGAATATGCGCCTCGGCTTCGCCCGGCCGGCCCAGCTTCAGATATAGCGCACCCAGGTTTTCCTGGGCTTCGGCGAATTCCGGATCCAAGGCCACGGCCTTCTCCAGCTCCCGTGCGGAGTCGCTGACCTTTCCGGATGCAAACAACTTGCGCGCTCGCTCATGGGCCTTCACGGCTGCCTTAGGAACGGCGTGGCGCAGGGTGGCTGCGGAAACCGTCCCTGAAATGACCGGCGGGCGAGGCGGGTCGGGCAGGTGCAGCGACTCCTGAATGGCCTGGTTTCTCTCGGTCGGCGTTCCATTGAGCAGCGCGTTCCGCATCGCGGTTGCAGCCGATCCGTACACTTCTGCCCTTCCATGCAGGTCCGCTTCCATCGCCGCCATCATCTCCGCTGGGGTTCGCATCCGTTCCGGCTCCTGCGGCCGGCCAGCGCAGGGAAGAATTGCCAAGGTCAAAGTCACAGCCAATACAATGCGCATGATTCGCCTCCGATGGGGGGTACGCACGCGGCCCTCCACCGTCAGGTGGGGTCAATGCGTTGATGGCAATGCTGGAATGGACGTGTTCGCAATCGGACAGCGTTCAGACCGGAGCAGCGTTGTTCGCTGGCGGACAGGGCGGAGCGGGGATTACCGCAGCAGGATATCGGTAGCCCAGAACGCGAAGAAGATGACGCTGACGTAGCCGTTCATGGTGAAGAACGCCGCATCGATGCGGGATAGATCGTTCGCCCGTACCAGCCGGTGTTCCCAAAGCAAGAGTCCCGCGACAGCGGCGATCCCCGCCAGCGCCACCGGACCCAGCGCGAAAGACCGCTCGAGCGCAATCAGGCAGCCGAGCATCCCCAGGTGCAGAACCCGGGCGAACCACAACGCTCCGGCGATCCCGAAACGCCGGGGGATGCTGAAGAGTTCCGACTGCACGTCGAACGCGTAATCCTGACAGGCGTAGATGATGTCGAAGCCGGCCGTCCATAGCGTCACGGCTGCAGTCAGCCAGAGAATGCGGGGATCCAGAGAGCCTTGCATCGCAATCCATGCGGCAGCCGGGGCGATGCCTAGAGAAAATCCCAACACCAGGTGCGCCAGCGATGTGAAGCGCTTGGTGAAGGAGTAGAACATCACAATTCCCAACGCCAAAGGCGCCAGCCTCAGGCATAACTGGTTCAATCCTGCGGCGGCCAGAACAAAAACCGCAGCCCAGAACACGATGAATCCCCAGGCGAACTTCCGCGAGAGGAGCCCTGCGGGAAGATGCCGAGCCTTGGTGCGAGGATTACGAGCGTCGATATCGGCGTCCAGAACCCGGTTAAACGCCATGGCGACCGAGCGGGCGGCGACCATCGCCAGAACGATCCAGCCCAACTTGGCCCACAGCAATCCCTGCGGAAATCCAGCATCGCGCCAGGCCAGCAGCGCTCCCGTCAACGCAAACGGCAGAGCGAAGATGGAGTGCTCGAACTTGATCATTTCGAGAGTCAGGCGAATGCGAGTTAGAAATTGGGGCAATCAGATACTATTCTAGTGTGGTCAAACTGCTCCCCGTATATGCAGCGCTATTCTTATTAGCCGGCTGCGGCTCCAGGAGCGACGCGGGGAATCTGAACACGGCTGAGGTGACTTTCCCCAACGGCAAATCGGTGCTTGCGGAAACCATGCTGCGCGATGTCGATCAGATGCGCGGCATGATGTTCCGGGACGCGTTAGCGAAAGATCGCGGCATGCTGTTCGTGCACACGGCGGACGAAACCCATCCCTACTGGATGTACCAGGTTCGTATTCCGCTGGATATTATCTGGATGGACCACTCGCGGCGGATCGTGGAAATTTCAGCGAACGCGCCGCCGTGTCCTACGGCGCCGGCTCACGATTGTCCAAGTTTCGGCGGCCATGAAAAGTCGCGCTACGTGCTGGAACTGGCCGGGGGCGGTGCTGCCCTGTATGGCTTGAAGATGGGCGACCAGCTCAACTTCTAGGGCCTGGTTCGCTTTTGAACCTGCCTTTCGCCCTACTCATGTTCCTTTCGATCCAACCGTTTGATCGCCGTACTTAGCCTTATGGAACCGATTGAAATAATCGATTGGACACCTAAACACCTGACCGTTAGACTGGTCACTCAGTAGTATCTCTCGTCACCGTTGCTTGCCACGTTCCGCGGGCGACATTTCTCAACAGGAAGATTCGATTCAGGCGGAAGCAGCGCTTACCTCGCTGTTGCGAGTCGGGATACGTGTATCTAAACAAAGGCACAAGAGAGGAATCATAAACATGGAGAAAAGACTTTCTTTATCCGGAAAACTCAAGCGACTCAGCGAGCGCTTGCGGACTCCGGAATGGCGTAAGTACGGGCGGATCTTGATGATGGGCAAAGTGCTGGGCGTAGCCCTGGTCTTTGTCCTGGCGATCTTTATGCACCCGGAAATGATCGGGTTTGGAGCTCACGCCGCAGACCCCGACCTCAAGGGCAACGACATCGTCAATCCCATCAACACGGTCTGGGTGCTCGTGGCGGCGTTCCTGGTTTTCGGAATGCAGGTCGGATTCACCATGCTGGAAGCCGGGTTCTGCCGCTCGCGTGAGACTGTCAACGTGCTCATGGAGTGCGTGGTGGATACCTGCCTGTGCGGACTTCTCTTCTACGCCTGGGGCTTCGCCTTCATGTTCAGCCATGGCAACGGATTCATCGGCATGAACTGGTTCTTCCTCAAAGGCGCTCCGGCGACCTATGAGGGCACCGGCATCGCGTTCCTTGCCGTTTGGCTGTTTCAGTTCGCGTTCGCCGATACTTGCTCCACCATCACTTCCGGAGCCATGATCGGACGCACCGCCTGGATCGGCGATCTCCTCTATAGCTTTGCGGTGTCAGGCTTCATTTATCCGATCATCGGCCACTGGGCCTGGGGTCCGGACGGCTTCCTGGCGGTAATGGGTCAGCCCGGATACTTCCTCCCGTGGGTAGGAACCGGTTTCCATGATTTTGCCGGCTCCACAGTAGTGCACACCATCGGCGGCATGATCGCTCTCGCGGGAGCAATTGTTCTTGGTCCGCGGCTCGGCCGCAGATTCAAGCGTGATGGCGGCGGGCCTATGATGCCGCACGATCTGACCATCGCCGCATCTGGCGGTTTGCTGCTGTGGTTCGGCTGGTATGGATTCAATCCAGGCAGCACTCTGTCCGCCATGGACTTCCAGGGCATCGGCCGGGTCGCGGCGAATACCACACTCGCCGCTTGCGCTGCTGGGTTGACGGCGATGCTCTACGCCTATATGCGGAGCAAGATCTGGGATGTCAGCTTTACCGTCAACGGTTTCCTGGCGGGCCTGGTTGCGATCACGTGTCCTTGCTACTGGGTCAGCCCCACAGGCGCCATCGCCCTGGGCGCCGTGGCGGGTGTGATCGTGGTCATCGCGGTCGAAGTGATGGAGTACCTGCGCATCGACGATCCCATCGGCGCCGTTCCTGTACACGGCATCTGCGGAATCTGGGGAACCATTTCTCTAGGTCTGTTCGCCGCGGGCCAATACGGCTCCACCGGTCCATTCGCTCCCGACAACTCCGCTCCGCTGGCCGGGCTGTTTTACGGCGGCGGCATGACGGTACTGAAAGCCCAGCTGGTGGGCAGTGCCCTGATTACGTTGTCGACGTTCGCCGTCGCCATGGTGGTGATGTGGACCATCAACGCGATGGGCCTCCTGCGCATCTCTCCGGAAGGCGAGCA
>Ga0207687_10001672_pt1 | contig 15303 bp, 13 predicted proteins | sample KBSM54metaG_FD_184399 | JGI IMG/M metagenome (GOLD analysis project Ga0207687, IMG submission 184399) | Miscanthus rhizosphere microbial communities from Kellogg Biological Station, Michigan, USA - KBS M5-4 metaG (SPAdes) (version 2) | ecosystem: Host-associated > Plants > Roots > Rhizosphere >...
AGTACTCGCAGCGTTTCGTGGCGACCTTGCAGATATCGCAGTATTCTGACGCGGCTGAAAAAAGTGCCATAGGGACTCCACTTTCATGCAAGAGGTCCCAGGTTCCTGTGCGGCGGCTCTTGGTTGTATATCGGATGATCGGAGCGAAACCAACGTAAGGCGAACGAAACTCCGGCCTGCAGGGTGCCGGGTCGCACGGCAACTCAACAGCAGCGCCGCATTATGCGAAAGCAAGCTTATGGTTGTGGGCCCATCATCTCGGCTCCGCGCATCTTTAGGTCGCACGAGAACATCTCCAGCTTTCTATCTCCCCAAATCACGTTTACCGTCTGACTGCCTTCGCTGGTATTGGAGACTGCCTCGATGACGGCTCCAACCGGAACGGAAACAGCCTTGCGGTCTCCATCGAGAATTTCGATTCCCAAAATTCGCTCTCTAAGTCTGAATCGGGTGCCGGTTGCCATAGGACCTCTTCCTGCGCGAAGAAAAGGTACAAGGTAACGCTTGTAGCAGAATGCTACTTTAGATCGTGCACAGTCAGTATAGCGGGTTTAGAAGATTGCGGCGAAAGCTTTGTAATAGTTACCGCTTTAATGGTATTTGTGGAGGGTTTCAACGCTGTTTCCTTGTTGGTGCGTCCAATGCCACCGAGGGTATGTCGGCTGCGGCGTTTCCATTCGTGATTTCTTCACAGCCGGCGGCGAGTTCAATCGCGAACATCGTGAGCATGCGGCCGTCCCACAGTATGTCGATCATTTCGTTTCCTTCGCCATTAGGGCCTGCCAAGATACGAATGATTTCTCCAGCCGGGATCGTGATCCAACCCTGCCTAACAACAGCATCCAGAGCCAAAACGGACTTTGTGAGTTTATATCGTTTATTGCGCAGCATGAAACCTCCTTTTGCTGCAGCTCGGGCAATTTGAGTATAAGGTAGCGAATCGACGAAAGCTAGGGGTCTCCCTAGGGCGCCCAAATTTGGTCAACTGACGGCCCGACGCCAGTCCGTTTGGCCAACTCTGTCTGCCTCCGCCGTTGCAAGAGCGTCTGTTTGCCTCATCAACGAGGGCGGGGATCAAACTGCCTTTGTAATTGGCGGTAATTATGATCGCAACGGAATCCACGTCCGACCCCGCAAACAAAAAGACCATTCTCGTAGTGGATGACGATCCAGTCATATTAAAGTCGGTCACTGGAATGTTAGGCCGTGACTACAACGTTCTTCGCGCCAGCAGCGGCGCAGAAGCTCTTCAACAGTCGAAAGATTTCAAATCTGAGATCCATCTCCTTTTGTCGGACTTTCAAATGACCGGAATGACCGGGATCGAGCTGGCTACTCAGATCACCGCGCAGCGAGAACGAATCAAAGTATTGCTGATGTCCGGGTACCCCGCGGGAATGCTCATCCTCAATGAGGGTTGGCATTTTTTGCCCAAGCCCTTCATTCCATCGCAACTGCTTACGCTGATCTCCGGCCTTATCTCCCCAATCAAATCTTCCAGATTTTCTGCCTGACTCCGCCAGGCCATTGATGAGATAGTGGATGGAAGGCACCCGCCCTTAGTCTGGAGGACGCAACCATGAGCGCGACCGATCCACTTCTGGCCCCGATGAAGGCGGACGAGCACCACGACGTTGGCGGCGTTCAAGTGGACATCTCCAAGGCCGGGAACGTCCGGGTCAAGCGGATGATCTATCCGCCGGGATTCAACTGGGACGCCAACCTAAAAACGGTGATGGGAACCGATTTATGCATGCACGCACATGTCGGCTTCATGGCTCAAGGACAAATCAATGTCCAGTTTGCCGACGGGTGTGTCGTCGAGTACAAAGCTCCGCAGTTCGTCTCCGTCGAACCCGGGCATCGAGGCTACGTGGTTGGCGATCAGCCCGCCGTGCTAATCGAGTTTGATTTTGAGGGCGAGACCGTAGACCGTCTCGGGGTTCCCGCCCACCGACACAGCTAGAACGTAAACCGCGCGCTCACTTGCAGCCGGCGGGCCTGAGTGCCATCCGGAGAAGCGGCATCGCCCATACCTTGGTTATAAGCACTCGGCGTGAGCGTGAGGATCCCCTTGGTTTCGGTGAACGCCTGCAGCGACATGCTGGTCGGCGACCAACTGTTGCTGACGTTGAACGCCTCGAAACTAAGCGCCAGCTTGTACCGCTCGCCAAACGGAAGGATCTTGCTGATGCGCGCATCCGACCGCACCATCGCGGGCTGATACACGCTGCTCACGGCCCAGAACGGAACCCGGGTACCCAAGCCTGATCCATTGAGGCTGAAATTGCTGAACATTCCCGGCACGGGCGTGTCGTTCACTCGGACCGTCGGGCTGCCGTAAGGCCGCCGTCCATTGACGGTTGTGATCGACGAAAGCTGCCAATTATTCACGAGGTACTTTGCCAGCACACCATTGCTGTGGCTAAAAGTCGGCGCCCAAATCCAGGACAGCACGAAGCGATTCGGTTGATCCTCCAGGCCAAGCCCTCGGTCGGCCTTGTAATTCCCGTTTTGCAGCCAACTGAAGGCATTTGACAGAAACATATTGGCGGTGGATTGCCCGAAGCTCTGGCCGTCGTCGACCTCGTGCGACCAGGTGTAGGAAAGCGACGCTTGGAAGCCTTTCGAGAAGCGTTTGTTGAGCTGGACGACCACCGCGTTATAGGAGCTGGTCACTCCGTTTTCCGCCTGATTGACGCCGCCGTATCGCGGGTCGGGACGCGTTCCAATGAGCACAGGAGTTGTGTAGGTCGCACCGGTCGGAACTCCGCTCGCGTCAGCGATGGTGTAGGTAAACGGGGTCGTGGCAGTCGGCTGATTCAAATCGCGGACACTATACAGCTGCACGCCGCGGCTCCAGATGTAGGATGTTGTCAGGGCCAGATCGTGAACCAGCTCGCGTTCCACCGCGAACGTGCCTTGCTCGGAGTAAGGAGTCTTCAAGTTGGGATCGGCGAACTGGATATTGGCCGCGGCGATTGTAGCGCCGGACGGCACCGCACTCAGGATGTTCGGAAACATCGGACCAGCCGCCAGTTGCGGGGCCTGCGTTCCGGACAAGGAAACAGGCGTGGTGGTGACCCCGTTGCCTGTGAACAGATTTCCGATGGTCGATCCGGCCACACGCGCGTAGAACATTCCATAGCCCGCCCGGATCACGGTTTTGTTGTTCAGGCTGTACGCCAGCCCGATACGGGGCATCAGGTTGGTCGGCTTCGAATAAATGTGGCAGGTCGCCGTATAGTCCTGATTGCACTTCGTGGGTTGGGGCAGCGCCTCGTACTCATAGCGCGCGCCGATGGTGGCCGTGAATTTCTTAAACGGACGCCACTGATCTTCCAGATAAACACCCGAGGCGGTGATACGGGCATTGACGGTCGGATCCCCGAAAGTTTGCGCGAAGCTCTGCCAGTGTTTGACGCCGGTTGGGTTGTCCGAAAAATCGAGCGCGAAGGCGTTGACGGTTTGGTACGTATAGCTGCCGAAGGCGTTCGAAACAAAGAAGCTGTAGTCGTTGGTTGTGGTGATATCCACACCCGCTTTGACGATATGTTTGCCCTTCACCCAGGAGACGTTGTCGGCGAACTCGAACCGGGTTTCTCGCGGCTGGACTCGCGGCAGGTTGTTGATCGATCCGATGCTCTGGCCGGCCACAGATACGGCCAGTGCGCCAAACGCAGGGCCCAGCGTGGGGTTGACGTTGTCGCCTTCGAGGTCGGTGCTCCAGCCAAACCGGAATTCGTTCACCAGGTTGGATTTCGGAACGCTGGTCCAGGTAAATTTACCGTTACGCACGCGCGCATAGTCATCGCCGTTGTTGTTGATGCCGGCTCCGCTGGTGGAGGCAATCAGCGTCTGCTGCAGACCGTTCGGCGACTTGAAATGCATGAAGTTCAAACTGGCGCTCAGCGTGTTTTTTTCCGAGAGGTGATAATCCAGACGGCCGAATCCCAGGTCTTGCACAACATTGCGAGGGAGAGCGCCGAAGAAGGGTGGCAATAGCTTGTTGATGGCCGCGCACTGAGCCGGCGTCGCGGGAGTAGTACCGGTGCCGCAAGTGAGCCACACTTGATTGGCGCTATCGACTACGCCGGCCCGGACGATGCTGTCGACCAAGGGCGCGTTGCGGCGGGTGAACTCGGCATTGAAGAAATAGAACAGCTTGTCCTTGATAATGTGACCCCCCAGGCTGGCGCCCGATTGCAGCCGCCATTCATCCGGGTTGAGATTGGCAAAAGGATCGTGAGCGATGAAGTTCTGGTTTCTGTAAAACCAATACGCCGTCCCATGCAGATCGTTGGTCCCACTGCGGGTGACCGTGTTCACGACGCCGCCGCTGGCCCGCCCATATTCGGCCGACATATTGGCCGATACCACCTGGAATTCCTGCACGGCGTCCTGCGAGATCTGCGAAGCCACTCGCGTGCGGCCGTTATTTTCCACCCAATACTCGTTAGTGGTGTCGTTCCCATCCAACAGAAAGTTGTTGCCATTGGCGACGCCGCGGAAGGTCAGCAGCCCGAAATTGCCGTCGTTGGTGACACCGGGTGTCAGCAGCACGAAGGAGTCGACACGCCGGCCGTTGATGGGCAGATCCAGGATTTGCTGCGAGGTGATAACCTGTGAGACGTCGGTCTTCAATTCATCCACTAGAGGCGCTGCGGCCTCCACTCGAATCTCCGTCGTCGTGCCCGCGACTGACAGGGCCACGGTGAGATTCATATTCTGGCCGACTTGTAATGCGATGTCCTTCACCTCGTAAGTCGAGAATCCGGGTTTCGTCACGCTAACCGTGTATCCATTTGCTGGAACCAGAGGCGGCGCGCTAAAGACGCCCCCTTCCGATGTGTTCAGCGTCACGCGGACGCCGTTAGAGTCGTTGGTGATGGTGACTTGAGCGTTCGGAACAACTGCTCCTGTCGCGTCGCGGACAATTCCTGATATTCCGCTGAGTCCGACCGTCGCCTGCGCAAATGCCGCGATTGTGGAAACTACAGTTAAAAGAAATACTGCAAGACCTTTTTTCATAGAACCCCTAGATGACCCACCGTAGCAAATCTGTGTTTCGGAAGCATGAATGCCGGTACAGTGCGTTCATGCCGACTTGGATGCTCTGTAGTATATCATTGCCCCTGGGAGACTCTGATGCTGCGAACTCACTTTTTCATCCTCATCGCTCTTACCCCCATCGCTGTGTCCGCGGCGGCCAACGATACTGTGCGGTTAGATACAGGGCTAATCTCGGGTGTTACCGGAAATAGTCCTGACGTGCGCGTCTATAAAGGAATCCCTTTTGCCGCCCCGCCTATCGGCGAGCTGCGTTTCCGCGCCCCGCAAGCGCCGACCAAATGGGAAGGAACGCGCCCAGCCGATCAGTTCGGGCCGATGTGCATGCAGGGATCTGCGGGTGGTGGACGGGGTGGAGGCAAGGGTCCCGCGAAAGGTCCAGCCAAAGGCCCGGCGCCCGCGGCCGCAATGAGCGAGGATTGTCTCTACCTGAACGTTTGGACCGCCGCTTCTGCAAGCGCCGCGGCCAAGACTGATGATAGGCGCCCCGTGATGGTGTGGCTGCATCCCGGCGGCTATACCAGCGGCTCGGGCGCGGCTCCCGGCACCGATGGGGAAGCCCTCGCCAAAAAGGGCGTGGTGCTGGTGACCATCAACTATCGCCTAGGAATTTTCGGTTTCTTCTCGCATCCCGACCTTACCCGCGAATCCGACCGCCGCGGCGCCGCCAATCAGGCATTTCTGGATCAAGCCGCCGCCCTTCAATGGGTACAGCGGAACATAACCGCATTTGGCGGCGATCCGAAACGCGTCACCGTCTTCGGCGACTCCGCCGGTGCGTCCAGCATCGGCAACCTGGTCGCCTCGCCACTCACCAAGGGTACGTATCAGCGGGCGATCGCCGAGAGCGGAACCTGGTCCGGCCTGTCAATAGGTCCTGTGAGGAAGCTCGCCGATGCGGAGCAGGCCGGGGTTCGCACCGCCGAGGCCCTGGGTGCGAAGTCTCTCGCCGATCTGCGCGCGAAGCCTGCGGCTGAAGTGCTGGCAGGCGGCCGCGGCGGCGGGCCCGTGGTCGACGGCTGGTTCCTGCCCGATGAGCCCGCGAGCATTTTCGCGCAGGGCAAGCAGAACGATGTGCCGATTCTGGTGGGATCGAACAAAGACGAAGGAACCTTCTTTTCCCAGCCGACCACTGCGGCCGCCTGGGTCCAGCGTGCCAAGCAGCGCTACGGCGACCTGGCCGATCAATTCCTGAAGCTGTATCCAGCCTCGTCGGATGCCGAAGCCAACGTTTCCGAGCTCGCGGCCTTTCGCGATGAGCTGGGCTGGGTGCAGCGGAATTGGGCGCGGCTCCAGAGCAAAACAGGCAAGTCGAAAGCCTATCTCTATTACTTCACCCATGAGCCCCCGGCGACGCCCGGAGCACAGCCCGGTCCAGACGGATTTCCGGCCCGGGGCGCTGGAGCCACTCACGGGGCCGAAGCTTCCTATGTGTTCGAGAACCTGCTCGGCAACCGCCCCTGGGCCGATCTCGACCGCAAGCTCTCCGATACCATTTCTTCCTATTGGGTCAACTTTGCCGTAAATGGCGATCCTAATGGAAAGAATCTGCCAAAATGGTCCCCATTCGATGACAAGAAGAATACTAGAATGGTTCTCGGTGATGTGGTCGAGACCGGTCCAGGGTTGACCCCGGCGCAGCTGGAGTTCTTTCAGGCCTGGTATAACCAGCAGACCAAGCGATAGACTATTTAGCGAGGAGGACATATGCTCGCGATGCGCGCTTTTCTTGGGACTTGCCTTGCTGCAAGCCTCTTATTCTCTTTCTCTGTTCAACCTGTTTCCGCCGAGGTCTACCCGCTCATCATCAAGGGCAAGGTAACCATGTCTGACGGGTCTCCTCCGCCATTTACTGTCGGCATCGAGCGGATCTGCACCGATCTCCAGGGGTCAGCCCCCGGGCCGACCACCAACAAGCAAGGCGAGTATCTCTGGCGGATGAATGTCGACCCTCAGAACACACGTTCGTGCATTCTTCGCGCGACCCATACTGGTTTCGTATCCACGTCCATAGACATTTCCGGTCTCAACGGATACACCGATACCGTCAAGACGCTGGAACCGTTGGTGCTCACCGGCCACACTGCCGATCCCTATGCCATCATCACCTCCGAATCGGGTATCCCATCGAAAGCACAAACGCCTTGGAAAGCCGCTATGAAAGCGCTGGATAACAGAAATTTGCCAGAGGCCGCTAGTCAGTTGCAGGCGGCAGTCAATGGGTCTCCCAAGTTTGCGGTCGGCTGGCACGCCCTCGGCGTAATCCAGGAGAACGAGCAGGATCTGACCGCAGCGCGCGATTCATATCAGCATGCCATCGATGCGGATCCCAAGATGTTCGCCGCCTACGTGACCTTGACCCGTGCGTCACTCAAAGCCAAGGATTGGACGGGCGCGGGCAAGACTGCCGACGCACTGATCAAAGTCGACACGAAGAAGACCTTTGCGGAGATATATCTGCACCAGGCGGTGGCTCGCTACCAGCTCAAAGACCTGGACGGCGCGACGGCCAGCGTGCAAGATGCCATCAAGCTCAAGATTCCGCGGGCGGAATATGTTCTCGGGCGAATCCTTGAAGCGAAAGGCGACGCCGCCGGCGCGCGCGAGCACATGTCGAAGTATCTTGACGCGGAAAAGAACGCGCCCGACGCCGACGCGATCCGCAAGCACATCGATATGATCGGGAAGCCCGATCCGGATGAGCCGGAGTTGGAACGGCTCTAAGCCAGCACTGAATTAGGTCTGCATACCCCATCGCCGCACGGTGCGGTTCTCGATGGTCTTGAAGATCAGGTTCTCGACTAAAAGGCCGAACAGTATCACGGTCAGCAATCCGGCGAAGACGTCGGCGATCAAAAGCTGATTCTTGCGCTCGAAAATAAACCAGCCCAGCCCGCCCGAACCGGAACTGACGCCGAACACAAGTTCTGCGGCAATCAGCGTCCGCCAGGCAAACGCCCAGCCGACTTTGAGACCCGTCAGGATACTGGGAAACGCCCCCGGAATCAGGATACGCGCGATGTAGCCGGTCCTCGACAGACCATAATTCTGTCCCACCATCTTCCACGTGGGACTTACCGATCGAAAGCCCGCGAAGGTGTTCAGCGCTACGGCCCACAGCACGGCGTGGATCAGCACGAAGATCACGCTTCCCGCGCCTAGCCCGAACCACACCAGCGCCAGCGGCAAGAGCGCGATCGACGGCAGCGGATTGAACATGGCGGTCAGCGTTTCCAGAAGATCCGCTCCGATGCGCGTTCCCGTGGCGAACGCCGTCAGCAGCGCTGCGATCGCCAGGCCCGCGACGTACCCTTTGAGCAGCATCGAAATGGTGTAGACGGCCGCCTGTGGCAAAGCTCCGGACGCGATCGACGCAAAGAGAGCGCCCACGGTGGCCGAAAACGTGGGGACAAGCAAGGGATTCCCCAGCCACCTCGCATACAACTCCCACGCAGCCGCCAGTATTATCAGGAGCGCTGTTTTCCGGATGGCTCCGTTGTCGTACAGTTTTTCCCAGGCGCTAAGCGGTTTCTCCACTACATCCATCCGCGCGGTCGAAACTTCGTAAAACACGTCGGGACGTTCAGGCACGATTAGCGGCTCCAAAAAGAAGTTCATGAATGCGCGCCGCGTCGGTGCCAGAACTATTCAACTCCGCTCTCACTTGTCCGGGATGCGCGCTCATCAGCAGAATGCGGTTACCGATGCGTATGGCCTCGGGAATCGAGTGCGTGACGAACAGCACCGTGAACTTGGTTTCATCCCAAAGCTGCAGCAACTCTTCCTGCATCTTGGTGCGCGTCAGTGCATCGAGCGCGGCGAACGGCTCGTCCATCAACAGGATCTGCGGTTCCATGGCCATCGCGCGTGCAATGGCGACGCGCTGCTTCATGCCGCCCGAAAGCGTATGGGGATAACTCAAAGCGAACTCAGTCAGATTCACTTTGGCGATGTAGTGCATGGCGCGTTCCTCGGCCTGAGGTCGCGGCAGTTTCCCGCTGGCGGTCAGCGCAAATACGATATTCTCCTTGACAGTTTTCCAGGGCAGAAGCTGATCGAATTCCTGGAACACGAACACGCGATCCGGCCCGGGACTTGTCACGTCGGTGTTGTTCAACCGAATGCGCCCCTCGGTCGGCTGGATATATCCACCGACGGCTTTCAGCAGTGTCGACTTGCCGCATCCCGACGGCCCCAACACCACGAATCGATCCGACTGGTAGAGTTGAAAGCTGATTCGGTAGGTCGCGGTGACCAGATGTTCTTTGGTCCTGTAGCGCAGCGTCACGCCTTCCACCGATAGAAGCGGCGCCGTCTCCATCAGCTTCCCGGAACACCGTGGATCTCGGGGAAAAACAAATCTTTCCACGAACCGGGGCGGTTCTTGAGGGAACCTGCGCCCGCCATGAACTCCGCATACTTCATGACATTTTCCGGAGTGGTCGTGAACTTGACGTGCGGATCGTTCAGAACTTCGACAATCTCCTCCCGAGTCAAGCCCCCACCCTCGGAGGTCACCAGGAGATCAGCAGCCATGCTCTTATCGGCAACGATCATGCGATTGGCTTCCTCCAGCGCCTTCAGCACCGCCGCGAAGATCTGCGGATTCTCCTGGCGGAACTTGCTGGTGGTGGAAATCATGGTGAATGTCGTGGATCCGCCCATCACGTCGTCGGAGTTGAGGATCGTGCGAATCTTAGGATCCTTGCGCTCGCGTTGATGAAAAGGCGGCGAGCTGAAGTGCGCCGTGATGCCCGCCGATCCCGAAAGCAATGCGATCACCGCGTCGGGATGCGCCATCGAGACCGTGAACTTGTCGAAGCGTGTCGCGTGAGCCGGGCCGTACTTCTCCTGCGCATACATCTGCATGATGATCGCAGGGATCGACACCTTGATGGACGTCATGGCGATTTTGTCTTGATCCGTTATATCTTCCAGCTTGTTGAGATGCCCGGAATTTGTGTTGAGGTACATCGGCATGGAGGTCATCGCGGCGACTCCCTCAACATTAGCTGCGCCGCGCGTCTTGTCCCACAAAGTCAGGAACGCCGGTGGACCCGCGGAAATAAAGTCTGCCGACGAAGACAAGAGCGCATCGTTCATCGCCGCCGGCCCGCCCAGATCCATCCAGCGAACCGTGACGTCGGCATACTTCTCGATTAGGTGGTACTTCTCCATCACCAGAAGCGGAAGGAATCCGACGCCGCCCGCGCCTTTGGGAATGCGAACCTCGTGTTTGCTTGTGCCCCCTCCGCACGCAGTCAAGAACAGCAAAGTAATCGCTGCACCGAACCGCGAGAGTGAACGATCAGCCTTCATCGGTTATTGTTTCTGCGGAACAGCGGCGTGGACTAGCTCCGCAACGTCGTCCAGCTCATCGATCATCCAGCACAGTCCGATCGCTTTCTCCACTTGCTCCGCCGGCAGCGCCGCCACTGCCTGATCGCGAAATTTAGCCTCCAGTTGTTTGTCGGTCATTGGACGATGGACGTTCCCCAGCGACTGTTCGACAAAACGTGTGAGCTTCGTCCCCGTCGTCAGCTCGACCTCGATGCGGGCCTGGTCTTCCGTGATCGACGGATCGCCCACGGCTAAGACCAGTTCGCGCACGCGCTTAATCTGCGGATCGTTCACGGCCTCATCCGTATATTCCTCGATGCCCGCCTTGCCGCGCACCAAGCCGATGGCCGCGCCGTGATACACCGAAAACTTGCCTTGTAGCCCCTTCGTGATGCCCTGCTGATTACAGAGATCCATCACCAGCGGCGCGACACGCAGGCCGACCGCCGCGATCTGATCCGGAGCAAGCTGATGTTCGTCGTGAATCTGGATGCAGCCATCAATGGTCGGATGGTTCACAATGCCGCATGGAAACGGCTTGTAGGTGTTCGCGCGAAGATCGAAATCTTCGCCCAGCCGCGCGGTGATCTTCGAAAGGTCGTACTGGGCAGCCTGGACCGCCGCGAACCCTCGTGGACCTTCGAGTCCATGTTCGCCCGCGGTGAAGCCGGCTTGTGCCAGCAGCGCCGCCGCATATCCGTTTTGCGCGGCCCTGCCTGGATGCAATGCTTTGGCCATGGACCCGAACATCTCGCGCAATCCCGCAGCCTGCGTAGCCGCCAGTCCGATCGCCCAGATCATCTCGTGACCTTCGAGGTTCAGAAGCTTGCCGATCGCGGCCGCCGCGCCGAATACTCCAGCCGTTCCCGTGATGTGCCAGCCAACATCGTAATGCGCGGGATACACTGCGTTGCCGATCCGCGATTCGGCCTCGAAACCCAGAATGAACGCTTCCATGAAGTCGCGCCCCGATACCGGATTCGCGCTCGCGTAAGCGAACAGCGCCGAGGCCACCGGCGATGTGGGATGGATGTAATTCTTCGGAGTGGTGTCGTCGAAATCGTACACGTGCGAGCTGATTCCGTTCATCAGGGAGGCGTGCAGCGGGTCCATGCGCTCGCTGCGTCCCAGAATGCTCGCCGTGGGCTTGCCGGCGTATGGTCCCAGAGCGTGGATGGCGCGATCCACCGCCGTATCGACGCTGCCGCCGAGCGCACATCCGACGTAATTGACGATGGCCCGGCGAGCTTCGTGGCGCACATCTTCCGGGACGCTTTCAATCCGGCCAGTAACTACGTACGAGGCTAACGTTTGCGTTTCAAGCATTGGTATCGGGATCGAGACTCCCAGGTTGAATAATTGTACAGTAGTGCGGTGAGCCTGCCACTATCCAGCGACCTCGCCGCATGGGCATCGCGCGTTCGATTCGAAGACCTGCCCACCGATGTGGTCGAATCCACCAAGTTGCGCGTTATGGACGTCATCGGGCTGTCGCTTGCTGGCGCGGAAACCGCGTTTGGAAAATCTACGCGGGACGCAATTGCCGCGATGTCTCCCGCCGGTCCCTGCCGCATCCTCGGTTTTGGCGATCGTGTGGGAGTGGCGTCAGCAGCGTTTGCCAATGGAGCGCTTTCGCAGGCTCTGGAATACGACGATACCCACAATGAGTCGATCGTCCACATGAGCAGTCCGGCCGTGGCCGCAGCACTGGCACTCTCCGATTTCACCACTGTTACAGGACGTGATCTGATCACTGCCATCGCCATCGGTAACGAGATTTCCTGCCGCGTCGGCAGCGTATCTTCCGGTGAGCTACACAAGCGAGGGTTCCACCCGACCGGCTTATTCGCGACGTTCGGATCCGCGTATCTGGCTGCGAAACTCCTTGCGCTGGACGCGGAAGCGATGGCGCGCGCGGCTGGAATCGCGGGCAGCTTCGCGGCGGGCTTGCTCGAATGTTGGGTCGATGGGACGCAGACAAAGTTTCTCCATCCTGGGTGGTCGGCCCAAAGCGGGATCACCGCCGCGATGCTGGCGCGCTCCGGCGTCACCGGTCCCGCACAGGTTTTCGAGGGCCGCTGGGGTTTGTTCGCGAGCCACGTGCAGGATGCGAACGCTCATCGCGATTTCGCACGCATCAATGTGAACTTGGGTACGGCCAGCCTGGGCTCGCACTGGGAGAGCCGCAATTCATCGTTCAAGCCGTTCCCGGCCGCCCACGTGATTCATCCTTATATCAGCGCGGCGATCCGCCTGCGCAATAAACACTCGATTCAGCCCTCCGACGTCGAAAGCGTCGATTGTCCCGTGACCGGGTTCATCGTGTCGATCGTGTGCGAACCGATCGCCGAAAAACACGCGCCTGCGTCGGATTCGCACGGTCGTGTGAGCCTTCAGTACAGTGTCGCCGAGGCGCTATTCTTCGGCGAGCTTGGGAAGCGCGCTTATAGCGATGAGAGCCGCCGGAATCCAGCGATCTTGGAATTGGCTCGCAAAGTCCGCTATCGTGTCGATCCGGATTATCCGGGTCCGGGACGCTTCAAGGGCGCGGTCACCGTTACGTTGAAGGACGCCAGACAGTTCACAGAGGTCGAAGAATACAATCGCGGCTCCGCCGAGAATCCGATGACCTACCAGGAACTCCGCGCCAAGTTCGACGAGAATGCCGGCGGGTTTCTGTCAGCGGATGCGCGCGCCCGCTTGGCAGACGAAATCGAGCGTCTGGAGCTGGTCCCGGATGCCAGCGCCTTGGTACAACTCGCGACATAATATATAAGCCATGAGATACCGGACCTGGTTCCTATTGACCGCTGCTCTGCCGTGTATCGGCCAGAGCATCGCCTCCAAGTGCCCGAGTCTAACTTCACCTGCGGGGCTCCCGAACCCGACCACCGTGATCAACTCGGCCACTCTCAATCCACCACGCGCAGCGCAAGGCAACACGCCAGCTTTGCCCGAGCATTGCGAGGTCCAGGGTCGCATGAACGATCGCACCGGCGTGAACTCGCAACACTACGCCATCCGGTTCCATTTGCGTCTGCCCACCGATTGGAACGGGAAATTCTTCTTTGAAGGGGGTGGCGGGTCCAACGGGAATCTCGGCAACGCGCTGGGCAACCTGCAAGGACAGCAGCGCGGCAATGCTCTATCGATGGGATTCGCGGTGGTCTCCACCGATTCCGGGCACGACAACGCAGTGAACAACGATCCCAACCGCAACGGTACGGTGACCTTCGGGTTCGATCCGCAAGCTCGCCGTGATTTCGGATATAACTCTTACGATCAGGTGACGCAGGTGGCCAAAGCGATCATCCGCGCCTATTACGGCCGCGCGCCCGAGCGTTCGTATTACGTCGGCTGTTCCGAGGGCGGCCGCGAAGCCATGATGATGTCCCAGCGATTCCCGACGTATTTCGACGGAATTCTCGCGTGCTCTCCCGGTTTCAAACTCGCGAAAGCCGCGCTGTTCGGCCACGCCGCGGATGTCCAGGCACTGAGTGAAGTGGCCAAGACGTCCGGGATCTTCGATCGTTTCGGGCAGCCGCTATTGAACAAGACCTTCACCGACGAGGACCTGGATCTCGCCTCGCAAGCCGTCACCAACGCATGCGATGCGCTGGATGGGCTTGCGGACGGGATCATCGACAATTTCCCCGCGTGCACTGCCGCCGTGGTCGCACCCAAGTTGACCGCCATCACGTGTAAAGGTCCCAAACGGAACACCTGCCTGTCGGCCGCGCAGGTTGCGGCCCTGCAAAAACTCTTCGCCGGCGCCAAGAGCGCTCAAGGCGAGCTGCTCTACGCCGACTGGGCATGGGACCGCGGCCTCGGTGGAAAGATCGGCGAAACCTACAATCAAGGCTGGCGATCCTGGAAGCTCGGCGCATTCGACGCGGCCAACAATTCTTCCATCATCTCCACGTTGGGTAGCGCTGCGGCCTCCGCGGTGTTTGTGACGCCGCCAGTCGCTGTTGCTGCGACTGGAGCCGCTCCTGTTGCGTATCTCCTGGGAGTCGATTTCGATCGCGACGCCCCTAAACTCTACGCGAAGTCCGGTGAATACACCGAATCCTCCTGGGATTTCATGATGGCCAGCTCGACGGATCTATCGGCGTTTAAGAACCACGGTGGTAAATTGCTGATCGTGCATGGCGTCAGCGATCCGGTATTCTCGATCAACGACACCCTCTCGTGGTGGAACGATGTCAACCGTGCCAATAACGGCGCGGCGTCGGAGTTCACCCGGATGTTTGCGGTGCCGGGCATGAACCACTGCGGCGGTGGCCCGGCCACGGATCAGTTTGATGCCTTCACGGCTTTGACGAACTGGGTTGAAAAAGGCTCCGCGCCGGATCGGATCGTCGCCACGGCCGGACAAAACTCGCCTTGGCCTGGACGTACGCGGCCGCTATGCTCCTATCCCAAGCAGGCTCGCTACAAGGGCTCGGGCAGCATCGAGGACGCGAGTAACTTCGTCTGTCAATAGAGACTACCCTAGAAAATCCTCCACCATTCCCGCCACGCGCTCCGGATATTCCGCCGGGAACACGTGTCCGGCCTGGTCGATAATCTCTACCTTCGACCTCGGAATCCGGCGGCCAAATTCCTCCGCGTAGCGCACCGGAACCAACTTGTCCTGCTTGCCCCACAGCACCATGGTCGGCGCCTGGATGCGGTGGATGCGCTTCTTCAATCCCTTATCGGGGATTGGCCAAACGAACTTGCCGGTACACGCCATCGACCAGATCAAGCGAATCTGCATTTCCAGATCGGGCGCGCCGAACATTTGTTGCGCCACCGGCCCCGCGGGATCATAAACCAGATACTTGACCATATCGCTGGCCGGAGTGATCAGCATCCAGTTGGGAATCGGCGCGTCGTCTCGCCACAATC
>Ga0207687_10001677_pt1 | contig 15266 bp, 8 predicted proteins | sample KBSM54metaG_FD_184399 | JGI IMG/M metagenome (GOLD analysis project Ga0207687, IMG submission 184399) | Miscanthus rhizosphere microbial communities from Kellogg Biological Station, Michigan, USA - KBS M5-4 metaG (SPAdes) (version 2) | ecosystem: Host-associated > Plants > Roots > Rhizosphere >...
AACGCCGAGTACATCCGGGCCCTCCCCGTGACGACCTTCGTCCGGGACTCGCTGCCGTGGCTGGAGGACGACCCGCCGTGGCCGCCGGAGAACTTCGACCTGGCCGCCTTCGAGGCCATGGCACCGTTCGTGCAGGAGCGGGTGCGGAAGCTCTCCGACGTGCCGGGCCTGGTCGACTTCCTCTTCCTCGACGAGCCGACGATCGACCCCCAGTCGTGGGAGAAGGGCGTCCTCGGGGTGAAGGACGGGCCCGCCCTCGTGGCTGAGGCGGCCGCCGCCTACGGGGCCCTCCCGGAGTGGACGGCGGCCGCCCTCCACGACGCCACCCTCGCCCTCGGCGAGGCCCATGGCCTGAAGCTGGGGAAGGCCCAGGCGCCCATCCGGGTGGCCGTCACCGGGCGCACCGTCGGCCCGCCGCTGTTCGAGTCGTTGACCGTCCTCGGCCGCGAGCGCACACTCCGGCGAGTGCAGGCTGCTCTCGTCAGGCTCGACGGGCCGTGATCCTGGCCTACCCGGCGGTGAAGCTGGCCTTGAAGGTGCTGGCGGGGGCGGTCCTCGTCGTGATCCTCTACCTCGCCGTCACCTTCGCCCAGGTGTGGTGGGTGTCCCGCCGGGACGAGGCCCAGCCGGCGCAGGCGATCGTCGTGTTCGGCACCGCCCAGTACGACGGTGAGCCGTCGCCCGTGCTGGCCGCCCGCCTCGACCACGCCATCGACCTCTACCGGCGCAAGCTGGCGCCGGTGGTGGTCGTCACCGGCGGCAACCAGCCCGGCGACCGCTTCACCGAGGCCACCGCCTCGGCCAACTACCTGCTCGCCCATGGCGTCCCCGACGAGGACGTGCTCCGGGAGGTCTCGGGCACGTCGTCGTGGCAGTCGCTGGCGGCGGTGTCGGAGTTCCTCGCCGAGCGGGACATCAACGAGGTCCTCCTCGTGTCCGACCCCTTCCACTCGCTGCGCATCTCGGCCATGGCCAAGGAGCTCGGCCTCGAGGGCCACGCCTCGCCCACCCGCACCAGCCCCATCGTTGGGGTGACGGAGGTGGAGTACATGGCCCGGGAGACGGTGGCGGTGGCCGTCGGCCGCATCATCGGGTTCCGGCGCCAGGCCGACGTCGAGCGGGTGGTGCGGTCCAAGTCGTGAGGTAGGCTCGTGCTGCCTTTCGGGGGTGGTGTAATCGGCAACACAACAGGTTCTGGCCCTGTCATTGGGGGTTCGAGTCCTCCCCCCCGAGCCAAGCTGGCGCACCGCCTCGTGCGCCGGCCCAGGCCCCATCGTCTAGAGGCCTAGGACAGGACCCTCTCAAGGTTCAGACACGGGTTCGAATCCCGTTGGGGCTGCTCCCTCGAAATCCCTGCTCGCGGGGTTTTCGCCGACCGCCGTTCGGTAGTGGTCGCGGTGAGGGCGAAAGGTGCTCGAGTGACAAGCTCCGGCGAACAACCCGTCGAGCCGGTCCCGGCAGGTCTCGTCGTCCTCGACCCGGTCACCTTGTGTGGGCTTACCGTGATGGCGTGGCACCACCTACCTCGAATCTGCCCGGTTCCGACCCGGTGGAGGGCGGACCGATCGACCTCACGGAGAGTCGCCGTAGTGTCGCCGCGCTCTTGGCGCCGATGGGGGGCCGAGCGTGCGGGAGCTGGGCTTCGACGTCCGCTCGCCGATCGAGGACGCCAAGCGCGCCGCCCACGACCTCCTGGCGGCCGAGAACGCCGAGATGCCACGGGCGCGACAACGCTCTCATCCGCGGCCTCGTCGCCTTCGAGCACGCTGCCGCGCGCTCCCGCTAGGCCCGACTTCTCGTGGAGGACGACCTGGCGGACGAGGCGCTTGCGCAGTGGGTCGCCGAGACCCGGGCGTGTCCGTCTCCCGGACCGCCGCTCGATCTGGTCGCGCTCCGCCGTCCCCGGCGGCGGCTGGCGGGGCCGAGCCTGCCAGCGGTCGACGACTTCGAGGTTCCGGGCAACCCGCCGGTGCCTGCTCGCTTGTACAGACCGGCCGACGAACCCCTTCCCTTGGTCGTCTACGTCCATGGTGGCGGGTTCGTCGCCGGCGACCTGGACTCGCACGACCGCACCTGCCGGCGCCTGGCGGTCGAGGCTCGGACCTCGGTGCTCGCGGTCGATCACCGCCTTGCGCCGGAACATCCGGCGCCCGCCGCGATCGACGACGTGGTCAGCGTCGTCAGGTGGGCGTGCACTCGGCCGGACGTCCTCGGGGCGGTGGTGGGTCGGCCCGGCCTCGCCGGCGACAGCTCCGGGGCCGCCATCGCGCTGCTCGCGGCCCGGGCGCTGGTTGTCGGCGCAACGCCGGCGATCGCCCTGCTCCTGGTGTGCCCAAACGCCGATCTGACCCTCGCCGAGCCGAGTGTCCGGGAGAAGGGGACCGGCTGGGGACTCAGCGCAGCGGCCTTGGAATGGTTCGTTCAGCAATGGGTACCGACCCTCGACGAGCCTTCGCTGCGGCGCTTCAGCCCTCTCCACGCCGACCTGGCCGACCTCCCGCCGACGATCGTCGCCACGGCCGAGCACGACCCACTGCACGACGAAGGCACAGCCCTGGTCGACCGGCTCGTGTCGTTCGGGGTCGAGGCGCACCATGTTCCGCACCCCGGCCTGGTCCACGGCTTCCTCGGCCTCGACGACGTCTCACCGGCGGCGCGCGACGCCGGCACGGCCTTGCTGCGCCGTTTCGGTGAACTGCTGCCGCGTCGGTAGACAGGCGCGGCAGGCCAGGTATGGCCAGACCGATGCGACCGCGCCGCTTCCTCGTCATACCGAACCGCCCTGGCTCTGATGGAGACTCGGGCTACTGGATTCCAAGCGGCTCGCTGGTCGCGAGCTGACGGGTAGATAGGCGGCCTCGAACTCGGCCGGGGGACGTCGCCGAGGGTGACTCTCAAGGTTCAGACTCGGGTTCGAATCCCGTTGGGGCTGCCAAACTCATCTCGGTACCCCTCGGGCGGGGTGTGCCCGAATCTCGACCGGGGTGGCCACCCGACGCGGGCACGGAACGTTGTGCCATGCTTCGGCGCGGGGGTGGGCCATGGCGGCGATGGGCTGGAGTCCAGCGGGATCCACCGATGGGCGTCGTGCGAGGTTCGTCGCCTGGATGAAGGCCGCCTGGAAGGTGGCGAAGGCGATCTTCATCCCCGGGTTGGCTGTCGGGGTCGCGGTCGTCGTCCTCGTCTTCTTCCACAAGGTCGTGGACGCCGAGCCGACGCTCACACTGACGAATCCGGCGTGTCGTACCCACGACAAGCTGAGCGACCTGGTGAACAGGAACGGCGCCGGGATAACCAATCAGCTTCGCCGTTGGCACGACTGCGACGACCCCGTCAAGAAGCGGGCGCGGGACACCCTCCCCTGGGATGTGGGCCTGATCGTCGTCATCGCCGTCGCCTTGACCTGGTCCGTCGTCGCCCTCATCCGCCGACGAAAGGATCGTTGGCGCCTCGCCGGCGCTTTCGGGGCGCTCTTCGCGGCGACGTATGTCTTTGCCGACTACTGGGAGGATTTCGTCCTTTCCCACGTCCTGGACGAGAGCGGGACTCACCACCACCTGCCTTGGCAGCCGCCGATCCTCATCGCGGGCGCCGCCCTGCTCGTGCTCGCGGGGTACCAGATCGGGAAACGGCGGTGGAAGCACGGGGCGTGGGCGGGCGCCCTCGTCGTTGTCATGGCGGCCATCGCCCTGCTGGGGGACGACTTCGTTCGTTCGCAGGTCTCGAGCACCAAGGGTCTCGGAGCGGTCTCGTGGCTGGCCGCGGTGAAGATCGGAAGCCTCTTCGCGGCGCTGCCACTCGTCGTGGTGGCGATCCTGCTCGTCGCGGCTGAGGCGAACACGGCCGACTCGCCGCCTGCGGGAGGGTTGCCGCCGGTGGTGCCCGCGCCAGGGCCGGCGCCGGCGCCGGCGCTGACCGGGGGAGGGATGGGGTCGCCGCCGGATCCGCCGGACCCGGCTGCCCCCCTGCCGGACGCGCCGGCGGTGCCGGCGGCTCCCGATCCAGACCCGCCTGATCCGCCGGATCCGCCGGACCCGGCTGCCCCCCTGCCGGACGCGCCGGCGGTGCCGGCGGCTCCCGATCCAGACCCGCCTGCTACGCCGGATCCGCCGGACCCGGCTGCTGCCGTGCCGGACGCGCCAGTGGGGCCGGCGCCTCCCGATCCGCCACGGTCGAACCCGAGCCCGCCGCGCCCTCGGACGTCGCTCGGTCGGCTCCTCCGTCGGCGGAGCCTCGCACCGATGCAGACGCGCGTTCCCGAGGAGGCGACGAAGCCGGTCGGCACGAAGGGAGGCCCGCCCCCGGCGGAGGAGGACATCGCCGGAGTCGCCTGCTCCGGCGGCGGAATCCGGTCGGCGGCGTTCACCCTGGGCGCCCTCCAGGCGCTGGACGAGGCCGACGTCACGAGTGACGACCCGGGCGGCGCCGAGGCCGTCCCCGGCACGGGAGGGAACACTCGGAAGACCGAGCTCTCGCTGTGCCGGTGGCTGTGCTCTGTCTCCGGCGGCTCGTACATGGCCGCGGCATGGGTCACCGCCCGTGCCAGCTACAAAGGGACCGACGCTCCGCTGCCCTGGGTGCGCAGGTCACCCGAGGAGGACTACCTCCGGCGGCACTCGTCGTACATGGCGCCCGGATTCGCCGGGAAGCTGTGGGCGCTCGTGTGGTTCCTCCTCGGGCTCCTGCTCAACGTCGGGCTGATCGTGCTCACCCTCGGCGTCGTCATGCTGCCGTATGGCTGGCTGACAAGTGTCGGGCAACACCATCGCCCGGTCGGGAGCGGCGTCGTCTCCCTTCCGAGCGGCGGTTGTCTGTCGCTCACGAACGGCGGGTGGCTGATCGCCGCCGACGGGACGCAGCTCAATCTCGATTCCGGCGCGAGGGTGTCGGTCGCAGAGACGGCCCTGGTCCAGCCGCCGAAGGAAGCTGATGGCGGCAAGGCCACGGCCACCGCCGACGGCTCGCCGGCGATCGCGGTGGCCATCGCCGGAGCGATCACGACGACGACGACGACCTCCCCGACGTCCGTTCCGACCTCCTCGACCTGTTCGACCGGGCCCGACCAGTCCAAGCCGGTCGCCATCCCGGCGACCGCCGCCGGCAAGGCCTTCCCGAAGGGATCCGGGATTCCCGTCACGACGGACCGATCCCTCGAGGTCCACGGGAAGGCCGTCAGCGGTTGCGTCTTCGCACCGTCCTCCATCCCGCCCTCGGTCGGTTGTCTCTCGGCTGACGTGAAGGTCGTGGGCGTCCCTGAGGGGACCTACGTCTTCAAGGCGCCCGTCGCCCTCCTGAAGCTCGACGTGGCCGCGGCCGTCGATCGGAGCGGTCGGCGCCTGGTCGAGGACTGTGGCGATACGCCCTGCGAGCGCTTGGTGCTGCCCGGTTGGCTCTCGTGGCCCGTGGCCATCCCTGTTGGATTGTTCCTGGCCATGGGCCTCGCCATGGTGGCAGTCCCCGCCCTCAGTGAAGAGCATCGCAAGGGCCGGGAGCGGCGGGTCAAATGGGTGGCGCTCGTCGCCGGCCTCAGCCTCCTGGTCGTCGTGGTCCTACCGTGGACGATCACGTGGCTCGAGCACGCGCGGCGAATGCTCGAGCAACGACTGCATCTGGCCACCGGCGCCAGCGGCGGCACGATCGTCGTCGCCCTGCTCGCTCAGTTGCGGGCCGGATCGGGCCGACCGTCTGCGGACACGAAGGAGGGAGCGCCCAGCGCCCTGCTCCAACGGCTCGGCGGCCGGCTGCGAAAATTCCTGACCGGGCTGGCCGCCTGGGTCGCCGGTCCAGTGCTCCTGCTGGCGGCCGCCCTCACGTTCGCGGTCCTCGGCGCGTCGCACGGACTGGAGCCCGATCAGCTACGGCTGCTCCTGATCATGATCGGCCTGCTCCTCGTGATCGGGTCGGGCGCCGATCTGAACGAGTGGTCGCTACATCCGTACTACCGGGACCATCTGCGAAGTGCCTTCGGCAAGGATCTTCGCAGCCAGGACAAGCGGGAGCTGCCGGACCTCCCCGACCGGCTGAAGGACCTCCCGGGCATCGGGAACGGGCCGGAGCTCGTCCTCTGCGCCACGGCCAACATCGCCGACGCGTCGATCACGGCGCCCGGCCGACCCGCGATCCCGTGGACGTTCACTCGAGGTGAGATCGGCAGCATGGAAATCAAGGCGGTCACGGGCCAAGGGACCTACGCGCCCGCTGAGCTCGACGAGAGCTTCAAGGAGTTGGACTCCATTTGGACGGCGGTGGCGGTCTCTGGTGCCGCGTTCTCGCCGGGAATGGGCAAGATGAACCGTCCCGAGCGCTGTCTGTTCGCGCTGGGCAACCTTCGGCTCGGTGTCTGGTACCCGAACCCCACCTATTTCCCCGCAGCCGCCTCCGGCGCCGACTCGTTCGACCCCGACTACTACCAGACCCATCGGCCCCGACCCTGGTACCTGGCCAAAGAGGCGTTCGGCCTCCACAAGCTCCACGATCCCTGGGTGTACGTCACCGACGGAGGCCACTACGAGAACCTTGGCCTGGTGGAGCTGCTGCGTCGCGGGTGCACCCAGATCTACTGCTTCGACGCCAGCGGCGACAGGCCGGACACGTTCGGCACGGTCGCCGACGCGATGCGCCTGGCACGGGAGGAGCTGGGCGTCGAGATCGACCTCCGGCCGGAGCCGATGAAGCCGAACGGCTCGGGCATCTCCCGGATGGGGGTGTGGGCCGGAACCGTGACGTACCCGAAGCCGGCCACCGCCGCCCCGGGGTCGGAGCCGAAGGTGGGGTGGCTGGTCATCGCCAAGTTGGCGGTCCCCCGAACCGCGCCCTTCGACGTCATCGACCTGGCCCGGAGCCTGCCGTCCTTCCCCAATCATCCGACCGCCGACCAGCTCTACACCGACCAGAAGTTCGAGGCCTACCGGGCGCTCGGTCACCATCTGTCCGAGGAGGCGGTGGCGACCGGCCGACGCATCAAGCGGCGAATCATCGAGGGATGCTCGACGGAAAAGGCGGTGAGCGAGGCGAACGAATGGCTCTGCGGCCGTCCGAATCCGGCCACGTGCCTTGAAGAGGCAACGAAGCCCGACGCCTCGAAGAAGCCGTCGGGGCAGGACTCCGACGCCTGAACCCCGCCGTCGGACCTACGCCGCGGGCTTGACCTCGGCAGCGGCGCCCGGGAAGGGGACGCGGGTGGCGGCCAGGCGTGCGTCCCTCTCGGCGACTTCGTGCCTGGCCATCTGGCGGCTGAGGGGGAGCACCCCTCCGAAGAAGATGCCGCTCAGGAAGCACGGGAGGATCGAAACCGCCAACGCGTTGCCCAGGCCGGTGCCGGCCACGAGGCACATCCCGAGGAGGATGAGGTAGATGACGGGAGTCCCGACGAGAAAGCCGAACAGGATGTCGGCTCCCAGCTCCCCGTCGGAGACGGCGTCGCCGCTCGAGAGCGTGGAGGCGTGAACTGGTGTGGCCACGGCGGTCATCGACATCGGGGAACCTCTCGTCGAGAGGAATGTCGAGAAGGGCCGAATCGCGAGCGAGAGCGAGACCGCCGGACAACGAACGTCCTCGGGGACGCCCAGCATAGGCGTCAGAGAGGCGGCCCGGACCACGCGCCCGGGTGACGGGCAGGCCCGAGGCCCGTTCGAGGCGGTGGGGGGAAGCCATCGCGACGTGCCCGGCGGCGGGGCCGGCCCGGGTGGCGTCGCCGACGGCGTCGATCGGCCGGGCGTCGCCCACCTCCCCGTCGACGTCGGCCTCGATCGCCCGCAGCTGCGCCAGCCGTCGCCGAGATGGCGGCCGGCGATGGCACCGCCCCGCCCTCGGTCCACGTGGGGAGGTGCCGGGTGTGGCGCTAGGAGACCGGAACCTCGCCCGTCTCCGCCAGCCGCTCGTAGATGTCGTCGGGGTCGTCCACGAGGGGCGGCGGGGGCAGTCGGGCCGGAGGCGACGTCGGTCGGTGGCGCCGCCGACGCCGGAGAAACCCGGCCCCGGCCGACACCCACCCGACGATCCTCACCGCCCCGATCACGGCCACGTCCCGTTGTGGACGTAGAAGCCGCGGCCGGTCTTGCGGCCGAGGAGGCCGGCCTCGACCATCCGCGACAGGAGCGGCGGCGGTGCGAACAACGGCTCCTTGAACTCCTCGTACATCGACTCGGCCGCGGCCATGGTCGTGTCGAGGCCGATGAAGTCGGCCAGGGCCAGGGGGCCCATGGGGTGGTTGCAGCCGAGCACCATCCCCGAGTCGATGTCCTCGGCGGTGGCGAAGCCCGACTCGAGCATCCGGATGGCCGAGATCAGGTACGGGATGAGCAGGGCGTTGACGATGAACCCGGCCCGGTCCTTGGCCCGGATGACCCGCTTGCCGAGCACGTCCTCGGCGAAGGCCTGGGTGGCGGTGGCCGTCGCCTCGCTGGTCAGCAGGGACGACACCAGCTCCACCAGGGTCAGCACCGGCACCGGGCTGAAGAAGTGCAGGCCCACCACCTGCTCCGGCCGCCCGGTGGCCATGGCCAGCTTCATGATGGGGATGGCCGACGTGTTCGAGGCCAGGATGGCGTCGTCGGCCACGACCTTGTCGAGTGTCGAGAACACCTCCAGCTTCAGCGGCTCCGACTCCGACACCGCCTCCAGCACCAGCTGGCGGTCGGCCAGGTCGGCGAAGTCGGTGGTGAAGCGGATGCGGGCCAGGGCGGCGGCGGCATGGGCGTCGGACAGCTTGCCCTTGCGGGTGGCCCGGGCCAGGGACTTGTCGATGCGGGCCTTCCCGGCCGTCACCGAGTCGGCGTCGACCTCCCGCACGATCACGTCGAGTCCGGCCCGGGCGCACACCTCGGCGATGCCCGACCCCATGAGGCCGCAGCCGACCACGCCGACCCGCTCGATCCTGCCGGGCCCGGTCACGCCACCCTCGGCTCGAGGCCGTCGGGGTCGAGCCCGTAGTGGGTGATGGCGTCGGCCACCTCCTCCGGCTTGGCGTCGTCGGTGTCGGCCAGGGCGGCGAGGACGGCCACGACGACATGGGCGGTGTCGGTCTCGAAGTGGCGGCGGAGGGCGGCCCGGGAGTCCGAGCGCCCGTAGCCGTCGGTGCCGAGGGTGATCACGTGGCCCGGGATCCACCGGGCGATCTGGTCGGGCAGCGCCTTCATGAAGTCGGTCACGGCCACGAACGGGCCCTGGGTTCCGGACAGGGCCTCGGTGACGTACGGCACCCGGGACAGCTCCGTCGGGTGCAGCCGGTTCCACCGCACCGCGGCCAGCGCGTCCTCCCGCAGGGCCTTGTAGGACGTGACGCTCCAAAGCTCGGCGGCCACGTCGTGCTCGTCGGCCAGGATCCGCTGGGCGTCGCGGGCCGCGCCCTGGGCGGTGCCGCTGAACAGGATCACCGCCGGCCGCGTCGGTCCCTCGGGGGCGGGCGCGAACCGGTAGAGCCCCCGCAGGATCCCCTCTCCGGACCCGGGCGGCATCGCCGGCATGGGGTAGTTCTCGTTGTAGAGGGTCAGGTAGTAGAAGACGTCCTCCGGCGTGTCGCCGTACATGCGGGCCATGCCGTGGCGCACGATCGTGGCCACCTCGTAGGCGAAGGCGGGGTCGTAGGCGGCCAGGTTCGGGACGGTGGACGCCAGCAGCAGGCTGTGCCCGTCCTGGTGCTGCAGGCCCTCGCCGTTGAGCGTCGTCCGCCCCGCGGTGGCGCCCAGGACGAAGCCCCGGCCCCGCATGTCGCCGAACGCCCACAGCATGTCGCCCACCCGCTGGAAGCCGAACATCGAGTAGAAGACGTAGAAGGGGATCATGGGCTCGCCCCACGTGGCGTAGGCGGTACCGGCGGCGGTGAACGACGCCATCGCCCCCGCCTCGGAGATGCCCTCCTCCAGGATCTGGCCCTGCTGGCTCTCCCGGTAGGCGAGCTGCATGCCGCCATCGACGGGCTCGTAGCGCTGGCCGCCCGGGGCGTAGATGCCGACCTCGCCGAACAGCGAGTCGAGCCCGAAGGTGCGGGCCTCGTCGGGAACGATGGGCACGATCCGCCGGCCCACCGTGGGGTCACGCAGGAGGGAGCGCAGCAGGCGGGCGAAGGCCATGGTGGTGGACACTCCCCGGTCGCCGGTGCCGGTGAGCAGGTCGTCGAACACGGCCGGGGCCGGCTGCCCGGTCGACGGGGCACCCGCCACCACCCGGCGGGGCACGGCGCCGCCCAGGGCGCGGCGCTGCCGGTGCAGGTACTCGTCCTCGGGCGAGCCTTCGGGCAGGCGCAGGTACGGGGGGAGGCCCGCGGAGAGGGCCTCGTCGGACACCTGGTCGGTGAGGCCGAGCCGGTCGCGGAGGGCGACCAGTTGGAACCGGCCGAGCTTCTTCATCTGGTGGGCCGCGTTGCGGGCCTCGATCTCGGGACCGAGGCCGGCGCCCTTCACCGTCTTGGCCAGGATCACCGTGGGCCGGCCCTGGTGGGCGACGGCGGCGGCGTAGGCGGCGTAAAGCTTCTGCCGGTCGTGGCCGCCCCGGGGGAGGCGGAGCAGGGGCGCGTCGTCGGCCAGGCCCTCGACCATGCGCAGCAGGCGGGGGTCGGGGCCGAAGAAGTGCTCCCGGGCGTAGGCCCCGCCCTCCACCGCGTATTTCTGGAACTCGCCGTCGAGGGTGGCGTCCATGCGCTCGACCAGGGCGCCGTCGGTGTCGGCGGCCAGCAGCGGGTCCCAGCCCGATCCCCAGACGACCTTGACCACGTTCCATCCCGCACCCCGGAACACCGACTCCAGCTCCTGGATGACCTTCCCGTTCCCCCGCACCGGACCGTCGAGGCGCTGCAGGTTGCAGTTGACGACGAAGACGAGGTTGTCGAGGCCCTCCCGGGCCGCGATCGACAGCGCCCCGAGGGATTCGGGCTCGTCGCACTCGCCGTCGCCCAGGAAGCACCACACGTGCGACCGGCTGGTGTCGGCGATGCCCCGGTGGGCCAGGTAGCGGTTGAAGCGGGCCTGGTAGATGGCGTTGATCGGCCCCAGCCCCATCGACACCGTCGGGAACTCCCAGAAGTCCGGCATCAGCCGGGGATGGGGATAGCTCGAAAGCCCGCCGCCGCCGATCTCCCGCCGGAAGCGGTCGAGCTCGTCCTCGCCCAGCCGTCCCTCCAGGAAGGCCCGGGCGTAGATGCCGGGGGTGGCGTGGCCCTGGAAGAAGACCTGGTCGCCGGGCTCGCCGCCGTCCCGTCCCCGGAAGAAGTGGTTGTAGCCCATCTCGTAGAGGCTGGTGGCCGACGCCGGCGTCGACAGGTGGCCGCCGATGCCGTCCGAGCGGAGGTTCGCCCTGGTCACCATGGCCGCCGCGTTCCACCGCACCAGGGCCTCGATGCGGGCCTCGGCCGCGACGTCGCCGGGATAGGTGGGCTCGTCGGCAGCCGGGATCGTGTTCACGTAGGGCGTTGACACCTCCCGTCCCCCGGCCCGCTCCGTGAGCCGGGAGACGAGAACGCGGGCCGCGCCCGGGCCGTGGGCGTCGACGACGTCGTCGAGGGAGTCGAGCCACTCCTGGCTGAGGCCGGGGTCGACCTGGGGGAGCTGGCGGGTCCAGCTCATCCGGCGACCACGACCAGCGCGGCCTCGCCCTGGCCGCCGCCGCCGCACAAGGCCGCCGCCCCCAGACCGCCGCCGCCCCGGCGCAGCTCCTCGATCAGCGTCATCACCAGGCGGGTGCCCGACATGCCGATGGGGTGGCCGAGGGCGATGGCCCCGCCGTTGACGTTGACCACCTCGTCGCCGATGCCCAGGTCGTCGATGGAGGCGGCCGCCACCGCGGCGAAGGCCTCGTTGATCTCGAACAGGTCGACGTCGGCCACGGTGCGGCCGGTGCGTTCCAACGCCTGGGTGATGGCCCGGGACGGCTGGGTGAGCAGCGACGGGTCGGGCCCCGCCACCAGCCCGAACCCGGCCAGCTCGGCCAGCACCGGCAGGCCCAGTTCCTCGGCCTTGGCCCGGCTCATGACGATCACGGCCGCGGCCCCGTCGGAGATCTGGGACGCGTTGCCGGCGGTGATGGTGCCGTCGGGGGCGAAGGCGGGTCGGAGGCGGGCCAGCCCGTCGACGGACGTGTCGGAGCGGATCCCCTCGTCGGCGTCGACCACCAGCTCCTCCTTGCGCGAGCGGATCTTGACCGGGACGATCTCCTCCGCCAGCCGGCCCTCCTTGGTGGCCAGGCAGGCCCGCTCGTGACTCCTGGCCGCGAGCTGGTCCTGGCGGGCGCGGGAGATGCCGGCGGCCCTGGTGTAGGCCTCGGTGGCGGCGCCCATGTGGACGTCGTCGAACGCGCACCACAGCCCGTCGCGGATCATGGCGTCGACCGCGGTCACGTCGCCCAGGCGGAACCCGGCCCGGGCGCCGGGCAGGAGGTAGGGGGCCTGGCTCATCGACTCCATGCCGCCGGCCACCACCACGTCGGCCTCGCCCGACCGGATGAGCTGGTCGGCCAGGTGGATGGCGTGGATGCCCGACAGGCACACCGCGTTGACGGTGACGGCGGGGACGTCCATGGGCACGCCGCCCTTGGCCGCCGCCTGGCGGGCCGGGTTCTGGCCCTGGCCGGCCTGGAGGACGTGGCCCATGACGACCCGGTCGACGACCGCGGCGGGCACGCCCGCCCGTGCCAGGGCGGCGGCGATGGCCAGCCCCCCGAGCTCGGCCGCCGACAACGACGAGAGTGAGCCGGAGAGCTTGCCGATCGGAGTGCGGGCGGACCCCACGATGACGGTGCCGCTCGAAGTCATGGTCAACCTGCCTTCGGGTAGTGGTAGAAGCCCTGACCGGCCTTGCGCCCCAGGTGCCGGGCCGTCACCATCCGCTTGAGGAGCGGCGCCGGCGTGCAGGCGGCTTCGTGGCGCTCGTCGTCGAGGGCCTGGAGGATCGACAGGCTGGTGTCGAGGCCGACCAGGTCGAGCAGCTCCAGCGGCCCCATGGGGTAGCCGCAGCCGCCCCGCATGGCGGCGTCGATGTCCTCCTTGGTGGCGATCGAGCTCTCCAGCATCCGCACCGCGCTGTTCAGGTAGGGGAAGAGCAGGGCGTTGACGATGAAGCCGGCGTTGTCCTTCACCGTCACCGGCTCCTTCCCGCAGTCGAGGGCGAACTGGCGGGCGGTGGCCACGGTGGCATCGGAGGTAGTGAGCGCGGGCACAAGCTCCACCAGCGGCATGCGGGGCGCGGGGTTGAAGAAGTGCAGGCCCACCACCCGGTCCGGGCGGTGGGTGCTCATGGCCAGGTCGACGACCGCGAGCGTCGACGTGTTGGTGGCGAGGATGGTCTCCTCCACGCACAGCAGGTCGAGCTCCCGGAACAGCTGGCGCTTGGTCTCCAGGTCCTCGACCACGGTCTCGACCACCAGGCCGCACAGCTCCAGGTCCTCGAGGTCGGTGGTGGCGCGGATCCGGCCCCGGGCCTGCTCGGCGTCGTCCGCCGTCATCTTGTTCTTGCCGACCTGGAACTCGAACGACTTGGCCAGCCGGCCCAGGGCGGCGTCGGCGCTGGCCTGCGACCGGCCCCGCACGATCACCTCGAAGCCGGCCTTGGCCGCCACTTCGGCGATGCCGGCCGCCATCATCCCGGAGCCGGCGATGCCTACCTGCTTGATCCTCGTGTCGTTCACGTTCGGCCTCCTACGTAGGTTCCGGGTGCGTCGGCGAGTGCTGGGTGCGTGGTGCTTCCGGTCGGGGGTGGGGGGCGCCGGCCACCGGCGCGGGCGTCGATCCAGGCGGCCCAGTCGTCCCACCACGTACCCGGGTTCTCGACCGCCCCCGCTCGCCAGGCGTCGGGGTCGAGGGGCAGGTCGTCGTTGGTCCAATGGACCCGCTTGGGGCCGGGGGGGTTGACGATGCCGGCGATGTGGCCGGCCGAGCTGAGCACGAAGCGGATGGGGGAGGGGAGCAGCCCGACGGTGGCGTAGGACGACTTCCACGGCGTGATGTGGTCCTCGCTGGCGGCCAGGACGTAGATGTCGGACTCGATGTCGTCGAGGGAGAGGCGGCGGCCGCCGATCGTCATCTGCCCCGTGGCCAGCCGGTTCTCGAGGTAGAACGCCCGCAGGTAGGCGGAGTGGGTGGCGGCCGGGATGCGGGTGGAGTCGGCGTTCCACGCCAGGATGTCGAACGCGGGCGGGGTCTGGCCCATGAGCCAGTTGCCGGCGACGTAGTTCCAGATGAGGTCGTTGGGACGGAGGGCGTCGAAGGTGCCCGCCATCTCCGCCCCTTCGAGGTAGCCCCGCTCGGCCATCCGCCGCTCCAGGCGCTCGATGGTGTCGAGGTCGGTGAAGGTGCCCAGGGCGCCCGGCTGGCCGAAGTCGACCAGGGTGTTGAGCAGGGTGAGGGAGCGGACCGGCGGCAGGCCGGCGCCGTCGTCGGCGGTGGCGGCCTCGGTCTGGGCCTGCCAGGCGAGGAGCATCACGGCCAGGGTCCCCCCGACGCACAGGCCGGCGACGTTCACCTGGGGCGCGCCGCAGATCTGGCGCACGACGTCGACCGCGGTGGCCAGCCCCCGGAAGAGGTAGTCGTCGAGGGTGGTGTCGGCCATCGAGTGGTCGGGGTCGGGGTTGCGCCAGCTGATGGCGAACGTGGTGTGGCCGTGGTCGACGGCCCACTCGGCGAAGCTGCGCCCCGGGGCCAGGTCCATGACGTAGTACTTGTTGATCCAGGGTGGGCTCAGGAGCAGGGGCACCTCGTGCACCGTCTCGCTCCGGGGCGAGTACTGGATCAGCTCCATGAGGTCGTTGCGGAACACCACTTTGCCCGGCGTGGCGGCCAGGTCGACCCCCATCTCGAAGCCGGACGCGTCCACCTGGCGGGGCTTGCCCCCGTTGGCGGCCAGGTCGTCGAGGAAGTTCTCCAGGCCCTGGCGCAGGCTGTCGCCGTCGGTCTCCATGGCCTTGCGGATGGCCGCCGGGTTGCTGGCCGCGAAGTTGGTGGGGGCGAGGGCGTCGACGATCATCCCCACCGCGAAGGCCGCCTTCTGAGCCGTCCGCTCGTCGAGGTCGGCCGCCCCGCCCAGATTGTGCATGAACTTCGACCAGGCCAGATAGGCCTGGCGCTGGCCGAAGAACCACGGGTTCTCGGTCCACGACGGGTCGGCGAAGCGGCGGTCCTTGGGGGCGGGGGCGAGGCTGGGCGGTGCGAGGTCGGCCGGATCGATTGGGCCCAGCGCCCGGTCGACGGTGTCGGAGGCGGCCGCGGCCAGGTCGGCGGAGAAGCCGGCCCAGGCGTCGAGGGCCCGCTCCGGGTGGCGGGCGATCTCCGCGCCCAGCTCGGC
>Ga0207687_10001681_pt1 | contig 15248 bp, 12 predicted proteins | sample KBSM54metaG_FD_184399 | JGI IMG/M metagenome (GOLD analysis project Ga0207687, IMG submission 184399) | Miscanthus rhizosphere microbial communities from Kellogg Biological Station, Michigan, USA - KBS M5-4 metaG (SPAdes) (version 2) | ecosystem: Host-associated > Plants > Roots > Rhizosphere >...
TGCGATCGAGGGCCCGCTCGAGAAGCTCCAAAAGCTCGGGAAAAAGCTCATTGACGGCTTGCGTCAAGGAAACGCCCCGCTCGGACGCCGCAAACAACGCGGCTTCGACTTGGACCTGGTCGGCCCCGCTATGGATCAGCCGCCTGGCGAGCTCTGCAGACACGAAGGCGGATGGTAGCTGCGCGGCATGCCGAATGTCACGAAGGACCAGCGGGCGTCTCAATCACGAAACTGAAACACGACCTCGGTGCGACGCACCAAGCCGAGTTCGTCGCGAGCCGCCTGCTCCACGGCTGCCGGGTCGTCCTTGATACGAGCGACCTCGGCACGCAGTTCCCGGATTTGCTGGGAAAGCCTGGAGACCTCGTCGTCGGCCCGGACCTTCTCTTCGCGGAGCCCTTGCAAGCGGGGCAAACCAGTGGCCGAAAGCATCATCGCGGGGACCGAAATGATCGCCAAAGCCAGCACGGCGAGGGGCAAGACGCGCTGCGCAAAAAGAGCTCCGGAGGTCACCTATCGAAGCTCTCACAGCCCGCTAGCCAGGGCCAGAAATCGGCTATGGTTCCGGCCGACTGAATCCTCCTCCTCTCGCCCGTGCGGCGCCCGGGTGCCGGGCCGACGGCGAGCCTAGGCCCCGCTACTAGCGACAAGAAACAAACATGATCGAGACGGATATTCTGCGCGCAGAGCTCGAGCGGTTGTTCGAGCTGGACGAGTTGCTCAAGCTGAGCCGAGACCTGCTCGGGTTCGAACCGGACAGCGTGGGCGGCACGGCCGCCAAGGCTTCGTTCGCGGGCGCCCTGACCAGCTATTGCTTGGAGCACGACGCGATCGAAGCGCTGTGCGACGCGATGCTCGCCACCAACGGCGAAGTGAACGCCAAAGTCGCCGATCTGCGCACGACGGGCGTGGCGCTGGATGAAGAGTTCAAGGCCGGCAGCGAGTTCGGCCCGTACGTCATCTCGCGCAAAATCGGCGAAGGCCGGCTCGCGATTTCCTACGTCGCACGCAAGGACGGCGAAGAGTATCGGCTCAAGGTACTGCGCCGTGAAGCGACGCGCGATGCGCGCGGCTTGCAGCGTTACCTCACGGTCAATCGCCTGGTCGGTCAGCTCGATCACCCGGGATTGCCGCGGAAACTGAGCGCGGGCAAGATCGGCGATCGCTTCGTCGTTGCGCATCTCCACGCCGACGGTCAGCCCCTCGCGGCGCGCATTGCGCGCACCGGGCCGATGCACGTGAACGAAGCCAAGGCGCTCATTCGCGGCATTTTGGAGCCACTCGCCGCACTGCACGGCCGGCGCATCGCCCACGGTGACCTGCGGCTCGACAACGTGATCGTGACGCGCAACGCCGATGGCTCGCAGCAGATCGTGCTCGTCGATGCCGGTTCCGATCGCTTGCGCGCGCGCGCTCGGGTCGTAAACGGTCGAAACGAACTGTTCTCCACCGTCGGCTCGCCGCGCACGGTCTCGCCCGAGCAAATCCGGGGCCTCGTCGCCGATGCGGCGAGCGATGTCTATTCGTTCGGAGCGATGCTGTACGAGATCTTGAGCGGTAAGCCGCTATTTGGGGAAAAGCCGGCGCTCGAGGCGGCGTTCGGTCACCTCACCCAAGATCCGCCGCCGCCCAGCAGTGTCGCGCCGCGCGGCTGGATTTCCAAGGAATTGGACGATCTCGTGCTGCAGCTGCTCACCAAAGATCCCGCGCGCCGTCCCAAATCGGCGAGCGAGGCGCTGGCGTTGTTCGACGCCCCGAAGCCCAGCGCAGCCGAGAAGCCTACGGCCACGGTGACGCCCGAAGAGGTCGACGCCAAGGTCGAAGCGCTGCTCGAAAATCCGACGAACGACGAAGCCGCCCTCGAACTCGAAGCGAGTGTCGAGGCCGGTGCCGACGCAGTGCGCGTTGCCGAAGGCTTCGCCATGGCGGCCGACGTGACGGACGACGACGCAGCCGGCAAGGATGCGAAAAAGAGCCTGCTGTTCCGCGCCGCGCGGCTGTACGCGGGCCAACCGGAGAAGCTCGAGAAGGCCGAGCAAGTCTACCGGCAACTGTGTGAACTCGACCCCGACGACAACATCGCAGAGAGCGGCTTGGAAGCCGTGCTGCGCCGCCTCGCCAAATTCGAGGAAGTCGTGGAGATGCTGCTCGCCCGTGGCGAAAAGGCCGAAAGCGCCAGCACTCGTGCCCGCGCGCTAGCCGAAATCGGCAAGCTGTATGCGAACGAACTGAAGGACACCGAGCAAGCGTTGATCGCGTTCACGCAGGCGCTGTGTGAAGATCCTGCGCAAGCGTCGGTGGTGAGCGAAATCGAGCGGCTCGCCGGCAACAGCCACGAGTCCTGGGGTGAGGTGCTGGCCAACTGCGCCGGCTCCGCTCAAGACGAAGCCGTACCCGTGGAGACGCGCAACGCGATCTGGAATCGCATGGGGCGCTTCTACATCGACAAGATCCAACGCCCGGATTTGGCTTTGCCCTGCTTTCAAGCGGTGGTCGAGAACGAACCTTCGAACGGGCTCGCGCTCGCGGGCATGACCGAAATCTATCGCAAGGCGCAGCAGTGGTCGGAGCTCGGCATGGTGCTGACGCGCCGCGCGGACGCCGCGAACACGCCGGCCGAGTCGCGCTCACTGCGCGCCGAAGCCGCCGAAATTCTCGAACTGCACCTGAACGACACGAAGAGCGCGCGAGCTCTGTACGAGCAGATCATCGGTGAAGATCCGGGTCAGGCCAAAGCCAGCGACGCGCTCGGCCGCATCTACGAGCGCACCGGCGATTTCGCGAACTTCGCGGCGCACCTGGAACGCCGTGCCGAGGCGCTGCGCGGCGACGAAAAGCTCAAGGTGCTGTGCCGCATCGCGGAGGTCTACGAAACGCAACTGGCCAACGACGACGAGGCGCTCAAGCGCTACTCGGCCGTGCTCGCCCAGGATGCCTCGAGCGTGGAGGCCTTGCGCGGCCTCGACCGCTTGTATTCGAAGCTCGGCCGCTTCCAAGATCTGCTCGATAACCTCACGCAGCAAGTCGCGACGGCGGCAACGCCTCGCCAGAAGGTCGTGCTCTGGGAGCGCATCGCAGCCATCCACGACGAGGAGTTCCTCGATCACGAGAAGGCCGCCCTCGCCCTCGAAAAAGTCGTCGAAATCGACTCAGCCAACGAAAATGCGCTGACCGCGCTGGTGCGCCACTACCGCGCGCTCGATCGCTGGGAAAACGTCGCGAGCCTGTACGAGCGGCACCTGAAGCTGGTGACCGAAGCGCCGCGTCGCCTCGCGCTCTTGCTGCAACGCGGCAAAGTGTTGTCCGAGCAAATCGGTTCGCCCGAACGCGCGATGCAGGCGTACGATGCCGTTTTGGAGATCGACCCGCAACACGCAGGCGCCCTCGAGGCGCTCGCGCGATTGCGCGAATCGACGGGCGACGCGGACGCCGCACTCGCAGCGCTCGAAACTCTGGCCAACAAAGCCAGCACGCCCGAAGCCAAAGCCGAGCAATACATTCGCGCGGCCAAGCTGCTCGAAGCGCGTGGCGATCGCGACGGCGCGATCGAGCGTTACAAGCGCGCGCTGGACGCAAACCCCAAGGATTCGACGTCGGCCACGGCGCTGCGCGAAGCGTACGCGGCGCGCGGCGACGTCAATGCCGCCATCCAGCTCATCGAGCGCGAAATCAACAACACCGAGGGTGAGCTCGGCAAGGCGCGTTTGTGCGGCCAAATGGCGGTTTTGTGCCGCACTCGGCTGCAGGACGACAAGCGCGCCGAAGAAGCCGCGAAGCGCGCCCTGGCCTACGATCCGACGAACCTAGATGCGCTCATGGTGCTCGGCGAGATCGCCTTCGAGGCCAAGCGGTTCATGGAAGCGGCCGCTCACTACGAGTTGGTCGCCGGCCGCGCGGATTCACTCGACAAGGCGGTCGCATCGCGCGTGCTCGTGCACTACGTCGATGCGCTGAGCCAAACCGGCTCCACCGAAAAGGCGCTCGTGCCGATGGACACGCTGCTCCGCATCGCGCCCGATGATTCGGATGCGCTCGGTCGCGTCGCGCAAGTCACCTTCGAGCACGGTTCGCCGAAACGCGCGGCAGAGCTGTACAAGGATCTGCTGGCCCGCTTCGATAGCGTGCTCAAAGGTCCAGATCGAGTGCGGGCGCATTACCGTTACGGTGAGGCGCTCCGACTGTCGGGTGAAGTCGCGCTCAGTATCACCCCGCTCGAAGAGGCCGCCGATCTCGATCCGAGCGCGCCCGAGCCGCTCGTGTCGCTCGCCAAGGCCTACGAAACCCAAGAAAAATGGGCCGAAGTCGTCAAGGTCAAGACGCGCCACTTGGACATCGCCACGGGCGACGATCGCGTGCAGCTGCTCGTCGATGTCGGTGATCTCGCTGCCACGAAGTTGAACGACCGCGCGCAAGCCGCCAAGAGTTTCGTCGCCGCCCTCGAAGAGCGTCCGGACGATCGCCGGCTCCTCACCAAGCTGATGCAGCTCTACAGCGAGGAGAAAGACTGGAACAAGCTGGTCGAAGTCGTGCTTCGCTTGGCCGAGTTCGTCGACGATCCGAAGCAAAAGGTGAAATACCTGCACACCGCGGCGATCGTCACCTCACGGCAGGTGGGCGATCCGGAGCGCGCGCTCGAATATTACGAGCAAGTGTTGGCGCTCGAGCCAGGCTTCGACAAAGCCCTGAACGAAGCCGTTGAGATCGAACAAGATCGCGGCAATCATCTGGGTGTCGAGCGTTGGCTGAAACGCAAACTCGAGTTCGCGAGCTCGGCGAACGATCATGCCTCCATGCTGCAGACGTTCTCCGCGCTCGGCGATTTGTACGAGAAGGGGCTCGGCTACATCGATCAAGCCATCGACGCCCTGGAAGCGGCGCAGACGCTCGATCCCGACAATCGCGAGCGCACCGAGCACCTGAGCAATTTGTACGTCACCGATCCGGCGCGCTACCTGGACAAAGCCGTGCACGCGCAATCGGTGCTCTTGCGCCAAAACCCGTACCGCCACGAGTCATACAAGACCCTGCGCCGCCTCTACACCGAGACGAAGCAGGCGGACGCTTCCTGGTGTCTGTGTCAGGCGCTCACCGTGCTGAACCTCGCGGAGCCCGACGAAGAGCGCTTCTACAAGCGCATGCGTTCCGAGACTGCGGCGCCCGCGCAAGCTGCGTTCAGTGAGGATGATTGGCTGGATCTGGTCATGCACCCGCAGGCCGACCCGCTCCTCACCAGCGTATTCGCCCTGATCGAGCCGATCGTGATTGCACGCCGCAGTCAGACCATCCAGGAGCTCGGCTACGATCCGAGCTACGCGGTGGAAGTCTCGACGCACACGGCGCCCGTGTGCCAGAGCTTGTATTACGCGGCAGGCGTGCTCGGCATCAGCGTGCCGCCGGCGTACGAAAATCCCAATGATCCGGGCGGCATCTCGTTCTTGTTCGCGACCGAGCCATCACTCGTTTTGGGCACGACCGCGCTGCGCCCCGACGTGCCGCTGCAACCCGCCGCATTCATCGCGGGCCGCCAGCTCACGTTCTTCCGACCAGGCCTGTATTTGCGGCATTTGCTAGGCTCGGGCACCGCGCTCAAGTCCTGGTTCTTCGCGGCGATCAAGCTCACCTCACCGCAGTTCCCGGTCTCTCCGGAGCTCGAGGGCGCGGTAAACGAGGCGTACAAGGCGCTCGAAAGCGGGCTCGTCGGTCAGTCGCGCGATCAGCTGACGCGCGTGGTGTCCAAGTTGCTCACCTCCGGCGCAGCGCTCGATTTGAAGCGCTGGGTGGCCGGCGTGGACATGACCGCCGATCGAGCCGGCTTCGTGCTTTCGCACGATCTCGAAACCGCGACGCAGGTAGTGAAGGCCTCGGACGAAACCTCGAGCGCCGTTCCACTCGACGAGCGCTTCAAGGAATTGGCGCTATTCGCGGTGAGCCCGCAGTACTTCGACATCCGCCAACGGCTGCTCATCTCCGTCGACTCCTAATCCGCGAGGTGCGCGCGTTCGCGGCTCTCCGCGACGCGCGCGCGATGTTGCAACCGCAACATCGCGGAGCCTACTCAGGGTGAGCGGATGCCGCGCCCGGCGGCACCCATACCGCCGGCGCCGCCACCGGAATCAGCCGGTAAGAACGTCGGGCGCGACATCGTGCCGTTCACGTGCCAGGCGTAGAAGCCGTCTGGGCGTTTGGCGCGCTTGGTCTTGGGATCCAAATCGAAGAGCCCAGGGATCGTCGAACCTGGCGCACCGAACAAGCCACGCGTCATGTCGTCCTTGTTGGTGAAGCGATCGCTGAATTTGAAGCGGGCGTTCAAACTGAGCAGGCTGCCGTCCAGCGGATCGCGCAAGCGCACGCTGCCATCTGCCTGAAACTCCAGATCTTTTCCGGTAGCGGCGAAGTTGTCGAGCTTCAGATTGCCGGCGGTGGCGGTGGCCTGCAGCCCGAGCTCACCCACCGTGAGTTTTGGCAGGGCGATGGTGTTCAGGATCTTGGCTTTGCCATCGCCCACGGCGAGATCGCTGAACTTCAGATCGACTTTGCCTTCGGCCTTGGCGAGCTTGCCTTCGGGCAACAGGAACTCGAGGCTGCCCGCGAGTTTGCCCAGCACCGGCAAACCGATCAAATCGCCGATCATCGGTGCGTCCGCGAGCGACAGGTCATCGATGTCGACGGCGAGCTTGCGACCGCCATCCGCGTCGGAGGTGAAGCCCGAGATTTTTCCCCCGAACGCGTCAGCGCCGAAGTTCACGTGGACGGTGCCGAAGAGCAGCCGCAGCAGCGAGACGCGGGCATGCACCGAATCGATGTGCATCACTTTCGCCTTCGGCGCCTTGGGCGGCTCATCCGAAGCTTCACCGCTCGGTGGATCGGTGCTCGGCGGAGTAATGAGGTCGACGCTGTCAGCTTCGACGCCGCCCAGCCAATACGAGCTCATGTGCCCGAGGCGCAGCGTCATCGGGTTCGGCCCCGTTTGCCGGGCATTGAACTCGTTCTGAATTCGGTCGCGCAGACGATCGTAGGGGAACGTCAAGTACGCGAACAGGACGAGCGCGAACAGATAGAACGCGCCGTAGCCGACCCAGGTGAGGATTCGCTTTTGCTTGGCAGTGAGGTTCACGGCTTGGCCTCGTCGGCGCTAGCACCCGGCTTTTTTGCCGCTTTATCGGGCCCGGCGGTGCGGTCGAAGGCGCTCACCACCATTTCGACGTCGTACGAATCCGGATCCGGACCGCGCTTTCGAATATTGAGCGAGGAGATGCTGACCGGATTTCCGGACTGCTCGATGTGTTCCATGAAATGCGCGAGCTTCAGCATGCCCACCTTGCGCAAGACCAATTTGGTCGAGCGCTCGCTGTACTTCTTGCCGTGGGGGATGGCCTGACGATCCTGGCTCTCCGGGATCTCGACGCCGGTTTCCGTGCCTAGGCCAGCGAGGAACGCAGCCAACTGCGGAGCGGGCTTGGCGTAGCGCTGCTGAACCGCCGCCTTCTCGAGCTTGGCTTGGTCGATGGCGTCGCGGTTGTCGTCGATGCTGTTGGCGGCGTCGCGCAGCGCCTGGTTCTCGTTGCGTTTGCCGTGCGCGATAGCCGTCAACGCGACGGGCAAGAGCAGCACGATGACCGCCGCGAGCACGAGCAAGAGTGCATTGAGCAAGCGTTGCTCGCGCGTATCCAAACGGGCAATGCGATCGGCGAGCGTCACGGCTTCTCCTCCGCGGGGGCATCCGCCGCCTTGGTCTTCTTCTTCGGCCCGGCATCTTCGGGGCACTTGAGGTCGAACTCGAGCACGTACTTCTGACGGTCGCTGTTGACCATTTGGCTCACCTTGGCGATTTTCGAGTCAGAAACGCAGCGATTTGCGCCCATGTCAGTCGCAATTTTCTGCGCATCCGCGGTGCTGCCCACGACGCCGTTCACCTTCACGTGCCCGCGCTGCACGTCGAGCTCATCGATGTCGTGAATCATGTTCGAGGGGATGACCTTGGAGAGCTCGACGACGACGTCGAAGCCATCCATGTGCGGCATCGGGTCGGTTTCTTCTTTGCCCTTGGCGCGGTCGATGGCCTCGCTCACAGCCTCAGGGTCGGTGATCTCTTCGCCCAGTGCTTGCTTGGTCTGCAGAGAGAGAGCTGCCGTGAGTTCTTCGTGTTCACGCCCCAGCGCGCGAAAATCTGCCCACGAGGCGAACAAGAAGCTGACCAACGTGGCCCCGATCAATCCGGCGAGGAGCGGCGCGCGCTCCTTCAAGAAGCCGAACCCACGTTGGTAAGCGAGCTCACCGGTGCGCAGATTCACGTCTACCGGCTTGCTCTGCAAGCTCGCCGCGAGTGCCAACGCCTTGGCAAAGCGAGGTAACGCGAGCAGCACTTCAGGCGTGGTGGGTTCGATTTGCAACGTCGGGAGCGGGCGTACGGGCACGCCGAGCTCGTGGCTCAAATACTGATCGGCTCCGGCTGCGCCTGACCCTCCGCCAAGCAAGACCACGGCCTCCACGGCCTCTTCGTTGCTGGAAAGGAAGGCCAAAAGCGTCTGCCGCAAATCGGCAATCAGCGCGGGCGCGGTATCCGGCAAGCCGAACACGCCGCGCGAAAGCGTGCGGACGAACAGCGGTTCGCCGTTCGAGAGCACCGTCACTTCAGTGCGCCGGCTGCCTAGGTCGACCAAGGCGATCGGCCCCTTGCTCTGCAACTCGGGCGCGAGCAAGCACAGGTTACCGAGCGCGAGCGGGCCGCAGCCCACGCGATCGGGCTCACGCCCCAGCGCGCGCTTCACGAGTTCGATCCGCGCCCTGACGTGCTCGGTGCGCGCCAGCGCGGCCAGCACATCGACGCCATCACGCTCGGGGCGCTCACGCAGCTCCCGATAGTCGTAAACGAGCTCGCTCATGTCGATCGGCATCTGCGCTTCGAGCTCGAAGGGCAGCACCTCATCGAGCTGTTTGCGCGCGGTTGCCGGCAACTTCACGCGATGCACGAACGACGCATCGCCATCCACCGCGACCGCGATGCCGTCCGAATGCGGCAGCATCGCGCTGGCGCAGGCCGTGATGGCAGCCTCGAGCGATGCAGCCGCGTCGATCGCGACCTCGTTGATGCTGTCGATCGCCAGCCGTTTGTAGCCCGTCACGAGCAGGGCAGCCCGCACGTGAGTCGAACCGATGTCTATGCCGATGTAACGTGCCATGTGTAATTCAGTCGACCCGATAGTAGACGATGTTGCCGCCCGAGCTGGGCTTGAGTGCGCCGGTGAGCGCCCCGGCCGCAGCGTTCGGGTCAGTGGTTCCCGGTTGACCCGTCGTGGGCTGGAGATTGTTCTGAACGCCGGGCGCCGGCTGCCCGTTGGCTCCCGTGGCCCCGGTCGCGCCGGCCAGGGCCGCCGCGATCAGCTGCTGTGGCGAAGGCGCGCCGCGAAAGTCCACGACCGCGTGCACGCGCACGCTGGTCTCGCGCTTGCCCGAGCGCACGTAGCCGGTCGAGTAAATGCTGAACACTTTGCTCTCGGTGGTGATCGCTTTTTGCGTTTCACTCGCCGAAACCAGAGGGATGGGCTGGATCCCGAGGGCCTTCATGATCATGGCCACGGGGCTCCCCGACGCGCCGGCCGCAGGTGCCGCGGGCGCGGCGGCACCCGGCGTGGTCGCGCCCGCCGAGGTCTGTTGCAGGGTGCTGATGAACTCCTGTGGAGTCGCAAACATGGGCAGCCCCGGCAAAAAGCCGCGCAGCATGGTCATGGCCATGATGAACTTTTGCGCCTCGTTCGGGTCGATACAAACCTGCGCTTGGTTCTTCGAGGCTTCGCAGACGAGCGCCAAGAGTGTCTGCGGATTGGCTGTGTTCACGTTGATCGTGCCCTGCCCCCACACCGTCACGATGCGCTTGTCGGGCTTGTCCGGATCCGGATCGACGAACGTGGCCCAAAAATCATCGCTGACACCACGCACGCGGTGCAGCTCTTCCAAGCTGTCGAACGCCGCATTCTTCCGCTGATACGGCTGCTTCAGCAGTTGGTAAAATGAGTCTTCCGCGCCCGTTTGTTGGGCGGTCGTGGAAGTCGGATCGCACACGGCTTGGTCTTGATCCGGATCTGCCCAATCGATGATGGCGCGGCAAATTGCCTGCCGATCCGAGAATTGCTCGTCCGCATCGCGCCCTTCGAACATGGGCGAATATTGCGGCGGGCCGATCAGCGCGATGATCTGCGACGCCAAGCGCGTTTGGCTGAAGGCATCGCCGCGCGCGGCGACGTTGAAGTTGATCTTCGAGTCTTCATCCACGATATCGAGCTGAAAGCCGCCCCCGGGGAAGCCCAGGTTCTTGCCCAATTTCGGGTCGACTCCGGCCAACGACGCAAAGCTGTCGGCGCCATCCGAATCGTTGAACGCGCCCAAAATGCGATCGGCGTACTGCCACACCGGCACCTGCCGCGGGCCACCGACCAATGCGAACACCAGCGTGAGCGAACGACGAATGGTCGGCTCGGCGGCAATGAGCAGCCGCGACAAGTTCACGCCGCTGCGCGCCGCATACTCGGCGATCACCGCATCGCGAGCCGAGAGCGCGCTGCCGAACTCGGCAGAGCTCTCGTCCTGCACTTCCGACAGCATCACCGTGAGCACGGTGAGCGCCGCCAAAACCATGATCAGCGCCATGCCCCGTCGACGCCGACGGCGCGCGCGCGCCAGCAACTTGCGGCGTGCCCTGCGCTCTTGACGCGCTTTTTTGGCGATTTGGTCGATCATTGCAGCAGCGCGAAGTTGAGGCCCTGTTGGATCGGCAGCGGCACCTTGCTCACCAACCGAATCGTCTCACGACCGCGATCGGAGCCTTGGCGAACGCCGCCGTTGAGCACGAGCGTGATGCGCACCTGCACCGGCAAGCGCGCGGGCTGCCCGGTCAACGATTGCGTGGTGTCCCAGGTGTCTACCCAGTTGCCGGTCACTGGATCGAGATACTGGAGGTCGAACAAATCGATATCGGTCGCTAGCACCTCGACTCGGCCGCCCTTCTTGGGGTCCAGGTCGAGCGTGGTGCTCACGCGCCGAGCCAAATCGGTAATGCCGGCTTCTTCCGGGTTGGGCGATCCGAAATAAGAGAGCTCACACTGATCGGTCACGTGCGAGTTGCGATCGATCCGGCGATTCGAAAATGAGTCGAAATCCAAGCGATCGGCAGGCGTGCCGGTGGTGCCGATGAAGGCCGTCTTTTGGATGGCGAACGAGAGATTGATCGGGTTGTGAAAGGAGATGTACGCGCTCTGCAATTCGCGATTCATGCGCGCCATCGCCAGCCGCCCCTCGCGATAGCGATCTTGCACGCGCTCGAGGCCCTCGCGGCTGCGCTTCATGCCCGAAAAGGCGCCGTAAATGAGCACGGAAATGGCCGCTAGAATGGCGACCGCCACCAAGAGCTCGACCAGCGTGAAGCCGCGCGCGGAGTGTCTGCGGCGCGCGGTCATTTTCCGCCTCCCAAAATTCCCGCGCCGGGCAGCGCCGGAGTTGCACCGGGAGCAGCCCCCGGTGCTGCGCCACCGGTCAAGCCACCCAGCAGCCCTCCGAGGGCACCCAAAACGCCGCCGTCGGCATTCGGGTCGAGCTGCCCTTGTTGGGGGTTCGTCACGTATTGCGTGACCGTGAGCTCGCGATCGAACTTGCCCTCCTTGTACTGGACGGTGACGGTCACCTTGCGGATGCTCGCTTCCAGCATGGGCTTGAGCGTCGGATACACGAGGCTCATCATCATCGGCGCCAAGCTGCCGGGGCTCGGCGCGCTGCTCAAAGTTTTCGCCAGATCGCCGGGGTTGGCTTGGTTACCCAAGGCGCCGCCACCGGGCTTGTTCAAGTTCGTCAAGGTGCCGATCGCGCCGAGGTCGAGCCCGCCGCCATCGCCAGCGAGATTGTTCATCCCGCCGTCCATCCCGGAGAGCGGTAGCTCCGGCAAGGTCACGCGTTCGATCTTCCACACACAGCGATAGGCGTCGTCGCCGTCATCACCGGTACAGCACGCGCCTTCGTCGTGCTCGTCCGTGAGCTGGTAGCCCATGGCCAGTAATTTGGCCTCGATCTCGCTCATTTTGCAGCGCACCAAGTTGGTGGCCACGGTCAGATGCTCACCGCGTGTCGAGTTCGTGAACAGCCCCACCTGCGAGCCGAGGATCACGGTCAGGCCCAGGCCCAAGATGGTGATCGCCACCAGCACTTCGAGCAAGGTGAAGCCGCGGCGGTTCATGGCTCGTCCCGCTCGCTCGGTTCGCCGTCGCTGCGTGCGGCGGGCAAATCCACGCGGCCGCTCTCGATCTTCGCGCGACCGGTGAGGCCACTCACCATGACGGTGAGGCCCGTGTCATCCCCTCGGCGCTTGAGTTGCACCGAGGCGCGCTCGGTGGTGCCGCCCGGAAAAAAGTACAGGTACGCGTGACCGCTCGTGTGTGGCTCTTCATCGTGATCGGTTTGAACACTGATGAAGTCGATGCCGTTGCCGAGCGGCCGTGCGGGCCCCGCTTCGCCCGAGGTGGCACTGAAGGCGGCCACGGGTTTGAAGCTCGGCCGCGGCACTACCGGCCCCGAGAGAATATGTTCGGACTCGGCACGCGCCTGCCGCTCGAGTTCCGTCGCCGTATCGGTGTTCGATTTGCCGATCTTGTTCTGCTCGCGCAAAACCACGCTGGAACTGGCCTCTTCCAGCGTCACTTTGCCGCTGTCGAGATCGAAAGCCAGGCGTGTCGGGCGGCCAGTGCTACTGGCTCGAGTGAGCCCCAGCCGCACACCACTCACGATCATCGTTGCGGCCGAGCGCATGCGGTTACCCGCCATGAAGCCCGGACCCATCATCACCGTGCCGGCCAAAAGTGCGATCAGGGCCACCACGACCAAAAGCTCCACGAGCGTGAGCCCGCGCTCGTTACGGCGCGACCTCCTCGATGCTCGTGCGAGTAGCCTGGCCATGTGACCCTGTTCGACCTCACTGGCCTTCGCTGGGCGAGTTCGCGCCCTTGGGCACGACGATGTCGTCCTTCGTGCCCTTCTTCTTGTCCGGGCCGTTGGAGAGGATGATCACTTCATCGTCCGTGCAGGTCAGCGTGTAGGGCATGTTCCACGGGTCGTTGGTGCTTTGGCCCGGATCGAGCTGCTTTTCCTGCACCAACTGGCTGATGGTCGGGCAGGTGGTCTCGTTGTTCGCGGCCTGCCAATTTTGGACGGCCATGCGCACGACGCGAGCGCCCGTTTCGGCCTGCTTGAGCGACGCCTCTTTGAACTTGGGCAGCGCGAACACGGCCACGCCGCCGGCCACCATCGCGATGATCGCGACGACGATCAGCACTTCGACGAGTGTCACGCCGCGGGCAACGCGCCGCGCGCGTGCACGCTTCAGCAGGTGCACGAGCGAATCGTGCGCGTCAGCGGCTCTTGTTTCGGTTGATAACGTGTCCATGGTTTCCTCGTTCATTCTACGCGGTCGAGTCCCCCCGGTTCGCCATCTGGCCCGTCACTCGAGAGCTCGTAGGCAGCTCCCTCGCGACGCGCGGGGCAGGTGAACCGGAGAGCGTGCCCCCAAGCATCGGTGGGCAGTTCCTTCAGATTTCCATAGGCTGAGAGTTTGTCGAGATCGGGCGGGCAGCCGCCGTCGTTGTCGGCGCGGTACGCGTCGATCGCGTAGCGCACTCCAATCAACGTCGCCCGGGTTTGCCTCACTCCCGCGCGCCGATGTTCGCGCACCCCCAAAATCACGATGAAGCCGAGCACGGAAGCCACGACGACCACCGGCCCCACCCGCCCGAGCATGAGCAAGCTGCGCAGGCCCCCGCGGCGTTCCCACGGGAACCAGATGCGGCGTTCTCCGCCTCCGCGTTTGGAGCTCAGCATCATTGCACCAAGTCGTTCATTTGGATGAGCGGCATCAAGATGGCCATGGCGATGAAGCCGACGACACCACCGAGCAGCACGATCATCATCGGTTCGAGCAAACTGGTGAGCGCGACCACGCGCGTTTCGACGTCCGCCTCGTAAGCGCGGCTCACGTTCTCGAGCATTTGCTCGAGCTGGCCCGTCTTCTCGCCGACCGCGATCATGTGCGTGACCATGGGCGGGAATTGTTTGCTGCGCTTCAGCGGCTCGGAAATGCTTTCACCGCCGCGAATCGAGCCGATGGCTTCGCTGATCACGGCCTCGAGCTTCTGATTTTCGAGCACGTGCAGGCCAATCTCCATGGCCTGGAGCAGCTGCACACCGCTCGAAAGCAGCGTGGAGAGCGTGCGCGCAAAGCGAGCAACGGAGACCAGCAGCGTGAGCCGACCAAAGACGGGAACTGCCAGGCGGAAGGTGTCCCACTTCAGTTTGCCGACGGGCGTTTTCTTCCAGCGCCGAAAGCCGATCGTGCCACCGACACCGACTGCGATGATCAGCCACCAGTAGCCGGCAATGAAGCCGGAGGTGATCATCAAGAAGCGCGTGTACCAAGGCAACGCGTGGCCCAAATTGTCGAAGATGCTGGCCACCTTCGGCACGACGGCCACCATCAGCACGCCGACCATGATGGTACCGATGATCATCATCAGCACCGGATAGGCGAGCGCCGCGGTCACTTTGCCGCGCAGGCGCGCTTGCCCTTCCATGAAGTCACTCAGGCGCTCGAGCACGGCTTCGAGCGTGCCGGAGGCCTCACCGGCCGCGACCATGTTCACGTAAAGTGGCGGAAAAACCGTGGGATGCGCTTCGAGGCTCTTCGCGAAGCTCGTGCCCTCGTTGAGCGTTTCACGGACGCTCGTGAGCACGCGCTTCAGCTGCTCTTTCTCGACCTGTTCGGTGAGCGCGCCCACCGATTCGACGAGCGGCACGCCCGCTCGCACCAAGGTCGCGAGCTGCCGCGTCATGATCGCGACTTCGGAAATCGAAGCGCGTTGCATGAACGCGAACAGGTTCAGCTTGCGCTTGCCGCCGCCGCCTTGCTCCTGCTCTTCCGTCGCTTGCGTGAGCAGAATGCCGTCCTTGCGCAGGATGGTGCGCAAGGACTTGGCGTTGTCGGCATCCCGATAGCCTTTGACCGGCTTGCCGGACGCAATCTGGATTCCGCGATACTCGAAGACGGCCATGTTCGAACCTATGAGTCGACGACGACGTCTTCTTGGGTTGCAGCGACGACTTCTTCGACCGTGGTGAGGCCCATCAGCACTTTGCGTGCGCCGTCATCGCGGAGCGAGTCCATGCCTTGGCCTTGCGCTGCGCGCTTGATCGTCTGCGCGTCGGCGCTGGCCAAAACC
>Ga0207687_10001683_pt1 | contig 15227 bp, 11 predicted proteins | sample KBSM54metaG_FD_184399 | JGI IMG/M metagenome (GOLD analysis project Ga0207687, IMG submission 184399) | Miscanthus rhizosphere microbial communities from Kellogg Biological Station, Michigan, USA - KBS M5-4 metaG (SPAdes) (version 2) | ecosystem: Host-associated > Plants > Roots > Rhizosphere >...
TGATGGCCGACTCGTCCACCGAGGCGATGCCCTCCACCACCTCGCCGTCGCCGGGGATGACCTCGCCGGCCACCACCACGCACAGGTCGCCGACGGCGAGGAGGCTCGACGCCTTCTCGACGATGCCCCCGTCGGTCGACTGGACCCGGGCCACCGTCTCCGCCCTCGTCTTGCGCAGGGCGTCGGCCTGGGCCTTGCCCCTGCCCTCGGCCATGGCCTCGGCGAAGTTGGCGAAGAGCACTGTGAACCACAGCCAGACGGTCACCAGGAAGGCGAAGCCGTCGGTGTCGCGGACGGCGAGGACGGTGGTGAGGACGCTGCCCGCCTCGACCACGAACATGACCGGGTTGCGGGCCATGAGCCGGGGGTCGAGCTTGACGAAGCTGTCCTTGATCGCCCGGCGCAGGATGGCCCGGTCGAAGAGTGATGCGGCCCCCCGGCGCGTGGCCGGCGGGCGGTCTGCGCCGGTGGGTCTGGCCTGGATGACCGTGCTGGTGTCCAAGGGTCCCCCTAGAACCTTCCGGCCAGGTGCTCGACCGCGGGGCCGAGGGCGATGACCGGGAAGTACGTCAACCCGACGACGATCAGCACGACGGCGGTCAGCAGTCCCGCGAAGAGCTTCGTGCCCGTCGGGAAGGTGCCAGCCGACACCGGCACCGGCTGTTTCCGGCCCAACGACCCGGCCAGGGCCAGCACCGGGATCATCAGGAAGAACCGGCCCACGAGCATGCTCAGGGCGAGCACGGTGTCGAACCAGGTGGTGTTGGCGGCAAGGCCGGCGAACGCCGAGCCGTTGTTGTTGGCCGCCGAGGTGAAGGCGTAGGTCATCTCGGTCAGGCCGTGGGACCCGTCGTTGGCCAGTGAGCCGACGGCCGTCCTCAGGACCACCGAGATGCCGGTGAAGGTCAGGATCACCAGCGGGACGAAGAGGATGTAGAGGACCACCAGCTTCATCTCCGGGGCCTGGATCTTCTTGCCCAGGTACTCGGGCGTCCGCCCCACCATGAGGCCGGCGATGAACACGCCCAGCAGGGCGAACACGAGCATCCCGTAGAGACCGGAACCGGTTCCGCCGGGACTGACCTCGCCCAGCATGATGTTCACCAGCGGAACCGCCCCGCCGAGCGGGGTGAAGCTGTCGTGCATGGAGTTGACGGAGCCGGTCGACGTTCCCGTGGTCGACGAGGCGAACAGGCCGGACGCGGCCGGACCGAAGCGGGTCTCCTTCCCCTCCATGTTCCCGCCTGACTGCGTGGCCGTGACCGTGGCGTCGGCGCCGAGGGCGGTGAGCTTCGGGTTGCCCCCGGTCTCGAACACCATGGCCACCACCGACGCCGCCAACCACAACCCGAACATGGCCGCCAGCACGACGTGGCCCTGGCGCCGGTCCTCGGCCAGGATCCCGTACATCCAGGGAAAGGCGAAGGGCAGGGCGAGGAGCATCCAGATCTCGAAGATGTCGGTGATCGGGTTGGGGTTCTCGAAGGGGTGCGACGAGTTGGCGTTGTACGGGCCGCCCCCGTTCTGGCCGATCTCCTTGATCGCCTCCTGGCTGGCGATCGGACCGCCGGTGATGGCCTGCTGGCCGGCCTCGACCGTGGCGACCGTCCGCGCCCCGTGGAAGTTCTGGATCACGCCCTGGCTCACCAGGACGAGGGCGGCGACGAAGGCAAAGGGCAGGAGAACCCTGGTGCACATCCGGACCAGGTCGACCCAGAAGTTGCCGATCGTGTTCGTCCGCCGCCTGGTCAGGCCTCGCACCAGGGCGAGCACGACGGCCGCGCCCGCGGCTGCGGAGACGAAGTTGTGGAAGGCCAGGCCCGCCATCTGGCTGAGGTGCGACATCGTCACCTCGCCCGAGTAGGCCTGCCAGTTGGTGTTGGTCAGGAAGCTGACGGCGGTGTTGAAGGCCATCGCCGGCGACACCGCTCCCAGGTGGTCGGGGTTGACGGGTAGGTGGTTCTGGACGCGGAGCTGGGCGTAGAGCACGAGCACCGAGGCGAGGCTGAACGCCAGCAGCGACAGCGCGTACACGGTCCACTGCTGCTCCCGGCCCGGGTCGATCCCCCCGACCCGGTAGATCGCGCGCTCGACGGGTCCGAAGGCGCGGTCGCCGGGAGCCTCGCCCCCGCCGAACACCCTGGCCAGATACCGGCCCAGCAGCGGCGTCGAGATCGCCAGCAGGGCGATGAGGAAGGCCAGCTGGGCCCAGGCGGGGGCAGTCATCAGAGCTTCTCGGGCGCGATGAGGGCGTACACGAGGTAGGCGGTGACCAGGATGGCGAGGATCAGCCCGACGACGTTGTCGTAGCTGGTCACGCCGCCACCTCTGTTCGACAGACAGGGTCCGGTCCGCTTCCCTCGGGGGCCTCGTGCACGACCACGTCGGGGGCGCCGACGATCCGCTCGCACAGCTTCACCAGTCCGACGGCCAGTGCGAAGAACCCGAGCAGCAGGGCTACGAAGATCACGTCTGCCATGTGCGCACTGTCGCCCGGTGGGATGAACCGCGACAAGGGCCTTGCTCCGCTTTTAGCGGGTACGGGCCGGTTCTTAGCGGTTCGTTGACGGGCGCCCTCGGCGAACCGCGAAGAGTCGGGCCGGACCGGCGAAGAGTTCGCGAAACCGCTGGTCAAGCGGTCTGGTCGTCGATAGACCGAGCCCTGTGACGACTCTCCTCGCGACACCTCCGGCGGCCGCGCGTCTGGTTGCAACCTCTCGGCTGACCCTCAGTCCCCCATCGAGGAGGCGGCCAGGTCGCAGAGGGCCAGCGCGGCCAGGATCCGCTCCTCCGGTAGGCGTCGCCGACGCCGGGATCGACAGACGAAGCGGCCTCGTGTCCGGCCTCGCCGTACGACCAGGATGTCGAAGGCGTCCGAAAGGAATCCGAGTTGCATGGGTCTCCACCGCGTGCCCTCGTGCACCATGTCCCCGGTGGCGTCGAGCCGGGGCCGTGCGCTCGGCGGCAAACCCTTCGAACCCGGTGGCGCCCGCTCGAACGCGCAGTCGGTGAGGTCGAGGAGCTCGACCAGCCGCCGGGCGACGTCGAGCACCACCAGGTCGTCATCGGCGGAGCGGGCGATCTCGTGCGCCATCTGGCGCACTGCCCGGAGCCCGTCGATCGGCGCCCATCGCGGCCGTCCGGAGCGACCCCGAACGAGTGACAGGCGGCGGCGCGGGCGATGCTCGGGTGCAGGTGGACGCTGGTCGCGGACCTGCGTGTCGAGTCCCCGGCGGCGCCGCGCAGCCATGCGAGAGTTGTAACATCGCGGGGCCCCGCCGGCCCCGAACTTGTCGGGATCTTTACGGCAACGGACCGTCTCCGAGTGAAGCGTGCTCCCACGACGACCTGACTCGACTTCTTAGCGGTCTTCTAGCGCGTGAGGGCCGGTTCTTAGCGACCCGCTAGCGGCGATCCGTCGTTCAATGCAACGAGGATGGACACCACCGGACTGCTGCCGCCAGCCAAGGTTCCCGAGAGGAACTACACGCCGCCCGCGCCCCTTCCCCGGCAGGCGGAGGACGATCTTCCTCCCGACGGGGTGGGTTACCGGGCGAAGCGCAAGCTCCTCGGCCCGCCCCTGCGAACCGAGGACCTCGAGCACGAGCGGCTGGGCAAGCCGACGGCGCTGGCGGTGTTCGCGTCCGACAACCTGTCGTCGTCGGCCTACGCCACCGAGGAGATCCTGCGGGTGCTGGTGCCGGCAGTCGGCTTGGCCGCGTTCTCCCTGGTGGTGCCCATCACCATCGCCATGCTGGTGGTCCTCGCCTTCCTGATCCTGTCCTACCGGGAGACGATCAAGGCCTACCCGACTGCGGGCGGGGCGTACATGGTCACCCGGGACAACTTCGGGCTGCTGCCGGCCCAGGTGGCGGGGGTGGCCCTGCTCACCGACTACATCCTGACGGTGTCGGTCTCGGTGGCCGCGGGAACCGCGGCCCTCGTCTCGGCCGCTCCCGCCCTCCGGCCGTGGACCGTTCCCCTCTCGGTGGCGTTCATCGTGCTCATCGCCTTCGGGAACCTGCGGGGCGTGAAGGAGTCGGGCCGGCTCTTCGCCACCCCCACCTTCTTCTTCATCGCCGACATGGTCGTTCTCCTCGGCTACGGCCTGGTGCGGATGGTCCTCGGCCACCTGCCGGTCGCGGACCACACCCGAGCCGGCGTCTTCGGCTTCGGCCACGGCGGCCATGGCCTGCTCTACGGCGCCACCATCTTCGTCGTGCTCCACGCCTTCGCCTCCGGGGGGGCGGCGGTCACGGGCGTGGAGGCGATCTCCAACGGCGTGCCCGCCTTCCGCCAGCCGGCGTGGAAGAACGCCCGCAGCACCCTCGTGGTCATGGGGACCCTGCTCGGGGTCATGTTCCTCGGCCTGTCGGTGCTGGCCGGGCACATGCGGGTGGCGCCGTTCGAGGCGGGAACCCCGACGGTGATCGCCCAGATCGGCGACCTCGTCTACGGACCCGGCGTCCTCGGGCGAACCCTCTTCTACGCCCTCCAGGCCGGCACCATGCTCATCCTGGTCCTGGCCGCCAACACCAGCTTCGCCGACTTCCCCCGGCTGGCCTCGTTCCACGCGGGCGACAACTTCATGCCCCGCCAGCTCACCAAGCGGGGCCACCGCCTCGTGTTCTCCAACGGCATCTTCTTCCTGTCCGGCTTCGCCATCCTGCTGGTGATCGTCACCGGGGCCAAGGTCGACCGCCTCATCCCGCTCTACGCGATCGGGGTGTTCACCTCGTTCACGCTGTCCCAGGCGGGGATGGCCAAGCACCATCTGACGCACAAGGAACCCCACTGGCGGCGCAGCCTGTTCGTGAACGGGACGGGTGCGGTGCTGTCCCTGGTGGTCGACGTCATCATCGCCATCACCAAGTTCACCCACGGGGCGTGGATCATCGTCGTCCTGGTCCCGGTGATGGTGATGTTCCTCGTCCGGCTGGCCCGCCAGTACGAGCGGGAGGCGGAGGAGCTCGAGCTCGACGTGCCTCAGGCGGTCGCCGCCCCCATCCTCCGCCGCCACGTCGTCCTCGTCTTCGTCGATCGCCTCGACCTGGCCTCGGCCCGGGCCATCCAGTACGCCCGCTCCCTGACCCCCGACGAGTTGCGGGCCGTGCATTTCGTCCTCGACCAGCACGGGGCCGACGAGCTGGCGGAGCTGTGGCTCCGGCACGGGATGTCTCGGATCGCTCTCGACCTCGTGGATTGCCCCGAGCGCCGGTTGAGCCGGTGCGCGGTGGAGGTCGTGGCCCGCGACCTCGCCGGGGGCGACACCGAGGTCAGTGTCGTGCTGCCCCAGCGCAAGTACCGCGGCTTCTGGCACCGGATCCTCCACGACCGCACCGCCGACGGCATCGAGCGGGAGGTCTCCCGGCTGGCACACGCCAACGTCACCGCGGTGCCGTTCCACTTCCGGAACCGGCGGGAGTCCCGGGGCGTGGCGCCCGCCGTCCCCCGGTCGCCCACACCGGTCGGGGCCGCGCTCGCCGGGCCGGCGCCAGGCAGCCACGGGACGATGGCCGTGGGGGTCGATGGCTGCGTTCCCATCGCCAGCGTCGTCTGGCGCCAGGCGGTGCGCCTCGAAGGCCGGGTCCGCACGATCCGGGTCCAACCGCTCTCCGGGGCCAGGACCCTGGAGCTCGTGTTGGAGGACGACACAGGGGCCTTGTCAGTCGTCTTCCTCGGCCGTCCGAGCCTTGCCGGCGTGGTGCCCGGCACGAGGATGGAAGTCGAGGGCACCGTGGGCATGCACCGGGGTCGCCTCGCGATCCTGAACCCCGTCTACGAGCTTCGTTGACGGATCAGGGGAAGAACACGCGGCGAATGGCGGCCGGCAACGGGAGGGGTCGGTCGCCCGAGGCCCCAAACGCGACGGGGGCCTGGCCCTGGACGTACCACGTTCCTGTCGAAGGGCGGAAGACGGCGATGTCGGTGGTGCCGTTGCCGTCGTAGTCGCCGGGGACGGGGATGTCGCCCGAGGTTCCGAGGACGACGGCGGGCTGGCCCTGGACATACCAGGTCCCCGTCGACGGGCGGAATATGGCGATGTCGGTGGTGCCGTTCCCGTCGTAGTCGCCGGGAACGGGGATGTCGGTGGAGCCGCCCCAGTGGACGTCGGCCTGGCCCTGGACGTACCACATGCCGTTCGAAGGACGGAAGATGGCGATGTCGGTGGTGCCGTTGCCGTTGTAGTCGCCGGGAACGGGGATGTCGGTGGAGCCGCCCCAGTGGACGTCGGCCTGGCCCTGGACGTACCACATGCCGTTCGAAGGACGGAAGATGCCGATGTCGGTGGTGCCGTTGCCGTTGTAGTCGCCGGGAACGGGGATGTCGGTGGAGCCGCCCCAGTGGACGTCGGCCTGGCCCTGGACGTACCACATGCCGTTCGAAGCACGGAAGATGCCGATGTCGGTGGTGCCGTTGCCGTCGAAGTCCGGCGGCCGGCTCGCCGAAGCGAGGACGAGCACGCTCTCGTTGGCCGCGCCGCACGGGCCCTGTACGGGGGCGTAGTTCGTGTCACCCGAGTAGGCGGCGGTGTAGCGGTAGGTACCAATCGTGGCCGGTACGAACGGCGTCGATTGCGCGGAGCCAGCGGCGAGGGCGTTGGTCGACGTCGTGACGGGAGCAGCGGAGCAGGACGCGTCGCCCGGTCCGTACAGGCGGAACGTGACGTTGCCCGTCGGAGTGGCGACACCGCTGACGCCTGTGACGGTGGCCGTGTCGGACACGGAGGCCCCCCTGACCACCGGCGACTTGGCGACGTGGGTGCTCAGGCCGGGGGTCGCCGGTACCACCGTGATCTCGAGGGTCGGGTTGCCCGCGGGCATCAGGCCGCTGGGCGAGCTGGTGACTTGGAGCCGGGCGTTCACCCTGGTCTGGGTGCCGGTCGCCGGAAGGTTGGTGTCGGTGGCGGGCATCTTCAGCACGCTGAAGCTGTAGTTGATGGTGCATCGATCGGAGCCGGTCGGACCGCCGGGCGGGCTGAGGATGATCGTGCTGCCCGAGGTGAACGTCACGACGCCCGAGGGATCGGGCGCTGACGCGCTGAACGTGACTCCGGCGCATGCGGTGGCGGCCGCACCGGAGGCGGTCGGGGCCATGGAGAACACTCCCGGATCCGGTGTCGGGCACGGGTTGGGCGGAGCAGGCGCGGCCCCGCAGGAGAGGGCGATCTTGACCGTCGTGAGGGTGTTGGTCTCCGACTGGTTCGGCGCCGTGTTGGTGTTGATCGCGGTGACCGACCCGGGCAGTCCCGTCTGTCCGACGGCCGCGGCCGAGGGGCCGGAGAGCGACGTGCCGATGCCCACGCTCGCCTGCGCCGTGCCCACGGTGACGACCATGGACGCGGCGAACGTCGCCAGCACCACCACTGTCCGCACCAGCCGCTTCATCGCTCTCTGCCCCTTTCACCGGCAAGACGTGTCACCGGTTCACCCAGCCGGCCCTGACCACAACCTTACGCCCGGTGTTGTTCAGGTCGCGACCGCGATCTCAGGGGCGGCGGCCGAGGCCCCGCCCACGGGCCGCTCGGTAGAGGAGGGCACCGCCGAGGGGCAGGGCCGTCGCCAACAGCACCAGGCCGACGGCGCGGCCCGTGCCTCCGTCGGATCGGGATGGTGGGGCGAGCGCCCGTCCCGCCGGGAGCGAGCGGCTGGCGGAGCCGGAGCCTCCCGCGCCCGCGGTCGGCGGGCTGGTCGTCGTCGTCGTCGGGTCGACGGTCGTCGACCCGGACGACGAGTCCGGGGTTTCGCCGGAACGCAACGGCTCGCAGGCGTCGGCACACGACGTCCCGTCGGCGGGCGCCTCGGCGCACGGCACTGCACCACACGGTCCCTCCGCCGCCGGCTGTGACTCGCAGGAGGTGGCGCCACACGGGTCTCCCACCACCGGGTTCGAAGCGCAGGGGCTAGCGCCACACGGGTCGTCCGGCACGACTGGGAGACACAGGGCGGGACCGCACGGCCCCTCGTTCGGGGGCGCCGAACCACAGGGGTTGGCGCCACAGGGCCCCTCCTCGGCGACGCCCACGCTGCGGGCCGCCGCTCGGTGGACGTTCGGACCGCCCGCGAGCATCATCAGCACGAGCAGCATGAGCAGCCCCAACCCCGCCGCGCCCGCCCGGTTGCGAATCATGACGTCGTCGGCACCTCTCCTGACGACGCTATCGCCCCCGGCCGGCCCGGACCGGCGACTCGGCGTCGATGAGTTCCGAGGGCCGGCATCGTCAGACCCGGTGTCGGCACGTTGGCGGACCACCGAGGGAGAAGACCATGAGGAAGATCACCGCAGGCCTGTTCATCTCCGTCGACGGCGTCGTCGAGGATCCGCAGAACTGGCACTTCCCGTACTTCAACGACGAGATGGGCGCCGCCGTCGACGCAACCGTCGGCCGCGCCGACACCCTGCTCCTCGGTCGCAAGACCTACGACAGCTTCGCCGGGGCCTGGCCCGACCGGGAAGCGGCGGGTGAGGAGGACGCCGTCATGGCCAAGGCCCTCGGCGACGCCCGCAAGCTCGTCGTGTCGAACCAGCAGCTCCAGTTCACCTGGCGGAACTCCGAGCAGCTGGAGGGCGACCTCGTCGAAGCCGTCACCGCCCTGAAGAACGAGCCGGGCGGCACCATCGCCATGAGCGGCTCGGTCTCCGTCGTCCGCCAACTGCTGGCCGCCGGGCTCCTCGACGAGCTGCACCTGCTGGTGCACCCGATCGCCGTCCGCAAGGGCATGCGACTATTCGACGAGGGCGACACCCCGGTCCCCCTCGAGCTGATCTCGTCCCAGACGTTCGAGACCGGCGTGCTCAACCTCGTCTACGGGCCCGCCGGGTCGCCCGCCCCCGCCACCTACGACGACGCCAAAGGTCACCTGCCCCAGCACGAGGAGTAGGAGCTGCGTCTTGCTGCGAGATGCTCTTCGAAAGTAGATTGGTTCCGAGGTCGAACGCTTAGCTGTCGGTTTAACAATCAGCCGCCACTGGGAGGACCGTCACACTCCTCCCGCATCCCAGCAGCCTTACGGGAAGGTGACGATGTCGCCGGCGGTATCGATTCCACAGGCGGGCAGGACGCTCATGAGCTTGGCCGGCGTTGGCCCGCGGCGTGCGTCCGACGGCGGCCGTCGGGCCTCGGTGTCATGACCGCCTACTGGCTCCGTCACGTCCCACCGAGCACCGACGTCGGGGCGACGGCGGGAGCCCGCAGCTCGGCGACCGCGGCCGACGCCATCGTCATCGGCCGCTCCCAGGGCACCGTCGTCGTGACCCTGCACGGCACCTTCGACCTCGGCCAGTCGGCCGGTCTCCGGCGGGTGCTCGACGACCTCATCGAAGGACAGGGCAACCTCGCCATCCTCGTGGATCTCCGCGACCTGGGCCGGATCGACTGCTCCGGCCTCGCCGTCCTCCGCAACGCCTCCGGTCAGATCGCGGCCCGGGCGGGAAGCTCCGGCTGGGCGGGCCGATCGGCGTCGTCTTCGATTCGCTCGCCCTCGCCGGTCTGGCCACGCTCATCGACCGTCCGATCGAGGACGAACGCCATCCGTGGCCGCCGGATCGGCCCGGCCGCAGCACTCGGCTGCAGGCGTCGAAGAACTCCCACCCGGCGGGCGCCGCCGCGATCCGGCCAGGACGCCCCGCGGGGTAGAACCAGGGGGATGGCTGACCCACAGGAGCGGCTGCAGACCTACCGGGCCAAGCGGGACTTCTCGGTCACGGCCGAGCCCGCGGGGGACGCGGACGCTGCGCCCGCGGCCGCCCGCCGGTTCGTCGTCCAGCGTCACCGGGCCAGCCGGCTGCACTACGACTTCCGGCTCGAGGTCGACGGGGTGCTGGCCAGCTGGGCCGTCCCCAAGGGGCCGACGCTCGACCCCAAGGCCCGGCAGCTGGCCGTCCACGTCGAGGACCACCCCATCGAGTACTTCGACTTCGAGGGCGTGATCCCCAAGGGGTCCTACGGCGGGGGCGACGTCATCGTCTGGGACTGGGGGACGTGGCAGCCGTCCCGGCCGGCCGACGCCGACGCGGTGGCCGCCATCGACAGGGGCGAGCTCCACTTCGACCTCTTGGGCGAGAAGCTGGCCGGGCGCTTCGTGCTCGTCCGCCGGGACCGGGACAAGGGCGCCAAGGAGCAGTGGCTGCTGCTCCACAAGAACGACGACCACGCCCGGCCCGGGTGGGACCCGGAGGAGCATCCCCGGTCGGTCAAGTCCGGGCGCACCAACGACGAGGTGTTGGCCGCTCCCGACGTGGAGTGGCACAGCGACCGGCCCGCGGCCGAGGCCGCCATCCGCCTGGGGAGCGGGCCGCCGCCGACGTGGGACCCACCGACGGACGAGGAGCTGGCCGCCCTCGACGGCTTGGGCAAGGCCGGCACCTGGACGCTCCAGGGCCGCGACCTCAAGCTCACCAACCTCGACAAGGTCCTCTTCCCGGGGCGGGAGGGTGAGGCGCAGATCACCAAGCGGGAGCTGATCCGCTACCACGCCCGGGTGGCGCCCTTCATGCTCCCCTACCTGTACGACCGGCCCATCAACCTCAACCGGTTCCCGGACGGGGCCGACAAGCCCGGCTTCTGGCACAAGGAGGTTCCCGGGCACGCCCCGACGTGGCTGACGCGGTGGCATCGCGACGATGTCGACCCAGGCGAGACGGCGTGGTACTTCGTGGTCGACAGCGTCCCCGCACTGGCCTGGATGGCGAACTACGGCGGCCTGGAGCTGCACGCTTGGACGTCGCGCCTGCCGGAGGTGCACCAGCCCACCTGGGCCCTCATCGACATCGACCCCGGGCCCAACGTCACGTTCGACGACGTGATCGTCCTGGCCCGGTTGTACCGCACCGCCCTCGACCACCTGGGGGCGGCGGGGATGCCCAAGGTGACCGGCAAGCGGGGGGTGCAGATCTGGGTGCCCATCGCCGACGGCTACTCGTTCGCCGACGCCCGCAAGTGGGTCGAGAAGGTGTCCCGGGCGGTGGGCGCCACCGTGCCCGAGCTGGTCAGCTGGGAGTGGGAAACCAACCGCCGCCACGGCCTGGCCCGCCTCGACTACACCCAGAACGCGATCAACAAGACGCTGGTGGCGCCGTTCAGCGCCCGGCCGGCGGCGGGGGCGCCGGTGTCGGTGCCCATCCGCTGGGAGGAGCTCGACGATCCCGACCTCCGTCCCGACCGGTGGACGATCCGAACCGTCCTCGACCGGCTGGCGACCGAGGGGGATCCTCTCTGGCCACACATCGGCCGCCAGCAGAAGCTGCCGCCGCTGTAGGACGTCGGCGGCGGGGTAGGGACGCGGGGTGGATGATCACCGACGCGCCCAACATGATCACGCGGTGATCAGGGAGCCCGGTGCACCCGCCCTGACGGGTCGTCGGCGCACGCCGGCCGGCGAGACGCGCTACCGGCACGCGGAGTAGGGGCGGTCATGAGGCGATACCGCTCACGTGACGCGGCGGACCTCGATGCGGGATCCGGCATCGACGCTCAAGGGCCAAGACACACCGGAGAGCGGCGCTCGGCCGTCACCCCGCTCTGTCGACCCTCCATCCGGCCCGGAGCATGAGATATCGCTGCTGCGCCCCCGCGGGACCGCCACCAGCATCGACGCGCCGACCCGACAACTCCCCACTCGGTTCCGTCAGATGCAGGACGACTGGTTGCCGTCGACATCGGTGAGCACGACGGCGACGCGGGCGGGCAGGTTCGGGTTGGTCTTGGAGGCGGTAAAGGTCTGGGTGGCGGTGGTGCCGGCGGTGAAGGAGGGCGGGCTCACCGTGATGTTGTCGGCCGTGGTGATGGCAATGGAGTACAGGCCGGTGAGGGCGTCGCTCACGGTGAAGTCGATGCGCCGGGGGCCGTTCAGGATCTGGTAGCTGCAGGTGGGCGCGGTGACATCGCGCTCCACCGCCCCCTTGTCGCAGGCGCCGCCCTGGGGGCGGGTGACATCGCGCTCGTCGCCGGGCAGACAGCCCGTGGCCTGGCCGGTGTTGACCGCCGGGCTGGTGGCCGCCGGAGTCATGGTCGCCATCCCCAGCCCACGGCTGAACACCAGGGGGCTGAGCTGGGGGTCGTCGATGGCCGGAGAGCCGGTGATGGGCGCTTCGGCCTGCACCGCGGCGCGGACCTGCGACGACTCGACCAGGTTGGACGCGGTGGCGTCGACCGGCGCGGTGCCCTTGTTCGCACCGCCGTCGGCCACGGTGCCCGGCTTGTTGGTCACCAGGTCGGTCACCCCGCCGGTGCTGTCGGCGATGATCGTGTTCACCAACGTGACCGACGCGGTGCGGGCAAAAGCCTTGTCGTAGACGGTGTTGAAGATGCCGCCGCCGCCGACGCCTGGGCCGACGGCGGCGGTGTTGGCGGCGACGGTGGAGTTGGTCAGCGTGACCGTGCCGTTGAGGTTGAAGATCGCCCCGCCGAGCCCGTTGCCGGTGCCGCCGGGCGCCCCCCCGTTACTACCGAGGCCAGCGGCGCCGCCCATCGCCGTGTTGGCGGAGAGGGTCGTGTTCACCATGACGAGCGTGCCGTGGTGATTGAACACGGCGCCGCCGAGCCCGGCGCCGCCGCCGCCGCCGCCGCCGCCGATGGCCGAGGTGCTGCCGCTGGCGCCCCCGCCGCCACCGCCGACCCCGCCGAGCCCGCCGAGCCCGCCGCCGCCGCCGCCGCCGCCGCCCGCGCCGAACCCACCGCCGCCGCCGCCGCCGTTCAGGGAACGTCCACCGCCGCCGCCGAAACCACCGCCAGCGCCGCCGCCGATTATGAACCCGCCGACGCCGCCGCCGCCAGCGCCAGCGCCGCCGACGCCGCCGCCGCCGCCGCCAGCGCCGCCGGCGACGCCGCCGCCGACCATGCCGCCTTGCCCGAAACCACCGCCGGCACCTCCTCCGGAGCCGGAAGACCCGCCGCCGCCGCCGCCGCCAGCGCCATCGCCGCCCGATGATCGAGACCCCTCAAAGCCACCACCGAATCCACCGGTCCCGGTCGACGGGCCGCCACCCGCACCCCCACTGCCACCCGATGCGTTCACACCGTTCGCGCCGGGGCCGAAGCCCCCGCCGCCGCCCCCGCCCGTGCCCCCACTGCCGCCCGTCGAGCCTCCGAAGATCCCGGGGCCGAAGCCGCCGCCGTTGCCACTCGGCGCGTCCGTGCCGATGCCACCGCCTCCGCCCCCGGCGCCGGCCGTGCTGGTGCCACCCTGGGCGGTGTTGGCGCTGAAGGTGACCCGGCCGATGGTGAGGGTGCCCTGGTTGAAGATGGCGCCGCCCAGGCCGGCGCCGCCCCCGCCGCCAGCTCCGCCGTTGCCGCCCTTGGCCAGGAAGTTGCGCACCGTGAGGTTGTGCAGCGTCAGGACGCCCGGCCCGGGGCCGTAGAAGCCGGTGGCGGCCGAGGCGCCCACGTAGACCATGCGGAAGTTGGTGGTGGCCGACGCCGAGCGCTCGATGACGGCCCCGTTGCCCTCGATGGTGATGTCGCTGGCGATGGCGGGCAGGGCGCTGGGCCCGTACCAGTCGAAGCGGGTAGGCGTGGTGTCGCCGGTCAGGTTGGAGGCGGTGAACGAATAGACACAGCCCGTCTGCAGGTTGATGGTGTCGGCCACCACGTCGGCGTTGGCGTTGGCGATGGCGTTGATGAGCTCGACCGCCCGGTTGGTCCCGCAGCCCACCGAGATGGAGGCGGCGGCCGCCGGCGCCGGGACGATGACGGCCCCGAGAGCACCGATGACCGTGGCCAGCCGCGTCAGGGCGCCGGCCCGCCCGTTGCCCCCCAGCAGCATCCGTCCCCGCAAAGGCCCACATCCTCCGCACGCCAGCCGGGGAAAAGCTTCAGCGCGGTATCAGACGGTTGTCAAGGGCCCGACGAGCGGCGCACCGGCACTCCCTCGACGCGCTCGGTCGGTTCCGTAGGATTGGACGGCAAGGGGCGAAGGCCATGGAACGCACCCCGGAAGCAGGTCGTCGTGGACTCCTCTGGTCGGGTCCTCAGGGCGGTGGCGTCGTAGGCCCATACCCGGCTCACCTCGGAGGCCATCAGCTCGGGGACAGTGCCGGGCGGCGCGTGGTGGATTCCGAGCCCGTAGTCGCCATGGTCGAGGATCGTCCCGCCCAGACCGGGGCGGGGGCGAATCGGCGAAGCGCTCCCAGTGCAGCACGTCGAGCACGGTCTGGCGCTCGGCGGCCGACAGGGCGTCGGGTGGCGTGGGCCTCTGGGTCGGTGGCCCGCGCCGGCGTCCCCGGCGGTCGTGCGCCTCCCGGGCCCGACTGAAGCTCGACGGCGTCCACCCGTGTGCCACTTCGCATCCGGCACGAAGTGCGGCGTTGGTGGCGATGACTTGTCGACCCGCCGCTCGTCCAAACTCGTGCCGCCGATGGCAGCGAGTGCAAGCGCAGCGACCTGACGTTCGAAACCAAGGAGCCGAACCATGCGAGAACTCCTCGTCGACTTCATAACCTCCCTCGACGGGTACGCGTCGGCGGATGGCTGGCCGGGCTGGTGGGGTCTCCAAGGGCCTGAGTACCTGGCGTGGCTCGGCGAGCAACCCGAGGTCACCTACCTGATGGGAGCGAACACCTACCGGCTGATGTCGGGCTTCGCCGCGGGCGAGCCCCCAGCAGGACAGGAAGAGCTCGCCGCTGATGAAGAGGCGTCGGTCGACGAGCTCACGCGGGCGTCGAAGGTGGTGTTCTCTGCGTCCCTCGAGGAGCCGCTGGCTTGGGCCAACTCCACGTTGGTGCGCGGGGACGCGGCCGACGCTGTCCGGGCGATGAAGGAGGGCTCGGGCCTCCTGAGTACGATCGGCAGCCTCAGCTTGTGTCGGTCGCTGCTGCGGGCCGGACTCGTCGATCGCTTCCGTGTGGTGATGTTCCCAGTGATCACCGGCGCCACGGGAGCAGAGCGCATCTACGACGGCTATCCCGATGTGGCCCTGGAAATGATCGACAACCGCACCTTCGACGGGAGCATCCAGCTGGTCGAGTACCGGCCCCGCGTGCTCGAGCACCCACCGCTCGTGACCACGACCGGCTGAGCGATCGGTCGCGCGAGGTTCGAGCCACGGCGCGCCCACGCTGCCGCCGTGCTGACTGATCGCACGCCCAGTGCGTGACAGCCATGAGACCAGTGCTGCTCTCCGGCGCGATGGCTGAGCAGGCAGGGGCATCCCATTGGAGGAGTCCTCGACCGCGTTCAGTCGGAAGCAGCCAGAATGATGCTCGGTGTGAGGATCGGCGTCTGTTCCGAT
>Ga0207687_10001693_pt1 | contig 15201 bp, 13 predicted proteins | sample KBSM54metaG_FD_184399 | JGI IMG/M metagenome (GOLD analysis project Ga0207687, IMG submission 184399) | Miscanthus rhizosphere microbial communities from Kellogg Biological Station, Michigan, USA - KBS M5-4 metaG (SPAdes) (version 2) | ecosystem: Host-associated > Plants > Roots > Rhizosphere >...
CTTCGTGCTGTTGGTTCTGGGCGTGATCATTTACTCCAGCTTCAACCTCGCGAAATATCGCCTTGAAGTGTGCGTGAACTTCAACGGCAAGACCAACTGCAAGACCGCTTCAGCGGTTTCCGAGGAATTCGCGCAACAAACCGCGACGGCCAACGCCTGCGGCGAAATCGCCTTCGGAGTCACGGAAACCGTGGCCTGCGAGCACTCCGTTCCCGCCAAAGTCACCCGCCTCAAATAGGCTCGTGTATCTTTTCAGAGCCGCGAACGTCAGTGAGCGGCTGCTATCGGCTCGATATCCGTCGGGATGTCCGTCAACTTTGCCAGCGCCTGCTGCAGCGCTGGCCGCAACACGCCCAGCGTGTCCAGCATCTTCTTCGCGCCCGCATAATCGCCCGTCGCCTCGATGGTCAACAGATCGTGCACCAGGTCGCGCACGGCCGGCTGGATCTTGGCGAAATCCACGGCGAACGTCCCATCGGGCCGCGCGAGGAACGCACCCTTGTCCATCAGGTAGTTGAACTGCAACGCCATGCCTTTGCCATGAGCTTCGTGAACGCCGAACCGCAGCGTGCGGAATGACGACGCGAGAAACGTCGTGTACAGAGACTTCTCCGCCGCCGGCAGCAGCTTGTGATCGAACAGGTACTGCATCATGAACAGTCCGGTGGCATCGGCCTTAGCTTCCTCGATCGCGGAGTGTAACTCCTTGAGCGACTGACGAACGTTATTCTGAGGTCCGATCCCATGGGTCATCTCGTGCGCCAGAATGTGGGTGAAGAACGCATTGAAGTTGAGATCGCGTTGGTCCGCCGGAGCAAGAACGCGCTTGGCGATCGGCTCAAGCGTCTTCGAAAACTTCGCCTCCTGGACGTTCTTAAGCATCACGCGTTTCGATCCCATCTTCTGCACGATGCGTTCGTCGTTGGGAAGATTGAATGCGGCGGTACGGACCCCGTGCGCGCCATCGCCCGTAGCCAGAACCTGATTGACCACACGAATCGGAGCCAGTGCGCCGATCTTCGGATTGCGAAACTTCGGATCCAGCGGAAGATTGTTCTCGATCTCCTGCAGATGATCGGCGAACATCTTGAGCTTGGCGGTTTCCTCGTCGTCACGCAGCGTGACGTAGGCCTCGAACGCAGCCTTGTACCCGAAGATTTCGTCCATGTAGGTCTCGTACGGCCCAATGGTGATGTCGATGGGCGCATCGAGCTTCATCCAGGCGACGTCGCTGTCGTAGTAGTTGTCGCTCAGAAACGATTTCGCACGTAGCCGCAGGAAGTTTTGCAGGGATTTGTTGGTCGTGAGCGCCGCCGCTTCCTCAAGAAGTTTCGCCGCACGGTCCAGATCGCTCTTATACGCCACGCTATATGGCTCGCTGTGAAGTTTCTTATCTGCGCCTCGCTTGACGATTGTGAAGAACCCGCGTGCGTCATCCTTGGCCCACGCCTCAAATTCCGCCTTCGTCATGTCTTCCGGATAGAAATTCGCCCCAGGGAGCTTCTTCTCCGGAACTCCGGGAATGAAGGCCGCGTGGTCATCCAATTCCGACCACGGTCCTTTATTCAAGTCGAAATAGTGCAATCGAGCCTTACCCAGCGCCGACGAATCCGCCGCCAGCTTCGCCCGCAGAGCTACATTCCCGCTCCAGACTTGCTTGAGGAAAATGTTGTCGATGACGCGAGCCGCGTCCAGCAGCTTCGCCAGCGCCTTTTGATCGCCGGCCGACAGCTTGGAACTGTCCGCGTGCAGGGCCACAGGCGCGAAGCGCGCGATCATGCGATTCAGTTCCGCCAGGTCCGGGATAGCAGCCATCAGCGTCACGCAAAAGAGAAAGGGGGCAAGCGTTCTTGAAAAACCACGCATGCCCCCAGCATACTGCCTTCTGACTTCTGTTTAACTTTTACTGCCTTCGATGCGCATCCCGTAGAAGGAGCGCCATACGAAGAACAGAGCTACTGCCAGGAAGACCGCGGCCAGCGCGGTGGTAAAGTTCGCGCCCCGCGTCTTGGTCCACTCCACCGCCAGCGATACCGCCAGCAATCCGAACAGAGTGGTGAACTTGATGATCGGATTCAGCGCGACCGACGACGTATCCTTGAACGGATCGCCCACCGTATCGCCCACCACCGTGGCATCGTGCAGCGGCGTGCCCTTCGCCTTCAGTTCCACTTCCACGATTTTCTTCGCGTTATCCCACGCGCCGCCCGCGTTGGCCATGAAGATCGCCTGATACAACCCGAACAGCGCGATCGAAATCAGATAGCCGATGAAGTAATACGGCTCGACGAACGCAAAGGCCAGCGTGGCGAAGAACACCGTCAGGAAGATGTTGAACATGCCCTTCTGCGCATACTGCGTGCAGATTTCCACCACCTTCTTCGAATCCGCAACCGAGGCCTTGGTGACGCCTTCCAGCTTGATGTTGGCTTTGATGAACTCGACCGCGCGATACGCACCCGTCGTCACCGCCTGCATGGAAGCGCCGGTAAACCAGTAGATCACCGCGCCGCCTGTGAGCAGACCCAACAGAAACGGTGCGTACAGGATCGACAGGTTCGCCAGCAGTTCCGGCTTCAAGTGGTCCGTCAGCAGAATGATGATCGAGAAGATCATCGTGGTGGAACCCACCACTGCCGTTCCGATCAGCACCGGCTTCGCGGTCGCCTTGAAGGTGTTGCCCGCGCCGTCATTCTCTTCCAGATGATGCTTGGCTTTCTCGAAATCTACGTCGAAGCCGTACTTCGTCTTGAGCGCGCCCTTGATGTTGGGGATGGTCTCGATCTGGCTCAGCTCATATACGGACTGCGCATTGTCCGTCACCGGACCATACGAGTCGACTGCGATCGTCACCGGGCCCATGCCCAGGAATCCGAAGGCCACCAAGCCGAATGCGAACACCGCGGGAGCCAGCATCAACGCTCCCATGCCGAATCCGCTGACGTAGAACGCGATAGCCATCAGCGCCATCATGGTCATGCCCAGCCAGAACGCGCTGAAGTTTCCGGCCACCAGTCCGGACAGAATATTCAGCGACGCGCCGCCCTCGCGCGACGACGTCACTACTTCTTTCACGTGCGACGATTCCACCGATGTGAATACTTTCACCAGCTCCGGAATAATCGCGCCGGCCAGCGTTCCGCAGGTGATGATGGTGGAAAGCTTCCACCACATCGTGGGATCGCTGCCAATGTCCGGAATCATTACGTAGGACAGAGCATATGTCGCGCCGATGGAGATGAACGACGTCAGCCATACCAGCGACGTCAGCGGCGTTTCGTAATTCATCTTGTCCACATTCCCGTACTTCGCCTTGGCGAAGGCTTCGTTAATGAAGTAGGAAATTGCGCTGGCGATGATCATCATCACGCGCATGGCGAAGATCCACACCAGCAGTTCCACCTTGGTGATGTCGTTGGTCACGGCCAGGATGATGAAGTTGATCAGCGCCACGCCGGTGACGCCGTACGTCTCGAATCCGTCGGCCGAAGGTCCAACCGAATCGCCCGCGTTGTCGCCGGTGCAATCCGCGATCACGCCGGGGTTGCGCGCATCGTCTTCCTTGATCTTGAATACGATCTTCATCAGATCCGCGCCGATATCGGCGATCTTGGTGAAGATACCGCCCGCCACGCGCAGCGCCGCCGCGCCCAGCGACTCGCCGATCGCAAACCCGATGAAGCACGGACCCGCGTAATCGCCTGGAATGAAGAGCAGAATGCACAGCATGATCAGCAGTTCCACGCTGATCAGCATCATGCCGATACTCATACCCGCCTTGAGCGGAATGGCGTAACACGGGAAGGGTTTGCCGCGCAGGCTGGCAAACGCCGTGCGCGAGTTGGCGAAGGTGTTCACGCGGATGCCGAACCACGCCACGCCGTAACTGCCGGCAATTCCGACCAGGCTAAACGCTAAAATGATCGCCACCTGGAACGTCGCCAGTCCGCTGATCACGCCGAAGTAGAGCACGATAATCGCGCCGATGAAAATCTCCAGGATCAGCAGAAACTTGCCCTGCGTCAGCAGATACGTTTTGCAAGTTTCATAAATCAGCTCGGAGATTTCGAGCATCGATTCGTGCACCGGCAGGTCTCGCAGGTGCTTGTACATCAGGAGTCCGAAGACCAGCCCCAGCACACTGACTACCAGGCCAGCCATCAGAATGGTTCGGCCATTCACCCCCTGAAACAGGGCGGTGCTGAGGTCCGGGAGCTTTAATTCCGCTTCGCCCTGCGCCATCAAAGGCACCGAACCTGCGGCGGCCAGCAGCATCAGAGTCGACAATGACTTGACGCGCTTCGACACGGCAGACAACGAGGTCAAACACATCCCGGGAAACCCTCCAGTTGAGTTACGAGAGAAAGCCGTTCCGAGAAAGGGAACGGTCTTTGGCTACAATACCGCACTAACTGTAGTTTTCGCAACAAAAGCCGGTACCCTCAGTACCGGGCCTATCTGGCCGAACAGGCGGTAGGACTCCACCCGGAAGAGTCCCGTTGTTTCTTGAAGTTAGTGCTGGTAACAAAGGGCTCCGTCAGATTCTGAGGATCTTCCACGATAGTGGTCACCACGAACCAGGTATCCCCATTCCGCTCCGTCGAAAGATCGAAAAACTCCTTCAAAATAGCGTTGGCGCTATAGGGTGGGCCGTTTTTCCTCAAATACCCCGGCCGGATCTGCGTGGTTACCACTTCAAGCGACCGTCCCCGCGCTCCTTCGCGGGTTGCCCCCAGACCCTGCTGCGGCGATTGCGGCCCGCGCAGCGGCGGCTCCCATTGGGCCACCGAATATCCCTGCCACGAATTGGCTCCGCGATCCGGCGGCTTGCCCCCGAAGTGCAGCAGCCGCGTCTGGGTGCCCTGGTCGGTATCGATCTGCAAAGTATTGTCGTCCGCCCAGGCAATATGGAGGCGACCCGGAATCCGCATCACCGCCGGGGCTCCGTAAGCCCTGCACTGCTCGCCCGCGGCTTCATCCTTAGCCGGATCCCATGCATTGCCCACCGCGCGGCCCGCCGGAGTCAGCGGAATGCTGGCGAAATCGCCCTTGATGGGAGTGACCATCCTCCAGCGCCAGTCCTCGGTGACTACCGAAACCCAGTAGCCCGTGAAATCCACCGGTGCGCCTTCTTTAGCCGAGCGCGGCGGCTTCGGTTTGGCCGGAGCCGGACCCAGCTGCGCGAACGCAGGCAGCAAGACGATGAAGACCAATGCGCACCTCTTCACGGCTTCCTCGTCGCCAGGCTTCTATAAATCGACTCCACGAACACATCCGGCGATCCCGAATACTGCGTGTCGTAATCCCGGCTGGGCTTGCCCGCCTTCACCTGGTCGAGCGTCATGCCCTTCTTGATCATGTCCTGCACCCGATCGCGAAGGATAGTCACCATGTCGCGAAACTCCACCACATCGGCCTCATCGCACAAGCGGCCATGCCCCGGAATCACGAACGTGCCGCCTTCCTGATATTTCCCCGCCACCGCCATCTCCAGAATCCGATTCAGAGCATCGATCAGCCCCTGCACGCTGCCGCCGTTGGCCAGGTCGATCACCGGATAGCGATCCGGCGTGAAAATATCGCCCACGCTGAGCACATCGGACTTGCGGAACAGCACAATGCTGTCTCCGTCGGTATGCGCGTTCGGCATGTGATACACCATCACGGCCTCGCCGTTGAACAGGAAATCCTTAGGCGACTTGAAATACGTATCGTTGATGCTGGCTGCGTCCGCCACACGCGACGGCGCTGCCACCAGCCGATTCAGGACGTTTTCATGAGCGATCACGCGAGCGCGCAGACTCGCTTCGTTCGATCCGCCCAGCTTCAGGAGCGCCTCATTGCCGCCGATATGATCCACATCCAGACTGGTATTGATCACCCAGATAATCGGCGTGTCGGAAACTTTTCGGATCGCCGCCATCACCTGCGGAGCCGCTGCGGCCGTCTGGGTATCCACCACCACCAGCCCCTCTTTGCCCGCCTGAACCGTGATGTTCCCGCCCGGCCCCACCAGCATGGAGACATCGCCCTGCACAGGAAAGACGTGCACTTCCTGGGCCCAGACGCTTGCGCAAAGCGAGATCGCAAATAGTAGCGGCTTCATCGCAGTTGGCAATCGAACAAAGTCGTACACGTGCAGTAGCGATCGCACTTGAGCGGAGCTTTGTACCCGTTCATCTTTAGCCGATACTCCGGATACAGCGTCTCCGCGCCGCCCCGCGTCGCTTCATACGGCAAGCCGTACCATTCCGATACCTCGCGCAGGAAATTATTCGTGCCTGGCAGATGGTGCGGAACCACCCCCTCGGGCTTAGGCAGCTCCGGAGCATGCTCGCATCCGAAGATGCCGATGTGCTGTCCCGGATCCAGATACCAGTTGTCGCTGCGCACCAGCGGCTCAGTCAGAAACACCGGATCGTCGATCACCGTCACCACCGTCAGATAATCCCCGTGGCGTATCCAGTGTTCTGTCGATGTGGCCTGATCGCTGCGCGGCACGCCATTCCTTCGCAGATAGTTTTCCTTCAGATGCGTGGTGGTAACCGTCAGCATATTGCCTTCCCACACGGCTGTCGAAAAACCTTGCCAGGTATGATTGGCATACTCCGGCGGATGCGGACGGCCGTCCATATAAATAGTCCGCTCGCTGTCCCACGCCAGCATGTGCGTATGGAACGCGGCCAGGCGTTGCGTCGCCAGGTCGATTTCCCGCGTTACACGCATGTTGCCCAAGCCGCGCAGCGCGTAATCCGACCCATGCGGGCGGCATTGATACTGCTCGACCACGGAAATCCTGTCGGCATCCCAGCTATCGGCGCGCAGCCGGGCGGCGTCGTTAATCGGAAGCTCCGTATAGTCGCCCAGTTCGGGACCGGGCAGGCGCTCGGGACCGTTCTCGTGATACAGCGGCGCCCATTCGCCCGAGAAGTCGACTTGCCCGAACGCCGGCAGCATTACCGACAGCATCAGCATCGTGACCTTGCTCATGGCATGAAGCATTATACAATCGTTGCCATGCCAGGATCGACAATCCGCCAAGTGGAACCGGACCTCACCGTGGTCGAATTGACTGGACATCTGAACCTCGGCAACGAACTGATGACGGTCGAAGCCTCGGTGAAGAGCGTCATTGACCAGGGCGCTCGCAAACTGGTGATCGATGTCACCCGGCTCGATTACATCGATAGCGCCGGTATCGGCATGCTGGTGGCCTGCAACGGCCGAATCGAGAAGGCCGGCGGAAAGATGCGCGTGTCAGGCGCTCAGGGAAGCGTTGCAAAAACGTTCGAGGTGGTGCACATGGACCGCATCACCTCGCTCGATCCGGATCTCGAAACCGCCCTGGGAAATTTGTGCGCGGATAGCGCGGGCGCCTAATTCGCCGACCCTGCCTTGCCCCACAACTTCTTGCTCGCGATCGCCGCGCCCTCAGCCAGCGACTTCAGCTTCATCCAACCTACCGACGGATGCACCGGACCGAAACCCGCAAACGTTCCAAATCCGCAATCGCTCCCCGCGAGGATGCGTTCGCGTCCGATTACCTCCGCGTAGCGCACAATGCGTTGCGCCACCACTTCCGGATGCTCCACGAAGTTGCTGGTGGTCTCCACCACGCCCGGCACCAGCACCTTTTCGGCCGGCAGCTTGTAGGTCTTCCACACTTCCCACTCATGCGCGTGCCGGGGATTCGCGCCTTCCAGCAGGAACGCCATGGGCTTGGCCTTCATGATGATCGGAAGAATCTTCGTCAAGGCGATATCGTGCGTGTGCGGACCTTCGTAGTTCCCCCAGCACACGTGCATGCGCACGCGATCGGCGGGACAGTTCGCCAGCGCATGATTCAATGCTTCCACCTGGATCTCGGCGTTCCTGAGAAACCCCGCCTCGTCCAGATTCTTGAAGCGCGAGTGCCGTCCCATCGCCAGATCCGGACAATCCAGCTGCAGCAGCAGTCCCGATTTCACGATCTCCTCATACTCGGCGCGCATGCCTTCCGACACCGCCTGCATGTAAGCCTCGTGGTTCGGATAGTATTCGTTGGGCTGGAACACCGCCACCGTGCCCGGCGACACCGAATTCATGAAGCCTTCGGTGACATTCGCTTTAGCCAGCGCCTTCTTCATGCGGGCGATATCTTCCTTTACCGGCTCCAGCGACTTCACCTTGATCTCGCCCTTGCACACCGGACGCTTATACGTCGCTGAATGGCCTTCCTTCACCAGCTTGTCGCGATAATCCGGAAAATCGTCCAGATCCTGAGGAGTGGGCCGCTGCGAATCGCCCTCAAACCCGGTCAGCCGATGCCGGATGTAGGTGGCGTAGCTGATCTTGCTCTGCTCGCCGTCGCTGGGAATATCGACACCCGCTTCCTTCTGCAGCCGGATCACATCTTCCACCGCCCGCTGCACAACCGTTTCGAATCGGGCGGCGTCCACCGGCTCCCCGCGATCCTGCGCGAAGATCAGATCCACCACATCCTGCGGGCGCGGCAGGCTGCCAACATGGGTGGTGAGAATGCGGTCCGTACTCAACTTCATCTTCTGGCTGTCTCCTTGGCTTTCGGGTGGTTTTTACGCGAAGAATCGCAACGTTTGAGGATATCACGCTGCGCCCTCAGCCCAGCTTAATGCCCAGCTTTATGCGCCGGATGCCGCGATAGAACGGTGGTTGGGAGGCACTCCGCGCTTTGCCTCGAAACGATTTTCGCCTCTCAGCCATTCCGATAACGGCCGCGTGCCGATTCGTATCTGCGCGCGCCGCAGCATGGAACTCAGAAACTGAACTTCGGCCGAAAGATTGCGCTCAGGATATCCGCGCGCCTGGCGCTTTACGATGACATCACCCTTGGCGACCCATAGCAGTCCCCACTTCGCAGGCAGATCCTTCACCTGAATCACGTCGGGAGGACACAAGTAATAACGGCGGTGCCCCATTCCGGTCCGCGGATCTTTGCGTACGGTCTTCTTCGCATCCCCCAGGAAATCCGACCGGCTCGATTTGCATTCGATGAGTACGGACCCCGCTCCAGAACCCCACCCGATCACGTCGGGATTCTCATCGGCCGCGGTGGCGAACTCGTACAAGACCACGGAGCATCGCCTGGCCAGCCAGCGGACTCCTATCGCAACTAGCGTTGAATGCCGCACGCTACCGTTTCTAAAACATTGTAGCGCCCGAATGTTCGTTGCGCTCTAGTTCTCGAGCCGGAAGTGCACCGTGATCTGAGTCGCAACCTCGACCGGTGCCCCGTTGAGAATCGTGGGACGATAGCGCCACTTCCGCACTGCCGCCACGGCCGCATCCACCAGGAAGGGATGTCCCTCCAGGATCTTAAGTTCGGCGATCTTTCCGTCCTTATCGATGATGGCTGACAGGCGCACGGTACCTTGAACGCGGGCTTGCTTTGCGTTCAGCGGATATTGCAGCTTAACCATGGTGAGAAGCATAGCCTCTTGCACTTCTCCGCTCACTTGAATCCGCTCCGCGGGTGGCGCTACCGCCGCCTTTGGCGCGGGCGCTGGCGCGGCCGGCGGCGGACTGGCAACCGGACCTGAAAAGGTGGGAAGCCCGCCGAGTACTCCGCCTGGAACGCCGCCGGGCACTCCGCCGACCACGCCGATCGGAGCGCTTCCAAAAACCTCCATCGCCGGAGGTTCATCCGGGAGCACAAAGTCGTTCGCCGAAGGCAGATTCGGCAAAGGCTTGGCCATGATGGGCACAGTGAATTTCGATGGGGCGCTGCGAACGGACGCCTTTACCGCAATCGAGGTTGGCGGTGGCGGCGGCGGGGGTGCAGGAGGCAGTGGAGCCACCAGCATGGTCCGCCGGAGGTTTTCCGGAATCATGAAGACATCGGGCGAGAAACTTAACCACAGCAGTAGAGTGACCGCGCCCAGGTGCACCAGCATGCTGAAGAACGCGCTGGGCACAGGCTTCATTCTCGCAATCGGCCTGGCGCTTTCGTCTTCAAATAGCAAGGTCATGCCACGGAAGGAGCAAACCAGCCTCCACGTCATCGAGTAATAGGCGGATCGCCGCAAAGGTCCGCGTGTCCATCAGTTAGAGGCGGATGGGGCGTCCCCGCCAGCCCCCAACCGGCCCGCCGGGACCCATGCCGCTTCGCTCAATTTGCGCCGGAACACCCATCTTGGGTTACCTTCCAGGTACCATTCGGCGGTGCCGGAACGCCTATCCGGTAGAGGTACAATCAGACCTCATGGCCTCGACGCCGCCGCAGAAAGTAGGCCCCTACGAAATCCTAGGGCCCCTGGGCTCCGGCGGCATGGGACAAGTTTTTCGCGCCCGCGATCCGCGCCTGAATCGTGAAGTAGCGGTGAAGCTGCTTCCGCCCGAATACAGCGCCGATCCCGTCCGCAAGCTGCGTTTCGAGCAGGAAGCGCGCGCCATTGCGGCCCTCAACCATCCCGGAATTATCAGCATCTACGATGTCGGGGACGGCTGGATGGTCACCGAGCTGATCGAAGGCGAAACGCTGCGTAAAGCCGAGCTCACCCTCCTGCAAGTGATCGACGTGGGCGCGCAAATCGCCGACGCCTTGGCGGCAGCTCAGGAAACTGGTATCAGCCATCGCGATCTGAAGCCGGAAAACATCTTGCTCTTGCCCGACGGCCGGACGAAGATCCTGGATTTCGGCCTGGCTAAGATCGTCACCCCGTCTTCCGCCAACCAAGATCCTGAGGATCGCAGTACCCTGACGAATCCTGGTTCGCCCGCCGGAACTCCCGGGTATATGTCGCCCGAGCAGGTTCGCGGTCAGGAGTCCGATTACCGCTCCGATATTTTCAGCCTGGGCGCGGTCTTATACGAACTTCTCGCCGGGCGCCCCGCATTTCAAGCCGAATCCGCGGTGGAAGTGATGCACGCCATCGTCACCGAGGATCCCGATGAACTCCCCGAGCAGGTGCCCGACGGCCTGCGCCGCATCCTGAAGCGGTGCCTCGAAAAGAAACCTGCCCAGCGATTTCAATCCTCGCGCGATCTTGCATTCGCACTGCGATCCTTAGGCGGACTCAGCGGATCCGGAAAGCACGCCGCGCAAGAACTCGCCGATCGTCCGCAGCGCGGCTGGCTATGGCCCTCGGTAGCCGCCATCGGCGTTATCGCGGCCATTGCGTTTGCCACGCTCTGGACCCGCGCATCCACTGCGCCTGAAATTTCCTCGTATCGTTTCCAGCCCTTCGCCTTCACCGAAGACCAGGAGTTCTCGGGCGTCTGGTCGCCCGACGGCCAAAGCGTGGCCTTCGTACAGCAATCGACGCAAGGGGCGACCCAAGGGGCCAACGCGGGCACGCATCTCATGGTGCAATCGCTCGATACACCCGCACCCACGCAGCTCGCAGCCACTGCTTCGCAGGCTCCCCCTGTCTGGTCCTCCGATGGAACCCGCATCTACTTCCTGGGAGCCGGCGGAGTATTCGCAGTGAGCCGGGCCGGCGGACAGCCCGAACGCGTAGTGGCCAACGCCACGGCATTTCATATCTCGCGTAACGGCCAGGTTCTGGCGCTGTGGAGAGGCAGCCGGTCCGACGACGGCGCAGGGCAGCGCTACTCCGTATGGATCTCCTCGCCGCCCGGAGCGCCGCCCGTAGAGTACGCGCAAAGTCCTTCCGTCAAGACTCCGTTTATTCCCGTGTTCATGCGATTCTCGCCCGACGGCAAGCAACTCTACTTGTCCATGTATACCGACGCGGGCGCTGAACTGTGGCTGCTGCCCTTCCCGGTCGGAAGTGGCCAGCCCCGTCGGATCTTCCAGAAAACCCCCTGGAACCGGCCTCCCGCCGCATCCTGGATGCCGGATAGCCAGCGGCTCGTCTTGGCCGGAAATCCGGCTCCCGCCTTCGGAGCCACGCTATGGCTGGCCGACACCCGCAGCGAGTCTTTGTCCCGGTTATTGGCCGATCCCAGCGGTGGACAGACCTCGCCTTCGGTCTCTCCCGATGGCAAGCGGCTGTTGTTCACCAAGCTCGAAGTGGATCGCGATATCGTGGAGCTTCCCCTGGATGGCTCCACTCCCCGTACCCTGCTGGCAACCAGCTTGCCCGAGTTCGCGCCCGCCTGGTCGCCTTCCGGCGATCAGTTCGCCTATGTCACTCGCCGCAACGGCTCCGACGAACTGTGGGTGCGCAGCAAAGAAGGTAATTGGGACCGGCCCGTCGTCACCGCCAGGGAGTTTCCGACCCTCGAAGCTCTGGTCAGTCCGGTCTTCTCCCCGGATGGTTCACGCATCGCGTATACGGCCGTACTGGCAGGCGGAGGCCGGCGGCGCAGCCTGGCGATATCTCCCGCTGCCGGGGGCACTCCCACCATCGTCGCCGATGGCTACGCGCCCACCTGGTCGCCCGATGGCACCAAGATCGCCTTCCTGTGGATCAAGCCGGATGGCTCGACCCCCGTCGCCGTCGTCGCCGTAGGTTCCGACCGGCCGCCCACCGAAATCCTGAGCCTTCCGGGATTGAATGGCCCCGAGTGGTCGCCTTCCAACAAGTGGATCGCCGTCTCCACCTTTATGGGCATCACTATGGTCTCGCCCGATGGAAAAAACATGCAGTCGATCCCGGCGCTCAATAACCAGGCCCTGGCTTGGTCTAGAGACAGTAAGACGATTTACGGCCTCTCCTACAATGGCAATCCCCCCGCCCTGAGCGCGCTCGACCTTGCGACCGGCGCCGTGCGGACCCTGGCCGAGTACCAGGTAGGGTTCCAGCCCCTCCCATTGACCGAGTCGGCCTACACCGGCAGCATCCGGATCAGTCTGGCTGCCGATGGAAAGAGCGTGGCCGCAGGTACTGCCACCAGCCAGGCGGATCTGTGGATTTTGGACGGGGCTTTGAAATGAAACCCCGGCCCCTTGACATACGTCGCAAAAGGGAACGTAATTAGGTTAAAGGGAGGCAATCTTTATGCCGCGCGCCGCTATTGTTCTGGTGTCCGTGCTCGCCGTTCCGGCCGCTTGGGCCCAGGCAGTCATCTCGGCTCACTCCGGGATGGTGAACTACGTCGAAGGCGGCGTGCAGATCGCCGGCACCCCGGTGAAACTGGACGGAGCCATCTTCCCGGAAGTAAAGGTCGGGCAGACTCTTTCCACCGAAGCCGGCCATGCTGAAGTCCTCCTGACTCCCGGAGTCTTCCTGCGGTTGGATCGAAACTCGTCCATCCGCATGGTTGCCAATAAGCTGACGGACACGCAAGTGGAGATCCTGAGCGGATCGGCACTGGTGGAAGTAGACGAGATCCTCAAAGACAATCGCATTGCAGTGAAAATGGGCGATTCTTCGACCCTGGTGACCAAGAATGGCCTGTATCACTTCAACGCCGACGCCGGCCAGATTCGGGCCTTCGACGGTAAAGCCCAAGTCTCCGCGGCATCGAATTCCACCGAGCTCAAAGGCGGACGCACGCTGTTGGTTGGCAGCTCGCTGACCACCGATAAGTTCAACAAGAACAAATCCAAGGATGAGCTGTACCTGTGGAGCGAGCAGCGCGACTACCGGCTGGCCCTGGCCAACATCTCGGCTGCCCGGGGCATCAACACCAACAGTTATGCATCCAGCATGTGGGCGTGGGATCCGTGGCTGAGCATGTACACGTTCCTGCCCCGGTACGGCCGTATCTACAGCCCGTATGGATTCTCCTGGTACAGCCCCTCGACGGTCTGGATCGCGTTCCGTCCGCCGGTGACGGTCGACAGCGGCTATCAGGCCAGCAATTCCGGATGGCAGGGTGTGGCTCCCTCGTCGGGTTCAGTTTCCGCTCCGTCGTCGAATGCCAGCACAGGATCGGTAGCGCCATCGTCTGGATCGAGTTCATCCGCAGTCGCGGCCACCGCCAGCAGCGCCCGCGGCCGCTAGCCACTCACTCAATTGAGGTAGGACAGGCGATCTTGTCGCCTGTCTGGTCTTTTCACTAAACCCTAAACAGAGTGAGGGCGACGCTGTCTAATCGACTGAACGCCGGAGCGAATAACGCTGATCGCGATGAGGGCGGTGCCGATCGCCCCGAAGCCAATCACGAACCCGAAGACAACGTGGTCAAAGTCCGGATCGTACGAACCGTGTGCGCGCCACGTTAGAAACCACAGCAATCCTGACAGCCAAAGAAACTCAAGGCCGCACCAGAAGAGGAATGATCGGAGCGGGTTCATGTCGTTTCCCCCCGTTGTTCTACCGTCGGTTCCCATGATAGCCCGATCGTCTCAAATACAAAACGCGGCTGGTTAAATACAAAACGCGGCTGGCGTCCTTGCCGGACGCGAGCCGCGTTCTGAAACTACCCGATCTGTCTGCTTATCTCGCCAGCGGATCCGGCCGCATCTGGAACTTCACGACCTTGCCCTTGGCGCCCTTCCCGCCTTCGATATGCCACACGAAGTGGGTCCCGTAATTCGAGTACAGCGCGCGGCCCTTCCAGCCAGCATTCGCATCGTCGATGCGGCCGTCCATTCCGCGCGCGTAGAACCCGAGCGGATAGGGGATGCGGAAATAAGTCCACTTCTTGGTCGCCGTATCCAGCCCGATCAGCGAGTCGGAATTCGATCCCGTCAGGAATGGAGTGTCTTGCCCCATCTGCATGATGTTATGCGAATCCGTCCAATTGAAGTAGTGGAAGTCGGCCGGAACATTGGTGCCTTTCAGCTTGGGACCCGGCGTTTGGTACAGCGTCCAGCCTTCCGGACAATCGCTGCCATCGATATGCATGACTCCAGTCAGGTTCTTGCACTTCCGCACATCGAAGCTGGCCAGGTGGCTGGTTGCCGCCAGACCGGTCCACACCACACCCTTGCTGTCTACGTCGATTCCGCGAGGATCGTATCCCGGCGTGGGAACCTTGAAAACCTGGGTCTTGCAGCTAACCGGCGGATTGGCGCCGCGCTGCAGCCGGATCAGATACCCGGGGAAATCTTCCGCCACACCCCACACCGAGTCGTCCACCGGGCTCGGCATCACCGAGTACAGCGAGAAACTCACCAGGCTGTCGAGCTTCGGATCGAAGGGAGCCGCGGCGCCCTTGCCTTTGCCGTCTTTGCCCGCTCTTCCGGCTGCCGTGGGAGCTGCACCGGCCGTATCGGTTCCGTAGAGAGCCGCCAGATCTGCGCCGCGTCCGATCACGTTCCACGGCTTGGTGATCTTTCCATCGCCGTTGGTATCTACCGTCTGTTCGCACCAGCCCACAGCGGCCTGC
>Ga0207687_10001695_pt1 | contig 15197 bp, 16 predicted proteins | sample KBSM54metaG_FD_184399 | JGI IMG/M metagenome (GOLD analysis project Ga0207687, IMG submission 184399) | Miscanthus rhizosphere microbial communities from Kellogg Biological Station, Michigan, USA - KBS M5-4 metaG (SPAdes) (version 2) | ecosystem: Host-associated > Plants > Roots > Rhizosphere >...
CCGGGCGCACTCATCACACCCGGAAGCCTCGCGCCCGGCCTGCCGCGTCCGGGGGCGGCGGGGTCTCGAGTGAGCTCATGACTTCACCCTGTAACGCCAACATCTCGCCCGCGTCCGTCTCGTGGTCGTAGCCGCAGAGGTGGAGGACGCCGTGCACGGCGGCCTCGGCCACGTCCGAGCAATGCGCGGGGCAGATCGCGACGTCGCCGAGCTCACGCGGCCCGGCGGTCGGGCCGGTTTCGTCGATCGGGAAGGCGAGCACGTCCGTCGGCGCGTCCTTACCTCGATGCTCGCGGTTCAGCTCCTGGATGCGGGCGGCGTCGACAAGCTCGACCGCGAGGTGGCCGTCCTCGACGCCGGCGGCGGCGAGCGCCGCGGCAACCGGGCCCCGCAGGTCCACCGGCACGTCAGTCAGGTCGACGCTCAAGAGCGCGGCGTCGGCCCGTGTTCGGCGCGCGCCGCGCGCTCGCGACTACCGTGCTCGTCGTAGGCGGCGACGATGCGCTGGACCAGTTTGTGGCGGACCACGTCCTCGCCGCCGAAGTTGACGAAGCCGATGTCCTTGACGTCGTCGAGGATGTCGCGCACGACGACCAAGCCGGAGCGCTGATCGGTCGGCAGGTCGATCTGGGTCACGTCCCCCGTCACCACCATGCGCGAGTTGAAGCCGAGCCGGGTGAGGAACATCTTCATCTGCTCGGGGCTGGTGTTCTGCGCCTCGTCGAGGATCACGAACGAGTCGTTGAGGGTGTTGTGTGTAACGAGGAAATCATCCGTGATGTACAGCGAGTCTGCGGCGGCAACGGAGATACACACGGTCTGCTCCTCTCCCGCCGGCTCGATTGCGTGCACGAAACGCATCGGCCGCCCACCGCCGTGCTGCCGATAGAGGTCGCGCTTGCGGCGCAGGCGAAATGGCTCGATGCCCTCAGGGAGGCGAATATCGAGACTGAACGCGTCTGAGCGATGGTGCACCGCCCGCCCGCCTGCCCTGCCCGGCAATCGTCCAGCGGCTTGCCTTCGCCGCCGATAGGCAACCCCGCCAAGCGAGCGCACCAGGAATACAACGTCGTCGCGGAGGCGTGGTGAGCAGGTCGAATACTGGATCCGGCAGCTCCGTCCGTCCTGGACTACAGGACCGCCATCGCTGTCCAGAAGCCCCTGCAAGACAGCGCAACGAATATCAGCGGCATTATTGAGGTAGCTCTCAGGCACAAACTTCGTATTCGACCTGGTCCCGGCGAGGTCCAGGTCGCGCACGGCCGCCATGACTGGATTGGTGACGATGACCCCGCCGCGATGACCGTCGATGTGACGAAGGACGTAATCGACCTCGCTCCTGCGCCTCAGCTCGATCCGGTCGAGGCTCGCCTCGAGCCCTATTGCCAACTCTGGGTCGGCAGTCGCGAAACTGGGCGTCGTGCTGCCGGTGAGGCAGCCATCTCCAAGTAGAAGGCCGAGGGCATAAGGGTCAAGCGGCACGTCACGTCGACAGAGGTCGGCCGGTTTGGAAAGCATCGGCAGTTCGAACCGGTGCTGGTGCGCAGTTCTCAACAAGCCGACCATCTCGCTGGTTTCGTGCACCCGGCCCGGCTTGCCGCGGCGGCGATCGGCGGCCGTGGACACCTTCCAGAGATGCTCGGCGCAACAGAGGGTCGAGGCTCCATCCTGCGCTTCTAGCCTGAATATCTGCTTCCGACCCTGGGGATACACGCCCAGCACCGGAGTCGGCGACCCGTTCGAGCCGATGACGAGGTCGCCCACCCTGAGCCCTCCGATCGGTTGATATCCGGACGGGGTCAGCACCTTGGCGTCAAGTGGCTGCGCGCGACCGCGCATGAAGGCGAGCGGCGCCACCTCGATCACGCCGCGCTCGAAGTAGCCGTTTACCCGGTCGGGGTCGAGCATGTCGAAGAGGGCGTCGAAGAGCGGCCGCAGGTAGGGGTCGACCTTGGCCTGGATGTCGCCGGGCAGGAAGCCGAGGCGCTCGCCGGCCTCGACCGCGGGCCGGGTGAGAATGATTCGCTGCACCTGCCGTTCGGCCAGCGCCGCCGCTGCCATCGCCACGGCGAGGAAGGTCTTGCCGGTGCCGGCCGGGCCGACGCCGAAGGTGATCGTCTGGTCGCGGATCGCGTCGACGTAGCGCTTCTGGTTGAGCGTCTTCGGCGCCACCTTGGTGTTGCGGTGGCGCCAGACCACGTCGTCGAGGATTTCGGCCGGGCTCTCATCGGCGCCGAGCGCACCTGTCACCGCTTCGATCGTCCCCGGCGCCACTTCGTGGCCCTGCTCGATCAGCTCGACCAGCTCGTCGACCACCGTCGCCGCCATCTGCACGTCATCGGGTTCCCCGTCGAGGGTGAGCACGTTGCCGCGCAGGTGAAAGTCGCAGTCGAGGTGGCCGCGCAGCTCGCGCAGCACCGCGTCCTCGGAGCCCGCCAGCTCGGCGGCAACCGTGTTGTCGAGAGTCAGCTGCCTACGCGCCAAGCCGCTCACGCACCGCTGCACTGACCCGCTTGCCGTCGGCGCGCCCACCCAGCTTTGGCATCAGGGCCGACATCACCTGACCCATCTGCTTCTGCTCGCTGGCGCCCGTTTCGCCGATCGCCGCATCGACCAGCTCGCCCAGCTCCTCATCGGAGAGCTGCTGCGGCAGATATGCGTCGATCAGCTCTGCCTCAAAGCGCTCGGCGCTGGCCTGCTCGTCGCGCCCCGCCTCGGCGTAGGCGTCAGCCGCCTCGGCGCGCTTCTTGCGCTCGCGCTGCAGCACCGCGACCTCGTTGCCGTCGCCGAGCTTGGCATCCTTCTGCAACGAGTCAACGATCAGCCGCAGGGCGCCCGCGCGCTCACGGTCACCCGCCTTCATCGCGGTCCGCACGTCGGCCTGCACCTGCTCAAGAACGCTCATGGTCTAAGGGTAGTCGGCGGCGTCTGGCGCCACGGCGAGGCCCTTGGACACCAGATCGACGATGTCCGTGCTGACCAGGGTCCAGCCGTGACGACGTGCTGCCGCGACGTAAGCCGCGTCGTAGGCCGTGAGCCCATATTCAGCCGCGGTCTCCAGAGCGGACTCGATCAGCTCGGGAGAGACCCTCACGATTTCCTCGCCACAGCGAGTGACGAGCGTCTGCAGCAAGTAGCGGGCTTCCTTCCCCTGTTTCCTGCGGCTGCCCATGACATTTGCGACCTCGTACAGCGTCAGGTCCAGGGCTGCGACCGAGCGCGAGAAGTCCAGAACGATCTTCCGCGCATCAGAGTGAAAGCGATCTTCGGGATCACGCGCTGCCACCCAAACGCTGGCGTCAACCAACAGCACGTTAGTGCGATTCCCGGTCTTCCCTGATCAGCTTGGCACCTTCGCCGCCCATGGGAGCCGTGGCGAGATCCAACAGTCGTGCCACCTCTTTGCTCCGGTTCTTGAGGTCGGCCTGCAGCTCGCGCTCAGCAAGCCGCTGCAGAAAGCCGCTGCGCGTCTCGTGCTTCTCCCGCGCAAGCGCATCGAGCCGGGTGAGCAAGTCATCTGGGATAGAGATCATCACCTTTGCCACTGGGTGAGTATATACCGTATAGCCGAGGGTTGTTGTCGTCATGGCGGGAACCCTGGCAGACCCCGAGGCACACTGGGATCGCATTTGTGCGGAAGGCGAAAAATCAGACGCGCGGAACTAGCGACAAGCGGGAATATCGACCCGCTCGACATCCCCCAGGGGCATCTGCAGGAAGCGGGTGCCCAGCTCGCGGAAGGAGGCGATGTCGCCGGTGCAGAGAAAGCGGTAGGCGCCCTCGCCGTCGGGCTCGCGAGCGATGCCGGCGCGGACCAGGGTGCGCTGGACGGCCGCGGCGACAGCGTGGCCGCCGCTGACCAGGCGCACGTCGCGGCCGAGGATGCGTTGCAGCATCGGCGCCACCAGCGGGTAATGGGTGCAGCCGAGGATCAGGGTGTCGACCTCGGCCCGCTTCAGCGGCCCGCAGTAGCCGCGCGCCATCTCGAGAACACCCTCGTCGAAGGGCGAGCCGTCCTGGATGAACGGCGCCAGGTCAGGAGCCTCTACTTCGGTCACCTCGAGTGCTCGCCCCTGCCCTTCGAGCGCGCGCTGATAGGAGCCGCTCGCGACCGTGTTCGGCGTCGCCAGCACCCCGACCTTGCCGCTATCGGTGATCGCGGCGGCGATCTCGGCCTGCGGCTCGACCACGGGAACGACCTCCACCCCGTGCCGGCCACCGACCGCTCTCGCCACGTCCTCGCCGATCGCCGTCGCCGTGTTGCAGGCGATCACCAGCAACTTGGCGCGGCCACCGAGAAGCGTCTCCGCAATCGTCTCGATCCGCGCTCGCAGCGCGTCCGGATCCTTGGTCCCGTAGGGAAACCAGGCCGTGTCGCCGAGGTAGACGAAGTCCTCCTCCGGCAAGGAGACAAGGCACTCGTGCAGGACGGTGAGGCCACCGACCCCCGAGTCGAACATCGCGATCGGCAGCGATGCGTCGAGCTGTGCGTCAGCGCCGGGCAGAGCCGTCAGGGCTGGACGACCATGAAAAAGATCGTGATCGCGACGATGGCGCCGCCGATCTTGCCACCCGTCTCCAGCTTCTTCGAGATGGCCTCGTACTCGGGGCTGAGCGTGTCGCCCGAACCCAGATCGCGTTCGGCCAGCTCCAGCGCCTTCTTGGTGTTGGGACGGAAGAACCCGTGCGCCATGCCAAAGAGGACCACGATCGCGACGAAGCCGATGCTGACCCAAGACTCGCTTGCCGAGATTTCGGCGTCGACCAGCATGTAGATGCCGGCGAGGAGAATCACGATCAGTCCCGGACTGATCAGGAAGCGGTCAACCTTGAGGATGCCGCGCAGAACCGTTGGAACGCTGCGCGGATCGTTTTCCTCAGCGGTGCCGATGAAGAAAGCGAACCCATAGGTCGGCCCGAAGGTCAGGACCACGGCCAGCACGTGGAGGAAGAGGCCGATGCTGAAGCCGGTGATCGTTGCAGTCATCGCCGGGAAACATATATGCGGACACGGCTGCCTGGCGAGTTATCCGTCATTTGACGGAAGAGTCGCCAGACGCCCGCAGCAAGAGCGCCGCCCAGTCCCCCTGCAACCGCCGATCCGCCTCTACGAGACCGATGGGACCGAATGCAGCCGCGGTCTCGTCGAGCTCGCCGTGGAGGAGGCCGGAGAGGATGAGCGTTGAGGGAGCACCCTCGAGCTGCTCGGCCACCACCTTCAAAACCGGCGCGGTCATGTTGGCAACGACCGTCGGCGCCAGCTCGGGAAGCCCCTCGCGAAGGTTTCGGCGCTCCATTGTCACCGCGACCTCGTTGGCCTCCGCGTTGGCAGCGGCTGCCTCGATCGAGGGCTCCTCATGGTCATAGCCGTGAACTGGGGCCCAACCAAGCTTCGCGGCAGCGATCGCCAACACACCCGAGCCGGTGCCGAGGTCGACCAGCGGTCCGCTCGCCTCCCCCGCCTGCTCCAACTCGAGCAGCAGTTCGAGGCAAAGCCGCGTCGTCGGATGCGCCCCGGTGCCAAAAGCCTGGCCAGGGTCGACGACGAGGTCGATCGCGCCCTCGCGCGGCTCCTCCCAGGAAGGCCGTAGCCAGAGCCGCTCGCCAACCAGCAGCGGTTTGTGGAAGTCCTGCCAGCGGTCGGCCCAATCGTCGGGAACCTCAGTCGAGGCCACCTCGACCAGGCCGTCGCCCGCGGCGACCTCGATTTCGCCCAGCTCGGGCAACTCCCCCTCGCCGCCGTAGATCGCGTACTCAACGTAGCCGGGGCCCTGCTCCTCCTCGACCCCGTTGGGGGCCAATACGGTCAGCTCAGCGAGGACGATCTCGGCCTGCTCGGGCGTGCAGCGAACGGCGAGGCGGATCAACCGAAGGCTCTGCGCATGCGGGAGATGAAGCCCTCGTCACCCTGATCGGAGCGCAGGTTGTGCGGCTCCAGCGACTGCTCGAGCTTCTCGGCCAGCTCGCGCTGCTCGTCGGAGAGCTCGCTGGGAACGATCACGTGGATGACGATGCGAAGGTCCCCGGGAGGGCCACCGTTGGCGCCCGGCAGCCCGTGGCCGCGCAGGGCGAACTGGGTGCCGTGCTGGACGCCGGAGGGCAGCTCGATCTCGCGCTCGCCGTCGTGACTCGGAATCTTCACGCTGACCCCGAGCATCGCCTGCACGGCCGAGATCTCCACCGCGTGCATCAGGTCCTGGCCGCGCATCGGCCCGCGCCGCACCTCGAAGCCGAAGGCGCCGCCGAAGACCGCGCCGAGCAGATCCTCGATCGAGCCGAAACCGGCAGCACCGCCGCCCGGCGGGAATCCACCCTGGCGCAGGCCGTCCTGGCCGTAGCGGTCGTAGACCTGACGCCGCTCGGGATCGGAGAGCACCTCGTAGGCCTCGGCCGCGGCCTTGAACTTCTCCTCGGCGTCCGGATCGTGCGCGTTGACGTCGGGGTGAAGCTCGCGGGCGACCTTGCGGAAGGCGCGCTTGACCTCCGCGTCGGAGGCACCACGCTCGACCCCGAGCAGCTCGTAGTAATCGCCCGCCATCAGCTAGCCGTCGTAGACAGTCTCGCAGTAGCGCGAGAGCTCGCGGGCGGCGCCACGGACCGAGGCGATCGCGGTGGCGTAGTCCATGCGCAGCGGCCCGACCACGCCGACCGCGCCGAGGTTGCGGTGGGCAAGGCCGTAGTTGGCGCCGACGACACTGACTGAGCGCAGCTCAGGCCGCGGGTTCTCGGCACCGATCCAGAGGAAGACCGAGCGCTGATCAAGGGCGGAGCGCAGCATGCCCAGCATCGTCGCCCGCTCCTCCAGCGCCGTCATCAGCATGTCGGCCGGGGGAAGGTCGGCGGAATGGGCTTCGGAGAGCAGGCGCGAGGCGCCCTCGGTGTAGAGGGTGTCGGCGGACTCCTCTTGCTCGAGCTCGGTGAAGGCAGCGCCGAGCGTGGCAACGAACTTGGCCTCGACCGGGCCCAGCTCCGGGTCGGCGAGGCGGCTGGCGATCATGCGGGCACCGAGGCCGAGGCCGGTGAGCTGCTCGTTGAGATAGCTCGAGGCCCACTCGACGAGGCCCGGATCGACGGGCCCGGGGAAGTCGAAGATGCGCTTCGCCACCGCGCCATTGGAGGCGATCGCCACCACCATCACCCGGGTCGGCTGCAGGCGCAGCACCTCGACCCGGTGAATCGTCGCCGCCACCGTCTCCGGCGGCGCCGTCACCAAGGCCATCAAGTCCGTCACCCGAGCCAGAGCCGCCGTGGTCTCCCGCATAGCCGCGTCGATCTCCCGCCGCAGCTCCAGCTCCACCGAGCTCTCCGCCGGCGGCCCCCCGGTAGCCATCATCGCGTCGACGTGGCGCCTGTAGCCCATCTCGGTAGGCACCCGGCCCGCCGAGGTGTGCGGGTGCGTGAGATACCCAGCCGCCTCGAGCGCCGCCAGCTCAGCGCGAACCGTGGAGGGCCCCCACTCGACATGCCTTTGCTCCGCGATCTCTTTCGAAGGCACCGGCTTGCCGGACGCCAGGTAGGCATCAACCACAAGCTTGAGAATGAGCTCCTGCCGCGACGAAAGCATGCTTTGGAGTCTAAGAGGAGCGCCGGGTGGGCCTCCCAAAGCACTCAAGCGAGGCTCCCGCCGAGCGTTTTGGGAGGCCCACCCGGCGCTCCCGTACCTCTAAAGCTGGATTTCCGCCTCTGCGTTGCGGATCGTCTGATTCTCGCCTTGAGCAGCAACCGTGTCGACGACCACCGTGTCCCCGTCTACCGACTTAACCGTGCCGCTGACCACGATCTCGGTCTCAGGAGCCCCCATGCCGCGGAACTGAACCGAGAGCCTTTTTAGCGATTTCGGATCGCCGCCCGCAGCATCGACCGCCGCCCTCGAAACCAGCCCCATCATGTACAGCCCGTGCAGAATCGAGTTCGGAAGACCGACCGCCTTGGCGAACTCGGGATCTATGTGGATCGGGTTGAAGTCCCCGGAGGCCCCCGCGTAGCGATGAGGCAGGTACTTGTCCGGAGTCACCTTCAGCTCCGGGATTGCATCGCCAACGTTCAGATCGGCCATCTCAGACTCCTCTCACGATGCAGGTCCAGGTTCCCTTGACGACCTGGTCCCCGTTCTGGTTGACCGCGTTGGTCTCGAAGATGTAGAAGCCCTTGCCGTCCTTCTCGGAAATGTCAAGGCACCTGGCCGTGGTGGTGATTTCGTCACCCGAGCAGGCCGGCTCGCCCCACTCGAACTCCTGGCCGCCGTGCACCATCGCGGCGAAGTTCATCCCCACCTCGGGATCGAACATCGCCGGTCCGACGGCGGGCGAGCTGTAAACGACCGCAAACATCGGCGGCGCGACGACGTCGCGGAAACCGGCCGCCTTAGCCGCCTCACGATCAAAGTGCACCGGGTTCTCGATCCCCAGCACCCGCGCGTACTCCCCAATCTTCTCCTTACCCACCTCATACTTCGTAGCGGGCCATTCCTTGCCAATTGCCTCTGTCTTTACGCTCATGGCGCGCCAGTCTAAAGACGCATCAAATGACTGGTCGGCTGGCCAGTTGAGCCGCGCGCGGGTGGCAGGAGTGAGGCCGTCGAGCAAGGGAGCCGGGCACCCTTCTCAAAACACTCAAGCGAGGCCCCCGCCGAGCGTTTTGAGAAGGGTGCCCGGCTCCCCCTACTCGTCGATCTCCAAGACTGCCAAGAAGGCCTCTTGAGGCACTTCCACGCGCCCCACCGACTTCATCCGCTTCTTCCCCGCCTTCTGCTTCTTCAGCAGCTTCTGCTTGCGGGTGACGTCGCCGCCGTAGAGCTTCGCGGTGACGTCCTTGCGCAGCGCCTTGACCGTCTCGCGGGCGAGGATGTTGGAGCCGATCGCTGCCTGCACCGGCACGTCGAAGAGCTGGCGCGGGATCGTCTTGCGCAGCCGCGCGACCAGCTTCTTGCCCTGCTCGTAGGAGAAGTCGCGGTGGACGATGATCGAGAGCGCGTCGACCTTGTCGCCGGCGAGCAGGATGTCAACCTTCACCAGGTCGGAGGCGCGATTGCCGATCGGCTCGTAGTCGAGCGAGGCGTAGCCCTTGGTCGAGGACTTGAGCAGGTCGAAGAAGTCGAGCACGATCTCCCCCAGCGGCATGTCGTAGCGAATCTGCACCCGCACCGGGCTCAGGTAGTGCATGTCGACGTGGGTCCCCCGCCGCGACTGGCAGAGCTCCATCACCGCCCCGACCTGCTCGGTCGGGCAGATGATCGTGGCGCGGATGAACGGCTCTTCGACCGTCTCGATCGAGGCCGGATCTGGCAGTTCGGTCGGGCTGCGCACCTCCAGCTCCTCGCCGTTGGTCAGATGGACCAGGTAGCGCACGTTCGGCGTCGTCGCCAGCAGGTCGAGGCCGTACTCGCGCTCGAGCCGCTCGCGCACGATCTCCATGTGCAGCAGGCCGAGGAAGCCGCAGCGGAAGCCGAAGCCGAGCGCCTCGGAGGTCTCCGGCTCCCAGGAGAGCGCAGCGTCGTTCAGCGCCAGCTTCTCGAGCGCGTCGCGCAGGTCTTCGAAGCGGTCGGTGTCGATCGGGAAGAGCCCGCAGAAGACCATCGGCCGCACCTCGCGGTAGCCCTCCAGCGCGTCGCTCGCCGGCCGCTCCAGCGTGGTCAGGGTGTCGCCGACGCGCAGCTTGGCGACATCCTTGATGCCAGTGATCAGGTAGCCAACGTCGCCGGCCTCCATGCCCTGCACCGCGGTCATCGCCGGCCGGAAGAAGCCGATGTCGTCAATGTCGGCCTCGGTGCCGTTCTGCATCGCCAGGATGCGGCCGTTCTTGCGGAAGCTGCCGTCGACCATCCGCACGTAGGCGACGACACCGCGGTACTGATCGAACTCGGAATCGAAGATCAGCGCCCGGGTCGGCGCCTCGGGCTTCCCTTCGGGCGGCGGCACGCGGGCGACGATCGCCTCCAGTACGTCGACCACCCCCTCCCCGGTCTTGGCCGAGATCGGGATCGCGTCGCCCGGCTCACCACCGAGCAGGTCGGCGATTTCGCCGGCGACCCGCTCCGGCTCGGCCCCCGGCAGGTCGACCTTGTTCATCACCGGGATCAGCTCCAGCCCATTCTCGATCGCCAGGTAGGTGTTGGCGACGGTCTGCGCCTCGACCCCCTGGGCGGCATCGACGACGAGCAGGGCGCCCTCGCAGGCGGCGAGGCTGCGCGAGACCTCATAAGAGAAGTCGACGTGGCCGGGCGTGTCGATCAGGTGCAGGTGGTAGGTCTCACCGTTGACGGCGGTGTACTCGACCCGCACGGCCTGGGCCTTGATCGTGATGCCGCGCTCGCGCTCGAGGTCCATCGAGTCGAGCATCTGCGCCTTCATTTTCTTCGGATCGACGGCGCCGGTGATCTCAAGGATGCGGTCGGCCAGGGTGGACTTGCCGTGGTCGATGTGGGCGATTATCGAGAAGTTGCGGATGTGGTCCATCGGGGTGGCGGAGTATGGCCGACAATGGTTTCCGGCCGGCGGGTCCTGTCGCGGCGGCCCTCCCCCATGTGCTCGGACGCTGACGCGTCCTCCGCTATGGGGGACCCCCGCCACCGCGCCACCCGCCGGAGGAAGCGAGGGCGGCTAACGCCGGCACCCAGACGGATCCAGAGGGGTCCTCAGCTTGTAGATCACCGTCGGCGGCTTGCGCAGGACTACCGTTGCCCCAGGAGCTTCGGTCCAACGAGCCGTAGCTGGATACGTCGGTTTGCCCGGTTCTATGCGATCCCTCGAGGTGACCACGTAGTCGTAGTGGCCCTCGTTGAGGAGGCGGCGCCATTGGGGGCAGGTTGTGGGGGCGGTGAAGCCGCCGTGGGGTTGTTCGGTGCCGATGTAGGTGACTTCGTTGCTGAGGTCGCGGCCGTAGAGGGGGTACTGGCGGGTGCTGGTGGTGGCAATGCGGGCGTCGGTGATGCCCTGGGCCCAGGCGAAGGCGGCGTTAAGTCCCGGGGTGGTGAAACTGGGATTCGAATAGCGATCGCGCAGGTAATGCCGCTGCACTGGATACCCCACCGCCACGAGAACGACAGCCCCAAGCGCAAGAGCAAGCCCCAACCCCATCCGCTGACTTCGTCTTTTGGTGTCCATGGGGCCCCAAAAAGACGAAGTCAGCGGGAGGCGATCGCGGAGGATGGGCGAGGCTGGGAGGAGAGCTAGGCCGAGGATTAGGGATGGGGCCAGGTAGCGGAGGCCGGATTCGAAGCCGTGGGGCATGCCGTCGGGGCCGGAGGCGGAGGTCGGGGCGATCGACCAGGCCAGGCCTGCGGCGAGACCGGCGGCCGCGGCGACTCGAAGGATTGGATCAGAACGACGGCCGAGGGAGAGCAGGAGGCCGACGACTGGAGCTATGACCAATAGCGGCCAGAAGATCATCAGGCCGTGGTGGAGTGCAGGTAGGAACCAGTCCGACCAGACCGAGCCGTTGGTGAGGTAACCGAGCACGCCGTGGGCTTCGCGGCCCCCGAGTGCTTGCTCCGGCGCCGGCAGCGTGATCGGGCCCAGGTGCTTGACCCAGGGCAACGGGTTGCCGGTGTGCGCGAGGTTGCGCAGGCACCAGTAGCCGCCTCCTGCCAGGGCGGCAAGGCCGCCCGCGGCGAGGGAGCGCCAACGACGTCCACGGGGAGCGACGAGCGCGACGCCCACCACTAGGACCGCAGCAGGCAACAAGAAGTTGAGCTTCGTCCCTGCCGCCAGCCCCGCCCCCAAACCAACGAGGGCAACCTGGCCCAGCCCGAACGCGGTTCCTACCTGGCGAGTAGAACCGCGTTCGGGCTGGGCCAGGGCAATCGCAACCGCAGCGAGCAAAAAGAAGATCCCGACGATGTCGTTCCGCGCCTCTCCCGCTTGGTCATGAAGCGCGGGGACGCTGAGAGCTATCGCAACGAGAGCAAGTGACCAGGGCGCAACCCGATAGGGCCGCCCGATGCACCAAGCGGCCACAAGGCAACCGACGAACCATCCGAGGTTCAGCAGCGGCGACAAGATGTCTCTGCCGAAAGAAAGCATCCCAACGGCATGGACAACTTCCGAGTTCGCCGGGTAGAACCAGGCAAGAAACTGCGGCGCGATGAAATGCAGACTCCACGTATCCCCGCTCCGATAGAACCCCGCCGCGAACGGCCCGTGGTACCAAGTCGAATCGAACCCGGTCATCCCCGTCGATAGCCGAAGCTTCACCCCCGTCGCAAAATGGACAGTCGCAACCGCGGCTATCACTAGGGCGACCACGGCCGCTGGCGAAGGGCCGTGGGGGCGTCCCTCCGGCGCAGCGGCGTCCTCTTTTTCGCCCCGCCCACGCTCTCGGACGGCCCCAGACTCAGCAGGCGAAAAACCCAGCAAGACGGAGGGACGCCCCCATGGCCCTCCCACCAACGCCCGGAGTCCAGCCCCTACGACAACCACGACAGCGAGATACGGCCCCACCTTGAACCAACCGACCGTCCCAAGCACCTCAGCGATCCACACCAGCCCGGCGATCGCCAGCAGTCCCGTCGCCAGCCCCGCCGTCGGACCCGAGTGCTTGGGCACGATCCGCCTCCGCACGCTCGCCGCCCCAAGCCAAGCAAACCCGACGAGCACCCCCAGCTCGGCAACCCCCAACAGGTAACGCCCAACGCCAAGCATCTAGCGCCGCCGCAGCAGCCGCATGATCTGCTCCAGCTCGGCGATGCGGAGCAGCTTCGCCATCCCCAGGTAGACCAGGCCTCCTAGCCCGAGGCCCACACCAAGCGAGACGATCTGCCCGAAGAGCCCGCGCCCGAGCGCGTTGTCGAGTACGTCCCAGACAACAAAGGAGACCGCGGCCAGGGCGGCGGCCGCGATCGTGATCTTGATCGTCGTCTGGGTCAGGCGGCGCAGCTCGAGCCCGCCGAACTCGTGGCGCAGGACGATCGCCTGGGCGACCACGGCAGCGATCGTGCCGATGCCGGTGCCAGCGACGATGCCGCCGGTGCCGAATGGCTTGTAGAGCAGCAGGGCGCCGAGGGTCGAGACCACCAGATCGAAGGCGGCCAAGCCTGTTGCCATCCAGGGGCGCTGCAAGCTGAAGAAGGTGCGGGTCTGCAGCAGGTAGAGCCCGTTGGTCGGCAGCGAGAATGCGAACCAGAAGAGCGCGGTAGCGACCAGGGCCGTCTGCTCGGGGGTGAACTCGCCGCGCTGGTAGACGAGGCGGATCATCGGCGTCGAGAGGACGAGCACGGCGGCCGCGGCTGGAATCAGGACGAAGAGGATCTGGCGCATGCCGTTGGCCATCGTCGCCCGCAGGTTTCCGATCTCACCGCGCGAGGCGAAGCGGGCCAGGGTCGGGAAGAGGACGGTGGCGATCGCCACCGAGAAGATCCCCTGCGGCAGCTGGTAGATGCGGAAGGCCTTGTCGATCGCCGCCGGCGACTGGTCGCTGACCAGGCTTCCGAAGAGGCTGTTGATCAGCATGTTGAAGTTGATCAGGCCGAGGCTGATCGTCACCGGCAGCATCAGGAGCAGGACTCGGCGCACGTCGGGATTGCGCCACTCGAAGCTCCACTCGAACTTGAACGGCGTGTTGCGCAGGTCGAAGGTCGGGATCAACAGCTGGACCAGCGTGCCGATCAAGATTCCGATCGCGTAGGCATAGATCCGGTCCTGGCCGTGGAAGGCGGGCGCCAGCAGGACGACCACGGCGATGATCGTCAGGTTCCAGAAGAGCGGCGAGATCGCAAAGGCGCCGAAGCGGTCGTAGCTGTTGAGGATGCCGACGACAACGCCGCTGATCCCGAGCAGGATCAGGATCGGGAAGAGAACCTGAGAGAGCGTGATCGTCAGGTCGAGCAGCTCGCCCGAGAAACCTGGCGCGAAGAGCGGCATGACGAACGAGGCGGCGAGTACGAAGAGCGCCGTGATCGCCCCTAGCACGAGGGTGACGAGCAACAGCAGGGTCGAGGCGAGGCGGAAGGCCTCGCGGTAGTTCTTGCGCTCGAGCTGCTCGGTGAAGATCGGCACGAAGGCCGGCTGCAGGGCGGCGTCGGCAAACAGGGCGCGGACCAGGTTCGGCACCTGGAAGGCGATCGTGAAGGCCGACATCGGGCCGTTGACGCCGTAGTAGGAGGCGGCGACGACCTCACGCACTAGGCCGGCGATTCGCGAGGCGCCGGTGGCGATCGAGAAGAACGCGGTCGAGCGAGCGATGCGCCCCGCCTGCTTGCCCGGAGCCGGGTTGGCGCCGGGTTCCTCGCCCGGCGAGAACGCCTCCGCCTCGCGCGCGGCAGCGTCGCTCGCAAGCGCCTCTGCGTCGCGTTCGGGACTGTCGGGTGCCTTGGGCGTCTCCAAGCTTGGTCTCAGTCGCTATAGTCGGCGGCCGCCAAGAGGGGGCTCGGAGCCCACTCAGGCACATGACTCATGGCCAACATAGCCTCACAGAAGAAGCGGATCCTACGCAGCGAGCGCGAGCGTACGGAGAACCGCCTGCTCACAAGCACGGTGAAGACCTATTTCCGCCGGCTCGAGGCGGCCGTGGAGGCAGGCGATACGGCCAAGGTCGAGACCGAGCACAAGACGCTCGTCTCGAAGATCGACAAGGCCGTGCAGAAGGGCGCGATGCACAAGAACACCGGCGCCCGCAAGAAGTCCCGCGCCGCCCGCATCGTCGCCAGCCCCGCCGCCAAGTAGCTACGCCGGCGCTCCCGCGGCTTTCCTGACCGTGAGAGTCAGCGCCAGCTCGTCGCCGTAGTCGGCCCCGCCGCGGCACCAGACCTCAAGGTCGGCAAGCGTCGCCGTCGCCTGCTGCAGCTGCTCGAGATTGGTCCTGCCGAGCCGCGCAACCAGTTGCTTGGCTGCGTAGGGGTGCATGCCGAGGCCCGATTCCACCTGCTTGGCCGGGATGCCCTGCTCGAGCTGGGCGGCAGCGGCACAGGCCTTGCGCAGTCGCGAGGCGAGGCCGTAGATCAGGCCGGTGACGTTCTCTCCCTGGGAGATCAGCCGCTCGGCCAGCGAGGCCGCCTTGCCCGGGTTGCGTTCGAGCATTGCGTCCGAGAGCGCCCAGACCGCCGCCTCGGAGGTGTCGGAGACCATCTCTTCGAGGTCGGCGCCCGAGACTGCGCCCCCCTCCCCGGCCCACAGCGCCAGGCGCTCGAGCTCATTGCCGAGCCGGACCGGGCTGGCGCCCATGCGATCGACCAGGATGCGGGCCGCCGCCGGATCGAGCGAAAA
>Ga0207687_10001700_pt1 | contig 15168 bp, 24 predicted proteins | sample KBSM54metaG_FD_184399 | JGI IMG/M metagenome (GOLD analysis project Ga0207687, IMG submission 184399) | Miscanthus rhizosphere microbial communities from Kellogg Biological Station, Michigan, USA - KBS M5-4 metaG (SPAdes) (version 2) | ecosystem: Host-associated > Plants > Roots > Rhizosphere >...
TCGGCGCGTACATCGACCGCCTCATCGACGAGTGGCTCAACCCCAAGGTGGAGGCGGAGGTCACGGCGTAGGGCAGACACTCGACGCCGCGGTGGCCGGTCGGCCCATGCTATGCGGCTAGACACCACAACCCGACTGCCCCACACACGCCTGCACGGCACTCGCCGCGCCATGCCAGCGCAAGCCGACGAGACGAAAGGAGGTGAGTAGGTGCCCCGCATGTCGAAGCAAGGCACTTTTCATAGGCATTGGTGTTCTTGCGGGGCGTGGGTCTCCCACGGGGGACCGGCCGAGGCATGCCAAGCAGGCAGAGGAGGGCGACCAGCCCTCCTCTGCCATAGCTGCAACGCACCGGTCAGCAAACACGCCGACGCAGCCACGCCACCTCGCAAGTATGCCCCGAAGCGGAGGCGCCAGGCACCGGGCTGAGCGCCACTACCTAACTATTAGGTACGCGAAGGAGGTGTTAGCAGATGTTCGACTTGAACGAGAACCACTACGTGGTGCGGCGCTGGAACTGGCCGGGTGGGATGTGTGCCCACGCCTGCTTCGCCACGGCGGCGGGGGCCACGGCGTGGATGTGCAACGGCGCGGACGTGGCGTACACCATCGCCTGCCTGCCGCGGGCGCTGTGCCACTTCTGCAACCCGCGGGCGCCGCTGCCCACGGTCACGGCGTGGCAGGGGCGAGCGCCTGATGTCATGAGTCCCGAGGCCGAGGTCGAGGAGTTCTCCCGGCGGGAGGTGCGCCTGGGCCGGGACTACGGCGAGCAGCGGGGCGTGTACGCCAAGGAGGCGACGGGCCACTACCACCACTGCCCCGAGGACCTCACGCAGTGGGGGCTGTGCTACCGCGGGGACTGTGGCGGGCAGGGCGCGGGGGTGCCCTGCCCCTGGCATGAGCACACCCTGGCGGCCGAGCGACGAGCGCAGGAGCAGGCGCACGCCCAGGAGATCGCCCGCATGGGCACGATGCTGGACCGAGCGCTCGCCGCGTGGGCGGCCGAGCAGGGGAGCGAGCGCATGCGCACCCTGCTCCAGGAGGCGCTAGGTGTAGAGCCAGACGGCGAGTTCGGCGGACTCTGCTGGTAAGGCTCAGCAAACCCAGTCAAACATTAGGTTCTTGACAACTGGCAACGAACCCTGTAGACTGAATGAAGCGGCGCCGATTGGGCTGCCGTAGCGGCACAGTACAGGTAAGGGAGTCAGCGCATGGACACCGTCGCACGCATGGTCGTGGGAGCCGTCTTCTTGTGTGTCTTCCTCTGGTTCGTCGTGAACGTCACCGCTGGGAGCGGGCGACGCTAAGCGAGTGGGTTCTTGAAGCGGCATAGCGTAAGGGAGTCAGCATCATGTCAGATGGCATCGTCGACCAGGCATTCATCCAGGTAGCGGGGCGCAAGCTGGCGTGGCACAAGAAGATGGGCGGCGAGTTCGTGATCGGCGAGTACCCGAGCGAGGGCATCCGGAAGCTGGGCCGCTTCGACGTGGAGCGCTCGCCGCTCGCCGCCTGGTCGGAGGAGGCCCAGGCGTGGCAGCCCATCCCCTCGCACTTCGCCCTGCTGCGGCAGCCCATCCCGTCGGACCCCACGTACAAGAGCATGGGTGTGGTCAGCCGGGACTACGAGGTCGTGCAGCATATGCAACTGGCGCAGTCGCTCGACAAGCTGGTGGACGTGGGCTGGCAGCTAGAGACGGCGGGTGTCCTGCACGAGGGCGCCATGCTCTTCATGAGCTTCAACGCTGGCGGCTACGTCGTGAATGAGGACGAGATTCAGTCGTACTGGTGCGCCAGCGTGCGGCATGCGGCGTCGGCCATGAACATCTTCGCCACGCCGGTCCGCGTCGTGTGCCGGAACACCTATGCGATGGGCATGGGCCGAGCCACCGACCGCATCTCCATCCCCCACTACCGCAGTGCAGCACAGGAATTGGAGTGGGCGACGGACGTGTTGGCTCGCACCCATGCCCGTGAGCAGACCACCATCGAGGAACTCACGGCCATGGGCGAGACGCCGATGGACGTGGACACGTTCACCCAGGTGTTGGACGCAGCGTACCCGCTACCCAAGCCCATCCGTAGGATGGCTGCCATCCAACAGCGGGTCACGGACCTGGGCGGCAGCTACCAGTCTCTCGAAACCGACACGCTGGATGAGTACACCCGCTTGAGCGAGTCGTTCGAAGCCAAGCGGGCGTTGATGCAGCGCTTGCGGGACGCCGTGACCGAGCGGGTGGTGGCGTTTAACGATGAGCGCCCGCAGTACAGCGACAGCGCCTGGAGTGTGTGGAATGCGCTGTCCGAGGTCGAGTCCCATCGCAGTGGCAAGAACCCGGGCTACCAAATCCTGTTCGGCGAAAGGGGGGAATGCATGGCGAGAGGATACCGGGAGTTGGTCAAGGTAGCAGCGGCACGGTAGCGTGGCTACTCTCGACGCCGTGAGATCACGGGGTTATGTACGGCTAGACATCACGACTTCTCCAGCCACGCCGCCTCCATCCGCGCCGTACCTGGCCGCGCCTACTCGACTACCCAGGCCATACGCCGAGCGCCCAGAACTCGCCGACTTCTCAGGTCACGACGCAACGCCCCATGCCCGAGCACTGTCGCACCGACTGACCTGGTCGAGCCCCGTCACGTCGGCTCGTATCAAGCCCCGTCGCACCGACTACCCAACTCGCCCGTTGGCCTGCCCGACCCAGCCTGTGCGACCAGTCATGTCACCGCAGCCCAGGCGATACCGTGCCGACTGGACATGGCGAGCCAGCCGCAACCGTGTCTCGCCGACGACCCTGGTCTCAGCAGCCCCACCCGGCGCCGAGCGACGGGACTAGCCACCACCGGACCAGCCCAGCCGGGTCCAGCCTGACGGAGGTGACCAAGCCAGCAACGGCCACGCCATACCGACCAGCCTCGCCATTGGAGGTCAACACGTGACGTAGCGACGGGCCGGGCCCCACCGAATCCCATCGCACCCTGCCGTACCCTGCCGACGCGGCACGTCGGCGCAGCAGGGAGAGGCAGAACCAGCGCTGGTTCTGCCTCTCCCAAAGGGAGTCACCCATGACGCTAGACCTGACCCAACCTACCCCCGAGGGCATCGAAAGGATGTGCCTGATCGACACCGTAGCCGAGATCAACGGCTACATCGGCAAGGCCCGGGCGCTCGTGATGCGCCCCGAGTTGTGCCGCACGCTGCTGGAGAAGATCGCCTTGGCAGCAATCCAGGGCGTCTTGGACAGCAAAGAGGCCAGAGCAGAGGAGCAACCCCCCCATGACAGCAGCCACCCATGAGGACGTCATGACCACGGACGCGGACGAGATCATCCGCCAGCACTACCAGAAGCTGGCCGCCCTGCGCATGCAGCACACGCTGCCGTGCGTGGTGTGCGGCACGCCGATGACGGAGGTGATGGCCAAGCGACGCTACTGCTCGGAGCGGTGCAAGTCCCGCCACCGCCGCCAGCGGGAGCGGGCATATGTGCGCCAGCTAGAGGCGACGGTCAAGGCCATAAGCCCGGCGGCCGAGGTCAGCGGCAACGGCAAAGCCAGGTAAACATTGGGTTCTTGACATTCGGAAAGCCCTGCTGCTACACTGGGCAGCAGGGCTTTCCATTGGGCAAAGGGAGCAGCGATGAGCGACCAGACCTACGACGAGATGGTGACGCAGTCCCACGAGGACCGGCTCGCCCAGGTGCGGGGGCACGTGGCGGAGGGAGCGGCCTGGTTGGACGGGTTCAAGCCCGGGTGGTGGCGGCTGATCAACACCAGCCCGCAGGTGTTCAAGCTGGAGTCCGGGCTGACGTGTGTGTGGGGACAGCTGGCCGCCGTGGACCTGGAGGAGTGGTTCGGGCCGGTGGTCGGGCGCGACATGCGGTACGACTACACGCACTGTTACCTGGAACTGGGACGGCGGGGGATGATCCCGCGAGACGAGACCCGGCCGGGGTGGATGGAAACGCATGGCTTCGTCACCCGCCAGGACAACCTGTACGGGGTGTTGCGGGAGGCGTGGGTGCAGGCCATTGCGCAGCGGCAGCAACAAGCAGAGGAGTCAGCATGACCACGGGATACGTGCCCCTCAAGCCGACCGCCAGCGACACGGCACGGGCCATCGCCCGCACGCGGATTCGCGCCGGCATGGCGTTCCTCGACGAGCAGGTGCCCGACTGGTGGCGGGGCGGGCGCATCGTCCTGGGCCGCACCCTCAACATGGTGGACGGGGAGTGCTGCATCTGGGGGCAGTTGGCCCGCCACGACCTCGAAGCCTGGTTCGGCCGCCTGGACCGGCGGCTGAGCCACGCCAGCTATGCCACCGTGAACCGCTACCTGGTGCAGCACGGCTACATCCCCGAGGACCAGGCCACGCACTGCCCCGAGGCGGGGTCGCAGTGGATGGTAGACCACGGGTTCCTGTTGAACCTGCCCGACGCGAACCACAGCACCGACGACGACGGCGTGAGCTACGGCATGCTCACCGAGATCTGGCGCATCTACATCCACAGCCGACGCCATGCCAAGAGTTAAGCAAGCCAAGGTTGCCGTGCCCCCGCCCACCATCCGGGAAGTGGTCCCGGATGTGTGGGTGGCGGGCAGCCGCAGTAGGTTGAACGTTTTCCACACGGTCCACGTCCATCGGGAGTACCCAACTATTGGGTATGTATGCTCGTGCGAGTACTTTCGGTTGGGGCGTGGGAAGGTGTGCGCCCACATTGCCCTGGTGCGGGAGGCCGTCGAGCACACCAGCTAAGGGAGTCACCATGCAGCAACCGCTACCCGTACCCCAGGACGGGACGCCGTCGGCATCGGGGCAGGTGCGACGGTACATCCGCAGCCTGATCGCAGGCAAGAGCGACGTCAGCATCCCGTCCCTGGTGGACGCCACCATCGACTGGCTCACCCGCGACCGGCCCCTACTCGTAGCGTTCCTGCGCGAGAGCCTGACGGCGATGGTCTACGAGGTGGTGCAGCGGGTGCTGGCCACCACGCGGGCCGACCTCATGCTCTTGGGCGAGAACCTGATGGAGAAGCAGGAGGTGATTGCGCAAGCGTCGCTCAAGTGGGCGACCTGGATGGAGCGAGGCGCCACCCGCCACGTGGCCGTGCTGGAGATGGACCGCCAGGACTGCTTCGCCGCAGCCGCCCACCGCTTCCTGAACTCGGAGCGACACCTGGCGCTCGCCACGCTCTGGCGCAGCGTGGGTGACAACCTAGCCGACGGCGAGCGGGTAGGCGACCGCTTCACCGTCGAGGACTTGGAGGTGAGGTTACAGAACATTCAGGCCCAGAGCATGGAGCTAGCCAACAGCGACAGAAGTTGGGCGCGTCGACTCTTGGGACGCCGTGAGATCTAGATGAACTACATACGGCTACTGCAATACAACACAAGTCGACTAGTCCCGTCCATACGCATCACTGCCCGCCCCGCCATGCCTCGCCGACATGCGGAGCCGTCACACCCGTTACCCCTACTGCGCCAGCCGACTCGCCCATACGGTACGCACCTACACCTGCCGGGCCGACTTGCCCCGTCAGGACGGCTCGCCTCCCACCGACGTCTCTTGTCCCGCCGCGTGCCGCCGTTCCGGGTCAAGCGTTGCCAGGTCGACCCGACAAGCCAGCCTGTTCCGCACCAAGCCTTGGCGACCAGCCCGTGCCCGTCAGCACCGGGCAAGCGAAGCCGACGAGTCGAGCCAACCCTGGCCAACCCGAGCCGACTGGCCGTTCGCGTGCCAACCCAAGCCCCGACGGGCCGCGTCGACAAGCGGTCTCTCGGCAACACGCATCTCGCCCGAGCGACTACACCTGTCAGCACCGAACGACCCAGGCCAGACCGACTGGACGAAAGGAGCCAAGTTGTACCAACCCTGAGTGACAACCCGAGCCAACCCTGGCCAGTGCCAGCCTGAGCGACTAGCCACCCTGCCGCCCCCGGTTGGGGGCGGCAGGCAAGGAAGGGAGTCCGAATGGCTAAGTTTTCCACCGCCACCCGCGCCGAGGTCGACACCGTCGAGGAGACCACGCAACAGCGCCGCTTGGAGGGCCTGGCCAAGGCCCGCGCCGCCCGGGCCGCCAAGCGGGCGGAGGCCATGGCCATCGCCATGGACGCACTGAGCGCACAGGAGGAGGCCCCCATGCACACGCCCAACGGGCCGGTCATGAGCCCCACGGCCGAGGTGGCCGAGCCCGTGGAGATCACGCCCATCCCGCCGTTCCCGACGCCTGACGAGGTGGACCTGGTGCCGAGCGTGGACATCCCGCTGCAGCCGCACACGCCGGCCCAGTTCGTGGCGGCCCCGCCACCCGCCATCCAGTTCGTGCCCAGCGTGGGCTTACTCACGAAGTTCTTCCCCGGGTACCAGCCGCGGGGGGTCTACTACAACGTCGGCTTGAAACTCCGCGACCGCATCATGGGCGGCACGCCGTCCGACCCCAACGTCATGGAGGGGTGGCTGCGCAAGCTGGGGCTGGGCACGGAGAAGGCGGACGAGATCCGGGCCATCGCCATCCAGACGGTACGCGACCTGGGCGGGGACCTGTCGGAGGACCCCACGTGGGAGGAAGTGGAGGAAGTTTCCAAGTCCATCGCCGCGAACAAGCAGACCAACATGTTCCGTAGGGACCCACGCATCGGTTGCTATGTGGAAGATCGGACCATCAAAGCGATGTTGAAGGAGAACTGCAACATCGTGTTCGCCAAAGACCGCTGGGGTGCCACGAAGAAGGGGGCGAAGGCATACCTGGCGGAGCGAGTGTTCGTGGATCCGCCCATGATTGCGCTAGAGAACGGCCGACCTGACATCCACAAGCCCGACGGCGTGCACTTGTTCATCGGTCACGTGCAAGGACCGCAGGGAAGGCAGTCAACTTTGACATACTACGAATATGTGCTAGCACCTGTGCTTCGCTTCCAGATCAGGGTGTTCGAGGACTGCATCACTCCCCAGCAATGGGGTCCGATTTGGGAGAGCGCCCAAGAAAATGGCCAAGGCTCGTTGCGTTCGCAGAGTTTCGGGCGCTTCGACCTCATCGAGTGGGATGGGCCGCACGCAGTTAAGGGTGCGTAGGTGAGTTGGCATACGACGCTGCGGGGGATCGCCCGATATACACGTGCAGCTAGGCAACACACGCCGACTAACCTATTCGTGCCAGCCGGTACCCTACCTGTACCGTACCCACCGACAAGTGGAGGCAACATGACTAGTCGCGACGTGTCGCCCCACGCACGTCCCGCCCATGCCAGGCCGACTACTCTGCTCTCGCTGCGCCGAAGCCTGCCCCGCACCAACCCCGCCGCGCCGACGACTCTGGTCGAGCCATGCCCAGTCGTGTCTCGCCCTACCAAGACGACTGGCTGCCACTCGTTTCGTCAAGTCATGGCATGTCAGGCCTCGACGACGACCCTACCCCTGTCTGCCCCCGTCGGCCCACGCCCCAACGCATGCGACTTGCCCCACCTGTACCCATCCCCCCTGGCCGACTTCGCAGCCCTTAGCATGCCCAGCCTGGTCGACTGGCCTTACCACGCGCCAGCCGTCTCACGCCTGGTCGACCCCTCAGCACAGGTCACACACCGTCACGCCTTGCCCTATCGACCGCCCCACACGTGCCTTACCCCCCGCTGCCCCGTTCGACGTGCCCTGCCGACCGGGCAGCCCTTCACTGGAGCTAGCCATGTCCTTACGACTCAGCATCGACTTGCGCCGCCGATACCCGTCGTGCCCCCGCGTGTGCGACTTGTCCAGCCCTGCGATACCATGCCCTGCCCAGGCGTCCCGACTGGCCAGTGCGTTGCTCGCCCACACTCGCCCCGTCGACGTGTCACCCCTCGGGCTGTGCCCGCCGTGTCCGTGCGACGAGCGTATCCGATTCCTGTCGACCCAACCCGTGGCTGGCCGACGACCCGGTCCTACCCTGGCGTTGCCATGGCGACAAGTCAAGTCCCGTCGCTCCGCCCCTGCTCCTGGCGACAAACCCCGCGACGCTCACCCGAGCCTGGTCCTGGCGACACGCGGCGCCATGCCCACCCGATCCTGGCCGACTGGCCATCGCTGCTCAGGGCATACCTGGCCAACCCGACGCGCCGTTGCGTCCCGAGCCACGCGCATACCAAGCCGACTGCCCCACCCAAGCCGAGCCCCATCCGCACCGTATCGACACGCCACGCCGTGTCACTGGGAGCCACGATGTGACAAACCGACGAGCCCCATCCGAACTGAGCAACTCAAGCCGACCAGCCAAGCCCGAGCCAGTCTCGCCACGCCATGCCGACAAGCCGCGGCAGTGCAGCCCGCGTCTCAGCATGGCGACTAGCCACGGCGTGTCGCAGCACGGCTCGCCATCCTGACTGGTCAGCACGGGTCAGCCCCTGACGCAACGACTCTCGCACCCAATCCGCGTCTCGCCATAGCGACAAGGTGCACCCGGGGGTGGCGGAGGAGCGCCACCCCCGGGGGAAAGGATGCCAATGGAACTGTCGGTCATCCCGCTGGGGTCCACGGTGACCCCCAGCCAACTCCGGCTACGCACACGGATTTTCGAGCCCGCCCTCTGGAGGGAGATCGGGGTGACCTCGCTCACCGACCTGGCGCAGCGCATGGAGGTGACGACGGGGGCGCTGTCCAAGCTGCAGCATGACAAGTCGCGGGAGCCCTCGGGGGCGATGCTGCGCGGGGCGCTGTGTGCGTTCCGCGGGTGGTCGCTCTCCGACCTCTTCTACCTGGAGCCGGTCGATGCGTAAGAACGGGGTGGCGCACCCCCATCGCCGGCGCCGTGAGACCTGGGGCACGCCCCAGCCGACCCCCGTGCAGGCAGAGCGGGATTGGGATCCGGGCAGCAGGCTCATGTGGCTGGTGATGCTCATCATTGTGGTGGGGTTTCTGGCCCTGAGCATCGGACTATGGGCACGGTAGCCCAAGAAGGAGTCACATGACCGACGTACGAGTGCATCCCTTTGCGGCGAAGTTCCCGATGCTGAAAACCGACGAGCTACAGGAGTTGGCCGACGACATCGCGGAGCACGGCCTGATCCACCCCGTTGTGCGGGACACGGAGGGGCAGATCATCGACGGGCGCAACCGCCTGGCGGCCTGTGTGCTCGCCGGCGTGGAGCCACACTACGTGACACTACCGGAGGGTGTGGACCCGGTGACATACATCCTGAGCGCGAATGTGCAGCGGCGCATGTTGACGTCGGGCCAACGCGCCATGGCCGTGGCGTTGGCCCGTAGCTTTTTTCTCAGTGAAAAGCTACACGTCAATCGGTTTACCGCCAGCGGGCAGATGAGCCAGCGAGCGCTCGCGGCGAACGAGGCCGGCACCACGCAGTCCTACGTGTCGATGGCCTGCACGGTGATCGAGTACGCGCCGCACCTGGTCGACCAGGTGTTGGAGGGCGGGCGGCTGACGGAGGCGTACGACAAGTACGCCCTGCCCGAGAAGCGCCGGCGGCAAGAGGCGGCGACCTACCTACGGAACCTGCGGGTGACCCACCCGGACCTGGCCGATCAAGTGGAGACGGGCACCCTCACCCTGGCGCAAGCGAAGGCGGCGGCCGAGGCGGACACCAAGGAAAGCCTGCAGGCACAGTTCCGCGTGCGGGTGCTGGCCGAGATCAAGCTGGCCATGGAGGAGATCGGACCGTTGGTCCCCCTGGGCCCCGCCCCCGACCTGACGATGGTGTGGGATACCCCGGACGGCGAGGCGGAGGTCAAGGACGGGGCGCCGGCGCTGGACGAGGCGGCGCTCAAGCGGACCCAGGCGTTCCTGCAACGGATCAAGAACGTACGCAACGAGCTAGAGGCCATCAGTAAGCAGCCGCCGGTGGAGGAGTTCGCCATGCTGCCGGGCGGGGTGGCGAACAGCGTCCGTCAGTGGGCGTCGCAGGCGATCAACCACATCTACACGACGGTCGGGGTGTACGAGCAGGCCGCGAAGACCGGCCGCAAGTTGAGGAGGGTGCAGTAATGTACGTGCCGCGCCGTCGCCGCAACGTCAGCGCCTGGATCCGCAACTGGCTGGCGACCACCTACCCGGGCGAGACGCACCTGTCGCTGAACCAGGTGCGGGACGAGATGTTCATGGACTTGCCCTTCAGCTTCGTGCCCCAGAGCGTGTACCGCCAGTGGTTCGACAAGTCAGTACGCGACGCGGTGCGGAACACCCACTGGGCCCTGACCACGGGTGGCCCGTACAAGCAGCTGGAGTTCCTGTTCGACATGCCGCTGGGCGACGTGATCGACTACGAGATCGGCAAGGCGCGGCGAGCGAAGGCCGACCTGGACGCCATCCGCGAGGACCTGGTGGCGTACAAGGAGCGGACGGGCGCAGCGTTCAGCATCGACGGCGCCATGCAGTTCATCGTCCAGACGGCGGGAATGTAGGAGAGAGCATGGAGGCGGAGCACGAGCACGGGCCCGAGTGCCAGCACGCCATCGGCACACGGGAGGACGCCATCGAGGCGCTCGACGGGGGCGGCCAGCTGTACCTGGGGGCGCACGGGTTCCACCTGAGCAAAGGGCAGATCGTCCACCGCGGGATCGTGCGGGACGTGTACGCCATCCACGATGTGGAGCACGTGCTGCTGGCGTTTGCCCCCACCCTGGACGGGGCAGCCAAGCTCATCGTCCTGCTCGACCAGGAGGCGGATGCGGTGCAGGTGATCGCCGACCTGCAGGCCCTGCGCGAGGCGCTGGGCGGGGACGACGACGCGGGCGAGGCCGTCGGGCCCGACCGCCAGAATTAGGGAGTCACCCATGGACACGGAACCGCGGGCGACGGCGCTGTACGAGGCGCTGGCCAAGCCCTTCGAGACCACGCAGACGATCCACAAGGCGGGGCGGGCCCTGGACTACCTGACCACCGAGCAGGTGGTCTCGCGGCTCACGCAGGTGGTGGGCATGGACGGCTGGTCCTTCGAGGTGCAGCGGGAGGGCCGGGACGGCGACGTGCTGTGGTGCGTGGGGCATCTCAGCCTGCACTTCGGCCACACCACCGTGTGGCGAGAGCAGTTCGGGGAGTGCGAGACGCAGAAGGGGATGGGCGCCGGCGATGCCCGCAAAGGGGCGGCGTCCGATGCCCTGAAGAAATGCGCCTCGCTCTTTGGGGTGGGGCTGTACCTGCAGGAGAAGGACCCCCCGCCGGGGCAGGCGGTCCCCGCCCCGTCCAGACTCAGCGCTGGTTCTGGCGAGCCCGACCCGCAGATTCCGCTTAACCGCTACGGCCTACCCGTGATCGGGGTGGACCCGATGACGTCGGAGCGGAAGGCGTCCTTCCTGGGGTGGGTCAAGAAGAAGTACGACCTCGACGAGGCGGACATCGTGTTCGCCATGGGGCGGCCGATTGATGAGTGGTGCTGCCAGCAGGATACGGGGTACCAGGGGGCGCTGACGGCCTTCCACAACTACATGAAGCGCAAGCTGGCGGACCCCGAGAACGCTTCCCTCCGCATGCTAGGGGCGGAACGGCAACGACTGGGGGTGCCAACATTCTAGGTTCGGATTGTGTTCGGATGCTCTAGGAGAACTTTAGGAAACCGTGCTACGCTTTCCCCCTAGTCTGGGACAGCGGGGTGTGGTAGCCTTTCCTTGCAGCACAAACACCGGCTGATCCCCGGGCTGCAAAAGTAGGGAGTCCACGGGGACGGGATGCCATCTTCATCCCGTCCCCGCCCTACCACTCGAAGATGGAGAGTGATGATGGCATGCCCTAGCTGGCGTCCGCTATGACCGAAGCCTTCTGCCGTACCCCACTGGCGCTACTCGACGACCCTCGCCTCGACCCCTACGACACCCGCATTTACGAGACGCTCTGGCGTCGCTCGGACTTCCATACCCACCGCACCCAGCCGGGGACGTCGGTGGCTGTGATCGTAGCGATCTCACATGTCTGCAAGCCCACGGTGCTGGACTCTCTTCACAAGCTGGAGACCACCGGGTGGATCGTGGTGGAGAAGGGGCGCCGCAACCAGGCTCCCATCTACATTCTGCAGTCAGTCTCATTGACCACAGAACCGCCCGCCTGTGGTCAGTCTCACTTACCAGTGGCGGTCAATGGGACTGACCACACGTGGTCAATGGGACTGACCACACGTGGTAAACGAGACTTACCACTAGCGGTCAACGGGACTGACCACAGAATGGGCACTGCGCCCTTGCCGGCATTGGGCTCAGACGAACCCTTCAGATCTTCTCCAGAGAGTACCTCAGAGAGGGTTCCAGAGATTCTCTCAGAGACGAAAGAACCCCCTCGGGCTGCGCCCGGTCCCCCGTCGGGGGCCATGAACGCCGCCTGGGAATACTACCGTCAACACATCCAACCCAGAGCACGGCTGACGGAGGGAGCTAAACGGAAGATCACCCTGCGGCTCAAGACGTGGACGCTAGAGGAGCTACACGAGGCCGTCGACCACTTCGCCGCCGACGCCTGGTGGATGGAGAACAACGCTCACCGTGGGGCGGAGTGGTTCTTTGCCACCGACGGGCGCATCGAACAGCTACGGCTCTTACAGCCAGAGGCCCGGCGCAACGGCAACAGCCAGCCCAAGCTCTACGTCAACGGCTCACCCCTTGCCAGGCGGCAAATGAACCACGAGGAGGGGCGAGCCAATGCGGCCAGGAACAGCCGCACCGGCATCAGCGATGCCGACCTGATCAACCACCCCGAGTTAGCTAGATTGGGAGTCGGAAGTGAGTGAGTGGAAATCCCTGGGTGACGAACTGACCCGCATGGTGATGGAGAGCACGGTCTTCGACGAGACAGACAAGGCGATCTTCCTCGCCTCCAAGGAGCGGGGCCGCTTGCGACAGGAGGCCCTGCGCCGGGGCGAGAAGGTGGAGGCCATCCCCATCGACTGGGCCCACGACGGCTCCGAGATCCACGCCGACGGCAGCGCCGGCTACCGCTGCTACATCTGCCACGACGCTCGCTTCGTGCGCCGGGACGTGGACATCCACCACCCCGACTTTGGCAAGGCGTTTCCCTGTCGGTGCCAGCGGGAGAACCCACAGGTCCGGGCCGAGAAACTGCAGCGCCTGCTCCGCAACAACGGCCTGCCCGTCACGCTGCAGGAGTCCACGCTGGATAGCTTCAACCCCATCGAGGGCACCGTGGCGGCGCGGGGAGCCGCCCGTGAGTTCGTGAACACCATGCGTGACCTCAAAACCCCCCGCTGGCTGGCGTTTATCGGGGCCCCCGGCACGGGCAAGACGCACCTGCTGGCAGGCATTACCCTGGGGGTGTGCGTGGATGTGGGCGCTCAGGCCATGTACTGGGACGCCCGCGACTTCCTCATGGAGTGCAAGCGCAACGAGTTCGAGCGGGACGAATACTGGACCGACCATGCGATCAGGCTGCCCGTGCTGGTACTCGACGAACTCACGTCCGTGGGCGCCAGCGAGTGGGATGTGAAGAAGCTGGAACGGGTGATCATGACCCGCTGGAGCCGCGACCTCCCCACGGTGGTCGGCTCAACCCGGGGTGACGAGGACTTCCGCGAGTGGTCGCCCGCTATCTACAGCCGCTTCGTGGACGAGAACCGCTCGTACCTGCTCCATCTCACGGGCGAGGACTACCGCCAGCGACCACGGTCTGCGTGACGCTGTTCACGCTCGACGAGGTGTCCTGGCTGGACGACGCCCTCGACTGCTACGAGCAGGAGTGGGGCTACAGCTGGACCCTCGCCGAGCAGGAACTGCACCTCACCATCATCACCAAGCTGGGCCGCCTACGCGACCAGCTAGAGCAGGAGGGCGGCGGTGCCTAAGCGCATGCCCACCGTGTCTGGCGGCACCCTGGGAGCGGCCCTGTACCAGCAGGCGGTCACGGCGCAGGTCCTGCTCAGCCAGAAGTGGCATGGCGAGCGGCACCTGCCGTCCTGCCCCATCGGCCAGTGGATCGGCAACTACTCGGGCCCCGACGGCGCCCCCTGTGGCGGCCGGTGCGCCCCGCTCCGAGCAGCCCTACGCGACAGTGCCGTCGTGCTAGGGCTGCCCCCCGGTGATTGGCTGGACGCCCCCCTTGCCCCACGGAAATCACCGTGATACGATGGGCAGAGACGTACAGGAGAACGCCCATGCCAACCCCCACGATGATGAAACGCTGCCGTGGCGAGAGCCGCCACGGGGACAAAATTGTCCCTTGCCCCCGGGCCGCCCTGGAACAAGGCCTCTGTGCCCGCCACCTGGCAGGGGCCCGCAAGAGCCGCCGGGCCCTCGACCGGAAGCGGACCGAGCAGACCGCATGATGCGCTGGGATGGGGTCACCGACCCCGACCCCGCCGCCCTCGCCGCCGCCCAGGCGGAGTCGGTGATCCAGCTGCATGCGCGGGAGGCGCTCACCCTCCTGGGCTTCTACGTCGTGGACATGAGCCAGGGGCGGGAGACCCGCCAGACGCCCGGCATCTCGGACCTCTACCTGATCCACCCCGCGTGGCGGTGCGTGGGCTGGTGCGAGATCAAGACGCCGCTGCTCTTGCGGGAGGGGGTCGCCCGTGCCTATACGATTCGTCAGCGTCAAGGGCAGTGGCGCTACGAGCAGGAGTGGTGGCAACAGATCCACCGTGCGCTTGAACAACCTGCGATTCACGCTTACACAGTTGACTCGGCTGATCTGGCTGTGGCTTACTGGGCGTGGGCTGGCTACCCAGTTCCTCGTGACATGTATCGACAGCCCTACCAGCCAGAAATGGACGTTCGCTTTCACAACCCTCGTGCGAAGCCGACGCCGCCGACGCACCGTGGCTCCCGCCGCAAGTCCCCCCAACGTGTCTACCCTGCGCGGAGACTGATGTGAGAATTGCCGTGCGTGCCGAGGTGCGGGAGATTCCGGACGAGCACTACGACCCCGAGGTGTTGCACGTGGAACTCCTGGCTGCCCTCTACAAGCTCTTCGACCAGTTCGGCGATACCACCCTGCTCGACCTGCAGGTTCGGGAGGACGCATGAAGATCCTGACCACGCTGCCCGGCGACGGTTGGTACGCTATCGTCCGGCGCCCACCCCCGCAGGAGACGCTGCCGCCCCTGGCGATGCGCCTGGTGTGCTGGGCCCTCATCGACCTGGAGGACGAGCCCCTGCCGCAACTGGTGGGCATGATGCTCTGTGGCTACGGCGGCCAGATGGTCGTGCCCGTGTTCGACCACGAGGGGTTCATCGGCTATTGGGATGGCTG
>Ga0207687_10001701_pt1 | contig 15166 bp, 10 predicted proteins | sample KBSM54metaG_FD_184399 | JGI IMG/M metagenome (GOLD analysis project Ga0207687, IMG submission 184399) | Miscanthus rhizosphere microbial communities from Kellogg Biological Station, Michigan, USA - KBS M5-4 metaG (SPAdes) (version 2) | ecosystem: Host-associated > Plants > Roots > Rhizosphere >...
CAGCCATCGCCGGCTTCGCCGACAATTTCGCCGCCAAAAGCCTCAACCATCTTCGCTACGTTCTTGCGCGCGAAAACGGAATCGTCCACTACCAGGTAGCGGATCGGCATGCCGTCCTTACGAATCAAAATTGGAAATGTTTCCATAACTATTCTCCTTGCGACTCCAACTAAACTTTTACTGCTGCTCGAGCAATCTTTTCCGGGTTGCACTGCATGGTCAACGTGTTGGCCAGCATATCCAGCGGGACAATGCGCATCGCATGTCCGCGTTCCACGGCTGCCTTCGGCATTCCAAACACCGTGCAGGAATCTTCACTCTGGGCGATCGTCAGCGCGCCCGCGTCTTTCATCAGTCCTAATCCTTCAGCGCCGTCGTCGCCCATGCCGGTCATAAGTACGCCGACTGCTCTGCTGCCAAACTCCGCGGCTACCGATCGAAACAAAATGTCCACTGACGGCCTGTGCCCATTCGTGCGCGCTTCATCGGAAAGCACCACAGTATTGCCTAGCGGCATTCGCCGGACTTTTATGTGGCGATCTCCGGGACAAATCAGCGCGCGTCCTGCAATCAGCAGGTCGCCGGACTGTGCTTCTTTTACGTCGATGGCGCAAGACTCATCCAGCCGCCGCGCAAACATTTCCGTGAATCCTTCCGGCATGTGCTGCACTACGACAATGGTTCCGGGAAAATCTCCCGGCAATTGCTGCAACAAATATTGCAACGCGTTCGGTCCGCCGGTGGAAATGCCAATTGCCACAATCTTGGTCGGCTCGCGCCGTGGGCGGATTGGTTTCTTGTCCGGCCTGGGCCTCTCGAGTGCAAGAGGGCTTGGCGTGTTGCGCACCTTGGTCTTGGCCGCGACTTTGATCTTGCTGATGAGGTCCACGGCAATCTCATCCATGTGAGCGGAAGCCGCATCGCGCGGCTTGGCAACAAAATCAAACGCTCCCAGTGCCAACGCTTTGAACGTTGCGCTGGCGCCTTCGGTGGTCAACGCGCTCACCACAATCACGGGCACACGAAACCGCCGCGTAATCTGGCGCAGGGTTTCCAATCCGTCCATGCGCGGCATTTCCAGGTCCAGCGTCACCACATCAGGACGAAGGTCTTCAATCTTCTTTAGCCCAAAAGCGCCGTCCATCGCCGTTCCTACAACTTCAATTTCGCTGTCCCGGGCAAGGATCTGTGGAATCAACTTTCGCATCAGCGCGGAATCATCCACCACCAGGACTCGCAATTTGGTACTCATGCTGTGGCCCCCACCATCTGTAACTTGCCTAGCTTTGCAACTACACTTGAGAGATTCAGGATCAGCACCACTGTGCCATCGCCAAGGATGGAAGCGCCGCTGACCAGGTCTGTGGCCACCAAATGATCGTCCATGGCCTTGATGACCAATTCTTCTTCGCCTACCAAATGGTCCACCACCAGGCCGAATTTGCGTTCGCCCGTGGAAATCACTACCACAAACATCTTTCCTGTTTCGCTTTGCTCTTTTTCCAGCCGATGGAGATGCAGCAGCGTAAGCACCTCATTGCGCAACTGCATTACCTCATGCTGGTCCACCCGATGCAGTGCTCCCTGCGTCGTCCGCGTAATTTCCACCACGGAAGCCAGTGGCACGGCATATAAACGGTCGCCCACGCGGAAAAGCAAAGCCTTGATGATTGCCAGCGTCAAAGGCACTTTTAGAAAGAATGTTGTTCCTTTACCCGCTGTGGTGCGAATGCTGACCGTGCCTTTCAGTTTTTCCAGCACCGTCTTCACCACGTCCATACCCACGCCGCGCCCTGAGATCGCTGTAACTTCCTCCGCAGTGCTCAGTCCCGGATGGAAAATCAGATTATTGATCTCTATCTCACCCAGTACTGCTGCATCGCCTTGCTTGATCAGTCCGCGCTCCACTGCTTTGGCTATCAACTTTTCGCGGTCGATGCCTCGGCCGTCATCGGTCACCTCGATCACAATCTCATTGCCCTGGTGATAAGCGTCGAGCGTTACCGTCCCTTGCGCCGGCTTTCCATCATTGATGCGTTCTGCCGGAGATTCAATCCCGTGGTCCACAGCATTGCGTACCAGGTGCGCCAGCGGTTCCGCCAGCATGTCCAGAATGCTCTTGTCCAGATCGGTGTCCTGGCCGGTCACCACCAGATTTACTTCCTTGCCACACGATTTGGCCACATCTCGCACCACGCGCGGGAATCTGCGGAAAAGATGTTCCACAGGTACCATGCGGATCTTCATCACAGACTTTTGCAGGTCATTCATGATCCGCGCCTGGAATGCCATGGCGTCAGAGAAGCGCATTTTCAAAGGATCTTTGGGGTGACGCTTCTCGAATTCATTGATCGCCTGGTGCAGCATGCTCTTGGCGATGATCAGTTCACCCACCAGGTTCAGCACGGAATCAATCCTCTCCGCGTCCACGCGCAGCAGAGTTTCTGACATGCTGGCAAAGCTTGCGGGCTGCGTGTCATTCGCTATTTGCGAATTGGCGTTTTGCGCCCTTGGTGTTGCAGCTTCGCGCTTAACCGCAACCTGCGGTGCCGGCATTTCTTCAGCCAGAATCGTCTCTTCACTTTCATCTTCCTGCGGAGCAGTTACGTGCTTCACAATATCCAGCACGTCGTCCCCATGCTCCTGTGTCCGTCCCGCTTTCTGCACCAGGACTTCCGCAACTACTGATGGGATGCGACACTTTTTCGCGATCCATGCTTCCGAGTTGTCGCTGGCGATGGCTGCTTCCACCACGTCCAGATCGTTACTCAGCGTGCTCTGGTCGGGCGCAACGGCCAACAGCTTGCCGCAATCCTGCAGCACGTTCCGAATCAACTGCATTGCGGCTCCGCGCATCGGGCATTGCGGTTCAATGGAGAACGCGACGTTGTAAACGGTTTCTCCGCGGCCCAGCGCGTCCGCCACTACCATCTGTTCGTATTCGCTCCAGACAAAACGCGCCTGGAGCTTGTAGCGCACCGTATTGGCCGGCTTTCTGGTAAGCGAAACGATCTGTTGTTTCAGCTCTTCTCCTGCCGGAGGTTGCAGGCTGCCGCGATACGCGGAGAGCATGGAACTGAAGGTATCGGCGGCGATCAGGACCACTTCAGCCAGAGCTGCTTTGCTCACCGCGGCAATATCAGGACGCAAAACATCTTCCAACTCGTGCGCCAGTTCGCTCAGCTCGGTATAGCCGCAAGCCGCTGAATCGCCCTTGAGCGTGTGCACAGTGCGCCGCACCTGGCGTAACACCTCTTCATCTTCCGGACGCTTCTCCAGCTCCAGTCCCTCTTCGTTGAGAGTCTGCAACAGTTCCGTTGCGCTCTCAAAGAAGAGTTCGCGAAGCTCAGCCGCGTGATCGTCAGAGAAGAAGTTCACCCCGCCACCTCAATGCGCTGGTACGCCGTGCCGTTGTTCTGGTGGATCATCTTGTATTTGTCTGATAATCCAAAAAGGCTTTCCGCATGCCCGATAAACAGGTAACCTTCAGCGTTCAAACAGCGATACAACTTTTCCACCAGGCGCTTCTGCTCCGCTTCATCAAAGTAGATCATCACGTTGCGGCAGAAGATCACGTCATTGCGTTGGGGTAGAAACTCAGTCTTTAGATTGTGGAAATCGAAATGGACCAGGTCTTTCAGTCCACGCTTCACTGCATATCGGTCGCCCACTTTGTCGAAGTAACGCAGCCGGTACGCGTAGTCTACGGATTCCATCTGGTTTTCTGAATAAACGCCTTCTTGAGCGGTACGCAGTACCGTGTAGTTGATATCGGAAGCCAGGATTTCCACTTTCCATGGCGGTGGAATAAGCGGCTTGGGGCTGGGCATTTCAAAGGGCAGGGGATTGCGCAGGTAGTAATAAGCCAGCGCGTCGCACACCTGCATGGCCAGCGTGTACGGCTCCTGTCCGGTGGAACACCCCGCGCACCACAGACGCAGGCTCCAGTCGCGCCGCTCCTGTTTGCGCTTCAAGAGTTCTTCCAGGACGTTTTTCTGGAACAACTCAAGCTGTGGTTTGTTGCGAAAGAAGCTGGTTTCATTCACCGTGAGGTTTTCCACCAGCGCGCTCATCTCCGCTTTGCCCTGGTAGCTGGTGAGCAGGCGATAGTAAGCGTAAAAAGTATCCAGCCCGCAGATTTTCAGTCTGCGTTGCAGGCGGTCCTGCAAGAAATGGGCCCGCCTTTCATCAAAGTACATGCCGCATTCCTGATAGACGAGCGTCTGCAGCAGCTTGTATTCCGGTTCACTGATTTGGATTTGAAGACTCGGAGTGGCCATGGTTTCCCGTTTTCGTCCTAGGTGCCGCTTACAATCCCGCGAAAGCAGCGGCTGCGCGCGGTTCCGTCACTTCCGCAATCCGCCGCAGTTCGCCCTTTTGCAGGATCCTGTTCAGGTCAATCAAAATGATCAGCCGGCCGTTCAGCTTTCCCACGCCGGTCACGTAGTTGAGTTCGCCCTGGTCAAAAACGGGCGGCAGTTCGATATCGCCTTCTGGAATTTTCAAAACTTCTGAAGCGCTGTCCACGATCAGCCCCACCAGCTTCCCGTGTACCTCTGTCACCAGGATGCGGTTCTTCTTCGTGGGCTTGATTTCCTTCTCTCCAAAGCGACGGCGCAGGTCCACCACGGAAACAATTTTGCCGCGCAGGTTGATCACTCCCTGGACGCAGCCAGGCGAATCCGGTACAGAAGTGATCTCCGGCACGCGCACAATCTCATGCACCAGCGCGATTGGAACGCCAAAAACCTCGCGCCCTACGCGGAAGCCGACAATGTGCATTTCTTTGGACATCTGGTCTCCTTCGGCTTAGTTGTAGCTTCCGCCCGCGCTCGCGGTTGCGTATTGCGGTGTTGATGTGCCGCGGCCCGATTGATCTTCGTTCCTCCGTTGTCCGGCGCGATTATCGCGTTGCGGCTGCATGTTCTCCAGGACAAACCGGTCCATCGCTTCCAGCATGGAGCGTGACATCTTTGACATCTGCTCCGCAGAAGCCGCCAGCTCTGTCGATCCGGAAGATGAACGCTGTACCAGCTCACGCATCTTTTCCATGGCCCGGACGACCGCTTGCGCTCCCGAGGCCTGCTCTTCCACGGACGAATTGATTTCATGCGTGATTTCGTTCAGCCGCGTTGTGGCTTTGGCAATCTGCGACGAGCCGTGCGATTGCTCATTAGTCGCTGCGCCGATTTCCTGCGCGAACTTATAAACCTCAGAGACCACGCTGGAAATCTTTTTCAGCGCGCCGCTCAGGTCGCCGCCCAGTGAAAGACCTTCATTCACAATGGTGGTGCTCTTTTCCATGTTGTCTACGGCTTTGCGGGCTTCCTTCTGAATGCTCTGGATCAATTCAGAAATCTCTCGCGTGGACTGCGCGGACTTTTCCGCCAGCTTGCGCACTTCGTCGGCCACTACGGCAAAGCCCAGTCCATGCTCACCGGCTCGTGCCGCTTCGATTGCGGCGTTCAAAGCCAGCAGGTTGGTCTGCTCCGCCAGGTCGTCAATCACTTCAATGATCTTTCCAATATCGTCGGCGCGCTGTCCCAGGGCAGAAATGATTTCCGCTGACGAACCGATGGAAGCATTGATTCGGCTCAGGCCGTCTGTTGCTTTTTCCATCGTGTTAATTCCGTTATGCACTTCGTCGCGCGAACGCTGCGAAATATCCAGCAGCACCTTGGCTGTGTCCGCCACTCGCTGGATAGAAGCCACCATCTCGTCGATGGAAGCGGACGTCTCGCTCACGTTGGAAGCCTGCATCTGCGTGCTCTTCACCATGTTCTGCACGTTGATGCTCATTTCATGCATGGTGCTGGTGACTTCATCAATGGCTGAGGCTGCCTGCACGCTGATTTTGGCTGATTCGTCAGAGGCCGACGCCACCTGATTGGAGCCGCTGGCTACCTGGGCTGCGCTGTCGCGGACGTTCTTTACCAGGTTGCGCAATCCGAGCGTCATTTCACGGAAGGCTTTGCCCAGCGTATCGCGCGATGAGCGCGGGTTGATTTCTACTGAGAGATCGCCACCGGCAATTGCTTCGGAAATACCTGCCATCTCGCGCAGGTAGAGCACCATGTTGTTAAAGGTCCGGGCCAACTGGGCGACTTCATCTTCGCCCCTGATTTCTACTTTCTGTTCCAGATCTCCGGTATTGCCAATCTGGCTGGCCACGCCGATCAATTGTGAAAGAGGCGAGGTGATTGATTTTGCCACACGCCAGGAAATTGAGCCGGAGAGCAGGATCACAATCATCAGCCCTCCCAGCGTCACAAAGGTGATCAGCGTTGCCGCCTGGCTATCTGAAGACTCAGCATCAGTGTTGGTGCTCTTCATCATGCCGGCAAGTTGTACCAGCGGCTGTTCTTCTCTTTGCTTCTGCTCCGGTGTGGGTGTTGCCTGAAGATAGGCGATTTGCAGTTCCGCTACCGTCGCGCTGCCTGTATCTACCTGGCGGCGCTTTTCCATTAATGGCGCGGCAAACGTCCTGGACCACTCCCGCTCAGCTTCGGCAAGCTGATCCAGCAACTGCCGCGCTCGATTCGTATCTCCCAATGCCGTGCCGCTTTCCTTGATCTCATTGATCAGGTTTTCCACTTCATTCTGGCCACGGGCAAGGGCGTCCGCTTCGCGCCGGTCGCCGTTGAGGAGGAAGTTTCGCAGAAAAAGACGGTTCTCATTCCTTGCCTTGTCCAGTTTGGAAAGGCTTTCCACCATCGTGATTGACTGTTTATAGAGCGCTCTCGTCGTCTGCTCGTGCCGCACTGCCAGCCAGTTCACCAGGAACGCAGCAACCACGATTGCCATGATCAGGCCAAAGCCCATATAGAGCTTGCCGCCAATTGTCTTGTTAATACTCATGTTCCGAACCTCTACGGCCGCTTCGCTTTTCACGGCTCTTATTCTTTTCCATTTCGAATATCTGCTTCTTGCTTCCCGACGTCTGCTTAGTCCAAAAGCTCCCTTTGGAAACTCCTGCTTGAGGGAACACAACTGCCCCTTACAGGGAACGAGCGGATAAATAAAAGCAATGCCATGGCCACCAACGCATGGGGCTAGTCCTTTCGGCACCTGAGTGTTTGGAGGGCTGAGCAGAATCAATCATTTACAGGTCCACACGGATTAGGAAAGCCGGCGATTCGAGCAGGGAAGGCGCTGAACCCAAGCAATCTCTATGGTTTAGCGTCTCATTTGAGCTGACACAGTCATCGCTGATCTCACTGTGAGACGGTCTTGCCGATCGGCGGCTCACGTTGTTGCGGTGATTCTGGCAGGTCAATTACTTATTGACTCAAAATGAGATTCCAGAGTACCTTCAGGCTTCCCCGGCACAAAATCCTGAGACGAATGAGACCGACGACAAAAGCCAGCCCCGTCCGATCCAAGGCCCCTGCTAAAGCGCTTGCGCCCATGGAAAGGGCGCTTGAGGCGTGTGCGGAGCTTGCATCTTTTAGCGGCGAGCTGCCCGTCCTTCGGCAACACATTGCTGAATCAGCCAGAGATATATTTCAGCCGGCTGTCTCAGGAATGATCGTACGGGAGGGGGAAAGCTATCATTCTGCGGCGGTTTGTCCAGCCGCAGGCGATCTGGTAAGCGCAAAAGCGCTGATGGAGCACGCGCGTTCTTACGCCCGTCAGGCAATCGACCAAAATCAGCAGCTCGGCTTCAAATTCTCTTATCGCTCCGATGAAAAAGAAGCCACCTATCATGGGCTGGCCCAGCCTATCCTGACCACTGGCACATCTTCAGTCTTGCTGATGGTTCGCAAAACCGCTTTCACACCTGCCGAAATTTCTGCCTTCAGCGTGATGGGCAACATTGGTCGCATGGCGCTGGATAATTCCGAACTGGCCGGCCTGTATGGCGCGCAGAAACAAAAGCTCGATCAACTGCTGGAAATTTCCGCCGATCTTGGAACTTCGCGGCTGGAAAGTTTTTTCCCAGCTTTTGTTGTTCGCGCCGCCGACTTCCTGCACGTCTCGCGCGTCTTTGTCGCTCTGGTGGACCAGGGCGAGTGCCGCCTGCGCTGGGGGGCAAGCAAGGGCTCTGCAAGCCGGCTTGATATCGATATTTCAGCGGTCGCAAAGCGCATGCTGGATTCCAGAAACCCCCACATCAGTGAGGACATTAACCAGCTTTCGTCGATTGAAAAAGCGCAGCTGCGGCGCTGGGAATCTGACCTGAAGCAATACCTCGGAATTCCATTGCTCACCGGCGATGGACGCCAGCTCGGCGTGCTGGGATTTCTTGACAAGAAAGACAAGGCTCGCTTTTCGACGGACGATGTTCGCCGCGCCCGCGTTTTAGGAGCTGAAATCACTGTGGCCCTGGAAGCGGCACAAAATCTTCAGCTCTCTGACCAGCATCGCAAGCGCACTGAAGACCTGATGGAAATGGCCTTGGATCTTGGCTCCGCATTGCGGCTGCCGGACTTTGTAAAGAACTTCACTGAGCGCGTTGCCGGCATGATTGGCGCACGCTCAGCCATTCTGTCGCTGGCACAAGGCAATAAAGTAGAGAGCGTCGGCTTTTGCGGGCCGCGTCCGGAGCGGGAACTGCAACGCAAATTAAACGCGGCATTTTCTGAATATGCGGAGCGCCATCCTGACGTAAAGATCACCGGCAGCGGCGTTCAGGCGCTTGGCCCCGATCTGATAGCAGCGTGCGGCTGGCAAAATCTCACGCTGGTTCGGCTGGAGGGAACTGAAAGCGATCTTCTCGGCATTCTTGCCCTGGCCGATATCAGCCGTGAACTGATGCCGGGCGATCTCAACCTGCTGCAGGCGCTGATCGTGCACGCTTCAGTCGCGCTGGAAAACTCGCGCCTTTTCACCCGGATCACCCAGTCCAGCCGCCAGTGGGCGGAAATTTTCGATTCAATCTCAGACTTCATCGTGGTGCATGACGAGCATTTTGAAGTTCTGCGCGTGAATAGATCCCTCTCGGAGTTCATCGGTGTGCGCCCGGCTGAGTTGATTGGCCTGAGCATGCGCGCCCTGGTCTCCATTGCTTCCGACTCTCCGCAGCCCTGTCCTTTCTGCCGCGCGGAAAACGAGTCGGATGAATACTTGCACCCCGTGCTGGAACGTACATACCTTGTGTCCAGTTCGCGCATTCATGGCGCGCTCGATGAAGGTCTCCAGACCGTTCACGTGCTTAAGGACATCACTGATCGCCGTGAAGCTGAGCAGCGCTACCGTGAGCTGTTCGATAACGTGCAGGAAGGCGTCTTCTTTGCCTCGCCTGAAGGCCATTTCATCGAAGTGAACGACGCCCTGGTCCGCATGCTTGGCTACCAGACGCGTGAAGAAGTTCTGAAGCTCGATCTCCAGAGCCAGGTATATGTCTCAGCCGAGCAGCGCGACGAAATCACTCGTCAACTGCACCAGCAAGGCGCGATTCGCAACTTTGAAGTGACGCTGACCCGCCGAGATGGCAGCATGATTCACGCGCTGGAAAATGCCTTTGTCGTAAAAGACGGGCAGGGCAAGATCATGCAGTATCGTGGCGTCTTCCTCGACATCACTGAGGTCAAGAACTTCCAGGCGCAATTGCAGCGCGAGCGCGACTTCACCAGCAAGATCCTGAACAACACGCAAACCATGATCATGGTGGCTGATACGGCTGGCTTAATCAGTTATGCCAACCAGCGCGTGTATGAAGGCGGCGGCTTTGAGCAGAATGAGTTGGTTGGTCACCGCCTTGACCGCATCATCTCGCTTTCTCACAAGAAAACTTTTGCTGAGGCCTTTGACGCCAGCCTGCACGGCCTGCAGTCGGACAATCTGGAACTGATGATCACGCGCGGCAACGGCACGCAGGGCAAGTTTTCCGTGAACCTGAGCCCGATGCGCGACGACCGTGGCGAGGTCAGCAGCGTGGTAGTTCTGATGACTGATATCACCGATACTTCCATGATTCAGGCCAAACTGATGCACACGGAAAAGATGGCTGCCGTCGGCCAGCTTGTTTCCGGCGTAGCGCATGAAGTTAACAATCCGCTTACTGCCATCATGGGATTCTCTGATCTCCTGATGGAAAATCCTGAGGTTCCGGGCAGCGCGCGGAAAGACCTGCAAGTGATTCTGGAAGAGGCACAACGCACCAAAGAGATTGTGCAAAACCTGCTGAGCTTTGCACGCCAGCGTCCCCCGCAACGCCAGCCGCTGCAGATTAATAACATTCTGCGCAAGACGATCGCACTCCGCTCGTATGACTTTGCGAACCACGGCGTGCAGATCGTAGAGAAGTTTGATTCGCGCCTGCCTGACCTGATCGGCGATTCCCACCAGTTGCAGCAGGTCTTTCTCAATATCCTGAACAACGCTTATGACGCCGTGCAGTCTGCTGGTCGGCCCGGACTGATCGAGATCGAAACGATCCAGGATGGCGGCTGGGTCGAAGTCCTGTTCCGCGATAACGGCGAAGGCATTCAGCATCCGGAGCGCATCTTTGATCCATTCTTTACCACCAAAGAAGTCGGGCAGGGAACTGGGCTGGGCTTGAGCATCTGCTATGGAATTGTGCGCGAACATGAAGGCGAGATTCTTTGCGCCAACAATCAGGAAACGCAGGGCGCCACATTCAGCGTGCGCTTGCCTGTCCGCACCAGGACAGATTTGAAGCTGGTGGTAACCGCAGGGGCGAAGCAATGAACTCCGGCGCCGCAACGCTCGCACGCCTGCCTTTGCTGCTTATTGAAGATGAGCGGTCCGTGATGGAGTTCATCCGCACGGCGTTGGAACGGAATGGCTACGCCTGCAGCACAGCCAACTCCGCGGCGGAAGGCATTCGCACTCTGGAAACGGGCCGCTTTGGCGGAATTATTTCCGACATGCGTACTCCCGGCGGAGCGAGCGGCGCAGACGTCCATTCATGGATCGTGCTGCACCGTCCGGAATTGAAAGATCGCATGTTGTTCATTACCGGCGATACCGTGAATGAAAATACGATGAAGGCCCTGCAAAGCACTGGCGTGCCTTACATTGAAAAGCCTTTCCGGGTGCAGGAACTGATCAATATTGTGGAAAGGATTTTCGGCAAAGCGGAATGACCAGTGACGCCAAAGTGCGGTTCATGATCGTGGACGATCACCCGAGCATTCGCAAGCTCTGCATGACCGTGGGTGCGTCCGTCGGCTTCAGTTGCGTGGAAGCCGAAAGCGCGGAAGTAGCCCTGTCTCAATTGGAAAATGATTCCCCCGACATCATCCTTACCGACCTGATGATGCCGAACATGAGCGGCCTGGAATTTCTGCCGCGCGTAAAGCAGTTGCTGCCGCGAACGGAAATTGCCATCATGACCGGCCACGGCTCCATTGAGACCGCGGTACAGGCCATGAAGCTTGGCGCGTATGACTACATCACCAAGCCCTTTCGTGTTGAAGAACTCAAGCTGCTGCTGCAACGCATGGCGGAAAAAATCAGCCTGGTTGCGGAAAACCAGTTCTTGCGCGACCGCGTGAATGCCGAGATGGAACTCAGCGGCATTGTCGGCTCTTCACACAAAATTCAGGAAGTGTTGCGGATGATTGCGCGTCTGAAAGATACGCGCACACCGGTATTAATTACCGGTGAAAGCGGCACTGGCAAAGAGTTGGTGGCGCGGGCTATTCACTATCGCGGGTTGCTTTCGAAGAAGCCTTTTGTGGCTGTGGATTGCGGTTCTCTGGTGCCGACCTTGATTGAAAGCGAGCTGTTCGGCTATGAGAAAGGCGCTTTTACCGGCGCCATGCGATCCAAGGAAGGACTGTTCCAGACCGCCAACGGCGGGACTATCTTTCTGGACGAGATTGGCGAGCTCTCTCCTGAGTTGCAGGCCAAACTGCTTCGCGTGCTGCAGGAAAAAGAAGTACGTCCCGTCGGCAGCAACCAGAAATTCAAAGTGGATGTGCGAGTGATTGCTGCTACTAATCGTGATCTGGAAGCTGCGCAAAAAGAGGGCACCTTCCGAAAGGACCTCTATTTCCGCTTGAACGTGGTCACGCTGAATCTGCCGCCATTGCGGGAAAGACGCTCTGATATCGCCCCACTCGTCCATTACTTCCTTGATCGCTTTGCTCCTGGCAAGACCGTCACCATCTCTCCGGCGGCCATGAAGATGATGTTTCAGTATGAGTGGCCCGGCAATGTGAGGGAGTTGGAAAACTGCGTTGAACGTGCCGTGGCTCTTGGCGATCAGGAAATAATCGAAGTATCCGATCTGCCACCGGCGATACGGCAACGCCAGGAACAAAATGCGCTTTCCGACCCGGGGGCTTTTGTCGGCGCGTCGGCCGCATCTTCTAATACCGATCTGGAAGAACTTGAGCGCGATACGATTCAACGTGTCTTTGAGCAAGTGAATGGCGATAAAGCGCGCGCCAGAAAGATGCTCGGAATCAGCCGCGCTACCTTGTATCGGAAGCTTAAGCGCTACAACATTGGACCTGCCGCCAAGGCGGCATCCGCGTCGTCATGAGACAAAAGTGTGAGACTCTGTTTCATCCTGAGACAGTTTTCCTCAGTGATCTGGGAATGAAACATTTTGCATCTTGGGAATCAACAGGTTAGTGCTATTAGGGTTTGGCCGGGGCCTTGCTCTAAGTGTTTTAGCTAAGTTTTGCCAAAGGGAAAGAGTTCCAGTTCATGGGGAAAGCAGTATTGGAGGGTCAGGAGCCAAGCGAGCCGGCGGAGTGTGTGGAAGAGCTGGCAAGATTTTTCCCTGGAGCAATGCAGTTGCGCATTCCTGTAAGAGTTTGCAAGGGACGTTCAGGCAAGGCTACATCTTCCGAAGAGACCATGATCGAGTTTGGTACCGTGGATGAAGTTCTTTTTGTTTCCGGTTTGCCATTGGATTTTGAAGATATTGTGCGAATAAGAAACGCGAATGGTTCGCTCGACATTGTGGCCGAAATCATAGCTATGCATCTCTACCATGACAAGATGGCTATCGCCGCCAAATTTTTAGAAGGCGTTCCGAATTGGATCATTAAGGCTGATGGCCAAGCCACGCCGGAAGTTCATTCAGGAGCTGAAGATAGCTCGATGAAAACGAAAAGTGCAGCGGTTTAACAAAAATGACAACAACAACAGCTACGCTCAATCTGGATGAAGTCGCGGAATTCTGGCGGATCGCGCGCCGGCTGTACGCTGTCTATATTGAACTGGACCGCACTTTTGAGCTCGACATTGCTACGTGTCCTGAACTGGAAGCTGCGGTAGACAGCCCTGAAGCGGATGCGCGCGAACGCGTGCTGCAATGGTTCGACCAGATCGACGGCCATGTGCAGGTCTGGCAGTTGCGGCAGCTTCTGCAAAGCACCAGCCTGCAGAATGAAGAGAACCTGCGCTACCTGATTGCCCGCCATCTGGACAAGAAACAGAAGACAGAGGCGGACAAGGACAAAATTGATTTTCTGCTGGTGCAGTACTTCGCGCATTGCGCACCGCATGGTCTGGCTGAAACGGCGCTGGAGGAAGTGGCCCGTGTGTTGGAGCCAGCCATGGGGAAAAGGCCTCAAGCTTTTCCTGAGTGGGCTTCCAGTCTCGACTCCAAGCTGCGCAAGCTGAATGAATCTAACAGCCTGGAAGAGCTGCAGAACTCCGGCGCCCTGCAGGAAGTTCGCGAGTTGAAGCTGGCTGTGGGCGACGACTATTTTGAGCCCGGTTTTCTGGTGGCTTTCACGCGCTTCAATTTTCTGGCACGACGCGCTTTTTTTCGCGCGATGCATCTTGATCTGCATGCTATTCGTGAATCAGTCAATGAACTGGAGCGGCTGGGATTTGCCAGTGTGGATTGTCGCGATGCCGGCTTGACTGAAAGCGAATCGCTGGAGCAGGTCCGGCACGTTGTCCACCAATGGAAGACGCCTTTCCGTGCGCCATATTCCGGTGGATCGTCATTCCTTCAACTGATTCTGTTGCGCCACTGTTTGCAACACACTCTGGAGACTGCTGCCGACAAAGCGCCAGTCTCTGCGCCTGAACCATTGCCTAACGCATCCCAACGGACCGTGAAAACCCAGCCGGCTGCAGCAGCGTCCGCACCTGCGAAACAGCCTGATAATCAGCCTGTGGCAGGGGCGGTTGTTCAGGAGAAGCAGCCCGTCGCCGTTGAAGCCGATCCAGTTGATCCTGTATCACCGCCCGTGGATAACGTCGCTGAAACTTCCTCTGTCGGTGAGGAAGAGCAGGCCGAAGAAGATAACTACCTGACTCGGTGCGTTGTCGATATCGCCGAACAATTAAAATCTGTACCCGCAAAAAATTTTCCCACCGTCACGCCAATTGTTCTGGGAGGATGCAAGCTGTTAATCGCCACATGGGAAGCGCAGGCTTTTGTGCAGGACGATGAAACCTCCAAGGCATTACAGCGCACCGTGGCGGCACGCACCATCTTGCATGTCTGTGTGGAGCGACACAAAAAGAACGAGCCCACAGACCTTGCCGCTGCCATGGATATTGCCCGCGCCCAGGTTGAAGAAATGAAGCAGCACGTGGAAGCCGCAAAGGAAGCCAAGAACATTGATGCGGCCGTGAATCTGGCGGCGACCAGCAAACGCCTCTTGTCATTGATCGCCGAATGCGAAAAGGCGGGGTAGCGGCAAAGGATTTTATTGCGCCGTCAATAAGATTTCGTCTCAGGATGAGACAAAAACCTCTGTCTCAGGGGCTCATGCAATCCAATGCAACTGGTCTTGATTCTTTTCAACCTGCTGATAACAAGTAGCTTGATGTGGTTTTGAGATTCCTTTCTTGCTGCCCCAGCTTGGCTGCGCAATTGCAATACTTCTTGTGGATACCAAGGGCAGGGGTTCGTCCGTTTTGACCAAGATTCTGATTGTCGATGATTCGCCGGCTGAAGTGAAGCTCATGCAGTCCGTCCTGGATCGGGCCGGGTACATGTCGGTTTCTGTTCATGATCCTATGCGACTGGAACAGATGATCGATATTGAACACCCTAACCTGATTTTGATGGACGTGGTTATGCCCCAGCGCAATGGTTTCCAGGCGTGCCGCGAACTGAAAGGCAACGCCGATTATGCGCGCATTCCGGTGATCATGATGAGTTCCAAGAACACTGAGAGTGACAAATTCTGGGCCAAGCAGCAAGGCGCGGATGGCTACGTGGTGAAGCCGTTTACGAATGAAGAGCTGTTGGGCACTGTGCGTAATCTAGTTGGAAAAA
>Ga0207687_10001702_pt1 | contig 15166 bp, 10 predicted proteins | sample KBSM54metaG_FD_184399 | JGI IMG/M metagenome (GOLD analysis project Ga0207687, IMG submission 184399) | Miscanthus rhizosphere microbial communities from Kellogg Biological Station, Michigan, USA - KBS M5-4 metaG (SPAdes) (version 2) | ecosystem: Host-associated > Plants > Roots > Rhizosphere >...
AACCGGGTCTCGAGTCGCCGTCTCCGAGGACGCAACCGGCGCAGCCTGCCTGATGTTCAAGACAAAGGTTTGCACCTGCGTCGTAATACCCGCGGCAACGGTTACCTGGACCGCGAACGATCCCGTTTTTGCGCTGGAAGAAGCGTTGATCGCAATGGCATTGTCGCCGATTCGTCCGCCCGCTGTCTGAACCGACGTGCCATCAGGAAATTCGGAGAGGTAAACATCAAATTTTGGCCGGTCATTGCAGTCCTTTACGGCTACGAAGGAGGAAGTGTTGCATTTGATTGTGACCGTGAGCATTGTCAGTCCACCCTGTTCCACGGTAACGACCGAAGGCGCAACGCTAATGAAGAATTCCGGAATCACGAATTCAGGATCCGGGTTCGGTCGCTGCGCTGTTGCCGGCTGCAACGCGGCGACCGAAACGAACAGCAGCGCGGCAACAATGCATTTCATTGACCGTGGCATAGGCGCCTCAGATTTAGTGCGATATTCCGCCAAATTGTCATAGTTCTTATCTCGCTCTTCGACTAAGCAAGCTCATGGCCATACCAGCATTGTTGTTAAGTCCTTTCATTCCAAGCTGCTTAGCGTCATGTGGTAACCGCTAAAACCGGCACTGCCCGAATACGGGCAGCATAGGCACCGTTGTCCGCGTGCGTCGTCCGACGTTAAGAATTTACGGACGCCGCGATTCACGCCGCAATCCGTGCTGGTCTGCAAGAAGCGAAAAGCGGCAAATCCGAAAACCGAAGGGAAGCCTGCAATTGGATGGGTGCCCGTATTTGGGCAGCGCATCAGTGGGCACCAATGCCTGCTTCTGGAACCCGAGCCGTTTCAATAACTTAAGATCGCTGAAGATTTGGCACCCTTATTGCTTAATCACAAACAGGAAGTGTCACATGGCAACTATAATGAGCGACGCACACATGGGGACCTGGGCAGGGATTGCTGGTGCGGACGAAATCCGCACGGCATTCACTCAGCACAAGAAAGAACTGACCTGGGTTGCAGAATTTCTAACGGGTGATGAGGTTATGGCGTCCGCTTGCGTGGTTGACGCGTGCGCCCGGAGTGAGGCCAGAAACGAAATCAGTGAAGAGTGGTTCTGGATTTGCATGCGGGAAACCACAATCCGCTCTGCCCTGGATTTGCAACGAGTCCGGATTGACCAGCTTGCTTCCATATACGAACGCCGTGATCGCATTCATTGTCAGCATGTATCTCTTTCTGCGGGTACGGCTGAGTTGCTGGCGATCGAATTCGATACAGTTCAGCTTCGCATTGACGTGCTCTGTCGGTTTGTCCTTATATTATGTGGCATCGAACAGCGCTCAATTACTGAAGCGGCCCAATTGTTAGGAATCACCAGGTGCGCTGTTGAAAGCGCGTACAGCGCAGCGCTTGAATCTCTGGAAATCATTTACTCCCAGTTCATGCTTGAGTCGTATGGATGGGCCGGCACGCTGAACTGAGCTGCGCTCTGCAAATTACGTTGCGCCATAAATTTTGTTGAGCCATCACATGGGGCTATCTACCAATGATGAGAAACGAAGATAGATATCGTACTTTGCTGGACGTTTCCAGCGCGGTTGCGGCACAGCCTACCGTGCATGCGGTGCTGCACAGCTTGTGCGCGCTCCTCGCAAACATCTCAGCCTTACATGGGGCCGATCTTTTCCTGCTTTCCGATGACGAAAAAAGGCTGCAGCTCTTTGCATTCGACAGAGCGCCAGACGCGCCTGCAATCCCCGCAGGCACGCAGATTGCATGCGCTGGACCGGCCGCGCAAGTCATCAATGAACAGCAGCCACGATATGTTGCCGACGTAGCCGAGGACCTGACGAGAATCCCCGAGCTTGCTCCGTTCGCATCGGCTGTGGGCGCCCGAAGCTCGTACTGGTTTCCGGTTTCGACCTCGCGGAAAAAATACGGCATTCTGGCATTCACCAGAATGCAGACCGGTGAATTCTCTCCCGAAGATCTGGAGTTGATGAACTCGCTGGCTTCACACGTGGCTGTGGCCCTTGAGATTGCGCTTACTCGGGACCGGGCAGAACTTTATCAGGGCGAGTTAGCGAAAGAGCATGACCGGCTCAGGGTCTTACTTGAAGTGAACAACCACGTAATTACAAAACTGGACATCATGGAATTGTTCCGATCGGCATCGGCTTCACTCCGCAGTTATTTCCGGAACGATTTCACGGGGTTCTGGCTCATCGGCAAAGACTCAAACCAGCTTGAGCTTGCGGTCATGGATTTTCCGGGCGGCAGGGGGTTCCTGACCGAGCTCGCGGTGCACAAACTCAATTCTAACGATCAGGAGAAGCTGCGAGCGAAAAAGCCCGAACTCTGGTCTGTGACAGAGATGGAGAGATTGCCGGACCCCATCGCACAAAGTCTGAAGGCTGAGTCGATTGCGGCCATGGCCGTCTGCCCGCTCACAACTGCCAGCGGGCCATTGGGCGCGATCACGATGGGCAGCCGTGTCCCGGGCAGTTTTGGCGAGAGAGATTTGGATCTACTGTCCCAGATCAGCACTCAGATTGCGCTCGCGGTGGAGAATGCAGTCGCTTACGGGCGCGTCACAGCGGCAAGGGACCGTCTGGAAGACGAACGCCTGTACCTTGAATCGGAGATTACTTCGGAACACAACTTCGAAGATATCGTCGGCGCAAGTTCGGCGTTGCGGGCCGTACTGGGAAACATCTCCATTGTCGCTCCGACGAGTTCGACCGTCCTATTGCAAGGTGAAACTGGAACTGGAAAGGAGCTGATCGCCAGAGCGATCCATAACAACAGTCCGCGGCGGCAGCGCACCTTCGTGAAGGTAAACTGCGCGGCTATCCCGGCTGGCCTTCTTGAAAGCGAACTCTTTGGACACGAGAAAGGCGCCTTCACCGGAGCGTTGATGCAGAAAAAGGGCCGCTTCGAATTGGCCGATCAGGGGACGCTGTTCCTGGATGAGATCGGCGACATCAGTCTTGAGCTACAGCCAAAACTGCTTCGCGCTCTGCAGGAACAGGAATTTGAACGGCTCGGCAGCACCAAGACCATTCATGTGGATGTGAGAATTATCGCCGCGACGCATCGCGATATTCCCGCAATGATCAGGAACGGGCAGTTTCGAGAGGACCTGTTCTATCGCCTGAATGTTTTCCCAATCGAGATTCCGCCGCTGCGTGAGCGCCCAGGCGATGTCCCGCTTCTGGTCCATTACTTTGTCTCTCGCCTGGCGCGCCGAATGCAAAAGCAGATCAAAACAATCCCTAAGCGCGCGATGGAGGCCCTAACCAGCAATCCCTGGCCCGGCAATATTCGCGAACTGGAGAACTTCATTGAACGCGCGGTCATTCTGACCCAGGGAACCGAATTGAATGTGCCGTTGGCAGAGCTCAGAAAATCGCCGGGTCGCGTCTCAACTCTGGGGTCGAAGTTCCACGACATAGAGCGGAACACGATCATCGAGGCCCTCCGGGCGGCATCAGGGAAGATTGCCGGACAGGGAGGCGCGGCACAACGCCTGGGGCTGAAACGCACCACGCTGCAGAACAAGATGCGACGGCTTAATATTGCCAAGCCAGACTACTTGCCCGGATTGGATGCTTGAAACGGCTCGTGACTCAGGTCTTTGTTTCCTGTCGATATGAACTTCAGTATGATTGGGCATCTGAACGGGACCAAAGCTGGTTGCGGTGTTTGGCTGCGCTATGGGGAAAATGATTTTTCGCCGGCCTCTTCGGCTTCGAGTGAACCCTCGCCGCAGCGCGATTGTTGCCCTATTGGGTCTTTGTCTTAACTGCTTATTGCTGTGGCCAGTGCGGGTCCAAGCTCTCGATCCCAATAAACGTCTAACCCAATACATGCACACGTCGTGGCGGATACAGGATGGTTCCGCGCCCTCCGGCATGTACACGATTGCGCAAACGTCTGATGGTTTTCTCTGGTTCCTGTCTTCTCGCGGCGATATCTATAGGTTCGATGGCGTCCATTTTGTTCACCGGCGTCTGCCTGCTGAAGCCGGATTTGCTGGCAGGATCAACAACATTATGGGCGATCCGGCAGGAGGACTGTGGGCATTTGGAGAGAACGGGATCGTTCGTCTTAAAGATGGGCTTGTCACTTCTCATTTTGAGTTGGAAGGGTTGTCGCCTGATGCGAGCAATGTAAGCGAAGACGCTGATGGCTCGTTGTGGGTCGTACGAGGCGAGAATAGCGTTTCAGAGCCTGTCTGCCACGTTACCCAGAGCGCGGTCAAGTGTTTCGGAAAGCCGAATGGAATAACGATTTCTCCGATCGATGCAATATTGGCGGACGGAAGCGGCGGCTTTTGGCTCGGAGGACAGGCTGCCCTTGTTCACTGGCACGATGGTGTTTCAGAGACGTATCCAATTAAAGGCTTGAAGTCCAATACAGGATCCCCGGGGATACTGAGCCTCGCACGTGGGCCCAACGGTTCCGTCTGGGTCGGCATAGTTTCAAAGGGACCGGGATTGGGGCTTGCCAGATTCGAGCAGGGCACCGTCAGATCTTTCGCGACCAAGACTTTCGATGGAAGTAAGTTCGGCGTCTTCGCCCTGCACCTGGACCACGATGGGAATCTTTGGGTCGGCACGGATGCTGACGGGATCTTTCGTGTCCATGGAGATGCTGTTGACCATTACGCACGGACCGAAGGTTTGTCGAGCGATTTCATTCGCAGTCTGTTTGAAGACCGTGAAGGCATTCTCTGGGCTGCCACCAGCAATGGAGTAGACAAATTCCATGATCCGCATGTCACGACCTTTTCATCCGCAGAGGGCCTGGCAAAAGACTGGGCAGTAGGCATTTTGGCCAGCAGGGATGGCACCATCTGGGTCGCAAATGCTGAGTCGCTCGATCACATTGAGAAAAACGGATCAATCTCATCGATTCGCACGGGAAGCGGCCTTCCGGGAAGCCAGGTCTCTTCTTTGCTGGAAGACCGCGCGGGAAACATGTGGGTAGGAGTGGATGATGGACTCTATGTGTTCAAGGATGGCCATTTTCGCCGTCTCCCCGAACCGAATCATCAGCCGCTTGGACTGGTCTTTGATTTAATCGAGGATGCCGACGGAAATATCTGGGCAGAGTGCACGGGAAAGCTCGTGCGTATTCGTGATTTCCAGGTGAAACAAGAATTTTCACGATCGCAAATCCCCGCTGGCCGTCTTGCCCCCGATCCGCAGGGCGGAATTTGGATTGGCAATCGCAACGGGGACCTGGCTCTGTTTCGCGATGGTGTTCTAAAAAAATTTCCGGCAGGTTCTAAAGAGAATCCCTGGACAAATCAGATAGTCGCCGCAGCGGATGGATCTGTTCTGGCGGCCTTCGATGACGGACTCGTAGGATTGCGGCAAGGTAAAGTGCAGCGCATGACGGCCCGAAATGGTCTGCCCTGTGACGGCATCATTTCTTTTATTGAGGACAAGGACAAGCGCTGGTGGCTCAATACCCAATGTGGCGTCGTCGAGTTTTCAGACTCCGAACTCCAGCGATGGTGGGCCACGCCGGAAGCCGTTATCGAGACACATTTCTACGACATACTCGATGGGGCCCGTCCATCCGCGCGACCACCTTTCAAATCGGCGGCGAACTCCTCAGATGGGCGCGTATGGTTTGTGAACTCGGGTGTGGTGCAGATGGTGGACCCGTCCAGACTTTCTCAAAAAGCTATGCCCGCAGTGACACACATTGAATCACTTACTGTTGATCGAAAGGAACTCGCGGTTAACGATAATCTCAAATTGTTCCCGCATCCACGCGACTTGCAGCTTGATTACACTTCACCTACTTTTCTGGTTCCAGAGAAAGTGAAATTCCGGTACAGGCTTGAGGGACATGACCGTGAATGGCAAAATGCCGGCACGCGCCGACAGGCCTTCTATAGCAATTTGCCTCCCGGCAAGTATTCATTCCGCGTGATGGCATGCAACAGCGATGGCGTCTGGAATGAGAGCGCGGCCAAACTGGACTTCTCCATAGCCCCGGCGTATTACCAGACGAACTGGTTTCGGGCTCTCTGCGTGCTGGCCTTTCTCGGAATGGTTTGGACTGCACATAAGTTGCGGGTCCGGCAGCTGGCACACCAATTCAACCTAACGCTGGATGCGCGCGTGAATGAGCGTACCCGCATCGCCCGCGAACTTCACGACACCTTGTTGCAGAGCTTCCACGGTTTGCTGATGAGGTTCCAGACTGCTCTACGTTTGCTGCCGGCGCGTCCGACGGAGGCAAAAGCGCAACTGGAGAGCGCGATTGATCAAGCAGAAGAGGCGATCCTGGAAGGCCGGGACGCCGTGCAAGGCTTGCGCGCTTCTGCGCTGGAAAAGAACGATCTGGCGAAGGCCATCAGCACGCTGGGAGAAGAGCTTGCAGCCGATTCAAATAGCCACCCATCCGCGAGATTTCATGTGTCGGTGGAGGGAGAGCCTCGCGAATTGCATCCGATCCTCCGAGATGAAGTCTACAGGATTGCAGCAGAGGCACTTCGCAACGCATTTCGCCACGCGCAGGCGCGTCAGATTGAAGTAGAGATCCGCTATGACAACCAGGAGTTCCGGCTGCGCGTGCGCGATGACGGACGAGGCTTCGATCCAGCTGTTTCTGCCAGCCAAGGACGAGAGGGGCACTACGGTTTGCCGGGCATGCGGGAGCGCGCCAAAATCGCCGGAGGCAAGCTGACCGTGTGGAGCGAAATGGATGCCGGCACCGAGGTGGAATTGCGGCTTCCTGCCAGCACTGCCTATGCTAGAGCTCCGAGGCGTTCCTGGCTATCGGAAAAGCTCGCCGGAAAAGTCGAGGGGACGAAATAGGAGCCCTGGGCGTTTCTCCTGTATATACACGTCGGTCGTGGTTGCCGCGGCATCGCGTCAACCGGCGGAGCCGAGCGCGGCCACTTCAATATGAGCTCGACATCGCGCCAGTACTGGCGCATACTGCCCTTCACTGCTAGGCCCGTTGTTATTTGTTTGTCATGTGCTAGGAAGCGGTTTTGTTCTAAACTGAACGCCCCGGGAGGGCCCTCCGTCGCCAGGAAGGTTGCTATGGGGCGGTGCGCTCCTGCAAGAAGAGCAAGCGGGCAGAAACACAACAACAGTCCGAAGGCAAGCTGACCCATCTGAGATCCGCCAATATGGAACCGATAATACCTGGTGGAGGAATGAACCCGTCAGGAATCAATGCGAATGAGTCTATAGTCCGTGCATCACGGGTGTCTATGTGCTTGGCGCAATTGCCAGGCTACGGACTTGCGGTTCTTTCCGTCGTTGTTGCAGTGGGCGCGTTGCTACTCTTGGAGCATTTCGGTTTCCGACCTCCCACTGGTCAGTTGATGTTGTTTGCGGTAGCCATAATCGCCTGGTACGGAGAGCGCGGACCATCGTTGTTTTCGCTCATTCTCGCCGTACTGAGCATGGCGTACTTTTTTACAGGGCCGCATTATGACTTCCATGTTGCAAGCTCCGAGTTGCCGTATTTCATAAGCTTTGCTTCGCTCGCTACGCTCATCTGGTGGTTCAGCACGGTTCGGCGGCGTTTGGAGCAGGATCTTCGTCGGGCTCGCGACAACCTTAAGGTTGAAGTAGATGAGAGATCCAGCCTGCTCGACCTGACGCATGACTCGATCTTCGTTCGGGATCTGAATGCTCGCATCAGCTATTGGAACCGAGGCGCCGAGGAATTTTATGGGTGGACACAGAAGGAAGCTACTGGCAAGAAATCCGATGACCTCCTGGGCACCGTTTTCCCCATGCCGTTTGAGGAAATCCTGTCGGAACTGCAGCAGACGGGGTACTGGGAGGGCGAGCTCACCCACACGAAAGCGGACGGCGTGCAGGTGATCGTGGCGAGTCGTTGGTCCCTGCGGCGCGATCAACATGGTCGCCCCGTTGCGATCCTGCAGACAAGCAACGACATCACCGCGCGAAAGCGCTGGGAAAAAGAAATTCAAGGCCTCAACCAGAAGCTTGCGCAACGCTCGATCGCGCTTGAGGCCAGCAATAAGGAACTGGAAGCCTTCGCTTACTCGATCTCGCATGACCTGCGCGCACCTCTTCGCCATATTGCGGGCTTTGCCGAGCTTCTCCGGAAGAACGCGGCTGCATCTCTCAATGAGAAAAGCCAGCGGTACTTGACCATGATCCTGGAAGCGGCGAATCGGATGGGCAACCTGATCGACGACCTGCTCGCCTTTTCGCGAATCAGCCGTGCCGAGGCGCACAAATCCTTTCTTGACCTGGGCCAAGTCGTTCAGGAAGTTGTGGCAGAGGTCCGCCAGGATGCAAAGCAGCGCAACATCAAATGGAAAATAGATCCCTTGCCGGCGTGCTATGGGGACCGCTCCATGCTGCGGTTGGCTTTCGTCAACTTGATTTCCAACGCTGTGAAGTTCACCCGCACGCGTCCGCAGGCAGAAATTGAAATCGGATGCACCGACCAGGACCGTGGTGACCCCCTGCTGTTCATTCGAGACAACGGGGTGGGTTTCGATATGAAATATTCCAATAAGCTGTTCGGGGTCTTCCAGCGGCTGCACCCACAGGAGGCCTTTGAAGGCACCGGAATCGGTTTGGCGACAGTCCAGCGTATCGTACACCGGCATGGCGGGCGCATTTGGGCGGAAAGCACAGTGGATGGGGGCGCAACCTTCTACTTCTCACTTCCGAAGATCACCAGGAGCTGACAGATGAACACGTTGGGACGCATCTTACTTGTGGAAGACGATCCGAAAGACGTTGAGCTTACGCTAACGGCATTGGATGAGTACCACCTCGCCAATGAGGTTGTTGTCGCGTCCGACGGTGAACAGGCGCTGGACTACTTGTATTACCGCGGAAAATACGCGCAACGCAACCACGAGAATCCTGCGGTTCTCCTCCTCGACCTCAAACTCCCGAAAATCGATGGTCTTGAAGTCCTGAAGCAGATCAAGTCCGACGAAAAGCTAAAATTGATTCCCGTCGTCGTGCTCACGTCATCGCGCGAAGAAAAGGACATGGTGGCCAGCTACAAGCTTGGCGTAAACGCCTACGTGGTGAAGCCGGTCGATTTCCACGAATTTGTCAACGCGATCAAGGAAGTCGGAGCGTTTTGGGCGGTAATCAACGAGCCGCCGCCCGGAAGCGTCGGAAAGCGCTGAACCAACAATGAGTTTTCGATTGCATATTCTGCATCTGGAAGATGACGTGGCCGACGCAGCCTTAGTGCGGGACACGCTCGAAATGGACGGAATTGCCTGCGATGTGATCCGCGTCGAGACGGAATCCGCCTTCGTCACTTCTCTGCAACAGGGTCGATTCGACCTCATCCTGGCGGACTACACTCTGCCCTCGTTCGATGGTCTGTCGGCATTCAGAATCGCGCGTCAGCAAAAGCCGGGTTTGCCCTTTATCTTTGTTTCCGGCACCCTCGGCGAAGAAGTAGCGATTGAAGCTCTAAAAATTGGGGCTACGGATTATGTTCTGAAGACGGGATTATCGAGGCTCGCGCCAGCAGTGCATCGTGGGCTGCGCGAAGCTGGGGAAAGAGCCGAACGCAAGAAGGCTGAGGAGGCGCTGCGTCGGAGAGAGAGAGAGCTTCGGCAGGTGATTGAAACAATACCTGCGATGGTGTGGAGCGCACTGCCGGACGGCTCGAATGTACTGATGAACAGCCGGTGGACGGAGTATACGGGCTTGTCGGCGGCTGGTCTAGGTTGGCAGGCGGCAGTTCACCCCAAGGACCTTAGTGGGCATATGGATGCTTTTCGCACATCATCTGCTGCAGGCCTGCCATTCGAAGCCGAGGTGCGGTTCCGTCGTTCTGACGGGAAATATCGCTGGTTTCTTGTTCAAAGCATGCCGCTCCGCGACGAACAGGAAAACATCCTCAGATGGTACGGAATCGTTACGGACATCGAAGATCGCAAGCGCGGCGAAGAATTGCGTCTAGAAGAGCGGGTAAGCGAGCGCACGCGAATTGCACGGGAGCTGCACGACACACTGTTGCAAAGCTTCCACGGTTTGCTGATGAGGTTCCAGACTGCTTTACGGTTGCTGCCGGAGAGTCCGGTCGAGGCGAGAGAACAACTGGAGAGTGCGATCGAGCAAGCTGAAGAGGCGATAATCGAAGGCCGGGATGCGGTGCAAGGCTTGCGGACTTCCACGGTGCAGAGCAACGATCTCACGCTGGCGATCAGTACGCTGGGCGAAGAACTCGCAACCCATTCAACCAACCCCCCGGCCCCAAAATTTCGTGTGGCGGTGGAGGGCGCGCAGCCCAACCTGCATCCAATCGTCCGTGATGAAATCTACAGGATTGCGGCGGAGGCGCTCCGCAACGCATTTCGGCACGCCCAGGCGCAGCAGATCGAAGTCGAGATCCGCTATGACGATCAGGAGTTCCGGCTGCGCGTGCGCGATGACGGACGAGGCTTCGATCCAGCGGTTTGTGCCAGCCAGGGACGGGAGGGGCACTTCGGTTTGCCGGGCATGCGGGAGCGCGCCAAACTTGCCGGAGGCAACCTGACAGTCTGGAGCGAAGTGGGCGCGGGTACTGAAGTCGATTTGCAGATTCCTGCCAGCACGGCCTATGCAACAGCTCCGAAGCGTTCCTGGTTGTCGGAAAAGCTCGCCGGCAAGGCCGATGAAGCGAAATGAGGCTTAAGAATACGTTGACAAGGAATCGCAGGATCCGCATCGGGGGCACACGAGTGGAAAGCGTGCAGCGTCAAGGGCGGCCCTGGATCGCAGTCGCTTTTGCCGCTTTTCTAGTCGCCAATTTCATAACCGTCCGTCTACAAGCACAACCCCAACCTCCGCAGTACATCAGCACGGTTTGGCGGACGGAGCAAGGTTTGCCGCAGAACTCCGTAAATGCGATGGTGCAGGACCATGAGGGCTATCTCTGGATCGGGACGTTTGGAGGGCTGGCGCGCTTCGATGGCGAGCGCTTCAAAGTTTTCACATCGGCAGATACGCCGGGCTTCGCCAGCGCTCGAATCCGTTCTCTATACGAAAGCCGTTCCGGAGCGTTGTGGGTCGGCACCGTGGATGGAGGCCTCATGCGCCTGCACGATGGCATTGCCACCACCTATACAGAGCATGACGGTTTGCCCGCGGGGATCATCAATTCCCTTCGCGAGGATGGCGCAGGGCAGATGTGGATCAACACTTCGCGAGGCGTGGCGCATTTTGCCGGAACAAAGCTGGAGGCTTACGTCTCTCATCGGGGAAAGCCGGTCAGCGAGTTCTACCTGCAAGAGCAAGATGGAAGCATGTGGTTTCAGTGCGGCACGGAGGTGGTTCGCTTCGGTGCCGATGGCTCAATCACAACCCTTAATGTCGGCAAACCAGGTGGTCTTCTCGCCCGCAAAACTCGCGACGGAAGTGTCTGGATCGGCTGGCCGGAACCACAGTATCGCCTGGCGCGCTATCACAACGGTGTGTTCTCTGACGTGCAGCTACCGCAGACAAAAAAAGGTAAGTTCGCACCTGACTCACCTCAACTGCTGATGGCATACGACAGCGATGGGGAACTGCTGCTGCTCACTCCGGCCGGACTCGTCCGGGTAGTGGACGGCAAGCTCGGCCGTCCTGAGGCGCTCCCCTGGCCAGCGAGTGACGGAGACTTGCCCAAGGTACGCAGGATTCTGGTAGATCGCGAGGGCAATCGCTGGGTGGGGACAATTGGCTCGGGGCTGCTGCGCTTTCGGCGAACGCCTCTCATAACTTATGGAAGCGAAGAAGGCCTGGCGAATTCAAGTTTCAGTGCATTGTTCCAGGATCGCGAAGGCCGCTTCTGGATGGGCGGCGACTCACTGTACTGGTTCTATGGAAGCCAATTTCATCTTTTTCCAGGCATCAGCAATATCCGTGCGATCAGCCAGACGCGCGACGGCGACATGTGGTTTGGAGGCTACGGCGGGCTGTACCGTTGGCGTTCCGGTACCTTGACACGCTTCGATGTTGACGCACCGGCCGTGAGAACCATTCATGAAGACCGGCAAGGCACTCTCTGGATTGGGGCAATTATGGAGGACCGTGCGGGGGGCTTATACCGGCTCCGCGATGGAAGATTGGAGCAGATCCCGGGCATCTCTGACGTGCGAACTATTCAAGACGACCGCGACGGCAGCTTGTGGCTGGGCGGCCTGCAAGGGCTCTCGCACATTACCGCCAGCGGAAATATTGTCCTGTACGACCAGAAGCAGGGACTCTCCAACAACGCCGTGTATGACATCTACCAGGATTCGACCGGAATCCTCTGGCTGGCGACTTATGGCGGAGGATTGAACCGTTTTCGGGACGGCAAGTTTAAGGCGATTACGACCAAGGACGGTCTGTCCAACAACATGCTGCTGGACATCCTGGATGACAGCAACGGCGATCTCTGGGTGAGTTCCAATCAGAATATCTTTCGCTTCGGCCTGAACGAGCTAAACGACTTTCTTGATGGGCGAAGCTCTTCTATTTTGCCCGTCTCCTATGGGATTGCCGAGGGTATGAGGAGCAGCGAATGCAATGGAGGCAGCCCGGCGGGCTGGAGGACGCCCGACGGGCGCCTATGGTTTCCCACTCTGCGAGGCGTGGTGGCTGTTGATCCCAATGCGGGCAGTCGCCTTCCTCCACCTGTGGTCCTGGAGGAGGCATGGGCCAATCAATTGGCGCTGGCACGCGACGTCGAAACTTCTATACGCCACGCTGACAACACCCTTGATTTCCGCTTCACGGCCCTGAGCTTCTCCGCTCCGGAAAAAGCGCGCTTCAAATATCGACTCGAGCCCTTTGATAAGGACTGGGTCGACGCCGGGACTCGACGTGATGCTCACTACACCAACATGCCTCCGGGAAAATATTCTTTCCAAGTGGTTGCAGCAAATAGCTACGGTGTGTTGAGCCAAAACCCGGCTAGATTAAATTTCGTTATCTTGCCTGCCTTCTATGAGACGAACTGGTTCCGGCTGCTATGCGCGGCCATGCTTGTTGGCATGCTGTGGATGCTGTATCAGCTGCGCCTGAGCCACGTAGCCCACCAGTTCAATATAACGCTGGAGGCGCGCGTGAGCGAGCGTACGCGCATCGCGCGGGAGCTGCACGACACACTGTTGCAGAGCTTCCACGGTTTGCTGATGAGTTTCCAGACTGCTTCGCGGTTGCTGCCGGGACGTCCCACAGAGGCGAAAGAAAGACTGGATCATGCGATTGAGCAAGCTGAAGGGGCGATCATGGAAGGCCGGGACGCGGTGCAGGGCTTACGGGCTTCCATGGTGCAAAGCAACGATCTTGCGCTGGCGATCAACACGCTGGGAGAAGAACTGGCAACCGATTCAAACAACCACCCCTCGGCAAGATTTCATGTGGTGGTGGAGGGTGTGCCGCGCGACCTGCATCCGATCCTCCGCGATGAAATTTATAGAATCGCGGTGGAGGCACTCCGTAACGCGTTTCGGCACGCGCAAGCGCAGCAGATCGAAGTCGAGATCCGCTATGACGACCAGGAGTTCCGGCTGCGCGTGCGCGATGATGGACGAGGCTTCGATCCAGCGGTTTGTGCCAGCCAGGGACGGGAGGGGCACTTCGGTTTGCCGGGCATGCGGGAGCGCGCCAAAATTGCCGGAGGCAAGCTGACGGTCTGGAGCGAAGTGGACGCGGGCACGGAAGTGGAATTGCAGATTCCTGCGAGCACGGCCTATGCTAAGAGCCCGAGACGTTCCTGGTTATCAGAAAAACTCGCCCGGAAGGCGGCTGCGCGGAAATAGGCCTGATCAAGTTGCCCAATGTTCAGCGAGGTTCCTCCACCTTTATTCAAGACGGTATGGCTTCATCACTGAAAAGAGGTGTGCAACATAGCTATAATGGCGAGCTACATGTGGACTTCACGGCTGAGGAGATGAAGTAAGAGATCCGATCATGAACCCCGGCGCCGCTCCAATTCGCATCCTCGCGGTTGATGACCATCCGGTGGTCCGGCAGGGGATCGCCGGCATGTTGGCACTTGAGGCAGATATGAATTTAGTCGGGCAAGCTTCCAACGGCCGTGAGGCGATCCAGCAGTTCCGCGCGAATCGTCCGGACATCACGCTTATGGACTTGCAGATGCCGGAAATGAACGGCCTCGATGCGCTCATTGCCATTCGCAATGAATATCCCGATGCGAAAGTTATCATGTTGACAACGTACACAGGCGACGTGCAGATCCTGCGCGCTCTCAAGGCCGGTGCTTGGGGATACCTGCTGAAAAATACGCTGCACAGGGATTTGCTACATACGATACGCAGCGTTTATGAGGGGAAGAAGGCGCTGTCCCCCGAGGTCTCGTACGAAGTCGCGGAACATGGTACCGATGAAGCCTTAACTCCACGAGAAGTCGACGTATTGCGCCTGATAGCTGCGGGGAATAGCAATAAGCGGGTCGCGGATAAGCTCTCGATTGGAGAGGCCAGCGTCAAGAGTCACGTAGAAAACATATTGTCCAAGCTCGGGGCCAACGACCGGACGCACGCCGTTACCATTGCTTTAAAACGGGGCATCATCGAATTGTAGGTCGTCTGCCTGAAGCCGCGACTGGCAAGCGGGCCGTTGACGCTGATACTGCAGTGGGACGGTCCTTCATTCAAACTGACCCACTCCGCCAAATGGCGGAGGCCACAACCGAAGTTTGGCGGTTCCGGCCTCTTTACGCTTCCCTTAAACTGTCCCAAGGGTGTTCTTGCAGCGATTATTCTCTACGTTCGCCCGTGGTTGGCCCGGCATAGGACTTCTTCTCCAGAGAGTGACAGCCGCTGCCCTTCTTTTCTACTGTGCAATCGCGCAGATATCGCACACAACTCACGCGCCATCCTCCGTACTGCAAATGACCGCGGCCGCCGCCGGACTCCTCCTGCTGCTCGGCTTGTGGACCCCACTGGCAGGAATCATAGTGGCAATCTCTGAACTGGCTATGGTTATCTCACATCGCGCCGACCCGTGGATTTGCATTGTGCTGGCGGCTCTTGGGACGACTTTGGCCATGATTGGTCCAGGAGCCTGGTCTATTGATGCGCGGCTTTTCGGCAGGAAAGAAGTCCGGATCTGAAATTGCTCCGCCAGATGGCGGAGCAATCCTCCTCTGTTTTCATGAGTAACCTTCCCCTGAACTGATTAGTAAGCTCCCGCTGATTCACTGC
>Ga0207687_10001714_pt1 | contig 15117 bp, 11 predicted proteins | sample KBSM54metaG_FD_184399 | JGI IMG/M metagenome (GOLD analysis project Ga0207687, IMG submission 184399) | Miscanthus rhizosphere microbial communities from Kellogg Biological Station, Michigan, USA - KBS M5-4 metaG (SPAdes) (version 2) | ecosystem: Host-associated > Plants > Roots > Rhizosphere >...
GAAATCGGTCGACATCTTGTCGATTTCGTCCAGCATGAAGACCGGGTTGCGAACGCCGGCTTTTTTCATCATCTGGAGGATTTGTCCAGGCAGAGCGCCGATGTAGGTACGGCGATGGCCTCGGACTTCGGCTTCATCGCGCACGCCGCCGAGCGACAGGCGCACGAACTTGCGTCCAGTGGCTTTGGCGATCGACATTCCCAGCGAAGTTTTGCCCACGCCCGGAGCGCCCACAAAGCACAAGATGGACCCCTTGGGATCTTTGACCAGCCGGCGGACCGCCAGGAATTCGAGGATGCGTTCCTTGATCTTCTCGAGGCCATAGTGATCGCCTTCGAGCACCTTCTGCGCGAAGGGCAGATCCCGGATTTCCTTGGAGCGCTTCTTCCATGGCACGGCCAGCAGCCAATCGAGATAGTTACGAGAGACGGTGGATTCGGCCGACATGGGCGGCATCTGTTCCAGCCGCTTCAGCTCGGCCATGGCCTTTTCGAGGGCGTCCTTGGTCATGCCGGCGGATTCGATCTTCTTCTTCAGCTCGTCGAATTCGCTCTTTTCGCCCCGGCCCAGTTCCTTCTGGATGGCCTTGATCTTCTCGTTGAGGTAGTATTCCTTCTGCGCCTTTTCCATCTGGCGCTTCACGCGGCCCTGGATGGTACGGTCGACATTGAGCTTCTCGATCTCGATGTCGAGCATCTCCGCGACGCGCGTCAGCCGGTCGATGGGATCGAAGATCTCGAGCAGTTCCTGCTTTTCCTCGATCGAAAGCTGGAGATTCGCGCCAACCGTATCGCCGAGCTTGCCCGGATCGTCGGTGCGCACCGCCGCGACCATGTTGTCGTAATTGACGTTCTGGCTGATCTTGACGTACTGCTCGAACAGGTTCGTCACGCGCGAAATCAGCGCGTCCAACTGCGGTCCGGAGTCGATACGATAGCTGAAGGTCCGCACGGTAGCACGGAAATATCCGTCTTCTTCGCTGACGCTGACCACTTTCCCGCGTTCGACGCCTTCCACCAGAACTTTGATGTTGCCGTCGGATTGGCGCAGGCTTTGGACGATATTCGCAACCGTTCCGACCGAGAAAATTTCATCCGGACGAGGCTCATCCACGCTGGCATCGTGCTGCGTTGCCAGGAAGATCTTACGGTCACCTGCAAGCGCTTCTTCCAAAGCGCGGACGCTCGATTCGCGGCCAACCACGAAGGGCGTCATCATGTGCGGAAAGATCACAACGTCCCGGATGGGCATCATCGGGAGACGTCGCGAATCAGATTTTTCTTTGGAAGTGATCATCCTGCCTTTTCCAACAGAGCCATGTTAATCTTCTGCGTCATGACCATTTCTTTGGTCACCAGGAACTCGCGAACCTTTTTATACGACGGCAAGTAGTACATCAGGTCGAGCATCAGATCCTCCAGGATCATGCGCAACCCGCGCGCTCCTACTTTGCGCTCCATCGCCAGTTGCGCGATAGCCTCCAGGGCGTCGTCGCTAAATTTAAGCCGCACGTTCTCGAACTCGAATAGCTTCTGATACTGCTTAATAATCGCGTTCTTGGGCTTGGTCAGAATCTGAACCAGCGCGTCCTTACTTAAATCTTCTAGCACGGCCACTACCGGCAGCCGTCCGATAAACTCCGGAATAAACCCGCCTTTAATAAGGTCGACCGGCTGGACCTGTTCCAACATAGTCACGTCGCGCCGGCCGGAGCTACCTGGACGCCGGGACGAGGTGGCCGCAGCCGAGTCGTCACCACTGTTGCTGAAGCCGATGGTCCTGGTCCCTACGCGGCGGGCGATGGTCTTTTCGAGGCCAATGAAAGCTCCCCCGCAGATGAACAGGATGTTGGTCGTGTCCACCGGCGTGAATTCTTGGTGCGGATGCTTGCGGCCGCCCTGCGGCGGGACATTGGCGACGGTCCCTTCCAGGATCTTCAGGAGCGCCTGCTGGACGCCTTCTCCGGAGACATCGCGGGTAATCGAGGGGTTCTCGTCCTTGCGCCCGATCTTGTCGATTTCGTCGATATAAATGATGCCTTGCTGGCAGCGCTGGACGTCCCAATCGGCGTTCTGGAGCAGCCGCAGGATGATGTTCTCGACGTCTTCGCCCACATAGCCGGCTTCGGTCAGGGTGGTGGCGTCCACAATCGCGAACGGCACATCCAGGATCCGTGCTAGGGTCTGGGCCAGGAGCGTCTTACCGGTCCCGGTCGGTCCAATGAGCAGGATGTTGGACTTCGATAGCTCCACTTCTCCTGTTCGCTGCTTGTTCATCTGGATCCGCTTGTAGTGGTTGTAGACAGCTACCGCCAGCTTCTTCTTGGTAGCGTCCTGGCCGATTACGTACTGATCCAGGTATTCCTTTAATTCCAACGGCTTGGGTAACTTATGGGGCGCACCATACTGCTGCTCATTGCGGTCGTCCTCAAGGATCGAGTTACAGACGGCAATGCACTCATCGCAGATGTAGGCGCGTGGGTAATCCGAGGGGGAGGAGATCAGTTTACCAACAACATCCTGGCTTTTATGACAAAAAGAGCAACGGAGGGAATCGTCGGAGCCGGCACGCTTCACGGGATCTCCTGCACCAAAGGGATTGAAGTCTCGAACATCTCCAGTATAACCGACTTCCGGCCCGGGCATGGGTCACCCGCTACAATTCCGTCTCGGCCAACGTACAATCAACACTATGGCTGTTTGGCGGGTAGCGAGTATCACCCTCTCATTGGTATTGGCAGGAACGGCGGCTGCCGTCACGCCCGTGACATCTCCCAGGGAGGCCCTGGGGTTCAACCTGGGGGACGATTACCAGGTCGCCAACTACACCCAGCTCGAAGCCTACTGGAAGAAGCTGGCTGGCGAATCGGACCGGATGAAGCTGGTGGATATCGGAGCCACGGGCGAGGGCCGGCGGCAGTACATGGCGATCGTCAGCTCGCCTGAAAATCTCCGAAATCTCGACCGGTATAAGGACATAGCCCAGAAATTGGCCCGCGCAGAGGGCCTTACCGAAGATCAAGCGCATGCGTTGGCTCGCCAAGGCAAGGCCGTGGTCTGGATCGATGGCGGGCTGCACGCGAACGAGACCGTCGGCTCGCAGCAGTTGATGGAGATGGTCTACCAGATGGTCAGCCGTAATGACGCGGAAACCATGCGGCTGCTGGATGACACCATCCAGCTCTACGTGCAGGCGAATCCGGATGGCCAGGAACTGGTAGCCAACTGGTACATGCGCGAGGCCGATCCGGCCAAGCGCAGCTTGAACGGACTGCCGCGGCTTTACAACAAGTACATCGGCCACGACGACAATCGCGATTTCTTTCTGTCGGCCATGCCGGAGACCACCAACATGAACCGGCAGTTGTTCCTGGAATGGTTTCCGCAGATCGTCTACAACCATCACCAGACCGGTCCCGCCGGCGCGGTCGTGTTCATCCCGCCCTTCCGAGATCCGTTCAACTACAATATGGACCCGTTGATCCCTCTGGGAATCGAGATGGTGGGGTCGGCCATGCACAGCCGCCTGGTAGAAGAGGGCAAAGGCGGATCGGCTATGCGCAGCGGCTCGACGTACGACACCTGGTGGAACGGCGGCCTGCGTACGATTTCGTACTTCCACAACATGATCGGGATCCTGACGGAAATCATCGGCAGCCCGACGCCGGTCGATATTCCGCTGGTTGCCGACAAGCAGTTGCCGCAAGGCGACGAGCCGCTGCCGATTGCGCCGCAGCGCTGGCATTATCGCCAGTCGATCGACTACGACATCAGCCAGAACCGGGCGGTGCTGGACTACGCGTCGCGCTATCGCGAGACGCTGCTGCTCAACATTTACCGGATGGGGAAGAACTCGATCGAGAAGGGCAGTCACGATAGTTGGACCATCACGCCGAAACGGATTGAGGCGCTACGGTCGGCAGTTGCGGCGAAATCTACATCGCCGTATGACACGGTCCTGCACGATCCGAAGTATCGCGATCCGCGCGGTTACGTGATTCCCAGCACTCAGGACGATTGGCCTACGGCTGTCCAGTTCGTAAATGCTCTGCTCAAAACCGGGATTACCGTGCTTAGGGCTCGGGAGCAGTTTCAGGTCGCAGGCAAGACCTACTCGGTGGGATCTTTTGTTGTGAGAACGGCTCAGGCTTTCCGACCGCACATTCTCGATATGTTCGAGCCGCAGGATCATCCCAACGATGTTCGCTATCCCGGCGGGCCGCCCATTCCTCCTTACGACATCGCGGGTTGGACGCTGGCGCTGCAAATGGGGATCAAGTTCGATCGCATTCTCGAGGACTTCGACGGGCCATTCGCCAAGGTCGAAGGCTCGGCTCATGCGCCCGAAACGAGAATCTTCACGGAGGAACGTCCCCTTGGCTATCTCATCAGCCATCGCGTGAACAATTCATTTACCCTTGTGAACCGGCTGCTCAAAGCGGGCTGCGAGGTCTACTGGCTAAAGCGCGATGGGACGATCTGGGTGCCGGCCACGACGACCGCGATTGCGATTGTCGCAAAGGGTGAGGATCTTGGCGTTCCAATCGGGGTGTCCATGGCATCTCCCGGGACTGATCTCATCAGACTCAAGCCTCTGCGGATCGGCCTGTACGATCAGTACGGCGGCCTGGCCCCTGCGGGCTGGACGCGCTGGCTGTTTGAACAGTTCGAGTTTCCATTCGAGGTGGTGTATCCGCAGACACTCGATGCGGGCAATCTCAATCGCAAATATGATGTGCTGGTGCTCACCGACGGCGCATTCCGTAAGGGCGCGGGCGGCGGATCGCAACCGGCGGCTTCCAGCATTCCCGCGGAATACCGGGCGTGGCTGGGGCGCATCACCGAAGACAAGACGGTTCCTCAGTTGAAGCAATTTGTCGAGGCGGGGGGATCCCTGGTGACCATTGGCAGCTCTACCGGTCTGGCACAGTTGCTGGGCGTGCCTGTGAGCGATCCATTAGCGGGATTATCGCGCGAGCGGTTTTACGTACCGGGATCGCTGATGCGGGCGTCGGTGGATACGACCAATCCACTGGCTTTCGGGATGGGACCGGAGGCGATCGTGTTCTTCGACAATAGCCCGGTGTTCAGACTCGATGGCGATGTACAGAAGGTCGCATGGTTCGCCGGGCGGGAAACGCTCGCCAGCGGATGGGCCTGGGGACAGGAGCGTTTGGAAGGATCGACGGCAGTGGCCGAGGCGAAGGTCGGCGCTGGTCGAGTGGTCTTGTTGGGTCCCGAGGTCGCGTTTCGCGGGCAGCCGCACGGGACCTTCAAGTTGTTGTTTAACGCGTTGTATTAGGCCACCCACTGGCGTTCGCGGATCGGTGCTCCAACCGTCACTTCGTCAGCATCTTGAACGCGTGACGCCAATCGTTGCGCAGGAAGCCCGGCAGGCACCAGAGAATGCATAGAGGCTCGATCGCGCGCGAAGCAGCAATGTCGCCGCAGTCAAATGGCTCCCAGCCAAACTGCACACAGATTCCGGAGACCACGCTCTTGGACTCGGGGTTATTGCCGCACAGAAACATGGTGGGCGTGCCTTGCTCGAATTTCGGATGGATCATGAGCCCGCTGCCCACGCTGTTGAATGCCTTTACGACATGCGCGTTGGGAAGCAGCCCTTGGACCCTTTCGCCCAGCGATTGGTTGGGTCCGGTGGCGAACGTGAGGATTCCATTCACCGGCTTGTCGTCGGCGAGGGGATTGGTCGTATCGATCAGGATCTTGCCCGTCAGATGATCCGGGCCAGCCTGGTCGAGTACTTCGTCCACCACGCGCCCCATCACTGCCAGGACGACGATTTCGCCGAAAATCGCAGTATCGCGAAAGGTGCCGGCCTTCGCGCCCGGATGCTGGGCCGCTTGTTTGGCAACCCAGGCAGGTACTTCGCCTCTGGCCGGATCGCGCGTACCCAGCATGACCTCGTATCCGTGCTGGAGAAATCCTTCGGCGAGCGTTCGCCCGACGGTTCCCGATCCGAGCACTCCGATTCTTTTCGTCATCACCTTAGTATGCCAACCCAAAAGAGGGGTAATAAGCGGTTCCTGTTACGCTGAGGCTTTGACACGACTCGTTCAAATCATCCATCCGGACTATGGACGCCGCGTCGCCCTGGTGAATGGCGACGAGCTCCATCTTCTATCCACGTATCGGACCGCGTACGACTTCGCCACGGCGGCGATCGAGACCGGCCAGAAGCTGCGGGACCTTCTGAGCACCGACCTCTCCGGCATCGTTCTGGATTATCGCGAGGTCTACGCGCTGCGCAGCGGATGGCGTTTTCTGCCGAGCTTCGATCATCCTGTGCATACGGCGTGCTGCCTGGTTTCGGGATGCGCGAATGCTCATGGCGCCGTCAATGGATCTGTTCCAGCGGCCCCGCCCTGGTTCACCAAAGGCAACGGCATGCACCTGCGTGCGCATGGCGAACCGCTGACCATCCCAGGCTTCGCAGCCGGTGGCGCGGAGGAAGCAGAATTAGCCGCAGTTTATTTGATCGGGCCGGATGGCGTTCCGCGCCGCGTCGGGCTGACTCCGGGAAACGAATTCGCGGATCCCGTCATGCCTTTGCAAGATGCTCGATTGCTCTCGCGGGCCAAGCTGCGGAATTGCGCGATTGGGCCCGAGCTGGCGCTGGATGCCGAATTTCAGGACGTGGCGGGATCGGTTGCCGTGGAGCGAAATTCGGTGCCCATATGGTCCAAGGAAATCCGCACCGGCGAAAAGCACACAGCGTTCCGGCTGGAGCAGATCGAGCAGCATCATTTTGAGTTTGAGCCGCACCGGATTCCGGGAGACGTGCATGTCCATTTTTTGGGCGGCAGCGTTTCCAGTTACGGAGACGGCGTGGTTCTGGACCACGGCGATGAGGTCGCGATCCAGTGGGAAGGCTTTGGACGCCCGCTGCGGAATCGGATCGAACGGGACCCGCCGGCCACTCACTCCGTGGAATCCTTATAATAGGCGCGTGAAGGTTTGGGCCTTAGTAGCCGTGCCGCTTGGCATACTTGGGGTGTTCAGCGCCGCTCTCGCGTGGCAACAGCCGTGGCGAGAATATCCCGGACAAGACAATATCGCGATCCCTCCTGATTACCAGGAGAAGACGGAATGGGCGTTCGCCCGGCTGATGTATCCTCCCTATCCGGGTTTTGGCCGAGGGTTCGGACGCAATCGCGGAGGGGACTGGAGGAATGGCCGATCCAGTTGGACCACCGACTATACAGCGGCGGATCGCCATGTGGCTGTCGCCTTGCGGCGGCTGACGCGCATTCATGTCCGCTCGGTTGAGCAGCCTGTGAATCTGGACGATGGCGACGATGTCTTCAACTATCCGTGGCTGTATGCGGTGGAAGTCGGGCACTGGCAGCTCACCGATAGCCAGATCGTGCAGATGCGCGATTTCCTGCTGCGCGGCGGCTTCTTCATGTGCGACGACTTCCACGGCACCCAGGAATGGGCCGTGTTCATGGAGACGATGCAGCGCGTGTTCCCCGACCGGCAGGTTGTGGACATTCCGGACAAAGACGCGATTTTCCACACGATCTACGATTTGGGCGGCCGGTATCAGGTCCCCGGGGCGCAGTACCTACGGAGCGGCCGCACCTACGAGCAGGACGGCTACAACGCAACCTGGCGCGGCATCTACGACGACAAAGGCCGGCTGATGGTGGCGATTTGCCACAACATGGACCTCGGCGATGCGTGGGAGTACGCGGATGACCCTCAATACGATGAGAAGTTCGCGGCGCTAGCCTTCCGGATCGTGTCGAACTACATCGTTTATTCGATGTCGCACTGAGCACTTTAAGAGGCGACCGTAAGAAACCTTGCCGTTGGCGCGCGCGTCTACAGGGCGAAGGTGTGCATTATGACTAGATCTCGGCTCGTGTTGGGAATCTTGGCGGCTGGTGCAGTATCCCTTTTGGCAGACGACAAGGCCCCGCAAGCCGACGCTTGGAAGAAGCCCGTCCCGGAATGGACGGTGGATGATGCCCACCAGATCATGACGGATTCGCCTTGGGTCAAGACCACCACGCCTACGATGGAGGGACGAGCTAATGATGGGCAGCGTCGGGGCGGAGGCGGGGGAGGCCGGCGAGGCGGCGGAATCGGAATCGGCGGAGTTGGAATAGGACTGCCCGGCATCGGCGGAATGGGCCGGCCCGGCGGCGGATATCCGGGCGGCGGAGGTTATCCCGGCGGAGGAAACACTCGAGGCAACCCAAGTGGCGGAAATCCCGACGATGGCAGCAAAACGGATCTAGTGACGCCGCCTATGCTAACGCTTCGCTGGGAGAGCGCACTGCCCGTGCGCGCAGCCGAGTTCAGGGGTCGCGACTTGGACGCGCCGACTGTGGATGAGGACCATTACGCGATCGCCGTACTCGGCGTTCCGCGCAGCATGCTGAAGGCGGATACCCGCGCGATGGAGAGCGATCTGAAGAAGCAGGCGGTTCTGAAGCGCGACGGCAAAAAAGACTTTAAGCCGTCGAGTGTAGAGATTCTACAGCGAGACGACGGACCCGTCATCGTCTTTTTCTTTTCGAAATCGACCGAGATATCGACGTCCGACCGGCGCGTAGAGTTCGATGCGGAGATCGGCCGCCTGAAATTCGGCGAGACCTTCTACTTGGACGACATGGTGTACGACGGCAAGTTGGCGCTCTAGGCGCAAGAACGCTCCCTAGTGCCTGGGTATACCTGCGTAGTCTTCCTCATGCCACGCACCACGCTAAGGTGGGTTTTTCATTGACAAAGGCTCCAAATCGGGTAAACTGAAGCTGTAAGAGCAAAGCAGTTTTGCTCGCACAAGTAGCCCCCGCCCAGGCTGTTCTCCCTTAGAATCATTCCCTGCCGAAGATTCCTTTCCGCACGCGTATTCCGTGTGCGAATTCACGGCTCATTCCAAAAACCGCCCCTTTGGGGCATCGAAAGGAAACATTTCTCCAATGAAAACGAATCTCTTGAAATCAGCGCTTTTGGCGGCCTCCCTATTGGGCGCCGTGAGTTCCGCGTCGGCTGAGACGCTGCATGCGCGCATCCCGTTTGGGTTCTCCGCGGGAGGCAAGGATATGCCTGCCGGAGCGTACTCCATTTCCACCATCCCAGGCGCTCCTACGGTTCTCCTGTTTGAGAACGAGACGACCAAGATGCAGGCCATCGTGTTCGCGCGCTCTAGTCCGGGTGCGCTAGCCAAGCCGGAATCACCGCTCATGTTCACTAGCAGTGACCGCACCGAGCTTGCGAATATTGTGACCGACGGATGGACCTACGAACTCAGCGTGCGTCCGGCTTCGAAATCGCTGAAAGGAGCCGCTCTGGCGATCACGTCCGGCAAGTAGTTTCTTCGCGGAACAGGCTCGCGTGTGGCTATCCGCGTGCGAGCTTGTTCAGTCCGTTGAAGGCGGCCGCTTTGTAGCATTCGGCCAAGGTCGGATAGTTGAAGACCGTGTCCACGAAATACCCAACCGTCCCTTTGAGAATCATCACGGCCTGTCCGATGTGAAGCAATTCGGTCGCGCCGTCGCCGATGATGTGGACTCCCAGGATCTCGCGGGTTTCGCGGTGGAAGATCAGCTTGAGTCGGCCGGTGGTATCGCCGCGGATCTGGCCGCGGGCGATCTCGCGATAATACGCCACGCCGACCTCGTAGGGAACGTCTTCGTCGGTGAGCTGCTCCTCGGTTTTCCCGATGAAGGAAATTTCGGGGATGGTGTAGATCCCGTACGGATAGGTCGCGGGATTCGATTTCACCGGCAGATTGTAGGCGCGCGCGGAGGCGATGCGGCCCTGTTCCATCGAGACGGATGCCAGACTCGGGAAACCGATCACGTCGCCCGCAGCGAAGATGTGCGGGACCTTGGTGCGGAAGTCGACATCCACTTTGATCCGCCCGCGATCGTCGGCTTCGAGACCCGCTGCCGCCAGATTCAGCTCGTCGACGTTCCCCTGCCGGCCGACCGCATAGAGCAGCGCCGAGCCGCTGATCTTCTTGTTGCTTTCGAGGTTCGCCACCACACCGCCGTCGGCCGTTTCCTCGACGCTTGAAACTTCTTCGTTGAGCCGCATGGTCACGCGGTTGTCGCGCAGGTGGTAAGACAGAGCCTCCACCATTTCGCCGTCGGCGAATTCCAGTAGCCGCGGCCGTTTTTCCACGAGGATCATGCGGACGCCGAGCGTCGCGAACATGCAGGTGTACTCGACTCCGATGACGCCTCCACCCACTACGATGAAGGTTTTGGGGATCTCCTGCATGTTCAGGATCTGGTCGCTGTTGATGATATTGCGATTGTTGTACGGAACCTTGGGAGATACCGCCGGTTTGGTGCCGGTCGCGATGATGATGTTTTCGGCCTGATAGTCCGTCGATCCATTTACATTGGTGACGCGGAGCGTATGCGGGTCCACAAACGAGGCGCAGCCGAACAGCATATCCACGCCGTTGCGCGTGAGCTGCGAGACGGTGACGTCGATTTCGGTCTTGATGACGTGCTGGACCCGGAAGGCCAGATCCGCCATGGTGATCTTCTCTTTGACGCGATAATTGACGCCGTAAACGCCCTGGTAGGCGTATCCGGAAAGATGCAGCACAGCCTCGCGAAGAGTTTTCGACGGGATCGTGCCGGTGTTGATGCAGGCGCCGCCCACGTACTCGCGCCGTTCTACCACCGCGATCCGTTTCCCGGACTTGGCGCCCTGGATAGCGGCTCGCTGGCCCGCGGGTCCCGAGCCGATCACGATCATGTCATAACTTTGCATGGACGAGAAAAATGAGGACTTAGATGCCAGTATAGTGGTGATCGGTATGTTTCATGAAGTGCATTAACATTCTGGGCGGAGGTCCCGCCGGATCGGCGGCGGCTTTGGCAGCCTTGCGCCACCGGACATGTGACAGCGGCGTGACGGTGATCGAGAAGTCGCGTCTGCCGCGGCACAAGGTCTGCGGTGAGTTCTTGTCGCCAGAGATCGGACCGGAGCTGGACAGGTTAGGCCTATGGGACGCCTTCCAGGCCGCGCGTCCCGCACGCGTCAGCCGGACCATGCTCCATTTCGGTTCGCGCTCGAAAAGCTCGCGTTTGCCGGACCCAGCGTTCGGACTGAGCCGTTACGCGTTCGATCTGCTGCTGCTCGATCAGGCTCGTGCGGCGGGTGCGGACGTCGTGAGTGCAACGGAGGAGTCCCCGCTGATCGTTGCCACCGGACGCCGGGCCACCCCGACGTCACGCGGCCAGCGCTTGTTCGGATTTAAGGCGCACTTTGAAGGTCCCACCGACGACGCCGTGGAGCTGTTTTTTTTCGATCGCTGCTATGTGGGCGTCAGCTCCATCGAAGCGGGCAAGACCAACGTATGCGGCCTCGCTCCGGAGAGTTTCCTTTCACGCTTTGGTTTCGAATATGACGGCGTCGTGATGCATTGCCGGACGTTGTCCGATCGGCTTCAGCCGTTGCGTCGGGTAACGTCGTGGTTTTCCACGGGGCCGCTGCAGTATGGTCAGACATTTTCCCACGCGGGCGATGCCTATCCGGCAGGCGATGCGCTTTCCTTCGTCGATCCATTCACCGGCTCGGGATTGCTGGCGGCAGTCCGGTCGGGAGCCATGGCCGGGAAAGCGGCCGCCATCGGACAGCCTGTAGCGGAGTACCTCCGCGAGTGCCGCGCGAGCCTGCGTCAGCCGTTCCAGATCGCCGGAGTATTGCGACGGGCGCTCGAAGGTGGATGGGCGGAAAAACTTGCACCCTTGGCGCCGGCACGCTTGCTGTTCGCTCTTACGCGTCCAAAATAGGATTTGCGCTCGCGCGGCCAAATGAAAAAAGCCGGTGAGTACTCGGAGGAGGATACTCACCGGCCGGCTTGCTACTGACTCTAGGTCGGGTAGCGTGCCAAGCTTTCGGGAAGCCCACCGGGCAGTCGGTAGCTCTTCCCTCGAGAAAGAGACGCGATGAAACCTTCAATTAAAGGTTTCACAACTGGACAACATCATGCTACCACCGACCGAATGCTCCTGTACAGATCTAAGGTGACGGCCCGGCTTACCGTCTATAACCTTAGGTAAATAAGATAGTTAACGGTCATGTTGCGAGGCTTGCAGTCTTGCACGCAACCAGAAGAATGCTCCTGCGGCGGCGAGTTGCAAGGTTAGACCGAATACCACCAAGGCTGTAATCGAATGGTCATAGAGCATACCCATGATGGTGCTTCCCGCAAACCACATCACGCCGTAGACTCCGTTGAACGCGCCGAAAGCACTGCCGCGCTTGTTCATCGAGACGACTTGGGCGATACCGGATCGCAGAATCGCATCCTGCGCTCCTATGCCGGTCGCCCAACATGCGACGCCGGCCATCGCCGCCGTGGGTCCGCCGAGAAACCCCAGAGGCAGCGAGAGCATCGAGATCAGAGTCCCGATCGAGAGCAGTACCACGCCAAAGCGGTCGAATAATCGTCCAAATAGCGGAGCCGTGATACCATTCACGGCCATCGCGCCGGAATAAAGCAGAGGGATCATGGCCGGCCCAACGATGCCAGTGCTCTGAAAGCGGTAGGAGAGCAGCGCGAAGTCCGCAAAGCCGCAGGCGAGCAAGCCCGCGGCGGCGACGTAGAACCAGAAGACCCTGGGAAAGGCCGTCTGTTCGATTTGCTGGGGCGCCGTCGCACCTTGAGCCGGGAACCAGGCGCGCGCCACCAGCAGCGCGGCGACGGCCGCTGCGGCGGGCAGGGCCAGTCCGAGGAATGCGGGACCAAACGCATGCGACTTCAAGACCGTCGCGGCGACCAACAAGGGGCCAATGACTGCTCCCGTCTGGTCGAGCGCTGCGTGCAGACCGAATCCCCAGCCGTGTCCGACGACCGCCGTCGCCTCGGACAACAAGACGTCGCGCGCCGGGCCGCGAATGCTTTTCCCGGTGCGTTCCAGGGCCACTAGGATCGCTGCCATCCACCAATGTCCGGCGAAGGCCAGGGCGGGCACCGCGACCAGATTCACGCTGTAGCCGATGATGGTGATGGTCCAGTAGGAGCGGGTTCTGTCGGCGAATCGTCCGGAGAAAAAACGCAGGCTGGCGGCCAGCATCTCGCCGATGCCGGCGATGAGTCCGACTTGTGTAGCGCTCGAGCCGAGGTCGTGCAGGAATGGTCCGATGACACTGCGGGCGCCCTCATAGGTAATGTCGGCAAACATGCTGACGATGCCGAGGCATACGATAAAACGGATGGCCCGCTTTCTTTGGTCAAGGGTGTTCTGGGGGTCGGATGCGGTCACTTCGCGGCCATCTTGAGGAGCTGTTCGGCGTGGCGCAAGGCCTCCTGGGTAATGCGCTCGCCTGACAGCATGCGGCCGATTTCGCGCGTGCGAGCGTTGGGCGCCAACTCCTCGATGGTCGCGATGGTGCGGCCTTGTTCCGAGCGTTTTTCGACGAAGTAGTGATGATCCGCGAAGCCGGCGATTTGGGGCAGGTGGGTCACGCAGATTACCTGATTCGCGCTGGAGAGCTTCTTGAGTCGCCGTCCGACGGCTTCCGCGGCGCTGCCTCCGACGCCTGCGTCGACTTCATCGAAAACCAGCGTGCGCGGCGAAACATTCTTTCTCGTGGCCGGACTTATGCACGTCTTGAGAGCCAGAGCGACGCGCGACAGCTCGCCACCCGATGCGATCTTATCCAGCGGCTTCAGTTCCTCACCCACGTTGGGCGCGATCAGGAAGGCGACCGTGTCAACCCCGCGCTCGGACCATTCCATCGGGTCCATATTGGTCGCGACGCGGATTTCGATGCGAGTCTTTTCCATGGCTAGCGCTGCGAGCTCCTGCTCGACACGCTTACCGAGCTGGATCGCCGCTTCCTTGCGCCGAGCCGAGAGCTGCTTGGCGGCGGTTTCGTAAGCGCCCGCGAATGCAGCGACTTCTTTCTGTAACGCGTTGCGGCGGTCGTCCGCGGTTTCCACTGCGCTCAGATTGGTGCGAACTTCCTCCAGAAACGCGAGCACTTGCTCGACCGACGCTCCGTACTTGCGCTTGAGCTTTTCGAGCGCGGCCAGCCGGTCTTCCACCTCGTCGAGACGCGCGGGATCCGCCTCCAGTTTGCCCAGGTAGTGGCGAAGGGAATGCGCGGTCTCCTGCAGAGCGATCGCCGCCGGCTGGATCTGCGCCAGCATCTCTTGCGCGCTTTCGTCGATGCGCGACAACTCCTCCAGGCGTTTGGCGATCAGCCCGACCTGCGCCGAGGCGCTGGCGGGATCTTCGTACAACGCGGCATACGCGCCGCCGGCCAGCTCTTGCAATCGGACCACATTGCGCAGCACGCGGCGTTCATTTTCGAGTTCGGCATCCTCGCCGGGCTGCGGCGAGACCACCTCGATTTCCTTGCGCTGGAACGACCACAGGTCCGCCAGGCGAAGTTTCTCCTGCGCGCCGCGGTCCAGTTCCTGGAGTTCGACAGTGGTACGCTTCCATGCCCGGAATGCTTCGGACACCTGGCTTGCGAGGTCGCCCGCTCCTGCGAACGCATCCAGCATGTCGCACTGGACGGCGGGGGAAAAGAGCTGCTGCTGGTCGTGCTGGCCATGGATATCGGCCAAGTGGACCGCCAGATCCTTGAGCAGGGCGGCGGTGGCGGGGCGGTTGCCTACAAAAGCGCGCGACTTGCCGCCGGTCTGGATTTCGCGCTCGACGAGAAGCTCGCGATCCTCGATTTCGATCCCGGCATCTTCGAGCAATTTGGCCAGCGCAGGCGTTTCGGCGACTTCGAAGATCCCCGAGACACGGGCTCGCGCGGCGCCAGTCCGGACCATTTCCGGCGAGGCGCGGCCGCCGAGAAGCAGCCCCAGGGCATCGACCACAATGGACTTGCCGCTCCCGGTCTCGCCGGTGAGTAGATTCAGGCCGGGGTGGAACCGCACGCGGGCCTTTTCGATCACCGCGTAATTTTCGACCGCGAGCTCGACCAGCACTGGAACCGATTATAGTAGGGCAGGCAATCTCGTTGCCTGCCGATGAGGACGACAGGTGACCCGCTTGCGGGCAAGCAAGATCACCTGTCCCACCATCCAGCCAAGACAGTACTCCTCGTCCTGCAAACATTTTTTAGCTTGCATGTTTCAGGGGTGTCTCGTTTACAATTG
>Ga0207687_10001716_pt1 | contig 15112 bp, 11 predicted proteins | sample KBSM54metaG_FD_184399 | JGI IMG/M metagenome (GOLD analysis project Ga0207687, IMG submission 184399) | Miscanthus rhizosphere microbial communities from Kellogg Biological Station, Michigan, USA - KBS M5-4 metaG (SPAdes) (version 2) | ecosystem: Host-associated > Plants > Roots > Rhizosphere >...
CCTCCCAGACGTGCCACGTCACTTTACAACTTTGCACGGTGGTCGAGAGTGGCGTCGGTGTTCCCGCGCGATAGATCGCGGCGCTGAGCACGATCGTGGTCGGAAGCCCGCGCGTCAGCTTGCTCTGCAGCGCGGGGTCGATGATGTCCCGAAACAGCAAGCCGTCGAGATAGAGCAGACCCGTGCCTTCGTCGAACTCGAAACGCGCATCCCGCGTGACGGTATCGGTTGGCTCCTGGTCTTGCGCCTCTTGCGCTCGAGCATTGCCCGCGGAGAGCAGCACCACGAGCCAAGTGAGCGCGACGACGAGCCAATGTCCTCGCCGCGTGGCGCGCCGCGGAAGGGGTGTGGCCTCGGCGCTATTGCTGGCCACCGGCGGGTCCCTTGCCCCGGACAGGAACGAAGCCGAACACGTTGGAGAAAGCGAACACGAAGCCGCCCGCGCTCGTGTCCATGCGGAAGCCCAAATTGCCGGTCAAATCGACGGGGATTTGCGAGAGCCCCGAGTAGCCGACGGGCGGACTCGAGATGTCTCGATCGCCCGCGACGCCATAGATGCCCGCGCTGCCGAAGAGGTCGATGCCGTAGATCGATCGGTGGCCACGAAACAACGGAATGCGATATTCGCCGGCGATCTTGAACGCGTACTTGCCGTAGCGAACCTCGACGATGTCCGTGCCCAAGAAGTTCGGCGCGGGTCGTCGGTCGAAATTGACGCCCAGCACGCGCGACGGCAAAAAGTCGCTGAAGTCACCGATGTAATACTGCTCGAAGAAGGGCGCGTTGCCCGAGATGGCCCCGCCAAACAGCTCCAGCCGCAGCACGTGATCGTGCCAGGGCAAATGCCACCAATGCGAAGCGGAGACTTCGAAGCGCTGGTAGTCGTAGTCCGAAGCAAACGGCAATAGGCCGACTTCCGCAGTGACGGATGCGTGCCAGCCGCGCGTCGGCAAGAACGGATGATCGCGGGTATCGTGTTCGAGCGTGGCGCGCAGGGTGGAGAGCACGCTGCGACCGCGCACGATGTCGAAGTCGATCGGCTCGCGCCGGAAACCTCGCAGGTGCGACGCCTCGAGTGGGTAGTTCGCGTCGATCGTCTCCAAGCGATAATTGAGCCAAAATTGCGTGGAAATCGACAGGTCGCGGCCGATACCGAGCGAGCCACCGAAGCGCTTGTAGTTGACCACCGCGGAATCGGAGTTCGAGCCCATGGTGCCTGGGTCGTCCGTGCGTAAGACGCCGGCGTTGCCGAAAAAATCCTTGGCGTCGTTGTACAGCAGCGTGCCGTTCGTCATCCACGAACTGCCGAGGAACGCCGGATCCAAGAAACGAACGCGCAGCGCGAGTTGATTCTGCGCGACGGCCATCGCGCCGCCGAGCGTGATGCCGGTGCCGAGTAGATTCGTCTCGGCCGCATCGAGCCCGGCGTAAGCCGTGAGCGGCCGGCGATTGCCCTGGGTATCTGCATCTGCAGAGATCCCCATGCGTACGTCGTTCAGAACGACGGTGTTGCGCTCCACGACATCGATGACCAAAACCACGAGCCCGCGCGAAGAGCCTTTGCGCAGCGAGAACTGCACGTCGCGGAAAAAACCCGTACCGAGCAAACGGTAACGCGACAGCTCGACTTCCGGATCATCGACGTCGAAAATATCTCCCTGCTTGAAGGGCACGAAGCGGAGCACGACGCGGGCGCGCGTGCGCGTGTTGCCCCGCACTTCGACGCCCTCGAGCGTGTAGCGAACCGATTGAGAGGTGGGCGCCTTCTTATCGTCGCTCGGGCAGGGGCAGGTGATGTCCCCTGCCGGCACTTCTTCCATCGTTTTTTCGGGCGCGGCGGGAGGTGCCGCGGGAGCGTCATCCGTGCCCCAGGTGTCGACGGCCGGTTTTTCCGGTGCAGCGGCGCTAGGGGGGACAGCGGGAGGAGCGTGAGCAGCAGGAGCAGCGACGCCGGGCGGGGCGGGCGCTGGGGTGCCTGGATGAGCCGCGGGCGGCTCGGTGACATTCACCGGCGCCGACACCACGTCTTGCGCATGGCCTCGGCGAGCTACGCACACCAAGGCCAGGGCAAAGGCCAGTGCAGGGCGCACGTGACGTAAGACGCGGTGCACTCCCATTCGATTCACCTCGCCGGGCTACGCTGCGTGCTTTCGCACAACGCGCGCATGCGATCGGCGACTTTCGGGTCGAGCTCACCCTCCAGCACTCGGAATTCCCAGTTGTCCACTGCGGTTCCGGGGACGTTCATGCGGGCCTCGGTGCCCAAGCCCAACAAATCTTGCATTGGGAAAATCGCGGTGTTGGCGATCGAGCGCAGGGCGAGCGCGATCATGTCCCAATGGGGCTCACGGCCGTCGCTGCCCGAGTAGGCGAGGGCGCGCTCCCGCTCTTCTCGTAGCTCCCTCGCGCGCTGTTCGTTCGTCTCGCGCTCGTAAGCCGTCAGCCAGCCCATGACGGTGTCGTTGTCGTGGGTGCCGGTGTACACGACGCAATTGGGCGTGAAACGGTGCGGCTGGTAATCGCTGGAGCTATCGGCAAACGCGAACTCGAGCACGCGCATACCCGGCAATTCGAAACGGTCGCGCAGTTGCCCGACTTCCGGCGTGACCAGGCCTAGGTCTTCGGCAATGAACGGCAGGCCGCCGAGCGCGTTCCGAACCTGCTCGAAGAAATCCTCACCAGGCACGGGCATGAAATGGCCGTCTCGCGCGCTGACTGCATGCGCGGGGATTTCCCAGTAACGATGAAAACCGATGAAGTGATCGAGGCGCAGCGCGTCGAACCGCTCGAGCGTGGTGCGCAGGCGCGCGACCCACCAAGCATAGTTGGTGTCACGTAGCGCTTGCCAATCGTACAGTGGGTTGCCCCAACGCTGGCCCTCGGCGCTGAAGTAATCCGGCGGCACCCCAGCCACTGCGCGCCGTTCGCCGTGCTCGTCGAGCTGGAAGAAGCGCTGATTGGCCCACACGTCCGAGCCGTCGTGAGCCACGAACATCGGCACATCGCCGAGGAGCCGAATGCCTTTGCCGTTCGCGTAAGCGCGCAACGCAGACCATTGGCGCGTGAACTCGAATTGCAAAAACTCGTGATAGTGAATTTCGCTCGCGTGCTCGCGCCGAGCTTGCTCGAGTGCGCCCGATTCACGGCGTTTGAGCCCTTCGGGCCACAGTGTCCAGGTGGCCGCGCCGTGAGCGCGTTTGAGCGCGCGGAACAACGTGTAGTCCGGCAGCCAGCTTTGTTCGCGCTGCAAAAATGCGGAAAATTCCTGGCGTTCGTCAGCGCTCTCTCGCGCTCGCCATCGTTCGAACGCCATGCGCAAGCGGCGCTCGCGATAGCGAATCGCCGCCGGGTAGCGCGCGCGACGGCCACTCTGGAACGCCTTCGGGTCCCGGATTTCTTCTGCCGTGAGCAGGCCGCGCTCGGCGAGTACCTCCAGGCTCAAGAGTAGCGAACTGCCCGCAAACGCAGACGGGCTGTCGTACGGCGAAGCACCCGCGCCTAGCGGACAGACCGGCAGCATTTGCCACAGGCGTTGCCCCGCCTGGGCCAGGAAATCCACGAACCGAAACGCCGGCGCACCCAAATCCCCGACGCCGTGTGGGCCCGGGAGCGAGGTCGGGTGAAGCAAGATGCCGCTCGTGCGCTCGGAAAAAAAACTCATGATCTAGTTCTTGGGTTCTGGCTTGGGCGGCTCGGTCGCATCCGGCGGACGCAGCAGCGAAAATACCACTGCTCCCGTCAGCACACACACGATCACGGCCAAGGAAATCAGGCTCGGGATCTGCACCCAGTTGGCGATCACCATTTTTACGCCGATGAACATCAGGATCAGCGCCAAACCGGTGCCCAGGTAGTGGAAGCGGTTCATCATGCCCGAGAGCACGAAGTACAGCGCGCGCAGGCCCAAAATGGCCATGATGTTCGAGGTGTAGACCACGAACACGTCTTTCGAGACGGCCAGCACCGCGGGCACCGAGTCCACCGCGAACAGCAGATCGGTGACCTCGATCACGATCAGCACGAGCAAGAGCGGCGTTGCGTAGCGCACACCGTTTTTCACGGTCCAGAAATGCTCGCCGTCGTATTCGTCGGTGGTGCGCAAGAAGCGACGGGCCAACTTGAGCGCCACGTTGTCTTCCGGGTCGACCGCGTTCTCTTCTTTTCGAAACGCGAGCTTCAGGCCCGTGTAGATCAGGAACGCCCCGAACACATAGGTCATGAAGTGGAAGCGCTCGAGCAGAGCGGCGCCGGCGAAGATGAACAGGCCGCGCATCACCACCGCGCCCGACACACCCCAGAACAGCACGCGGTGTTGCCGCGCTTCCGAAAGCTTGAAGTAGGTGAAGATCACCAAGAACACGAACAGGTTGTCGACAGAGAGCGACTCTTCGACCAAGTAGGCGACGACGTAGTTGGCCGCTAAGTCGCGCCCCATGCGCCACCAAACGAAGATCGCGAACAACAGCCCTGCGGCGATATTGAACAGGCTGCGCACCGCGGCCTCGCGGAACGACATGTGCCCGCGGCCCTTGCCGAGCAGCCCAATATCGAGAGCCATGACGCCGACCACCACGGCGGCAAACACGGCCCATTCGAATGAGCCCGCGCTCGTGTTCATTATCGCCGTGCTATCATGAGGGCCGCGCGCATGCTAGAAGTGGGCGCGCATGTCAGGCCGTTTTGCCCGCGGAATTTGTGCTGTTTCCTGCCTCTTCATGACCCTCGCCGGACCGCTCGGCTGTAGCAAGAAGACACCCGAGCCCACATCGGATACCCCGCTTCCGCCGTCGTCCGGCCCCGGGCCCGTGCAGGCCGCGCCCACCGCCCAATCGGCGACGCCCCCGGTCGAGATCGCGTGGCAAGATCCGCCGAGCTTTCGCCGTGTGCCGCCGAAGAACGCCATGCGCAAAGCCAGCTACGAGGTTCCGCACGCCCCCGGCGACACCGAAGATGGGGAGCTTGCGGTGTTCTATTTCGGCCCGGGCCAAGGCGGCAGCATCGACGCCAACGTGGACCGCTGGGTGAAGCAATTTTCGGGCGTCGCACAGTCGGACGTCAAGCGCGCGGACCGCGTGCTCAAATCGGGGCTGCGGCTGCACACGGTCGAAATCGTGCACGGCACGTTCGAGTCGGGCATGCCCGGTACGAGCGGTGGCCCGAAGAAAGAGTACGGGCTCGAAGGGGCCATCGTGGAGGCGCCGAGCGGTGCCTATTTTTTCAAGATGACGGGCCCCACCAAGACCGTGGCCGCTGCCCGCACCGCGTTCAACGAGATGCTCGACGGCGTGCACGCCGGCGGCTGAGCAGTTCGCGCCCCGGCTTGCGGCGTGCCGCGTGCGCGAGGGCTCCACTCTGACGCGAAAAATGTTCGCAACGAAGACGTAACCGAGCCCGCCGGCCGCAGAAATCCGGCCGCGCTTGACCGAGCCGGGCTCCCTGGTCAACTGTCCCGCGCATGCCCCAAGGATCCTTAGGCAGTGCTGGTCGAGTCTTCGTCGTTGCGGTGTTGGCCGCCGCATCGCTCTCTGCTTGTTCGTCTCAGCCGACGCCCACGTTCGCATCGGCCGCTGGTGAGTCGAGCTACGCCGAGCGCTACCCCGCGAACCTGCTCGCGCTCCGCACCGAATACGCGGCCGACGAGGAGCGCGCCCGCAAGATCATGGCCGACTTCCCGAGCTATCCGGGAGCGATCACGGCTCCGAACCCCGACGCTTATCAGGGGGTCGTGGTGCGCGCCGATGCGGCGGGCAAGAGCGGCGCGTACGCCGAGCAAGCGGCAGAGAATCAAAGCGTGGAGCGCTTTTTCACGGACGAGAAAGACAACCTGAACCAAAAGGTCGGCGGCGCAGCACAGTACGCGGCCAAGCAGAAAGACTGCACCGCGGACGTCTTTTCCCCGACCGTCGGCGCGCTCGACCACTCGGTCGACAAAGCGCTCGAAGATCGGCTGCGCGCTCACGACGAAGCGCACCGCTTCATCGACGATCAGCAAGACGCACTCGGTAAGCCCAACCTCGAAAAGCTCCAGAAACAAGCCGACGACATCTCGCTCGCCAGCTACTTCGTGCACGTGCGGACGAAGCAATTGAAGGCAGAGCTCGCCCGTCAGGTGAACGAAGCCTCGGACGTGAAGTCGACCCTCTCGCGCAGCGACGAGCAGGCCAAAGCCGTGCTCACCAATCCCGGCGCGTCCAAGCCGGCGAAGGCCACGGCTCAAACGCGCGCCAACAGTGCGGAAGCAGCCAGCAAACAGCTGGATTCCGAGGTCGATCAGGCCAAACGCGCGCTCTCCGATCTGGATGCTCGCACCGAAAAGCTCGAAAAAGACTACGCTGCAGCCCTCGACGCGCTCGAGAAAGCCATCGCAAACTTACCCAAGAAGACCTGACCCATGTCGCAAAAGTTCGCCCTCATCCTCGCCGGCGGTAGCGGAACTCGCTTCTGGCCTGCGTCGCGCACCACGCGCCCGAAGCAAGTGCTCGCCATTGGTCCCGGCGCAAAAGATCCGTTGATCGCCCGCACCGCGCGGCGCATCGAGCCGCTGTGCCCGGCAGATCGCGCGTACATCGCCACGGGGAAATCGCTCGTGGGCGTCACGCGCGAGGCGTTGCCTTGGTTCCCGGAGTCTGCGTTTTTCGCCGAACCGATGGCGCGTAACACTGCGGCTTGCATCGGGTGGGCGAGCGCGCTGATTCATCGTCGCGATCCGGAAGCGTTGATCGCGGCTCTGCCGAGCGATCAGCTGATCGACGACGAACCCGGCTTTTTGAAGGCCGTGCAGCACGCGTTCGAGATTGCGCAGGGTGGCACGATCGTCACCATGGGCATCAAGCCGAACCGCCCCGAGACCGGCTACGGCTACATCGAGGTGGGGAGTGAGCTGAGCCCCGGGGTGAGCCAAGTGGCGCGCTTCGTGGAAAAGCCCAACCGCGAGACGGCCGAACAATACTTGTCGAGCGGCAAGTATCTGTGGAATGCCGGCATGTTCTTCTTCCGCGCGCAGACCATGCTGGATGCGATCCGCACGCACATGCCGAAGCTCGCCGAGGGCTTGGAGCGCATCGAAGCCGCCGCCAAGAAAGGCGCCGACGCCGAGCTCGCCGAGACGCACGCGGTGTTCCAGGATCTCGAATCGGTGAGTATCGACTACGGGATCATGGAAAAAGTCAGCAAATTGGCCGTCATTCCGGCCGACATTGGCTGGAGTGATCTCGGCAGCTGGCACACCGTTTGGGAGCTCGGCAAGAAGGACGATCGCGGCAACGTGGTGCCCGAGGCCGCCGTGTTGGTCGATGCCGACAACAACCTGATCGAAAACCTGCGCACGAAGCCCGGCGGCAAGCGCATCATCGCGTTGGTCGGCGTCCACGATTTGTGTGTGGTCGATACGGACGACGCTCTGCTCGTCATTCCGCGCGAGCGTTGCCAAGACGTGCGCGAGATCGTCGAAGCGCTGAAGCGCCGCGGAGACCCAGTGTGAAGCACGCTGCCGTGCTGCCGAGCCTACTGCTCGGCCTGCTGCTCGGCGTCGTCAGTTGCGGTAAGTTCCAACAGGCGCGCGAATGCGGTGCCTTCGTCAAAACCGTCAACGCTTGGCTCTCGGCCGCGCCGACCAACGTCGACGGTGGTGCGGGCCCCGGCAACGATCCCAAGCGCATTGCCGAAGAGAGCCGCGTGACCGCCAAGCGCTACGATGAACTAGCGCAAAGCCTCACCTCGCTGCACGTCACCGCCGAAGAGCTCGCGCCGCGCGTGCGCCGCTACGAAGCCATCGCCAATTCCGCCGCTAGCAGCCTGCGCGAAGTCGCCGACCTGCTCCAGCGCGGCGATCTCGAAGGCGCCCGAAAAAAACGCGTCGACTTCGACACCGTGGCCCAGCAAGAGGCCCCATTAGTCAAAGAAATCAACGACTTGTGCCGTTGACGCCGCGCATCGGTTCCAACCCTCGAGTGAGCTCGTAGGAAATCGCTGACCGGCAGGCTCTATTCGGAGTCTGTCGGTTCGACAAGCCCGCTCGCGCTGCGCAGAGCCTTGTCGGATTTCCGGATTTCCGACAAGCCCCTCGCGCCGCGCAGAGCCTTGTCGGGTTTCGCTCAAGATTGATCACATCGTGGACACGCAGTTTGTGGTGTGAGCTTCGGATGGGATCAATCTTGAGCGAAACCCAATCAGGGTCTTCGCGTCGCGCGATAGGGCATGTCGGACATGGGCCTGCGCGTCGCGATGGAGCATGTCCGAAAGTGGACAAGAGCCTGCGCGTCGCGATGGGGCATGTCCGAAAGTGGACATGGGCCCGCGCGTCGCGATGGGGCATATCGATCTCCTTTAATACCGCACCATCTCTCACTGCCCCAACGGGTTCGACGAAGGTGATGTGTAGAATCTTGAGGGATTTCGGACAAGCCCCCTCGCGCCGCGCAGAGCCTTGTCGGATTTCGGACAAGCCCGCTCGCACCGCGTAGACCTGGATCGCTTCACCAATCCCCTGTCGGTAGGGGTCGCGAGGTGTAGAATCTTGAGGGAAATCGGAGAAGCGTTCGCCGCGTTCGCCGATGTGGGCCGCACAGGGCTGATTTCTCACACCGCCGGTTGCGACGGCCGCGTGCGTCCAAACCAGTTAGCGGCGTTTTTTGGGCGGGGTCGAGCGGGTTTTGGGGCGCGCGGGGGGGCGTTCGGAGCGGCTGGTGGCGCGGGTGGACGCGGGGATGGCGTCGCCGGCTTGGCCTTGCAGGCGCTTGAGCTCGTCGCGGAGGCGTGCGGCGGTTTCGAATTGGAGATTTTCGGCGGCCGCGAACATCTCCTGGCGTACGCGTTCGATGCGCTCCAATACTTCGAACGCGTACGCCAGGATCGCGCCAGCTGCGGGCTTCTCGCGACTGCCGCTCTTCGGGACCGCGTAGTAGTCCGTCTGGCCGCTCGCTGGGTTCATATCCAAGATGGCGCGCTTCACCGTGGCTGGCGTGATGCCGTGTTCGGTGTTGTAGGCCACTTGGATGGCGCGCCGGCGATCGGTTTCGCTCATGGCGAAGGCCATCGCATCCGTGATGCGGTCGCCGTACATGAGCACTTGACCGCGTGCGTTGCGTGCCGCGCGGCCGATGGTCTGGATGAGCGAGCGCGAGCTACGCAAGAAGCCTTCTTTGTCCGCATCCAGAATCGCCACCAAGCTCACTTCGGGCAGATCCAAGCCTTCGCGGAGCAGGTTGATGCCGACCAGCACGTCGAACTCGCCGGCACGCAAATCCCGAAGGATTTCGATGCGTTCCATCGTGTCGATGTCGGAGTGTAGGTAGCGGACGCGCACGCCGAGCTCGGCGTAGTACTCGGTGAGATCCTCCGCCATGCGCTTGGTGAGCGTAGTCACGAGTACGCGCTCGCCGAGCTCCACACGCTTTCGGATCTCGCCCAGCAGATCATCGACTTGGCCGGTGACGGGCCGCACGATGATCTCGGGATCGATGAGGCCGGTGGGGCGGATCACCTGCTCCACGATCACGCCCTCCGAACGCTCGAGCTCGAAGTCGCCCGGTGTCGCCGAAACGAAGATCACCTGGCGCATGTGCTTTTCGAACTCTTCGAAGCGGAGCGGGCGATTGTCGAGCGCGCTCGGCAAGCGGAAGCCGTATTCGACGAGCGTCTCTTTGCGCGAGCGATCACCGCGGTACATCGCGCCGATCTGCGGCACCGTCTGGTGCGATTCGTCGATGACGAGCAAGAAGTCCGAAGGGAAGTAATCGATGAGCGTGGGAGCGGGATCACCCTCTTTGCGCTGCGAGAGGTGCCGAGAATAGTTCTCGATGCCTTGCACGAAGCCCATCTGCTCCATCATCTCGAGATCGTACGAGGTGCGCTGGGCGATGCGCTGTTTCTCGAGAAAACGGCCGGCTTTGTCGAAGTAATCGAGGCGCACCGTGAGCTCTTCTCGGATGCCCTCGATGGCGCGATTCAACTGCTGGCGCGGCGTCACGTAGTGGGAGCTCGGGAACAGCGAATAACGCTCGAGCGAGCCGAGCACCTTGCCGCGCAGTGGGTCGACTTCGCTGATGCCGTCGATTTCGTCGCCGAAGAATTCCACGCGAATCGCCGTGGCTTCCTCGTAGGCCGGGAAAATCTCGACGACATCGCCGCGGACGCGGAACGTGGCGCGATGAAAATCGATGTCGTTGCGCTCGTATTGAATGTCGACGAGGCGACGAAGCAGCTCGTCCCGCCGCATCTCCTCGCCCTTCACGAGCTCGATGGCGAGGCCGGAGTACGTCTCTGCCGCGCCGATGCCGTAGATGCAGCTGACGCTGGCCACGATGATCACGTCCGAGCGAGACAAGAGCGCGTGCGTCGCGGTGTGACGCATGCGATCGATCTGGTCGTTGATGATCGCGTCCTTCTCGATGAAGGTATCCGTCGTGGGGATGTACGCTTCGGGCTGGTAGTAGTCGTAATAGCTGACGAAGAAGGCGACCGCGTTCTCGGGGAACAGGTCGCGCATTTCGGCGTATAGCTGCGCGGCGAGCGTCTTGTTCGGCGCGATGATCAGTGTCGGCTTCTGCAGACTCTGAATCACGTTCGCGATGGTGAACGTCTTGCCGCTGCCGGTGATGCCGAGCAGCGTCTGCTGCTTGATGCCGGCTTCGAACGAGCTCAAGAGCGATGCGATGGCCGCGGGTTGATCACCCTTGGGCTCGAAGTCGCTACGAAGCTTGAACGGCGTGGGCATGGCTAGAGAACTCTCAGCTTGTCATGAGCCGCGCGCAAGGCGAGCTCCGACCCAAAAAAATAGAGCCTCCTCCGGCGAACGCACGCTCGGCAATCCCCTTCGCGCGACAGCTGACCCACTCCCGAACCAAAAGCTTGGAACCCTGCGAACGAAACAGCCGCGGGGGTTGGCCGCGGCTGCTTTGGCGATGACTTGTCGAGAGCCGAAAAGGGCTCGGCTCTCGAACAGCCGATCAGCGCTTCGAGTACTGGAAGCGCTTGCGGGCGCCTGCCTGACCGTACTTCTTACGCTCTTTCTTGCGGTCATCGCGGGTGAGGAAGCCGGCGCGCTTGAGCGGGCGGCGGCGTTCCGGATCTTCCGTGGTGAGGGCGCGGGCAATGCCGTGGCGCATGGCATCGGCTTGTGCGCTGTGGCCACCACCGGCCACGGTCGCGGTCACGTCGTACTTGTCGGTGAGCTCCAAAAGCTCGAGAGCTTGGCGCACGATCATGCGGCCCGTCTCGCGCTCGAAGTACTCGTCGACGCTGTGGCCGTTGACATTGATGAGACCAGAACCGGCACGGATCCAAACCCGTGCAACGGCGGTCTTGCGCTTACCAGTGGCGTACGTCTGAGCTTCGGTCATCTGTCGGAATTCCTATTCGCTGCGAATCAAAGCGGCAGCGTCGCGGGCTTTTGGGCGACATGGGGGTGTTCGGCAGTGCCGTACACCTTGAGCTTGCTGAACATCTCGCGACCGAGCACGTTCTTCGGGAGCATGCCCTTGACGGCTTCTTCGACGGGCAAGCCCGGGTGCTTCACGAGCACCTTCTCGAAGCTGATCGAGCTGATGGCGCCCGGGTAACCACTGTGTGAGTGGTAAAACTTGTTCTTCGCCTTCGTGCCGGTGACCTTCACCTTGTCGGCGTTCACGACGATCACGAAGTCCCCCGTGTCCACGTGGGGCGTGTAAGTCGGCTTGTGCTTGCCGCGGAGCACGGAAGCGACGCGCGTCGCGAGACGACCGAGCGGGAGGTTGGTCGCATCAATCACCCACCATTTGCGGGTAGCGGTTGCTTCGGCGGGTTTGGCCACGTAACTGCGCATCTTACAGACCTCAAGGCGGCACTCAGCCGCGGGGAAAGGGGCCGGTCTACTAGCGTTCGGTGCAGCTCGCGTCAAGCGTGCGAGAAAAGCTCCATGAAAGAATGTCGCTGACGGGCGCGCCGGCGGCGTTCGGGTCCCCTGGCCGGCCCAAGCCACACTTCAATAACTGTGGAATTTCGCGGGTTTTTGACGGGACCACCCGCTCGCGATTCGGCCGCCGAAACCCGCGTGCGGCGCCAACGAATCGGTATACTACGGGGCTTCACGATGTCGAACGTCGGCAATCCGCGTCTTTTGGAGCGCTTGGTGGCCGATGGCCTGCTCGCGCCCGAGCAGCAGGAATCCACGCTGAACTACATGCAGCGTAGCGGCGAGCGCGTGGAGGAGGCCATCCTCGACATGAAGTTCTTGGAGGAGGTCGCGCTCCTCAAGTACTTGGCCTCGCTGCACAAGACGCGCTTCGTCTCGACCGAAAAGCTGGCCAAGGCGGACATCGACCGTCTCACTTTGGACAAGGTGCCGAAGAAGCTGGCCGAGCGTGAGCTCGTGTTCCCCGTGCTGTACGACACGTCGACCGGCGTGCTCAGCGTGGTGACGCCGAACCCGGACAACGCGCCCGCGCTGCACGACATTCAGCTGGCTTCGAACGTGAAGGAAGTGCGCGCGTTCGTGGGGCGGCCGCGTTCGGTGCGTGCGGCCATCAACAAAGCGTACAACGGTGACATTCACGCGTTCGCGACGCTCGATCGCGGCGCGCACGAGCAGTTCACCAACATGCTCGACGTGTACGAGCGCAATTTGGTGAGCGAAGAGAGCCTCACGCTCTCGCTCGCGAAGGAATCGACGACGGCGGAGCGAGTGCTCTCGCAGGCCGATTTCACGGGCAATCGCACCGCCACGAGCGGCAAAGGCATCGGTGACGACTCGTACCAAGAGACGCTCAACGTGCTCGTCTCCTTGATCGAGAACACGCGCCCGGATCTGCGCGGCCACTCGGCGCAAACCGCGCGGCTCGTGAAGAAGATCTGCGAGCGGATCGGCTTACCCGAGAGCACGCGCGCCGCGCTGGTCACTGCGGCCTACATTCACGATCTGGGCAAGATGGGCGCGTACCACCTGACGTCCCTGAACGTGGCCGAGTACGAGGGGCACAAGTCGCAGGCGCAGAAGCAATACAAGTCCCCGCTGCGTTTGCTCGAGGCCGTGCAATTGCCGCGCGAGGTCGCGCAAGCGGTCGAGCAAATGTACGAACGTTACGACGGCAAAGGCATCCCCGAAGGCTCTTCGGGCAAAGAGATCGCGCTCGGTGCACGTATCTTGGCGATCGCCGACACCTACGCCGATCTGACGCAAAATCCGCGCAATCCGTTCCGCAAAACGCTGCGGCCCGTGCAGGCGTGCGAAGTGCTGGAGCGCTACCGTGGCACCGTGTTCGACCCCAACTTGGTCGACCTGTTCAAGCACACGGTGACGGGCGAAGACTTGAAGGCGCGGCTGCTCGCCAATCGCCACCGCGCGCTGCTCATCGATCCGGATCCGGAAGAGACCACGGTGCTCGAGCTGCGCCTGTTCGAACAAGGCTTCGAGGTCACGCAAGCGCACTCGGTCGAGCAGGCGCTCAAATTCCTCGAAAAGGGCGACATCGATATCGTCGTCAGTGAACTCGATTTGCCGCCGAGTGACGGCTTCATCTTGCTCACCGAAGCGCGCAAGAAACCTTGGGGACAAAAAGTGCCTTGGGTGATCGTGACTGGGCGCGCCGGCGGCGGCCGTGCCGATGCGCAGCGCGCCTTCGACCTCGGCGCCACGGACTTTCTGACCAAACCGGTGTCGTCGGATCTGCTCGTGGCCAAGCTGAAGCAAACCATCGAGCGCGAGGCCACGCGCGGCGGCGGCCCGGCGCGAGGTGTCGCCGGCTCACTGCAAGAGATGGGCTTGCCGGAAATGGTCCAGGTCCTTTGGTATGGCCGCAAGACGGGTTCGCTGAAAATCCGTTCGGGTCCAAATTCGGGCGAGATTCATTTCGTGACTGGCGCCATCTTCAACGCCCTGTGGGCGAACCTGCGCGGGGAAGAGGCGTTTTTCGCCATGATCGGCCTCACGGAGGGCGAATTTTCGCTCGATCCGAACTTCACCGCGCCGCAGCAAGTCATCCAAGACAGCCCCGAAGCGCTGCTTTTGGAAGGGATGCGGCGTCTCGACGAATCGGCGCGTTAACCGCCGGCAGAGCGCGTGCCAACTGCACGCCGAAGCGCGTGAAAAGCGCGCGAAAGAATCGGCTTTGCGGCCCGTTGTTACCGAGCGGCGCTACGAGCGCGGCACCCCCCGACGAGCGCGGTACCCCCCGACGAGCGCGGCACCCCCCGACGAGCGCGGCACCCCCCGACGAGCCCGACGCGGCCCGAAATCTCGAAAAATTCCACACACTCGCGCCTACACCTTTAAGATGATGGGGCTAGCGATGGCGACGTTCCGTTGCGGGACATGGTACTCTCAGAGATTGTCGTGAAGGGTTTGGTCGTGTCCAACGTGGCTCCCCCCCCGCTACTCGGGTTCAATAACAACGTCCGACATCGGGGGCGTATCTTCCACATTCAAACGGAAGACTCGGGGATTAAGAATCCACGCATCGTGACGCACCTCTTCGCAGACGGTGGGCGGATCATCAAGACCACCCGCACGGACTACGCGGAGCACGTGAACCGCGCCGACATGCAACCGTTCGTGCGCAGCCTGATGAAGGAGCAGCACAAGGCCATGTTCACGGCCCTGCGCCTGGGCGAGCTCGATGCCCTGCTCGAGAGCATGTGCGGGCCGTTTTCGCAGCCCCCGCAAATGAGCAAAGCGCCCGCGAGCAGCGCGGCTCCGACGAGTGAGGTGCTGCCGGCGGCTAGTGCGGTGGCACTGGCGAGCGCGGCGTCGCTCGCGAGCGCTCCGCCCTTTGCGAGTGCGCCGCCGTACGCTTCGGCGAGCGCTCCGCCCTTTGCGAGTGCGCCGCCCTACGCCTCGGCGAGTGCGGCCCCCGCCCAGGAGGATCCCGAGTCGGATGCTCCGCCGCCCTCACGCCGCCAACACGAACTTTCGAACCCCAATTTGCATCGAGTGACACCCTCGGTGGTGCCGCCGGACGCCGGCGGATTCGATTTGGACGTCGGCGCGCTCGACCGTTTGCCGGGAAAGCCTCCTCCGCCGCCGATCCGCGGCGACCGCAGCCCGCAGGCGCCGGCCGCCGCCATGCGCGCCGATCGCACGCCCGAACCGCCGCCGGCCCCCATCCGCGCCAAACTGAAGAGCCGCCCGGGCCAAGTGCCC
>Ga0207687_10001731_pt1 | contig 15029 bp, 11 predicted proteins | sample KBSM54metaG_FD_184399 | JGI IMG/M metagenome (GOLD analysis project Ga0207687, IMG submission 184399) | Miscanthus rhizosphere microbial communities from Kellogg Biological Station, Michigan, USA - KBS M5-4 metaG (SPAdes) (version 2) | ecosystem: Host-associated > Plants > Roots > Rhizosphere >...
GCTCCTTCGACTTGGCGTCGGAGCGGAAGTAGTAGTCGCGGTCGGGGAGGCCGAGGCCGCCCTGATCGAAGCCGCCGACGACGATGGAGGCGTTGTCGAGATCGGGGGTCGAGCCGTAGCCGAACACCGCGGTCGTCGCGCCGGAGTTGCCGCCCTGCGCGAGATTGCCGGTGACGAGATGAAGGTGCGCGAGCTCCGGCGCGAGGTCCTTCTTCGACTTCATCGCCGCGATGCGATCGAGCTCGGGACGGATCGCGGCGAGGCCGCGTTTCTCGATCGCCGATTCGTCCATGCACGACGCGTAGTAGTCGCCCACTTTTTGGTCGATGGCGTTGCGGTTCGCGCCGCCCTTCGACGTCTCCTCGAGGATCTTGTTCAGCGTCGCGCGATTGAATTCGCCGAGGATCGAGAACGAGCCCCAGCCGGAACGGTCGGCGGGAATCGGGTTCGCCTTTTCCCACGTCGCACACGCGTAGGTGTGGAAGTCATTGCACGCGTTCAGCGACGTGTCGACCGGGTAATCGCTGAAGACCGCGGGTTTCACTTGGGCGAATGCAGCGAACGCAGCGAACAGGCAGAAGATCAACGTCAGCGCACGTTTCATGACGCGGTAGTCTACTGCCGATGAAGCGCGCGGCGGCGGTGTTGACCATTCTGTTGATCGCCTTCGCGATCTTCGTTTACGTGCGCCCGATTACGGTCTATCAGACGACCGCGCACCTCTGGTTACTCGCGCGCGGCTTCCGCGGCGACTACGTCCGGATCGGACCGAATCGCGTACATTCGATGATCGGCGGCGAAGGTCCGCCGCTGCTCCTTCTGCACGGTCTCGCGAGCCGCGGCGAAGACTACGCGCTGATCATGCCGTCGCTCGGCAAGCATCATCGCGTCTTCGTCCCCGACCTCCTCGGCTTCGGCCAGAGCGATCGTCCCGACATCGATTACTCCGTCGCGAGCGAGACCGCGATGATTCGCGGCTACCTCGATGCGAAGGGCATCGCGCGATGCGACGTGATGGCGGCATCGATGGGCGGCTGGGTCGCGCTCAAGTTCGCGTCGGAGCATCCGGAGCGAGTGCGGCGGCTCGTGCTCGTCGACAGCGCCGGATTTCCGTTCGCCACGACGATGACCGAGTTCACGTTCACGCCACGCAACATTGCCGAGTTGCACACGCTGCTCGCGTTGCAAACCGATCGCGTGTCAGGGCTGCCGAACTTCATCTCCCGCGATTTGCTGCGCATGAATCGCGAGCACGCATGGATTCTGCGACGGGCGATGCGATCGATGATGAGCGGCCGCGACACGATGGAAGGCCACGTCGCCAACGTGACGATGCCCGTGCTTCTCGCGTGGGGGACAAAGGATCGCATCGTCCCGCTCGCGACCGGCGAGCGAATGCAGCGCGAGCTTCCGAACGCGCGGCTTGTGACGTATGCGGAGTGCGGTCATCTCGCGATTGTCGAGTGTCGCGCGCAGCTGCTTCCGGACGTCGAGCATTTTTTGAGGTAGGGAAGGCACGGCGAAACCACACTCCTTTACATGATCAAGCGCCTCATGCAGTCGCCGATCGACTGGCTCCTCGCCATCCTCATCTCCTGGACGATCCCGCTCGAGTTCTTCGGCAACACGTCGACGTACTTCAAGAGCCTCTTCTTCTGGCTCGTGCCCGTCGCGTTGCTGCTGCCGCGGCTCTATCACGTGACCGACGCGGGCGGGCGGCGGCGGCGCGCGTTCTGGTACACGGTCGCGTTCATCTTCCTCGCCGGTTGTTTTCTCGACTTCATCCTCGGCCAATGGATTCTGTCGTTCGATGCGGCGCCGGGCGTCTACATCTGGCGCTTCCCGTTCGGACAGCGGATTCCGATCGAGGAAGTCTTCTTCTACTTCCTCGGCGGCATGGCCATCCTGCTCGTCTACATCTGGGCCGACGAATACTGGATGCTGAAATACAACGTGCGGCAGCGCCGCTGGAACGACGAGATCTTCGGCGAGGACTACAAGCTCGTGCGGCTCTCCGTGGCGGCGATGCTGATCGCGATCGCGATGATCGCCTTCGGCATGATCGTGAAATGGCGGCTCAATCACGATGCGTGGCCGCCGCCGTATTACTACACGTTCCTCGTGCTCACCGCGCTCGTGCCTGCGATCCTCATCTATCGCGGCGTCGCCGGCGTCGTGAACTGGCGCGCGCTTTCGTTCACGTGCTTGTACGTGCTCGTCACGTCATGCATCTGGGAAGTGACGCTCGGCATCGCGCGCAGCTGGTGGTGGTATCAGAGTCCGCCGGCCGTGATGGGTTGGTACATCCCGGCGTTCGGTCATCCGCCCGAGCGGCCGTATCCGATGGAAGCGCTGATCGTGTGGCTCGTCGTATCGTTCGACACGATCCTCGCGTTCGAGTTCATCAAAGGCGTGCTTCACGACAGACGCAGCGTCCGCGCGACGCTGTTCGGCGGTCAGACGCCGGTAGCCGCAGCGCCGAACGCGATGTGATTGAAGATCGGCACGCCGATCGAGTGGAGGACAGGCGCCCTCGCCTGTCCTTTCGCGAACATGGACAGGCGAGGCGCCTGTCCCTCCACTGGAGTACGTCATTTCGCCAGGTCGCTCGGCAATCGCGGCGACGAGAGGAGCTCGGCGAAAACGCGCCATCGCTTCTCCGGATTCGTCCCCGCGTGCCGCTCGACGTACTGACGTACCAGATCCTTGCCAAGGTTGTAATTGATGACGTAGCTGCGGTACTGATCGATGAACTTCACGCGCTGCTTCGCGCGAGCGGGCGACATCAGCGCGTACTTCGCCAGCCAGTCCGCCGCCTGCGCGGCGTTGATGTCGCCGTCGAGATAACGGCGCGCCGCTTCGTTGCCGGCGTAGCTGAGCTTCGACGTCAGCTCCTGCACTTTGTAGTACTGCTCGGCGCGCGACGGAGCGAGTCCGGCGATCGGGAAGAGATGCGTCTTCTCCCACTCCGCGCGCTCGGCCCCCGGAAACGCGATGTCGACGCCGTAGTTCGCGCTTCCCTCAGCGATCAGCGACTGCGGACTGAAGAGCGGATAGACCGTGAACTCGACCCAGCCGCGATCGCGCACGAGGTTCTTCTCGAGCAGCGAGTTGTAGACGTGATGTCCCGGATAGCCTTCGTGGCAGGCGAGGTCGATGGCGCGGTCGATGTAGATCGGCAGGTCAGTGTTGACCTGAATCAGACTGTTGAAGTTACCTTGGTACCAGTTGTATCCGCTCCACGATTTGTTGGTGACGTACTCGACGCGGAACGTTTCGCCGGGCGGCATGGTCATGTGCTGCAACGTGCGCGAGCGGCATCCGTCGATGGCCGCTTTGAACACGGCGTCGAGTTTTTCTTTCGGGATTATGAAGTCTTTGCGGAAGGCGTCGAGGCGCTCGATGATCGTGCCGTTGCTGGGCAGCGCGCGATCGAGCTCTTTCGTCAGCTCCTCGAAGTACGCCTCGCTGTTGTGCGGCGCGACGGCGTCGTAGAGCGCCTTCGACTCTTCGTCGAACTTCAGCTTCTTTCCTTTGACGATGTCGACGCGCGCGATGAGCGCTTCGAGCTGTCGCGAAAGATAAGCGCGGCGCAGCGCGAGCATCGAGTCGTGCGGCGCGGGCGTCGCCGCGATCTCGTCGCGCAAGGCGACGGCGCCGGAACGGATCTCGTCGAGCGACGGCTTCTTCGCGCGGATCTGCGCGCGCCATTCCGGCGGGCCGTAATAAGCGTCGACGTAGTCGGCGTCGTGCTCACCCATGGCGAGCACGAGCCGTACGTAACTCTCAGCAGCGTGATTCATCGCCTGCGGATCGTATGACGACGTCGCGCAGGCGGGGAGGAGAACGAGAAGGAGTGTCGCGGCAACGCGTTTCATGCCGCGAATACTAAGTCACTACTTCGTGCAGGTCTCCTCGATCACTTTCGTCCACGCGCCTTTCTCTTCGACTTCGAACGTGTACGTGAGCGCTGCGCCCTTCTTCGTCCACGTGTCGCGGCCGTTCACCGCCGGACCGCCCATGTGATTCGGTCCGACGAAGACGATCTTGTCGCCTTCCCACCCGATGCTGTTTTCAGTCGAGTAGCTGCCGTCGTTTCCGACCGAGCCAAGGGCGAATTTCTTTTCGCCTTCGTCGTAAGTAATGAAGCCGCGGACCTCGAACGGCATCGGGTTGTCCTTCGTCTTCACTTCGGCGTAACGGACGGCCATCCACTTGTCATTGAGGATCCACTCGCCCGTGGTGGTGGCGCTGACGGCGTGTTTCGGCATGCCGGCCATGCCGAGGAACCAGCCTTTGCATTGCCATTTGCTGCCGAAGACGTCGAGCTCACGGAGCTTGTTCGGCTTTGCGGGTGTGGCTGCGAGCGCCGCGACGCTGAGGAACACGAGGGCGATGACGAGCGTGAAACGGACTTTCATCATTTTCTCTCCTGTATGGTTTTTGCGTACTACGCTGCCCGCGTGAGATCGGATCTGTTTTTCATCTCGCACGGCGCTCCGTCGATCGCGATCGAAGCGGACGACTTCACGCGCGCGGTGCGCGAGTACGGCACGACGCTCGACGGCACGCGAGCGATCGTCGTCGTCTCCGCGCATTGGCAGTCGCGCGAGCTGCGCGTGAATGCGGTCGATCGTCCGCAACCGATCTACGATTTCGGCGGCTTCGCGCCGGAGCTGTACACGATCCGCTACGACGCTCCGGGCTCGCCGTCGCTCGCGGAAGAAGTGGCGTCGCTCACCGGCGCGACGCTCGAGACGAAACGCGGATGGGATCACGGGCTGTGGGTTCCGTTCCGTCATCTGCGTCCGCAAGCGGACATCCCGATCGTGGAGCTGTCGCTGCCGATGGAAGGGGATCTGTTCGCGATCGGACGCGCGCTCGCTCCGCTTCGCGATCGCGGCATCGCGATCGCCGGCAGCGGCGGGATCGTTCACAACCTTCGGATGATTCATCTCGAAGACAAGTTCGCACCGGTCGACGGTTGGGCGCGCGAGTTCGATGCGTACGTCGCCGATGCGCTCGAGCGCCGCGATTTCGACGCGATCGCGAGCTACCGCTCGCGCGCGCCGCACGCGTCGCTCGCGGTGCCGACGCCCGAGCACTTCGAGCCGCTCCTCGTCATCCTCGGCGCCGCGTCGGAGCGCGATCGCGTCGAGACGATCTACGCCGGGTTCCACTACGGGAACCTGTCGATGCGAACGGTCGCGCTGCGCGAATAAGCAGCGCCCGCCTCGCGTTGTGCTGCCGGTTGACAGAGGGAGCCACGCTCCGTATGTTGACGACCCGCACGAAGCGGCCCGGTAGCTCAGTGGTAGAGCAGCTGGCTTTTAACCAGTTGGTCGTAGGTTCGATCCCTACCCGGGTCACCAGAGTCGCGGCGCTTGCGCAGCTGAGAGTCCCCATCGTCTAGAGGCCTAGGACATCGCCCTTTCACGGCGACAACACGGGTTCGAATCCCGTTGGGGACGCCAACTTTAAAGTGGTGCAGGATCAATTGTTTAGATTCTAGCGGCTCGTGCGCGTCGAATGTGCCGGAGAGTTTGCCATCGCCGTTTTTCCTCAATATGTACCCCCTCGACGGAGAATCACCTGGAGTCGTCCTCATCACTCCGGCACTATCGCTGCCGCTCGTGCCCGATCTGGATTGAAGGATCGATCGGCGAAGGGCGCGAGCCGAGGAAGACGCTCAATCTCACCTCACCTCATGGGAAGCGGCTGCGGCGGGATCTGGCATGGCTACCTCGAAGCGCATTGGAGATCGATGAAAGAGGGTTGACGGAGGAAGTAGTGAGCCTGAAAGTTGAACGCGCGGCTGAAAGTGAGGCAGACGATGAACGAACGGAAAACCGCTCACGAAAAGTATGGCGAAGACGTGACGCCGACGTTGAAGAAACTGTTTCCTACTGATGTTGAGGTCGCGTGCCGCGCCGAGGACGGCGATCTTCATTTTAGCATCGCATGGGGCGAGGGCCACGCTGAGCGGAACATGCAGCTCTGGATCGCCGGGAATGCACTCGACGATTACCTAATCCCAGATCATTCTGCCGAGAAAGCGGAGAAAAAACTGTTTGGATTTGTGCAGAGCGCGATCCAAAAAATGGAGCCGATTACGATGCCTCAGAAGGTCACGGTTTTGTCCGAAGACGTGAGGGTGTATTGATGGTTATACGGATTTGGGCAAGCGAGGAGTAAAGCCTAAGAATTAGGTCTTGGTTCCCCGGCGGGATACGCGAACCTTGTGAACGTGGCGCCGCGGCGGTCAGACTCGCTTGGGCTGTCTGTATGTCTGGAGGATCGGCACGATGACCTGCGGCGGAGGACCTCTCCGGGTCGACTCCCTTTGACATCCATAACTAATGCGACGGGGGAGCAGCCGCGACGAGACAACGCACGACAGCAGCGGTGAGTGCGAACCGAGAATGTGGCGGCTCATAGCAAGACTTCAAATCTTTCGGTCGGTTTTCTGCTCGCCGCTGGGTCGCGATCTGGTTATCGATTAGCATCCACACGGCCGCGCCGCCGCCGATTAGCTTTTTCACGGTCGCGCGCGAGCTGTAATAGAAACGACATCGATCCCACCGGGGCGCCAATTGCTGCCGCCTATCAATCCCTCACGCGATCCGTTCGCCAGGAAATAGCGCTGGCGGTACACTCCAATCTGCATGCCGGACGTCATTCCAACTCCCCCTCCTGATCTCCTTAGGGCCTTCGGGGAGAAGGAAGTCGTTCTCTACGCCGGCGCGGGGTTGAGCTACGAAAGTGGCTTTCCGCTGTGGTCGCAGTTCGTGAAGTCGCTTGTCGAGTTCGCGGTGAGCGAGCACGCGGTCGACAAGTCTTTTGCCGTCTCTCTCTTCGAATCGCTGCGGATCGGCAAGTCTGACTTCGTTGCCGACAGTGTCGTTTCGGCGCTTCGCGAACGGCAGCCTGGGAAACTTGAGCGTCACCTACAGCAGGTCTTTCTGCGGCCGACGCTGCCGCTTTCACCGATCCATGAAGAGCTTAGGAAGCTGAATCTGCGTGCGGTGATGACGACCAACTTCGACGATCTCCTCGAGAAGGCCTTTGGCGACCGATCGCCGCACACTTATGCGCCTCAGGAGACGGAGGAGCTTCTCAACGCGATCAGCAAGCAGGAGTTTTTCATCCTCAAACTCTACGGAAGCGTCCGGAGCCCTGACGTTCTTGTGGCGCCGGCGCAATACGAAGAGGTAATTCGTGGCAACCGTGCCTTCTCTTCCGTCATCGAAACACTGTTCTTTTCCTCGACGATCCTTTTCATCGGCGCGAGCCTCGAAGGAATCGAAGCCTACCTCCGCGGTATCAGTCTCCCAGGCGTGCAGAAACGCACGCATTACGCCCTGGTGGCCGTATCGGGGTCGGCGTGGCGCACGACGGCCGACATACTGCGGCGGCGATACGGGATCGAGGTCCTGCCGATCGGTGACAAGGGCCACATCGGAGGGCGCGTTCTCTCGTTCGTAAAGCAGTTGACGGCGGCCACCGGAGCTCCTACCACTGCACCGGCAACTCAGACGCGCGAGGTGACGCGCGTGGCCCTTCAGAACATCGGCCCGTTCGACTCGTTGGAGCTCCAGCTCGATCGGAAGTGGAACGTCTTGCTCGGCGATAACGGCGTGGGGAAGTCGAGCATCCTTCGCGCCATCGCGGCGGCTCTCGTCGGACCGCAGGCGCCATACGTTGACCGGCTCATCAAGGCGGGCACGTCGCGTGCCGAGATCACGATCGACATCGGCAAGAAGACCTACAAGACGGAGATCTTCCGTGGATCGGGCGGCCGTGTCGAAGTCGTCTCCCACCTGTCTCCAGTCGAGGCCGAGGGGGTACTCGCTCTTGGCTTTCCGGCATTGCGGACCGTATCGTGGGCGCGCCCCAAGGGGCCCACCGTCGGCGAGAGTACTGCTCGTCCGAACGCAGCCGATCTCGCGCCACTCATCGGCGGCGGCCTCGATCCCCGAACCGATGATCTGAAGCAGTGGATCGTGAGCATGGATTACCGCTCACGCGCGCTGCCGCTATCGACGGAGCCGTACAGCGTCTTGCAGACGTTCTTCAACGTGGCCGGAGCCATTGCCGAAGGGATGAAGCTCGAATTCTACGGCGTAGATCCGGAAACTTACGAGGTCAAGATCCGGACGGCCGACGGTCCGTTGCCGCTGGAGGCGTTGAGCCAGGGAACCATCTCTCTCCTCGGATGGGTCGGGATGCTCGTGCAGCGGTTGAGCGAGGTCTTTGGCGGACGAGACATGCCGATGACCGAGCGGCCAGCGATCGTCCTCATCGACGAGATCGATGCGCACCTTCATCCGGCTTGGCAACAGATCCTTGTCGACCGCCTCTCCACTGAATTCCCGAACGTGCAATTCATTGCCACCACACATTCGCCGCTCATCGTTGGCGGCATGCGGGCGTCGCAGATCTTCCGCTTCCTCCGTGAAGACGACGACACCATTGCGCAGGTCGAAGTCGAGGAAGAAATGACCGTGGGAAGAACTGATCAGATTCTCACGGGGGAGCTCTTTGGACTCGACACGACGCTCGATACCGACACGCAGAAGCTGCGCGATGAGTATCGGAGGCTGTTGGCTCGCCGCGTTCGCGCGCCGCATGAGGAGAAGAGATTCGTTGTCCTCGAAGATACTCTTGCTTTCCGGATTCCACCGGCCGCCGAGACCCCTGTGGAGCGGCAGGCGTACCAGATGCTCGAGCTACTTCTGCGGCGTTCCGCGGGCGACAAGAACCCGGAGATGCAGGCGAAGGTCCTCGACGCCGGAAGGAAGCTTCTAGACACGCTTACGAAGAAGAAGGCGCCTGCGGCGGATAAGGCGGGATCCGCAAAGAAGAAACCCGCGCCGAAGTTGCTTGTGAAGGGGAAGCGCAGAGCCAGAACAAAGAGGCGTGTGCACCTCAAATGATTCACGTCGACTTCGATCCCGACACGCTCACCGGTTCGCGCCGGGAGGAGTGGCTGGCGTGGAGAAAGGCTGCCGACGACGCCACCAAAGACGTTCTCCGGCAATGGCGCGACTGGCTCGCCGGCGACCGCAAGGAGCGGTTCGAGGCGAAGCTGAAGACGGATGTCTGGTCGAAGCTGAAGACATGGCTGCTCGATGAGTACTTCCACGGCAAGTGCGCGTACTGCGAAACGCGCGTCGCGCGCTTCGACTATCACGCCGAGCATTTCCGACCGAAGGGCGCAGTAACGTTCCGCACGAAGGACAAGAAGAAGCTCGAAAAGGCAAAGTGCAAAGACGACAAAGGCGCCGAGGTTCCTCACCCTGGGTATTTCTGGCTTGCATATTCATGGCGAAACCTGCTGCCGTCGTGCGGGTTCTGCAACACGAGCAAGGGGAAGAAGACGCAGTTCCCGGTCAAGGCCGCGCACGTGAGTCCATATGTCTCGGCCGGTGCCCCTCTTCCGGACGAAACCGCGTTGGATGCTGCTGAAGAACCGCTCCTCTTGCACCCGTTCCGGGACAACCCGCGGATCCATCTAGTCTTTGGCGTTGCAGGGGATGTGACCGCGTACGACGATAGCGAGAAGGGACGGAATTCGATCAGCGTCTTCGACCTCGACGCCGAGGCTTTGCGCATCGAACGGCAGAAGGCGCAAGACCAAGCGCGAGTCAACTATCTGCTGGCCGTTGCAGCCGCGAAAGGAACGCTGAACGACATCGCAGCGGCCGCGGACGCATTCGTCGCTCAGATCGAAAGAGGTACGGAAGCTTACTCAGCGGCGATTGCCGATTTCCTCCGCGAGCTCCGGCGAAGGCTCGCCGGATGACGCGGTTGCAGGCAATTGACAGAGGGAGCCCGCTCCGTATGTTGACGACCCGCACGAAGCGGCCCGGTAGCTCAGTGGTAGAGCAGCTGGCTTTTAACCAGTTGGTCATAGGTTCGATCCCTACCCCCCGGGTCACCAGAGGCGCGGCGCTTGCGCAGCTGAGAGTCCCCATCGTCTAGAGGCCTAGGACATCGCCCTTCACGGCGACAACACGGTTCGAATCCCGTTGGGGACGCCAGGCTACGCAACTTTGGAATTAGTCGTTAATCCCGTTGAAGACCCGTCCCTACTGCATTTCCCCATCCCCCGCAACGCGCACCGGCTCGTTCTTATAGAGCATCTTGCTCACGAGCTGGAGGTATTCGTTGAGGGGTTGGAGGCCGATGGCGCTGCGGCGCTCGTCGAGACGGCTGGGGGTTTCGACGGCGCAGAGGTAGGGATGCTGGCCGGAGTCGGAGCAGATTTGCGAGCCGTAGCGTTGGCGTTGGCCGAGGGAGAGGAGCAGCTGGTCGTAGGCGATGGCGAACGTTTGCGCGAACTGCTTGTCGCGCGCGAGATCCTTTTCGATGAGCGGAATCGCGGCGAGGAGCAGGCGGGTGTCGGCGCTGTGTTTGGCCATGACGATCGCGGCGCCCGACGCTTTTCCGCCGAAGCGTTCGGCGTCGATCCAGCCGTAGTGCAGGACCGTTTCGCGTAGCCAGGCGTCGTTCGCGTCCTCTTGCGCCTGGATCTCGGCCTGCGGGGCTTTCGCTTTCAGGAGCTGCTGATCCGCGCTGTTGCGCTTCTCGATCTCCGATCGGATCGATTCGGCGGTTTCGGCGGGCAATGGCTTGGGAGCGGGAAGGGCAAGCGGAGTCAGGGACATCGCGGGAGGGATCTGCGACGTGCGGTGGTACGTGGTGGTCTCGTTGCCGACGGTCACGGCGAGATCGTCGCCGCTCGCCGCGAGACGGACGTGCTCGATGCGGCCGCGATGGCGGGTGATCATCTCATCGCCATTCTGGAGGACGGTCGAAACGGAGAGATCGTGGTGGTTGGGATCGAACCAGACCAGGCGCAATGGCTCGACAGACAGATAGCCGCTCGTGCTTTGCCAGGTTCCCGTCGCCGACGGTCGTGCGGTGGCGCACGCGAGAGCGAAGAGAACAGTGAAGAGGCGGATGTTTTTGATCATAGTTGCGCGAGCACTCCGATCTGCAGAAGGTCGTGGATCAGCGGCGAGGCGTCTTCCCACGGCGCGTTGAGTTGCGCCGCGAGCTCGCCGGCGGTGAAGGCTTCGCCGTCGCGCGAAACGAGCGACCGGCAGGCCCACGGAAGCTGATACCTGCGTTGATTGCGATAGACGGTGACCTGTTTCGCGTCGTCATCGACGAACGCAGCCAGCGGCGCCGCGACGCGCACCTGATCGTGTTCATCGATCGCGGCCGGCTCCTGCTGTGCGGACTTCGGCAGCGCCATCAGAGCCCAGAGGTCGCGCAGATCGTTGACGGTCAATTGGTTGACCATTGCCTTCATCTCGCCGAGGAGCTTCTCCAGGTGTGGTTCGACCGGCGCTGAGCCGCGCAGCGGGAGTGGGAAGTGGCGGCGCCATTCTTCGCGATCGAGAATGTGCTTGCGCATCATCCGCGACACGACGCGCCGCGTTCCATGCGCCAACTGCGACACCGACAGCGCCAACGACGAATCCCCCTGCGCCTCGGCGCGATGCCATGTGCCGGGCGGCAGATACAGCACGTCGCCGGGGCCCAGCTCCACTTCCTGCATCGACTCCGCGGCCGCCAGCAGCGGCGAGCCGTTGACTCGCAACTCCATCGCCGTGATCCCTTCGTCCGGAAAGGCAACGGCGCGCTCGGTCGAATAGAACCAGCGCTTCCGCCCTTCGATCTGCATGACCCACACCGATTGCGGGTCGAAGTGCGTTCCGAATCCCTGGCCCTCCGGCGAGTAATAGCAGTTGACGATGATCGGATCGGGCGATGGCCATTGCGCGGCCAGGATGTCGCGGAACTCGCGCACACGCGGCTCGACGTGCTCGAGCGACGTCGCGCAGACCGTCCCGCCGCGGTCGAAGTGCTCGAGCGCTTCGCGGCCGCCGAAGAATCCGTACGCGCTGCCGGTGTCGTCGGCGTTCGTGTAGCCGACGCGCAGCTGCAGGTTGCCGTCCTTCGGGAGTGCCGTGATCGCGTCGACGAAGCGCTTCCGATCGAGGAGATCGCGGAACTTCGATTCGTGGCCCGGAATGTAGAGCGGCTTCTGCGGCTCCCAGTGCGAGCGCAAAAACTCTTCGACGTTCATCGGTGCGAGGAGATAGGACCAGCCGTTGTGAAAGGACATGTGTGGCTCCGTTGCCGCTCAGGCCGCGCTGCTGCGCTCCGTGGCGGCGTCGTGTTCCGCGTAGATGATGGTTTTGCGCTCGCGCGCGGCGATGCGCCAGATGCGATCGGCCGACTGCCGGTCGAGGTTCGCCATCGGCTCGTCGAGCAGGAGCAGCGGCCGGTCCGAGGCGAGGACGGCGGTCAGCGTGATGAGCTGCCGCTGTCCTCCGGAGAGATTGCTTCCGGCGGTGGCGACGACGGTGTCGTATGCCATTGGCATCGTACGCACCCACTCGTCCAGTCCCGTTTCTGCGGCGAGGCGAAGGATGCGATCGATCGGCGCGCCGCCGGAGAAAATGTGCAGGTTGTCGAGCACCGAGCCGGTGAAGAGATGGGGGAACTGCGGCAGGTAGGCGACGCCCTCGACGCGCGACGCGTCGATGCCGTTGATGCGCACCGAACCGCGCTCCGGTTCGTAAAGACCGGCCAGGAGCCGCAGCAACGTTGTCTTGCCGCTGCCTGATGACGACGACAGGTGCAGCGTCTGTCCGGGCTCGATCGCCGCGGAGTAGCCGGACAGTACCCACTGCGATCCGCCGTGATAGCGGAACCATACGTCGTCGATGACGACGCGCGCTTCCTTGTCGATCGTCGTCCGCGACGCATCGATGCGCGGCGAGCGAAGGAAGGTTTCGGTGCGGTCGAGTTGTGCGCGCGCCTGGAGGAGCGCGGCCGCGGCCGCGCCGAGCGAGGTCGCGCTGGCCATCAGCATCGCGCACAGCTGCACGCTGGCGACAAGACTGCCGAGGGATGTCTGTCCGCCGATCGCGCCGATGCCGCTCCATACGAGAATCGCCGCGGTGGCGAGTTGCCGGAGCGAATCGGATGAGACTTCGGCAATGCTGCCGATGCGGCGGCGGCGGAGCGCCAGCGCCACTTCGCGCGACTGCAGCGTGCTCCATCGTCGTGCGATCGACTCCTCCACGCCGAGCGACTTGATCGACGTGATCCCGCCCAGCGCTTCCAGAAAGAGGCTGCGATGGCGCGCCTGCAGCGTCAGCTCCGCGCGTTGCAGCGCTGCCTGCCGCATAGCGGCGGCGACCTGCACAGCCGCGAGGACCGCGGCGCCGGCGATGGAGATCGTTGCCAGAAGCGGCGACTCCTTCGCCAGCAGAACGGCCACCACGAATGCCGGCGCGATCTCGAGCAGTGCAGGCACGAGCTGATCGAAGGCAGCGTCGCGCGCGACCTGCGCGCCAGCGGTGCTCTGCAGCATGTCGCCGCGCGTCAGCCCGGCGATCGCCGCGAACGGCTGATTCATGACGTGCCGCAGGAACGCGCGCCCGGTGGCGGTATCGAGAGCGGCGCGTACGGAGACCAGAAGCCGTCCGCGAAAGCGCTGCAGCAGCGCCTGCGTCACCGCCACGACCACGATGGCCAGCGCGATGGTCTCGACCATCGCCGGCGCGCCGTCCGGCAGCGCGCGATCGACGATCGTGCGCGTCAGCTCCGGAACGAACGCGAACAGCGCGCGGCCGATGAATGCGACCAGCGCCACGATGCCGAGGGCGCCGGTGTGGCCTCGCGCGGATGCCAGGAGGAATCGCGCGATCGACGGACGCACCGCCGCATCGGCGATGCATTCCACCGCCTCGCACGCGCCGATCGGATAGAGCTGCTCCGCTTCCGCGCGCGTTCCGCGGCGGAGAACGCTCCACGATCCGTCCGGCATCCGAACCGCAGCAGGGCGTTGCAGAGCGTCGACGTCATCCGCCGATTCGACCCGCACCGCACGTGCATCGATGCCGCTGGCGCGCAGCTTCGCCGCGAATTCGTCCGCCGATCGGATCGGACCGCCGGCGGGCTCCGGCGCGTCCATGCGCACGATCTCGACGATCGTGCGCAGCGCGGTGGCGGCGTCCAATCCCGTCATCGCGCCATCTCCAGGAGCGACACGCCGGCCGCCTCATCGCTGATGATCCGCCCGCGATCCACGGTGATGACGCGGTCGGCGTCGGCGATCGCCTGCGGACGATGGGCGATGACGATGCGCGTGCAATCGAGCGTGCGCAGATTCTCGTGCAGGCGCGACTCGGTCTCGACGTCGAGCGCGCTGGTCGCTTCATCGAGTAGCAGGATCCGCGGCCTGCGCACGACAGCCCGCGCGATGGCCAGCCGCTGGCGCTCGCCGCCGGAAAGCATCGACCCGTTTTCGCCGACCACGGTCTCGTATCCATCGGGAAGGCGGGCGATGACGTCATCAATGCAGGCGATGCGCGCTGCCTCGCGCACCATTGCCTCTCCGATCGACGAGTCGCCGAGGGTGATGTTCCAGGCCACGCTGTCGTTGAAGAGGAAAGGCTCTTGCGCGACGATGCCGATCTTCCGCCGCACGTGTCCGAGATCGAGCTCGCGCAAGTCCGCGCCATCGATCCGGATCCTTCCTTCCTCGGGTGAGTAGAGGCCGAGAAGAAGGCGGCCGATGGTCGACTTCCCTTCGCCCGTGCGGCCGGCGATGGCGACCTTTTCTCCCGGCTCGATGTGCAGTGTCACGTCGCGGACCGCCCAGGCGGCGCGGCGGGAGTAGCGAAACGAGACGCCATCGAGTGCGATCGCGCCGTGGAGGTCGAGGCGCGCGCCGGCGTCCCGCTCGGGCGCCGCGCGCATGACGTCGTCGATGCGCGCCAGGTGATTGGTGACGAACTGCCACTGCTGCGCGAGCACGAGAACGCCGTCGAGCGGTTGGCGGATCAACGTCTGCAGCATCAGCAGCAGCGCGAACGAGCCGATGGTCATCATGCCGCCGGTTACGCGAAGCCCCGCGTAAACGATCAGCGACGCGACGGCGGCTCCGTCGACCAGCAGCAGCACCGACTCGCCGTCGATGTCGACCAGCTGCCGCCGGGCCA
>Ga0207687_10001732_pt1 | contig 15027 bp, 18 predicted proteins | sample KBSM54metaG_FD_184399 | JGI IMG/M metagenome (GOLD analysis project Ga0207687, IMG submission 184399) | Miscanthus rhizosphere microbial communities from Kellogg Biological Station, Michigan, USA - KBS M5-4 metaG (SPAdes) (version 2) | ecosystem: Host-associated > Plants > Roots > Rhizosphere >...
CGTCGTTTGAAGAAGTGCCGCGCGCTCACGCACGCGACCGCATCCTCGGCGGCATCACGCGATCGATCGTTCTCACGGTCATCGGACTCGCGCTGCTGGCCATCAATCTGACCGAGGCACGGGACGAGTTCTTCATCATCTCCGGCGCGATTCTCTTCGCCCTCGGACTCGGCTACTTCATCGCGACGTTCGTGACCTTCCGCATGTCGAAGTCGTGGGGGCTGCTCCCCCACGATGACGCCGCCGCAACGCCGGACGCGAGATCGTGAGATGTCGATGGCGCTCACCCTTCCGGCGCAATTCATCGCCGGCACGACGACGAGGAGAGGCGCTCCGCAGAAGCCGATGAACGAGGCTCAGTTCGAAGCGTTCTACCGCAAGACAGCCGGGAGTCTCTGGTCGTATTTGTACCGGCTGGTGGGGAACGCGTCGACTGCCGACGATCTTCTGCAGAAAACGTTCTTCCGTTACCTGCGCAGCAACCCGGCGCTGGCCGGCGAAGAGCACATGCGCCGCTACCTCTTCCGCACCGCGACCAATCTCGCGCTCGATCATTTCCGCGAGTCGAAGCGCGAGAAGGAAAAGAGCGTGGTGCAGGCGGCGGCGGAGTCGGTCGTCGATGAGCGTCATGCGTTGCGCCACGACATGATGCGAATGTTCGGTGAACTGAAACCGCGCGAGCGTGCCCTGCTCTGGCTCGCGCACGTCGAAGAAGCAGATCATGACGAGATCGGCGAGGCGCTTGGATTGAAATCAAAAAGCGTGCGCGTGCTGCTGTTCCGCGCCCGAAAGAAGCTCGGCGACGTATTGAGGAAACATGGAATGGCACCGGAGGCCGCGCGATGAGTGAACCCTGCCGCTACGAGCGCGAAGTCCTCCGCGCGACGGAAGAGGATCGCTGGACGGATGCGCTGCGCGCACACGTCGCCGGATGCGAGGACTGCTCGGCGGCGATGTCGGTAGCGCCATGGATCGATCGCTTCGCGAAGATCGAGACGCGCGATCGCCCGCTTCCCGATCCGGCTGTCGTGTGGCTGAAAGCGCACGTGCTGCGCGGCTCGGTCGCCGTCGAGCGCGTGGCGCGTCCAATGCGCGCGTTCCACTACGTCGCGTACTTTTTCGTCGCCGCCGGCTGGGCGACGCTCCTGACGTGGAAATGGAGCTCGCTGCAGCAGTGGCTGCTGACGTTCTCACCCGCGCACGCGCTGCAAAACGCGGCGAACGGCGCGAACCTGTCGGTGACGTTCTTCCTCGCGATTTTCCTGCTGTCGTCGATGACGATCACGCTGGCGCTGCACACGATTCTCGCGGAGGAGTAAGGGCCGGCCTCCCGCTAGCCGCTAGCTAAAACCTCCCCCACATCAACACCCGCCGGTACGTGTAAAAGTACGGTGAGTCGTTGCCGATGTCGCGGAGCAGTTGCGCGCGGTACTCCGTCACGAATCGCTCGAAGCTCGGCGCGTCGAGCTGGCGCTCGTAATCCGTCAGCAGCGTTCCCTTTACCCACTCGACGACGTCACTCGACGACGGCAGCACGTGACCGTAGATTTGCAATCGCACGTGCTGTCGTTTGAATCCGAGCTCGTTGAGCAGCGACGCGTAATCTTCGGGCGCCAGGATCGGCGACGTGCGCGGCGTGATGCCGAACTCCTTCGCGACCTCCGCCGCCACCCAATGCGATGCGTGCGTTTCGTTTGCCGGCATCTGAATCGCGAGCTGTCCGTTTGGCGCGAGGAAGCTCGTGAGGCGGCGAAAGAGCGTCGCGTGATCGTTCACCCAATGCAGCGCGGCATTCGAGAAGATCAGATCGAACGGACGATCGGCGACGAACGCCTCGATGTCGCCGCGCTCGAAGCGGAGCACGGCGTTCCCGAACGCGCCCGACTTCATCAACATCGTCTCGGAGTTGTCGATGCCGATCGTTTCTTCGGCGTTGAGGTGAGCGTGGAGATCGCGAGTGAGCTCGCCGGTGCCGCAGCCGAGGTCGACGACGCGCATGTGTGGGCGAGGGTCGACGAGCGCGAGCAGGTCGTCGAACGGCTGGCGGCGCTCCGATTTGAATCGCTCGTACTGCTCCGGATTCCACGACGTCATTCGCGCGCCACTCCCCGGCGGATCATCTCCGCGATCTCGCGCACGATCTGCGCGGAGTCTTTGCCGTACGGCTCGGGCACGCCGAAGAGAATCTCGAGCTGGAAGTAATTGAGGAAGAGTCGCACGGCCGCGATCATCGCCGACGTCGCGCTGACTCCGTCGCGCAGTCGCGGCTGCGCCTCGGCCGCGCGCGGATGAAAGCGCTGCGCGAGATCGCGATAGAAGTTGCGGATGTGCGAGCCGTCGAACTCGATCACGTCGACGTAGTGCAGCGTCATGTACGCACGATACTGCCGCACCGAGTCGCGCGCGGCGTAGCCGATCTCCTCGAGGTTGTCGGGAAACGTCTTCTCCGCGAATGCGCGGCGCAGCGGGAAGTTCGGCTTGTCGGTGAGCGCCTGATACTCGTCGAGCAGCGTGCGGAAGATCGCCTCTTTGTCGGGAAAGTGATGATAGAGATTGCCGATCGACACGGCGGCGGCATCGGCGATGTCGCGGACGCTCGTCCCGCGATATCCCCGCTTCGAGAACAGCTTCAGAGCCGCATCGAGAACGAGCCTGCGGCTGCGCTCCGATTTCTCCTCTCTCTGCACCGCTCCGATTGTAAGGCCTGCTAAACTTGCAAAAACCACGGAGGTTCCTCTCGTGGCTTCTTCCATCAACAGTTCCGACACAGCCTGGCTCCTCGTCGCGACCGCTCTGGTTCTGATGATGACTCCCGCCCTCGGCTTCTTCTACGGCGGGATGGTGCGCGCGAAAAACACGCTCAATACATTGATGATGAGCTTCTCCGCGCTCGGCTTCGTCGGGATCGCGTGGGCGCTCGTCGGATACTCGTTCGCGTTCGGCCACGAGTCGTCGTGGTGCGGCGGATTCGAGTACGGACTCCTGCGCAACGTCGGACTCGATCCGCAAGGGACGATTCCGCAGTTGCTCTTCTTCTCGTATCAGGGGACGTTCGCGATCATCACCGCGGCGCTGATCTCCGGGGCGATCGTGGAGCGGATGCGATTCGGTCCGTACATCGCGTTCATCACCGCGTGGTCGCTGCTCGTCTATGCGCCGGTCGCGCATTGGGTGTGGGGCGGCGGATGGCTGTCGCGATTGGGAGCGCTCGACTTCGCCGGCGGCACGGTCGTGCACGTGAACGCCGCGGCGGCGGCGCTCGTCTGCGCGATCGTGGTCGGATCGCGAAAGGATTACGCGCGACAGGCGATCCTTCCGCAGAATGTTCCGTTCACGCTGCTCGGCGCCGGACTGTTGTGGCTCGGCTGGTTCGGATTCAACGCCGGCAGCGCGCTCGCGGCGAACAAGATCGCGGCGCTGGCGTTCGCGAACACGATGCTCGCGCCGACGGCGACGCTCGTCGTCTGGACGCTGCTCGATTTGATGCGCACGAAGAAGGCGACGGCGATCGGCGCCGCGACCGGCATCGTCGTCGGCCTCGTCGCGATCACGCCCGCGGCGGGATTCGTCGGACCGCGCGCCGCGATTCTCATCGGCGCGATCGCCGCGTTCCCGAGCTACTTCGCGCTGCTCTATCGCGCGACGACGCGGCTCGACGACTCGCTCGATGTCGTCGCGGCGCACGGAGTCGGCGGCATCGTCGGCGCGCTCCTCACCGGCGTGTTCGCGCGCACGAACTGGAACCCGGACGGCGGCAACGGCAGCTTCCATCAACTCGGCATCCAGGCGATCGCAGTTCTCGCGACGATGATCTACAGCGCCGTCGCGACGTTCATCATTCTGAAAGTGCTGTCGATGATCGCGCCGCTGCGCACCGCGCCGCGCGAAGAAGGACTCGGACTCGATTTCTCGCAGCACGGCGAAGAGGCGTACAGCCGCGGTGAAGGCGCGATTCTCGTCCTCGAACGGAGAAAAGAATCATGAAGCTCGTCGTCGCGATCATTCGTTCCGAACGACTCAGCAACGTGCTCGAAGAGCTGTTCCAGGCGAACGTCGCCGGCCTCACGATCAGCCGCGTCTCCGGCCACGGCGGCGAGACCGAGCGCGTGGAGACGTATCGCGGCACAACGGTGAAGATGGAGTTGACCGAGAAAGTGCGTCTCGAGATCGCGGTGTCCGATCACTTCGTCGACACGACCGTGAACGCGATCTGCGCCGGCGCGCGCACGGGCGAAGTCGGCGACGGGAAGATCTTCGTGTTGCCGGTCGAGCGCGTGGTGCGCATTCGAACGGGCGAAGAGGATCGCGCCGCCGTGACGCCGGTGGGCGTGCCGCCGGATTAGGCTGGCGGCTAGCCGCTAGCGAATCGTGATCGATCCGTTCGTCGTGTGCGCGCGCAGTTCCGTTCCCCCGCCGTTGATGCGGCCCAGCATCCGCGTGCGGTCGACTTTGCTCGCGACGATCGGCAGATCGTTGTGAATCGAGCCGTTCGTCGTCGACGCGTCGACGTCCGCGGAGAGACTCTGCGGCAGGTTGAGCGTGATGCTTCCGTTCGTCGTGACGAAGCGCAGCGGGCGGCTCGGAGTCACGTTGACCAGCTCCACGCGAATCGCGCCGTTCGTCGTCTCGGCGTCGACGCTGCCGTCGCCGCGTGAGACGGTGATGCGGCCGTTCGTCGTGTGCAGCTTGTCGTCGCCGCGAACGTCTTCGACCTCGATCTCGCCGTTCGTGGTGACGAGTCGCAGATCGGCGGAGCGCGGCATCGTGATCTCGAACGTCACGCCGGTCTCGCGCACGCCGTCGCGCGGCGGATGCGGCGCGCGCAGCACGAGGCCGCCGTTGTCGTGCGAGACCTGGACGTTCAGCGCCGCCATCGTCGCGCGCGCGTCGTCCGGATCGTCGGAGCGCACGTATTTCTGCGCGACGACATGAACGCGCGAATCGTCGCCGCCGCGCACGCGGATCGATCCATTGAACGTCTCGACGGTGAGCGTCGAGCCGGCGCGGAAGTCGTAGTTCGACTCGCTCGAATCGGTGATGCGCGAGTCGTGCGACCCGAATGCAGCGAAGGAGCAAAGGGAGAGAGCGAGGGCGGCGAGGGTGGCGGTGAATCGCATCGTGAAGTCTCCTGTCTCAGGTACAGACGATGCCGCGACGAAAAGGTTTGAGCGCGCTAGACTCGCGCGGCCTTGGCTCGTTCCCACGACCCTTACGCGTCGCTTCGCAACACGGACTTTCGGCGCATCATCGCCAGCTATTTCGCGGCCACGTTTGCGCGCGAGGCGCAGATCGTCGTCGTCGGCTGGCAGGCGTTTGCGATCACGCACGATCCGCTGACCCTCGGCCTCGTCGGGCTGGCCGAGGCGTTGCCGCTGATCGCGGCGTCGCTGTATGCGGGACATGTGGCCGATCGCGTTTCGCGGCGCTCGATCGCGCTCGCGGGAACGTTCGCGATGTTCATCTCCGCGGTCGCGCTGCTGCTCTTCACCGTGAACGGAACGATCGCGGACGGACGCGTGTGGCCGATCTACGCCGTCATTTTTCTGAGCGGCATTGCGCGAAGCTTCACGCGGCCTGCGGTCACGGCGTTGTCGGCGGAAGTCATCGAGCGCGAGCTGTATCCGAACGCGGTGGCGTGGCGTGCATCGACGTGGCAACTCGCCGCGGTGGTCGGGCCGGCGGCGGGCGGATTGGTGTACGGATTCGCGGGCGCGACGGCGGCGTATGCGTGCGTGAGCGCGCTGATGTTCGCATCGCTCGTCGCCGTGTGGATGATCACGCATCGCGCCGCGCCGGAGCGCGGCGAGGAAGTGCCGGTCGGCGAGAGCGTGCGACTCGGATTGCGATTCCTGCTCGAGCAGCCGGCGATCCTCGGTGCAATGTCGCTCGATCTCTTTTCGGTGCTCTTCGGCGGCGCGACCGCGCTCCTTCCGATCTTCGCCCAGCTTCTCCACACCGGACCCGAAGGTCTCGGCATCCTTCGCGCCGCGCCGGCGATCGGATCGCTCGTGACGGGAATGATCGTGGCGCATCGTCCGCCGATGAAGCGCGCCGGCGCCGCGTTGTTCGCGAGCGTGGCGATCTTCGGACTGACGATGATTCTCTTCGCGATCTCGCGCAGCTTCATGCTGTCGTTCGCGCTGCTGACGATCAGCGGGATGGCGGACAACGTCAGCGTGATCATCCGCTCGACGCTCATTCAAACCATGACGCCCGCGCATCTCCTCGGGCGCGTCTCGGCCGTGAATCAGATCTTCATCGGCGCGTCGAACGAGATCGGCGCATTCGAGTCGGGCGTCGCGGCGCGATTCATGGGCGTCGTCCCGAGCGTGATCTTCGGCGGCGCGATGACGCTCTTCGTCGTCGGCGTTACGATGTGGCGTTCGCCGGCGCTTCGCAAGATGACGACGCTGTCGTCCTGAGCGCACGACTCTTGCTTGCCTCCGGCGCCCATGGAGGAATCATGAGAGTCGTTCTGGCATCGCTCCTCTGCGCGTGCGCGCTCCCTCTGTTCGCCGAAGACGTCGAAGCTGTTCTTCTTCCGATCGAGCCGTCCGTCGTGATGTGCGCTTACAACTCGCGCTTCGCGACGCGGCTGGTGATGTACAACCAGAACGCGCGCACGGTGCGGCCGGAGTGTGCCGGCGACGTCTGCGGCGGCATCGGCGTCGCGGAAGGGCGCGAGATCGTAGGCGAGCAGAAGCAAACGCCGCTTCCAACGTTTCTCTACCTCCCGAAGAGTGAAGTCGATCAATTGCGCATGTCTCTCGTCGTCGAAGCGAGCGATCGCGACAAGCTCGACGAGCGCGCGTACGCGGAGCTGCCGATTGCGCGCGAAAGCGATTTCCGCAGCACGAAGTTGGACATCGTCGGCGTGCGGATGGATCAGGGATTCCGCCAGACGCTGCGCATCTTCGGCCTCGATGGCAACAACTACGGCATCGTGATGGTGTCGGCGATCGATCTCGCGACCAACGACATTCTGTATTGGGAACCGCACATCCTCTGGCCGCTGAGCGATGAACAAGCGTCGAGCGGACGGGCGTTGCGTCCGTCGTTCACTATGGAGTGCGATCTGTCGCGCGAGATCCCGCAGTACCTCGACGGAAGAAACGTGCGCGTGGTGATCGAGCCGATGACCGAGGGGCTGAAGTTCTGGGCGTTCGTATCGATCACGAACAACAAGACGCAGCAGTTTTATACGGTAACGCCGCGGTGAGCTAGCGGCTGGCGGCTCGCGGGACATTTTGGCGATCCTGTCCCGCAAGCCGCTGGCCGCTGGCCGCTAGCCTCTACGCAAAGTAGATACTGCGATACTCGTGGCCCATGTCCGCCATCCACGGCCGCGGCGCTAGCTGGAATCCGCAGAACCGCTTCGAGAAGCTCGAGTACGTTCTCGACGACGAAGCGGAGCGCGATGACTCCGCGCCGCGCACTCTCTATCTCCGCGATCCGTCGCGCACGATCATCGCGTACAACGACTCGCCCGACATCGGCTTCGACGCCTCGATCAATCCGTATCGCGGCTGCGAGCACGGCTGCATCTACTGCTACGCCCGCCCTTTCCACGAATACCTCGGCTTCTCCGCCGGCCTCGACTTCGAGACGAAGATCATGGTCAAGACGAACGCGCCGGAGCTGCTTCGCGAGGAGCTGAACGCGCCGAAGTGGCAGCCGCAGGTCATCGCCATCAGCGGCGTCACCGATCCCTATCAACCGATCGAGCGGAAGTTGGAGATCACGCGCGGATGTCTCGAAGTGCTCGCCGATTTCCGCAATCCCGTCGGCATCATCACGAAGAACCATCTCGTTACGCGCGACATCGATCACTTCCGCGAGCTCGCGAAGTTCCAGGCCGTCTCGGTGTTCGTCTCGATCACGACGCTCGACGCGAAGCTCGCCAACATCATGGAGCCGCGCGCGTCGACGCCCGAGATGCGCCTCGCCGCGCTCGAGGCGCTCGCGAGCGCCGGCATTCCGTGCGGCGTGATGGTCGCGCCGGTCGTGCCCGCGATCACCGATCACGAGATGCCGAAGATTCTCGAAGCGGCGCGCCGCGCCGGTGCGACGAGCGCGGGCTACGTCGTGTTGCGATTGCCGCACGCGGTGGCGCCGCTGTTCGAGCAGTGGCTCGTCGAGCAGTTTCCGGATCGCAAGGACAAAGTGCTCAACCGCGTCCGCGATCTGCGCGGCGGCGCGCTCTACGACGCGCAATGGGGCGTGCGCGGCCACGGCGAGGGCGTGTTCGCGGAACAGCTCGCGTCGATCTTCGACGTCGCCTGCCGCAAGAACGGCCTCAACGAAGTGGATCGCGAACTGTCGGCCTCGTCGTTCCGCCGTCGCACGGCGCAGAAGTCGCTATTCGATTGAGGCATGAACATGAAACCGATCTTCGAGGGAAAGAAGCTTCTCGTCTTCGAGCGCGACGGATGGGAGTTCGCCGAGCGGAAGAAGGGAAAGGAAGCGGTCGCGGTGATCGCGCTGACCGATGACGACGAGCTGATTCTCGTCGAGCAGTTCCGCAAGCCGGTGAACGCGAGCGTGATCGACGTTCCCGCAGGACTCGTCGGCGACGACGGCGAAGACGATCCGGCGCGGACGGCAAAGAAGGAGCTGGAGGAAGAGACCGGCTTCGTCGCGGACGACGTCGAGTTCCTCGCGAAGAGTCCGACGTCGCCCGGCATCACGTCGGAGCAGGTGAGCTTCTATCGCGCCGCTTCCGTGCGCCGCACTGGCAAATCAGAAGACGGGATCGAACTGCATCTCGTGCCGCGCGCGAAGATTTCCGAGTGGCTGCGCGAGCGAGAGTCACTCATCGATGCCAAGGTCTGGTCGGCGTTGTACTTTGTAACACAAAGTACTTGACATCATCGAGAAAAGAGGCCATGTTGGAGCCATGAAGCGCTTGATGCTCCTCATCTTCTGGCTCCTGATGTTCGCGCTGCCGTTCTCGCCGCTCTGCGATGCCGCACGCAACGGCGACGTCACTCAGATCAAGAATCTCGTAGCCAAAGGCGCGGATCTGAACGAGCCGTCCGGCGGCAACCAGTGGACGCCGCTGATGCACGCGATCCACAAGAATCAGATCGCTTCCGTCGGCGCGCTGCTCGATCTCCGCGCGAATCCGAATTTCGCGGCGCCGAGCGGCGTGACGCCGCTCATGATGGCTGCCGGCTACGGCCAGATCGCCACCGTTCAGTTGCTCCTGAAGCGCGGTGCCGACGCGAAGCTCACCGATCGCAAAGGCGAGAGCGCGCTCGACTACGCGCTCACCAGCACGGCCGACATCGACGACTTCACGCTCATGCACTGCCAGGATCAAACGGCGCGCGCGCTGATCGCGGCAGGCGCGAAGGCAAAGGCATCGTCGGTGCGTTTCGCCAGGATGAAGGGGTGCGTCACGCCCCGCTGAGAACGATCTTGCCGAGGTGATCGCCTTTCATCCGCTCGTGCGCTTCGTCAACCTGGTCGAAGCGGAACACGCTGTCGATCACGGGACGGATCCTTCCCGCGTTCAAGTCGTCGCCGAATCGCTCGAGAAACGACGCGACGATCTCCGCCTTCTCTGACACCGGCCGCGCGCGCAGCGTCGATCCGATGATCTGCTGGCGTTTGCCGAGGAGTGACGTCACGTCGATCGTCGCCATCTTCTCGCCGCCCATCGATCCGATGATGACGACGCGGCCGCCGCTGTTGAGCACTGCGAGATCGCGCGCGAGGTACTTTGCGCCGATGTGGTCGAGCACGATGTCGACTCCTTTCGCCTTCTCGGCGAAATCCTCGGTCTTGTAGTTGATGCAGACGTCCGCTTCGAGCTTCGCGCATTTGTCGTCGGAGCCGACGGTCACGATCACGCGCATGCCGGCGAGCTTGCACAGCGTCGTCGCTGCGGTGCCCACGCCGCTGCCGCCGCCGTGAATCAGGATGCTTTCGCCGCGTTGCGCGCGCGCCCACATGAAGATGTTCGAGTACGCGGTGAGAAACACTTCCGGAATCGCCGCGGCTTCGACGTCGCTCAGCGCGTCGGGCACATGCATCGCCGATCCGGCGTCGACGATCACTTCCTCCGCGTAGCCGCCGCCGGCGAGGAGCGCCATCGCGCGATCGCCGCGCGACCATCCGCTCACGCTCGCTCCCGCCTCGATCACTTCGCCCGCGCACTCGAGGCCGAGGACTTCGGAGGCGCCGGGAGGAGGCGGATAGTGTCCGGCGCGCTGGAGCAGATCGGCGCGATTCACGCCCGCGGCGCGAACGGCGATGCGAAGGTCATTGGCGTTCATCTCTCGATGATATCTTCCGGCGTTCATGACGAGCGCAGCGGTCGAATGCCGCGATCTGCGGAAGCACTACGCCGACGTGAAAGCCGTCGACGGACTCGATCTCCAGGTCGAGCGCGGCGAATGCTTCGGCCTACTCGGACCGAACGGCGCGGGGAAGACAACGACCATCGAAATCCTCGAAGGCCTCACCGTTCCCGACTCCGGCCGCGTCGAGATCCTCGGCATGAACTGGAGCGACTCCGAGCGCGCGCTGCGCGAGACGATCGGCATCTCGCTTCAGGAAACGCAGTTGCCGGAAAAGCTCACGGTCTTCGAGATCGTGCGGCTCTTTCGCTCGTTTTATCGCGATGGCCGCGATCCCGACGATCTGCTTCGTGATCTCTCGCTCGATGAAAAGCGCAACGCGCGCTACGGCAAGTTGTCCGGCGGACAGAAGCAGCGTCTCGCCGTCGCCTGCGCGCTGATCGGCAATCCGCAGATTCTCTTTCTCGACGAGCCGACGACCGGACTCGATCCGCAATCGCGCCTGCAGTTGTGGGAAGTCGTCGCGCGCTTTCGCAAGACCGGCGGTACGGTTCTGCTGACGACGCACTACATGGAAGAGGCGGAGCGCCTCTGCGATCGCATCGCCATCATCGATCACGGCAAGCGCATCTCCCTCGGCACGCCCGCGGAGCTGATCGCGAAGCTCGAGGCGCGCAACATCATCGAGTTCACGAGCGAGCCCGAGCTGCCGGAAGACACGTTCCGCGCGATTTGCCAGGGATGCACGAAGCATCGCGATCGCTGGCAGCTGCGCGTCGACTCGCTCGCGGACGCGGTGCCGCAACTGCTCGCGATCATCGAGAAGCGCGGCGCGAAACTCGTCACGCTCTCGACGCATGCGGCGACGCTCGAGGATGTCTTCGTGTCGCTGACGGGCAGGGAGCTGCGCGATGTCTGAGAAGCCGCGGCCGCCGATCCTCGAGCTCGTCGTCGTCCGCACGAAAGAATTTCTCCGCGAGACCGAGGCGATGTTCTGGGTGTTCGGATTTCCGCTGCTGCTCGCGCTGGCGTTGGGATTCGCATTCCGCGCGAAGGCGCCGGACAAGATTCCAATCGGCGTCGTCGCCGGTCCGCACGCGCAAGAACACGCGGCGGCGTTGGCGAAGTCGCCGGTGCTGTTGCCGCGTGTCTACTCAGTCGAAGAAGGACGCAACGCGTTGCGGCTCGGGCGCATCTCGCTGCTCGTCGATGACGGTCCGACGTTTCGCTTCGATCCGACGCGACCCGACTCGCGCACCGCGCGCATCGAAGCGGACGACGCGCTCGAAGCGGCAGCGGGACGACGCGACGTGTTGCATCCGCACGAAGAGAAGGTGACGCAGCAAGGCTCGCGCTACATCGACTTCCTGATGCCGGGACTCGTCGGCATGAACCTGATGAGCACCGGCATGTGGGGGATGGGATTCGCGATCGTGAACGCGCGCATGCGCAAGCTGCTCAAGCGGCTCGTGGCCACGCCGATGCGCAAGTCGCACTACATCCTCTCCTTCTTCCTCGGCCGCATGATCTGGCTGACGCTCGAGGTCGTGGTGCTCGTGTTGTTCGGATGGCTCGTGTTCGGCGTGCGCGTGAACGGATCGATTGCGCTGCTGACGCTCGTCTGTCTCGTCGGCGGCTACGGCTTTTCGGGATTGGGTTTGCTACTGGCGTCGCGCGTGAAGACGATCGAGGCCATCAGCGGATTGATGAACCTCGTCATGGTGCCAATGTGGATCTGCTCCGGCGTCTTCTTCTCGTACGAACGATTCCCCGACGCCGTGAAGCCGCTGATTCGTGCGCTTCCGTTGACGGCGTTGAACGACGCGCTGCGCGCGGTGATCAACGACGCCGCCGGCTTCCCGCAAGTGATGATGCCGATCATCGTCCTCGCGGCGTGGGGAATCGTCGGATTCGCAATCGGAATCCGAATCTTCAAGTGGCAGTGACGCGCGTCAGAACTTGAAATCCAATCCGACGTTCGTCTCGCCCTGATACAGATTCTGGTTGTACTGGTAGTAGCAGCGGTTGCACCGGTCGTTGCGATCCATCGTCGTGACGAAACCGCGCTCTTCGATGCGGAGCGCGAGATTGCGATTCACCGGCACCTTCACGCCGACCGCCGCCGACGCCGCAAAGCGATTCGACGCCGACACGCCGCTGAACTTCGGATCGAGATTGGCGATGCCGCCGGTGATCGAGATGTACGGAGTCAGTGAACGCGACTGATTGAACGGGACCAGCACGCCGGCCTGGTAGTACGTCACGTCGAAGTCGCCGAGGTTCGCGCTGGGCGAGAAGAGTCCGCCGTCGTCGGTGAAGTTCGTGCTCTGGTGATCGACGAGCAACTCGATCTTCGTGCCGTACGGCGTGATGGGGATGCCGAGGTTGAGGCCGAAGTTCGCGGAGCTGTTGACGTCGACGTTGCGCGAGAAGAGGTTCGCTTGATCGGCGTAGATCCGTCCGCCGTATCGGTAGCCGACGAACGGCGTCAGGTCGAGCTGATTGTCGCGATAGCCCTGATAGCGTCGCTCGCGCCAGTCTTGCGCGAGTAGAGACGGTGCGGCAACGAGAAGCAGAAGGACAGCAAAAAGCGCTTTGCGCATGGGTAGACCTCCAGGTTTTCGCGAAGCGGCATTTACAATCCGCGGACCATGAAGATTGCGACCTGGAACGTGAACGGAATCCGCGCCCGCGGCGAGCAATTCGCGCAATGGCTGGCGTCCGAAAAGCCTGACGTCGTCTGTCTGCAGGAGATCAAAGCGAAGCTCGATCAAGTCCCGCAAGCCTGTTTCAATGAAGGATATACGTGCTACTGGCACGGCGCGGGCGGCTACTCGGGAGTGGCGATGCACGTGCGCCGCGAGTTCGCGCCGGAGGTGGAGTTCACGCATCCGGCGTTCGATCACGAGACGCGGATCGTGCAGGTGCAAATTGGGGACACTCTGTTCACTTCGGTGTACGTTCCGAACGGCGGCAAGGATTTCGACGCGAAGATGGCGTTTCTGCGCGAGCTGATCGGGTACGCCGCGTCGGTGCGCGACAGCGGACGCAATCTCGTGCTCTGCGGCGATCTCAACATCGCGCGCACCGACATGGACGTGCATCCGAAAGAGCGCAAGCCGCGCGCGATCGGACAGCTCCCCGAAGAGCGCGCGATCCTCGAACAACTGATCGCGCAAGGACTCGTCGACGTCGGACGCAAGCTCTATCCCGAGGACGAGAACTACTTCACGTGGTGGGCGCCGTGGAGAAACCTCCGCCAGCGCAACATCGGCTGGCGCCTCGACTACGTGTTAGCGAGCGAGAAACTCGCCGAGCGAGCAGTGTCGTGTCCGTCGTATCGGGAAGTGGGGACGAGCGATCACGCGCCGGTGGTGGCTACTTTCGAAGGCTAGCGGCTAGCGGGATGCGGGACGTTCTCGCGAAACTGTCCCGCAACCCGCTGGCTGCAAGCTTATTCGAGCACCACAATCACCACACGCCGATTCTGCGCGCGTCCCGCCTTCGTCTTGTTGGGCGCGACGGGCAGCGTGTCGCCGTACGAGATCGTCGACATGCGATTGAGCGGCAGGCTTTGCTGCCGCGAGAGGTAGCGGCGCACCGCGTCGGCGCGGCGCTGGCCGAGGTCTTCGTTGTAGCGGGAGCCGCCGGTGTCGTCGGTGTGGCCCTGGATCTCGACGAAGTACTGCTCGTTGAGCGCCTTCACCTTGCCGGCGAATTCGTCGAGCGCTTTCTTCGCTTCGTCGTTGAGCTCGTACTTGTTGCTCTTGAACTTCACGCGGTCTTCACCGAACGACTGCTCGAACGCGACCTTGCCCTTCGCGAGCACGCCGGCGTCGGTGGCGCGCTTGAGCGCGTCCTTCGCTTCCTGGCTCAGCGTCGCGATCATCGCGTCCTGTTCCTTCTGATGCTGCTGAACGGTTTCGACCTGCGAAGCGACCGATTCGATCTTCTTGTTCACGTCGGCCTGCGTCTGCGCCTGGGCGGCGGCGATCTTCTGATCGACGGAACCGGAGGTCGCGCACGACGCGACGCCGATGGACAAAACGGTGACAAACAGCCCTTTGCTGAGGTTCTTCATCAATGCTTTCCTTTCAACTCCGTTTGATGGTGTTGAGGACGGGTGGCTCGGTGCCTCGATAACCGGCCCGAACGCGAACGGATCTGGCGCGTCCCTCCACCTTCAGCGAAATGCGGCGGTACTTTACTGCACCTTTTCCCGTGGGTGAAAACCCGATCAGATACTGCGCGCGCAGGTTCTGTTCGACCGCCGCGATGGCGGTCGACAGCTGATCGGGAGTGTTGCCGACGAAGAGCTTGCCGCCGGTGAGATTCGCTACTTCGTCGAGTGCTTCGAGATCGGAGAGTTGTTCGTTGACTTGATTCGGATCGAACTTCGGTTGCTCGCCGCGCTCGCGCAATCCGAGGGCGTAGATCGGAACCGCGACGCCTTCGAGCATCGGCCCGAGCTCGCCGCGTTTGAGATGCGACGCGTTGTCGATGCCGTCGCTGAGCAGGATGATCGCGCGCGTCGGATTCTGTCCGAGGCGCGAGCGCTCCGGCATCGTGGCGATAGCGTCGAAGAATGCGGTTTTGCCGAACGGCTTCACGTCGCCGAGGGCGTGCGCGATCGCGGCGACGTCTTCGGTGAACGGAACGACTTCGTGCGCTTCCTTGTCGTCGAAAACGTAGAGCGCGAAATCGTCGCCTTTGTGTCGATGCG